>CAACWU010000050.1_pt1 | contig 14166 bp, 14 predicted proteins | sample 2275741 | NCBI WGS metagenome assembly CAACWU01 (sample SAMEA5312470, study PRJEB27640) | indoor metagenome | biome: indoor environment; feature: uncontrolled; material: tiles wood | place: Germany | collected 2014-07-07
TACTTCGTGCCGGCCTTCTCCGGCCTCTTCGCTCCGCACTGGCGCCCGGACGCCCGCGGTGCCCTGGTGGGGCTGACCCGCTACGTGCGCAAGGAACACATTGCCCGCGCCGTGCTGGAGGCCACCGCCTACCAGTCGCGCGAAGTTGTCGAGGCCATGAACAAGGACTCCGGCCAGGACCTCGTGGAACTGCGCGTGGACGGCGGCATGACGGCCAACGAACTACTCATGCAGTTCCAGGCCGATCAGCTGGACGTGCCGGTCATCCGGCCCAAGATCACCGAAACCACCGCCCTGGGTGCGGCATACGCGGCGGGTCTGGCGGTCGGTTTCTGGACCGATCTGGACGAGATCACCGAGAACTGGGCCGAGGACAAGCGGTGGAAGCCCAACGGCAAGACCGAGGACAACGACAAGCTGTTCCGCAACTGGGGCAAGGCTGTGACCAAGTCGTTGGACTGGGTGGACCAGGACGTCGACTGAATCGGCTATAGTTGATCGCTGGCTGGCAAGCTGCGCTCAATCATGACCTCATCACCGTGTCACCCTCACGGCCGAGATCATCTGAGCCAACTGTAGGTATGACGGATTGCGGCTGATCCGCACCTCTCCCGCCGGGACCGATTCCCGCGCGCAGGAGGCCAGAACCACACAGATCGGTTCACGCACCACCGTGCGTGCACCGTCGACCGCATGAAAGGCAACATGGCTAACAACGCATTGCGTGCGCGCCGTCAGGTGCGCAAGTCCCGCGCCCTCGGTATCGCACTGACCCCGAAGGCCGAGAAGTACTTCGAGCGTCGCCCGTACGCTCCCGGTGAGCACGGTCGTGCCCGCCGCAAGTCCGACTCGGACTACAAGGTTCGTCTGACCGAGAAGCAGCGTCTGCGCGCTCAGTACGACATCCGCGAGAAGCAGATGCACCGTGCCTACGTGGAGGCCAAGCGTCAGGACGGCCAGACCGGTGAAAACCTCATCGCTCTGCTCGAGACTCGCTTGGACGCTTTGGTGCTGCGCGCTGGTTTCGCTCGCACCATGGCTCAGGCCCGCCAGGCCGTCGTCCACCGCCACATCATGGTGGACGGCCAGCGCGTGGATCGCCCGTCGTTCCGCGTGCGCCCGGGTCAGATGATCCACGTGGTTCCGCGTTCCGAGAAGATGGTTCCGTTCCAGGTGGCCGCCACCGGCGCTCACCAGGACGTCCTGCCCGACACCCCGGGTTACCTGGACGTTGCGATCGACCGTCTGCAGGCAACGCTGACTCGTAAGCCCGAGCGCTCCGAGGTCCCCGTGACCTGTGAAGAGCAGCTCGTGGTCGAGTACTACGCCCGTATGGCGTAATGCTTTTCCCACGCTCTCCCGGTTTCGGGTGAGTGGTGCACACAGCCCGTGGCTTCCGGCCGCGGGCTGTGTGTATTTTCGGGGGCGGATGAACCGGCAGCCCCCAGCAAGGTTGGGTAGAGTTTCCCTTCGGTCGGCCGTGGCACCGGTTCGTGGCACGGCACATCATCAGCTCAACAGACGAGAGGTACGGATCGCCCTATGGACGGTGGAGATATCGCGGGACTCATTGCCGCGGGCGTGTTTGCGGTGCTCGTGGGATTGTTGGCACTTCCGATCATCAAGCTCGGGCGCGTGTTCGACGAACTGCGCCTGACCATCCGTTCGCTCAACGATGGCACCACACCCTTGATCGACGAGGTCACCCGCACGGTGTCCACCACCAACACCCAGTTGGAAAAGGTGGACGGCATCACCTCCAACGTCTCGGATGCCTCCGCCAATGTGTCGGCGCTGTCCTCGCTCGTGGCGTCCACGGTGGGTCAGCCGCTCATCAAGGTTGCCTCGTTCTCGCACGGTCTGCGTCGCGCCTTCACACCGCAACAGGGTCCCAGCTCGCCGCAGCCGGGGGCCTCGCCTTCCGCGAACCACAGCACCGCCGACGGCGCGGCGGGCTCGACCCGCGCGACGGCGCCCACCGCGGCACCCGCTACGGAACACCCCGCCTCGGAACGCCCCACCTCGGAGGGGCCCGGCACGGTGCGCGACCAGATCTGAGTTTCTTCGGGCCGTGAACGTGCCCGAGCCACGTAATTATCGAGTCGGACCCGAAGGGACACACCATGGGAATGTGGTCCAAACTGGCGCTCATCGCCGCCGGAGCCATCGCGGGGAGCGTAGCCACCCGCGTGGCCAACAACCCGAAGACGCGAGAGGCGATCGCGGGGCAACTGGAGCGGCGTCGTAGTACCGAAGTGCAGCTGCGCTCAGGCTCGGCCGTACAGCGGATGCAGGCCGTGAGGGGCTACCTGCAGGATTTCGCGGCGCGCGTGAAGTCCGGGATGAACGAACGCGAAACGGAATTGCGCGAGCAATTCGGCGTGCGCACCCCGGTCGATCACACCGCCAATCACCCCGGGGCGGGCGGCCCGCACACCGTGGTGGGACCCCAAGACAACGTAGAATCCACCGAGATTATCAATCGCGGTCAATCGTCAGAAGGAAATAACCGGTAATGCTCTCACACGAGATCACCCAACGCTGGCTGAGCTATTTCGAAAGCCAGGGTCACAAAGTCGTGCCGTCCGCCTCTCTGGTGTCCAACCAGCCGGGTGCGATGTTCACCATTGCCGGCATGGTGCCGTTCATCCCGTACTTCCTGGGGCAGGAAACCGCGCCGTTCCCGCGTGCCACCTCGATCCAGAAGTGCATCCGCACCCTGGACATTGAAGAGGTCGGTAAGACCGCGCGCCACGGCACGTTCTTCCAGATGGCCGGCAACTTCTCCTTCGGCGACTACTTCAAGGAGAAGGCCATCCCCATGGCCTGGGAGTTGCTGACCACCCCGCTCGACAAGGGTGGCTTCGGGTTGGATCCCGACCGCCTGTGGGTCACCGTGTACGAGGGCGACCAGGAGTCCTACGACCTGTGGCGCGACACCGTGGGTATCCCCGAGGAGCGGATCCAGCGCATGGGCCGTGACGAGAACTACTGGGACACCGGTCAACCCGGCCCCGCCGGCCCCGACTCCGAGATCTTCTACGACCGCGGCGCCCGCTACGGCAAGGAGGGCGGCCCGGCGGTCGATGACGACCGTTACATCGAGATCTGGAACCTCGTGTTTATGCAGTACCAGCGCGGCGAGGGACAGGGAAAGAACTACGAGATCCTCGGTGACCTGCCCAAGAAGAACATCGACACCGGTTTGGGCGTGGAACGTCTGGCCATGTTGCTGCAGGGCGTGGAGAACTTCTACGAGACCGATCAGGTCCGTCCCGTGCTCGACGCCGCCGCCGAGCTGTCCGGTCGTACCTACCGCGGTACCGAGAACGCGGAGCAGGAGGGCTACGAGGACGACGTGCGCATGCGTGTGGTCGCCGACCACATCCGATCTTCGCTCATGCTCATCGCGGACGGCGTGACCCCTGCCAATGAGGGACGCGGCTACATCCTGCGCCGTCTGCTGCGCCGTGCCGTGCGTTCCATGCGTCTGCTGGGTGTCACCGAACCGTGCCTGCCCGTGCTGCTACCGGCCTCGCGTGACGCCATGAAGGGCGTGTACCCGGTTGTGTCCAATGATTTCGAGCGGATCTCCCGCATTGCGTACGCAGAGGAGAAGGCGTTCCTGAAGACCATCGAGTCCGGCACCGCACGCCTCGAGCACGCCGTGACCCAGGCCAAGTCCGAGAAGCGCGTGGTCAGCGGTGCGGATGCGTTCGCCCTGCACGACACCTTCGGCTTCCCGATCGACCTGACCCTGGAAATGGCCGCTGAGGCCGGCGTCTCCGTGGATGAGAAGGCCTTCCGCGGACTGATGACCGAGCAGCGCGAGCGTGCTCAGGCGGATGCCCGCGCCAAGAAGGGCGCGATGGCGGACCTGTCCGAGCTGCGCCGCCTGCTCGACGACCACGGTTCCGTGTTCACCGGTTACACCGAGCTGGTCACTCAGACCTCGGTGCGCGCCGTGCTGTCCGAGGGCGTGACCGTCCCCGCAGCCAGCGCCGGTGAGCAGGTGGAGATCGTCCTGGAAGAAACTCCGTTCTACGCCGAGGCCGGTGGCCAGGCCGCTGACGTGGGAGTCATCGAGGGCCCTGACTTCTCCCTGGAGGTCCTTGACGTCCAGCAGCCCGTCAAGGGTCTGTCCGTGCACCGTGTCAAGGTCACCTCGGGTGAAGTCACCCAGGGTGCTGCGGTCACCGCGCGCGTGAACTCGCGCCGCCGCCACGACGGCGAGGCCGCCCACTCGGGTACCCACGTGGTGCACGCTGCCCTGCACGAGGTGCTCGGCCCGGACGCCGTGCAGCGCGGTTCCTTCAACAAGGAGGGTTACCTGCGCTTCGACTTCTCCCACGGTGCGGCCCTCAGCGCGTCCCAGATGCAGGAGATCGAGCAGATCTCCAACACGGCCATCCGTGACGACTTCGAGGTCGTGACGCAGGAGATGCCCTTGGCCGAGGCCAAGAAGCTGGGTGCCATGTCCCTGTTCGGCGAGAAGTACGGCGAGAACGTGCGCGTGGTCGAGATGAACGGTCCGTGGTCGCGTGAGCTGTGCGGTGGTACCCACGTGGGCTCCACGGCCCAGCTGGGTTCGTTGTCCTTGGTCTCGGAACAGTCCGTGGGCTCGGGTAACCGCCGCGTGGAGGCGCTGGTGGGTCTGAACTCGTTCAACCACCTGGCCGCCGAGCGCACCCTGGTCAATCAGCTCACCGGCATGCTCAAGGTCCAGTCGACCGCCGAGCTGCCCGAGAAGATTTCGGCAACCTTGGACAAGCTCAAGGAGACCGAGCGTCAGCTGACCGTGCTGCGTCAGCAGCAGCTGCAGGCTCAGGCCGGTCAGCTCGTCAACGACGCGCAGCGGCTGGGCACGGTCAACGCGGTCCTGCACAACGCCGGTGAGGTCGCGTCCGCGGACGCCCTGCGTTCCCTGGCTCTCGATCTGCGCACGCGCCTGGGTTCCGAGCCCGCCGTCGCCGCCGTCACGGGTGTCGCCAACGACCGCCCGCTGATCGTGGTGGCCGCCAACGACGCCGCTCGCGACGCCGGTCTGGCCGCGGGCCAGCTCGTTCGCACCGCCGCGGGGGTGCTCGGCGGCGGTGGCGGTGGCAAGCCGGATGTCGCCCAGGGCGGCGGTTCCGACGCCTCCAAGATCGACGACGCACTCGAGGCCGTGCGCGAGCAGATCCGCTCCGTAGTGGGCGCGTGAGCAACACCTTCGTGAGAGGCGTCCGCATGGGCGTGGACGTGGGATCGGTCAGGGTGGGAATAGCCCTGACCGATCCTGACTGCGTGTTGGCCACGCCGCATCAGACGGTCACCCGGGACAAGAATCGCAAGAAACGCTTTGATGTGAAAATCATCACAAGCATGTGCGAGGAATTCGGAGTGGTCGCGGTGTACGTTGGATTGCCGCGTAGCTTGAACGGTCAGGAGAATCGATCCACTGACATGGCCCGAGAGTACGCGGCAGCCCTGCAGAATCGGTTAAGCTCACGTGAGTGCGAAGCAATCGTGCGGCTCGTGGATGAACGCTTGTCCACGGTTGCGGCGCACCAATCGCTTCTGGACGCGGGGGTATCTCGGAAGCACCACATGGACAAGGTTGATCAGATGGCAGCTGTGACGTTCTTGCAGGCGGCCATCGATCAGGGCAAGGCAACGGGAACCGAACCCGGTTTCCCCATCGACAGTTAGATCGCGGATAATGGACGATATTCTTCGGCAGTGCGCCGAAAGTATCCGAAGACCACGGACAACGGCGGACGGAGATCATTCGTGAGCGATCAGCCACGAGATAACAAGGCCAACCGCGGCCCTGAACAGGGTGGCGCAAAGGACTCTGCCACGTCCGGCGGCCTTCTGAGCACTCTGGAAGCCGACGATAAAAGCCGCCGCCCGGGTCTCTCCGGTGCCTTCGAGCACCATGATGTCTCCCCGGAGATGGCGGCCCGCCAGAAGCGCCGTTCGCACGCGTCCCTGGCCACGGCCATTGCGCTGTTCATCGCGGCCCTGTTGATCGTGGTGGCCGTACTCGGTTCCGCTTTCGGCCTGTTCGAACGCAAGGATTACAACGGCGAAGGCGACCAGGACGTCAACTTCACCGTGGGCGACGGTCAATCAACCGGTCAGATCGCCAATTCCCTGGAGTCCGAGGACATCGTGGCGAATGCTGGATACTTCATCGAGACGTTCCAGGAACGCTATCCCGAAGACTTCATCCAGCCCGGTGATTACCAACTCAAGACCCAGATGAGCTCGGACGCGGCCATCGACGTGATGATGGAGCGCGACGAGGCCACGCACTACGCCGCCGTGCCGCAGACTCAGCGCATCGACGACACCTTCCAAACCCTGAGCGAGTCCACGGGCATCGACACGTCCGAGTTCGAAGCGTTCAGGGAAGACACCGATCGCTTTGGTGTTCCGGAAGAATTCCCCACCCTCGAAGGCTGGCTGCACCCCGGTGAGTACCGCTTCCCGTTGGACGCCAGTGCGGAGCAGATCATCCAGGAAATGGTGGACCGCACCAAGGGCACGTTGAACAACAACGAGGTCCCCGAGGATCAGTGGTTCCGCGTGATCACCGTGGCATCGCTCGTGGAGTTCGAGGGTGTACCGGACATTTATCCCGAGGTCGCCGGCGCCATCTACAACCGCATCGACCGTCCGGACGATGAGACCAACGGCTTGATCCAGTCGGATGCGTCCGTGACCTACGGCCTGGGTAAGCGCTCCTACCACGTCTCCGATGAGGAGAAGCGCGACAAGTCCAACCCCTACAACACGTTCGCCCACCCGGGTCTGCCCGTGGGGCCGATCGGTTCACCCGGCGACGAGTCGATCAAGGCCGCCGCCAACCCGGACGAGAACGATTACTACTACTGGGTGACCGTGAACCTCGACACCGGCGAGACCAAGTTCGCCGAGAACTTCGAAGAACACAACCGCAACGTTGACGAGTACCAGCAATGGTGCGCGGACAACGAAGGCCGGTGTAGCTGATTCACGGGGGAGCAGACATGGAGCGAAACGCCGCAGCGGTGCTGGGTCACCCCGTGGCGCACTCCCTGTCACCCGTTCTGCACTCGGCCGCCTATCGCGTGATGGGCGCCGAGTGGGACTACACACGGTGGGACGTACCCGCCGAGGACTGGAACGGGTTCTGGCGTAAGCGCGTGGCCGAAGGTTTCTGGCGAGGTTTCTCCGTGACCATGCCGCTCAAGTCCTTGGCTGCTACCCAGGCCGATGAGCGTACGGCATTGGTCGAGGCCCTCGGAGTGGCAAACACGCTGGTGTTCCGTGCGGACGGTTCAACCATCGCGGACAACACGGACGTCACCGGCATCATGGCCGCCGTAACTGCCGCGCGTGAGATCCCTTCGGCGCCTCGCTGCGCAATTCTCGGTGGCGGTGGCACGGCCACGGCCGCTGTGGCCGCCCTGCACGGGCTGGGCGCCCCGTCAATCGACGTGTTCGTGCGCTCCCTGGATCGTGCCGGGAAGGTCACCGACGCCGCGGCGAGACTCGGCGCGACCGTCACCGCGCGCGCGTGGGGCGAGGCAGCGGCGTCGTTGGCTGACTACGATGCCGTGATCTGCACGCTGCCTCCCCGCGGGGCCGATGAACTGGCGGCGGAGTTCGCAACCCTGAACGCGTCGGTGAGTGGCGTACTCCTCGACGCGGCGTATGACCCCTGGCCCTCGGCCATAGCTCGGTCATGGCAGGACGCGGGCGGAGCGATCGCGCCCGGAATAGATATGCTGATCTTTCAAGCGGTCGATCAAGTGCGCTGGTTCACCCTGGGTCGCGCGGATCGACCCGTTCCCCGCGAAGCCGAGCTCACGGCCGCCATGTGTCGGGCCGTTAATCGCCCCGAGCGCGCGATCCCGCAGCGGGTTCGCGAAGCACGTCTGAACCGTTGACCGGATCACCGTCCGTTTCCGGGAGCCTGACCGGCTCCCACGATCGAGTACTGGAGTAGAACATGTTGCGTTGGCTCACGGCCGGAGAATCTCACGGCGAGGCCCTCGTGGGAATCATTGAAGGTGTTCCCGCCGGGGTGGAACTCACCACCGAGATGATTCAACGGGCACTGGCACGCCGCCGTCTTGGTTACGGTCGCGGTGCACGCATGAAGTTCGAACAGGACAAGGTCCGCATTCTGGGAGGTGTGCGGCACGGCCTGACCCAGGGTGGTCCCGTGGCAATCGAGATCGCCAACACCGAATGGCCCAAATGGCAGGACGTCATGAGTTCCGATCCCGTGGACGCGGCCAAGCTCGAGGGTCGTGCCCGTAATGCTCCGCTGACTCGCCCTCGCCCCGGTCACGCGGACCTCACCGGTATGCAGAAGTACGGTTTCGTCGAGGCACGTCCGGTCTTGGAGCGCGCGTCGGCCCGCGAGACCGCTACGCGCGTGGCCCTGGGTGTGGTCGCCTCCCAGATTCTGGCGGCCCTGGACGTGCGTCTGGTATCCCACACGACCGCGATCGCGGAGGTTTCGGTTCCCGAAGACGCCGCCCTGCCCACCGCCAGTGACGTGGAAGCGCTCGACGCCGATCCGTTGCGTTGCTTCGACAAGGCCACCTCGGACGCCATGGTCGCGACCATCGACGACGCCCACAAGGCGGGGGAGACCCTGGGCGGCGTGGTCGAGGTGCTCGCCGAGGGCCTGCCCCCGGGACTGGGCTCCTACGTGCACTGGGATCGCCGTCTCGATGCACGCCTGGCCGGAGTACTCATGGGCATCCAGGCCATCAAGGGCGTGGAAGTGGGTGACGGTTTCCGCACCGCGGCACGTCCCGGCACTCGCGCCCACGACGAAACCCTGCCCGGTTCGGACAGCACCGTGCACCGTGTGACCAACCGCGCCGGTGGTATCGAGGGCGGCATGTCCATCGGTGACCTGCTGCGTGTGAGAGCAGCCATGAAGCCGATCGCCACCGTTCCCCGTGCCCTGCACACCGTGGACATTTCCTCGGGCGAGGCCGCCCGCGCCCACCACCAGCGCTCGGACGTATGTGCCGTACCGGCGGCCGGTGTCGTTGCAGAAGCCATGGTCGCACTTGTGCTGGCCCAAGCAGCACTCGAGAAGTTCGGCGGCGACTCGATTGCGGAGACCGTCCGCAACAAGGACGCCTACCTGGCGGCTATTCCCGAGAACCTCCGGACCTCGCCGGAGCTGGCCGACCCCTCGGAGCTAGCGGCCCTCGATGAGGTGCGCGGGGACCTTTCGTGAGTTCCCTGCCCACGCCGTTGGTGCTCATCGGGCCCATGGCGGCGGGAAAGTCACACCTGGGTCATCACTTCGCCAAGCGCTACGGTCTGGATTTCGTGGATGCCGATCACGTGATCGAGGCGCACCACGGTCCGATCCCGGCGCTGTTCACCGCTCACGGGCAGCAGCACTTCCGCGCGATCGAAGCCGAAGTGGTCGCAGACCTACTGGCAGACCACCGTTACCGCAACGCGGTGATTTCACTCGGTGGGGGAGCACCCATGACCCCGGCCGTACAAGATCTGCTGGCCGGTCACACGGTGATCTACCTTGAAGTCGATGAGGCCACGGTTCGCCCGCGGATCACTGGGAACAAGACCCGCCCCATGCTGCAGCCGGACCCGGAACGGCGCTGGCGGGAGATTTTGGACGAACGGCGTGACACGTATGAACGGCTCGCCACGATCCGCTTGGACGGCACCGGCCACCGGCGCATCGGTTCGCTGGTCCAGCAACTGCACAGAGCTTTGAAAGAACTACGAAGGGACGCCACAGCATGACTGATTCGGTGACCACCATTCCCGTCCAGGGAGACACCCCCGACAACCGGTACGACGTGCTCGTGGGCAACGGGCTGCTCGGCAAGGTCCCCGAGCTGCTCGGGGAACGCGTCAAGAAGGTCCTGATCATCCACCCCCGCGCCCTGCGCGCGACCGGTGACCTGGTCCAGGAGGACCTCAAGAACGCCGGCATCCAGAGCTTCGTGGCCGAGATCCCGGACGCCGAAGAGGGCAAGCGTGTTGAGGTCGCCGCGTTCTGCTGGCAGATCATGGGCACCTCGGACTTCACCCGCACGGACGCCGTGGTGACCGTGGGCGGCGGTGCCGTGAGTGACCTGGGTGGCTTCGTGGCCGCCACGTGGTTGCGCGGCGTGCGCGTGATCCACCTGCCGACCACCCTGCTGGGCATGGTCGACGCCGCCGTGGGCGGTAAGACCGGGATCAACACCGCGGAGGGTAAGAACCTCGTGGGATCCTTCCACCCGCCGGCCGCGGTCGTGTGCGATCTCGACTCGCTCAAGACCCTTCCGGAGAACGAGTACCTGACCGGCATGGCCGAGGTCGTCAAGTGCGGTTTCATCGCCGATCCCGTGATCCTGGATTTGATCGAGGAACACCCGCAAGAGGTGCGCGATTCGCAGTCGCCCGTGGTGCGTGAACTGATCGAGCGCGCGATCCGGGTCAAGGCCGAGGTGGTCTCCTCCGACCTCAAGGAATCCGGGCGGCGCGAGTTCCTCAACTACGGCCACACACTCGGTCACGCGATCGAGCACAACGAGCGCTACCAGTGGCGACACGGCGCCGCGGTCTCCGTGGGCCTGGTGTTCGCCGCGGAACTGGCGCGTGCGGCCGGTACGCTCGCCGACGACGTCGTGGACCGCCACCGCAGCATCCTCGAGTCGTTGGGGCTGCCCGTGACGTACCGCGCGGACCAATGGCCGCGTCTGCTCGAGGTCATGAAGCGGGACAAGAAGACCCGCGGCAACCTGTTGCGCTTCGTAGTCCTCGACAAGGCCGGTTCACCGCGCATCATGGAGGTTCCGGACCCCGCGATCCTCTTCGCGTGCTACCAGGAGATCGCCGAATAGCGCGCACGAACGGTGTACCGCACCGGGCGCGGTACACTGGTTCGGCTTAACGCCCCCAAAATCTTTGCAGTGATGTTTCCGACGAGAAAGTGAATCCGTGGCAACCAGCAACGACATCAAGAACGGCACCATCCTCAAGCTCGACGGGAACCTGTGGCAGACCATCGAGTTCCAGCACGTCAAGCCGGGCAAGGGTGGCGCGTTCGTGCGCACCAAGCTGCGCAACGTGACCAGCGGCAAGGTGGTCGACAAGACCTTCAACGCCGGTGCCAAGATCGAGACCGCCACGGTGGACCGTAGTGAATACCAGTACCTGTACCAGGATGGCGAAGACTACGTGTTCATGGACAACTCCACCTACGACCAGATCACGGTTCCCACCGCTGTCGTGGGGGATGCCGCCAACTTCATGCTCGAGAACCAGAACGTGACCGTGGCGATGTACGAGGGCGCTCCGCTGTACATCGAGATGCCGCCGTCGGTCGTCTTGGAGATCACCTACACCGAGCCCGGTCTGCAGGGCGACCGCTCCACCGGTGGCACCAAGCCCGCCACCGTGGAGACCGGCTACCAGATCCAGGTTCCGCTGTTCCTGGAACAGGGCACCAAGGTCAAGGTCGACACCCGCAACGGCGACTACCTGGGACGCGTCAACGAGTGAGCAGCGCACGCAGTAAAGCCCGCGTCCGCGCGGTAGAAATTCTGTTCGAGGCCGAACAGCGTGACGAGTCCATCCAGGACGCGCTGAACCGCCGTCGTGACAACAGCACCTCCAAAATCAACCCCTACACGGTGGACATCCTCGAGGGTTTCTATGATCGCGCCGAGGACATCGACGAGTTCCTGGAAACTTATTCGCAGGGTTGGACCCTGGACCGCATGCCCGCTGTGGACCGCAATGTCCTGCGCGTGGGCGCGTGGGAATTGCTCTACAACGACGAGATCCCGGATGCCGTGGCGGTGTCCGAAGCCGTGGCGGTGGCCCGGGAATTGTCGACCGATGATTCACCCCGGTTCGTCAACGGACTTCTGGGTCGGTTGCAGAAAGTTAAGCCGTCTCTGCTGGATTGACGGCGTGGGCCCCGGACCGCTCGTACAGAGCGATCCGGGGCCTTTCTCCTGTGATAGCGTCACATCAAGATCGCAACCTTTAAGTCCGTCCAGTGAGGCGGGGAAGGAGGCGGCACGTGAGCGTGCCCGAACACGGCGAATCATTGCCCGCGACCACGTCGCGCGTGATTCTCTCGACTGCCGACATAGACCGGGCCTTGACCCGGATAGCCCACGAGATCCTGGAGTCCAACAAGGGCACCGCAGGTCTCGTGATTTTGGGCATCGCCCGCCGCGGTTATCCACTGGCCCAGCGTTTGGCCGCCAAGCTCGAACAGACCGACGAGTCGTTCGATGCCCGTACGTCCACCGGACAGTTGGACATCACCATGTACCGCGATGATCTGCGCAAGAATCCCGCGCGGACCCCGCAACCCACCATTATCCCGGACAGTGGCATCGACGGCCGCACCGTGGTGCTCGTGGACGACGTCCTGTTCTCGGGCCGCACTATCCGCGCGGCCCTGGACGCCCTGGTGGACGTGGGTCGCCCCAAGGTCGTGCGCCTGGCCGTTCTGGTCGACCGCGGTCACCGCGAACTCCCCATCCGTGCCGATCACGTGGGCAAGAACCTGCCGACGTCTTCGCAGGAAAAGGTCCGGGTACTGCTGCGCGAATCGGATCCCGAAGAACGCGCGGAGAACCACGAGGACTGCGTGGTCATCGACGCCCCCGTCGCCTCCGATCCTGACGTGGCACGCGCGGAGAAAGGGGTCACCTCGTGAAGCACCTGCTGACCACCGCCGACCTGAGCTACGCCGACGCCCTCAGCATTCTGGACACCGCCGATCAAATGGCCTCCGTGTCCTCACGTTCCGTGAAGAAGCTGCCCGCCCTGCGCGGTCGCACCGTGGTCAACCTGTTCTTCGAGGACTCCACCCGCACCCGCATTTCTTTCGAAACGGCCGCCAAGCGACTCTCGGCGGACGTGATCAATTTTTCCGCCAAGGGGTCCTCGGTCTCCAAGGGTGAATCCCTCAAAGACACCGCGCAGACGCTGATGGCCATGAGCGCGGACGCCGTGGTCATCCGCCACGGTGCCTCGGGCGCACCCCAGCAGCTCGCGTCGTCGGGCTGGATCGACGCCGCCGTGGTCAACGCCGGTGACGGCAAGCACGAGCACCCCACCCAGGCATTACTGGATGCGATGACCCTGCGGCGGGTGCGCGCGCGTCGCGAGGACCGGCCCAGCACGGGTATGGACCTGGAAGGCATGCACGTGGTGATCGTGGGCGACGTGCTGCACTCCCGCGTGGCCCGATCCAACGTGTGGTTGCTCAACACCCTGGGGGCCCGCGTGACGTTCGTGGCACCTCCCACCCTGTTGCCCGTGGGCATGGACCACTGGCCGTGTGAAGTCTCCTACGACCTGGACGAGGTGCTCGCTCAGCGCCCGGACGCCGTAATGATGCTGCGCCTGCAGAGCGAACGGATGAACGCCGCGTTCTTCCCGAGCGAGCAGGAGTACACGCGGGCGTGGGGACTGACCCCGAAACGTGTCGCGGCACTGGACGCGATGGACGCGCCCACCGTGATCATGCACCCCGGTCCCATGAACCGCGGCCTGGAAATCTCCTCCGAAGCGGCCGACTCGCCCCGATCCACCGTTCTGGCCCAGGTGGCCAACGGTGTGTCTGTGCGCATGGCCGTGTTGTTCTTACTGCTCTCGGGAGATGAGAGCACCCCGTCCCTCTCCGACAACTGAAGGTGACACCATGAGTTCCTACCTCATCAGCACTGTGAGCCCCGAGGGCTCGGACCCCGTTGACCTTCTGATCGTGGACGGTGTGATCCAGTCCGTGGGCGAACCCGGCTCCCTGGACGCTCCGGAGGACGTCACCGTGGTGGACGGCACCGGCCTGATCGCCCTGCCCGGCCTGGTCGACATGCACACCCACTTGCGCCAGCCCGGCCATGAGGACGCCGAGACGGTGGAGACCGGTACCCGCGCCGCAGCCAAGGGCGGTTACACCGCGGTCTTCGCGATGGCCAACTCCAACCCCGTGGCGGACACCGCCGGTGTGGTGGAGCAGGTCTGGCAGCTCGGCCAGGACGCCGGTTGGGCGGACGTGCACCCCGTGGGCGCCGTAACCGTTGGGTTGGAGGGCCAACAGCTGTCCGAGATTCGTGCCATGGCCGAATCCCGCGCTCAGGTGCGAATGTTCTCGGATGACGGCAAGTGCGTCCACGACCC
>CAACWU010000147.1_pt1 | contig 13939 bp, 12 predicted proteins | sample 2275741 | NCBI WGS metagenome assembly CAACWU01 (sample SAMEA5312470, study PRJEB27640) | indoor metagenome | biome: indoor environment; feature: uncontrolled; material: tiles wood | place: Germany | collected 2014-07-07
CCCTCGGTCACGCCGTCGGCCAGGCGCAGCGTGCGGGTCAGACCCTGCGCAGTGCCGTCGCCCTCAAGGAGTGCCTCGGCCGGGGAGGACGAAACCTTCAGCTGGGTGGGGTCGCCCCAGCGGGTATCCAATTTCTGGCCGGTGGGAGCGGAGAACCGGACCACCAGGTCCAGGGCACCCGGTGCGATCGGGGTGCGCTTGCGCTGCATCTGTGCCGCACCCTCGTCCACGGTCTGAGCGTCCTTGGGCACCGGCACGCGCACCAAACGGTGAGCGTTGGCTTCGACAACCACCATGACGGGCTGCTCGTCCGCGTCGTCCAGGATCACGCCGGACGGCTCGGCCAGCCCGCGGGTCAGCGTGGAGACCTCGTTGGTCGAGGGGTCGTAGCGACGGATCGCGCCGTTGTAGGTGTCCGCGATCGCCACCGAGTTGTCGGGCAGCACGGCAACGCCCAGGCAGTGCTGCAAGCGGGCCTGGTCGGCAGCGCCGTCGCGGAAGCCGAAGTCGAACAGACCCTCACCGATCGGACTGTCCACGGAGGACACCGCACCGGACTCGTCGAAGCGCACGCGGCGCAGTGCCGAAGACTCGGAGTCCGCAACCCAGACCGTCCCGGAGGAATCCTGTGCCAGACCCGACGGCTGGGCGAACCAGGACTCGCTCGCGGCGCCGTCGCGCAGGCCCTCGTCACCGGTGCCCGCGAGCACGGCCACCTGACCGGTGCGCGGGTCGAAGGAGAACAACTGGTGGGTGCCGGCCATCGCGATGACCAGGGTGTCCGCTGCGGTGGACCACAGCACGTCCCACGGCGAGGACAGCGCAACGTCCGTGGGAGCGGCGTCGGCGGGAATTTCGTTGGGGTCCACGCCGCGAGCGCGAGCGTCGTCGAGCAGGCGCTGCACGCCGTTACCGGCCAGGGTGCGCACCTTGCCCGTGGACAATTCCACGCCGCGCAGGCGGTGGTTGACGGTGTCCGCGACGATCAGGTCGTAACCCACGGTCGCGCGCACCGATTCGGGCAGCAGCGCAACGCCCTGGGGCTCGTTGAACCGGGCGGCGTCCGCGGGGCCGTCCGCCCAGCCCTTGGTTCCGGAACCGATGGCGCGGCGCACCGTGGTGAGGTCGTCCTCGAGCTGCACCAGACGATGGTGGCCGGTGTCCGTGACCAGGAAGGAGCCGTCCGGCAGTCGCACGGACTTACCCGGGAAGCGCAGGTCGCCCTCGGGTCGCGGGCGCGGCACGTAGGGGCCGTCGCCGCGGTGCAGAGTGCCCTTGGCGTCGTGCTCGGCCACGAGCTCCTCCACGAGCGATTCCAGGCCCTGCACGTGACCCTCACCGGACAGGTGCGCCACGATGTAACCCTCGGGGTCCAGCACCACCAGAGTGGGCCAGGCGCGAGCGGTGTACGCGTCCCAGGTCTTGAGCTCGGGGTCGTCGAGCACCGGGTGGGTGATCTCGTAGCGATCCACGGCGGCGGCGAGCGCCTCGGGATCGGCCTCGTGCTCGAACTTGGGCGAGTGCACGCCCACGGTCACCAGCACGTCCGAGTACTTCTCCTCGAGCGGGCGCAGCTCGTCCAGCACGTGCAGGCAGTTGATGCAGCAGAAGGACCAGAAGTCCAACACCACGATCTTGCCGCGCAGGGCCTCCAGATCCAGCTGCCGGTCGCCGGTGTTGAGCCAGGCGCGGCCGGTGAGCTCGGAAGCTCGTACGGGGGTAGTGCTCCGCTGTGTCTTCACAGTGTGATGAGTCCTTCCAGGCATGCAAAATCAGGTCTTCCAGGTCAACGTTAGCCGCCGCGCGCATCTTCCCGGGCACGCGCGTTGCGGTCTGTGACGCGCGTTCGGCGAGCGGGCCCGCGCCATGGACGCCGACGCCGCTCACCCCGTCCCGCGGGTCGGCACCCTTGATGTCCGTGCCGGCCCGAATGCGAACCGGCCCGAGGTCTAACCGGCCCGAGGCGAGACCTGGACGCGTGCTGGGACGTCAGCGGCGGCTTCGTTCGTCCTGTTCGGCCAGGTTGGCCATCATTTCGTTGTAGGCCTTGAGCTCGGCGTCGTCGGTGCGGTCCGCTTGTCGGTCCACGCGACGGTTCTCCTTGCTGCCCTCGAGGGCCCACATAATGGCCACGATCACGGCCAGCAGGAATGTGGGGAACTCACCGATCCCCCACATGAGCATGCCGCCCAGCTCTTGATCCTCCAGCGCGCTGGGGCCCCAGGGGCGGCCCATGTTGCCGAACCAGCCGGCCTGCAGCACCGCGGTCATACTCATGATGGAGATACCGATGAACGCGTGGGCGGCCATCGTGGCCAGCAGGAGCACCAGGCGCATGGGATAGCTGGGCCGCTTGGGGATGGGGTCGATGCCGATGAGCACCAGGGCGAACATGTACCCGGTGAACAGGAAGTGCATCATCATGAACTCGTGGCCCACGTGGTAGCGCAGTGTGATGTGGAACAGATCCGTGAAGTAGAACAGCACGATCGAGAAGGCGAAGTTGGCCGCGGCGAAGATCGGGTGGGTCACGATCTTGCCCCACGTGGAGTGCACCAGGCGCAGGATCCATTCGCGTGGACCGCGAGTGCCGTCGCCGCGGGGTTCCAGCGCCTTGAGGATGACCGTGATGGGTGCACCGGAGACCAGGAACAGAGGCACGATCATGGTCAGGCTCATGTGCTCGACCATGTGGGCGGAGAACAGCACGCGGGCGTACACCGCCACGCCGCCGGACGTCGCGTACATGAGCAGCACCAGGCCGATCAGCCAGGACGCGGTTCGCAGCACAGACCATTTGTCCCCGCGGCGCCACACCTTGATCGCGGCCCAGAGGTACACGATGGCAAAGAAGACGACCACTGCGGCCCAGAACCAGTCGATGCGCCACGTGGTGAACCACGAGGCGAAGGTCGGTTCGGGCGGCAGTTCGTACCACGTGAGCAAGCGTGCCGGGGAAGCATCGGTGGGCATCTCCTCCGGTACGGGCGGAGCCGTGCGGCTCAACGCGGAGGCGATACCCATGAGCAGTCCCATGAGCACCAGCTCCACCACGATCACGCGCCACAGGGTGGCCGTGCGGGACCGGGAGCCGTCCTCCACACCCGGGATCAGCCACTGCCGGTGAGCGAAACCGACCAGGGCCAACAGCAGGGTGAGCACGAGTTTGGCCAGCACGATGCGCCCGTAGCCCGAGTTCAGCTGCTCCCACGTGCCGATGCGCACCTGGGCGTTGATGATGCCGGACAGCAGCACCAGGAAGTAGCAGCCCAGGGCCACCACGGAATAGCGGCGCAGCACCACGGACAACAGCGGGACGCGGTGCTTGGTCTCGCCGCGGTGGGCGATCACCGTGGATTCCTTGGCGAGCAGCGGGCTGGCCCATGCCAGGACGATCAGGCCGCCCACCCACAAGCACACACCCATGAGGTGCAGACCCAGCGAATTCACGGCACCCATGTGGTCCGCGCCGCCGGACGAGTGGCCGTTGAGCGCGAGCGCCACCAGCGCGATCATGCTCAGCGCCAGGGTGCAGAAAAGTCCCAGCAGGGCACGCACACCGAAGATCAGGGTGGTTACCACGGCGGCCACGATCACCACGGTCGCTTGGGCCTGACCCGTGGCGATCTCGGTGATGTAGTGGGTCAGCTGCTGGGTGTAGTTCTGTCCCGAGCCGAGCCCGGTACCCGAGACGTCCGAGTACGTGAAGATCAGCACCGCGATGGCGGAAACCGTCCACACGACCGCAGCCGCCTGCGCCAGCCGGAGCACCGAGGAATACACGGGGTGATCCGGTTCGGCCGACTGGTCTCGGCTGTTACGCGGCGGACGCTTCCGAGTGAGGTCCTCGAACCGCGGAACCACGCCGATGGCCAGCAGCAGGGCGCCCATGACCACGGCCATGGAGATGTTGTGCACGGTTTCCAGCGCGGGCAGACCCCACCGGACCAGGGCACCCGGATCCGCGACCTCGCGCGGGTCCGACGCACCGCCGTACAGCAGCGCGGCGGTCATGCCGATCATGGCGGCCACGACCACCACGGCAATGATCCAGGGGTTGAGACTCAGCCCCGCGATCTCGGATCGCTGGGGCTTGGCGCTTCCCGGGGTTTTCGCCCCAGTGGCAGTGCTCATTCGTGTGCTCCTTCGGCCCCGCGCGCGGCGGCCATTCCCGTGTTCTTATCCGCTGACCCTGAGATGCAGTGATTCATCCGATCAGAAGAGCCCGTCTCCGATGAATCCACCCTCCTCGCACCCGGGCGGAATCGCAAACACCGCCGAGCCGATGGGCACCGTCCAGGTGTTGAGCATGTCCATCTCGTCCAGTTTTTTCTGAATGGGGACGAACTGCTGGGTCGGATCCGATTGGTAGGACGCGAAGATCAGGCCCGTGTTGGACACGCCTCCGCTGATGTCACCCGAGCGGCTCATGCCGGAGGCGTCCGCCACCGGCAGGTCGTAGTTGTACACCCTGCGGAAGATCTTCTCGTCCGGATTGTCGGTGCGCGAGCGCCGGATATGGCTGTAGGAGGCGATCACCGGGAACCCCAGAGGCCCCTTGGCCTCGAAGTCCGGTTCGTCGTGTTCCTGGGAACCGGTCAGGGGTGCGCCGTCGGCCAGTTTCCGGCCTACCGAGTCTTCGCGCGCGGGGGTGTCGGCCTCGTCCCAGGTGTCCAGGTTCATGTGGATGCGGCGCAACACCAGTGATGTGCCGTCCTCGATCCACGGTTCAAAACCGTCCCGCCCGTAGACCACTTTCTCGTGATCCTCTTCCCCCGGATACGGGTTCACGGTGCCGTCCACCTGGCCGAACAAGTTGCGCATGGTCTGGCCCGCGGGAGTTGCACCCACGGTGTTGCGGAAACCGTCCTGGATCCAGCGCACTTTCGCGAACGATCGGGAGTCCTTGAGCAGCACCCGCTGGGCGTGCGCGAGGGTCAGCTTGTCGTCACAGCACAGCTGCAGCAACAGGTCGCCCTGGTTCCAGCGGTCCTGCAACTGGTCGATGTCGAAGGCCGGGAGGGGTTTGAGCCACTCGGGCGCCTTCGATGAGTCGATGAGCGACATGGCCTTCGGTCCGAATCCGAACGTGACCGTGAGCCGCGACGGATTCTCCGCGAGCCACGGTTCCTGATCCCACAGCGGGGCGCGGCCCTGGGTGAGTGCGGCGGCGTCGTCGCTGAGTACACGAAGCATGCGCCGCAAGGAATCTTTGCTCGCGCCCTGGTTGAGGTTCAGCGCGATGAACGCGCTGAAGGCCTGTGGCAGCGTGGCCACGCCGGCTTGGCGAGCACCGTGGAACGGCTCGACCTGCAATCCGTGGCGAGCGGCGTCGGAATGATCGGCGGTGGGATCCTCCGCGGCCCCGAAAGCCTCGTTCAGGCCTACCGCCGAGGCCGCTCCGATGCCGGTGACGCCCGCACCGGCGACCGCTCCGATCAGGAGCGATCGCCGCTGCAGGCCCTCACGAGCAGGGGTCTCGTCAGTGCTCATGACATTCCGGAAGGGCCGAAGATTCCGGGCTGGGCATCTCGGAATGATCTCCGTGCCCACTGTGATCCTCGCCCGGCGCGTAGTGCTCCTGCGCTCCGGCGTAGTCACGCACCGGGACGGTGATCTGCTGCGTCCGACCATTGTCGAAACCCAGTTCCACCGTGAGATCCGTCCCCGACTTCACGGCGCACTGCAGCTCCATGAGCATGATGTGGTCTCCGCCGGGTTCGAGCGTCTTGGTCTCCCCCGGAGCGATCTCGAAGCCGCCCTCGACCCGCTTCATTTCGGTGGAGCCGGCCTGGTCGTTCATCACGGTTTCATGCAGCTCGGCCACACCGGCAGTGTCCCCCGCGTCGATGGACTCGAGTGTCACGGACTGGTCGCCGGTGTTCTTGAGCGAGCCGAACACGGAGGTCATGTTGGAGTCGGCGGCCTTGGCCCAGCCGTCGGTCAGTTCCACGACCTGCTCGGTTCCGGCGTTGTCCTCCGCCGACGACGCCGCCGGGGCTTGGGTTTCCTCGCTCGCCTGGTTGCCGTCGACCGAGCAGCCGGTGAGTGCCGTAACGGCGAAGCCCGCAGCCAGCAGTGTGGTCACGCTACGGCGCAAGGGCCGGGGCAGGGAACGGGTAGAAGTCTCAATGGGCATGTTCATGATGGTGTCTTTCTCGAACCTGAGTTCCGCCGTGATCAGATCGGGCGCGGGCGAACCATGCCTCGACCGACATAGGACGCGAAACCCAGAAACCTACGGGGATACGGGGCGATCAGCGCTGTTTCCGACGGGTGGCCAGAACCAGCACCACGATGAGCAGCGCAAGGGCACCCACGCCACCGATGACAGGGATCAGCCAACCGGGGGTACCGGAATCACCGGCGGGCTCTGCGGCCTCGGTAGCGGTGTCGTCACGTTGTTCACCCGTGGCAGCCGAGGACGGCTCTTGGGTGGGGCCCTGACCGGCCTGCTCGCCGGCTCCCTGTCCCACGGTGTACTCGAAGGTTCCCTCGATGGGGTGGCCGTCTTCGGAAACCACACGCCACACCACCGTGTAGGTTTCATCCTCGGTGGACCCGGGGTTGGCGAGCGGCTGGATCACGCGCTGGCGTTCCACGGTGGACTCACGTTCCACCAGGGATTCACCGGAGGAGTCCGTGACTCGGATTTCACGCCCGATGTCCATGACGTTTCCGGAGAAGGTCAGCGTCAGCGATTCGGGGGAAGCGTCCAGGGAAGCCCCGGACTCGGGGTCGGAACCAATCATCTCGTCATGGGCGGCCGCGGGCTGTGCCGTGCTCACAAGCATGAACAGGGCCGTGAGCACCGCGAGCAGAACCACCGCGAGCGGACGGCGATCGGAAGTGGCGCGCGCAACCGCGCGAGGCGGCGTCGTCCGTGCTGAGGGCGCGGCGGGAACGGGGGTTGAGGCATCAAAAGTGTGCATGGAATTCTCCTGCGTCTCGGACGCATTGGTGCCGCGGGAGGCGGCAAGAAGCGGAATGTGAAGAGTGGCCGAGACGGCACTCCCGGTCCCGCCGCAGCGCCAATGATCGACGCTGAAGAACTAGGCGAAAGCCGGGGCCGTCCCGCGCGCGGGAGGCCCCCTGAAGCCGTGCACGACCGGCAGCAGCAATTGATCCGTGAGGGCACGGGGAGAAGTCCACGCGATTCGCCGCGGCACCGCGCGAATCACGGGCAGCACGAGAACGCTCACCAATGCGAGCACGCGCAACGACACGGCGTCGAGCAGCCGCACCGCGGCAACCTCACCGTGGCGTAACAGGGCATACGTGGCGGCCGCGGCAATCACGTGTGCGGCGAGCATCCCCGCGCCGTGGTGCGCCAGATCCGGCGCCAGGGACACCACGAGCTGCGGGGTGCCCTCGGCAACCGCGCCCGTGACGTGATGCGTGTGGTCAACGGCAGTCACGCCGTGCCCGGATTGGGCGAAGAGTCCGTGGAGAAGTCCTTGGCTTGCCACGACGGCCGCGGCAACGCTCACGCGGGACAGCACGCGACCCGCGAGCAGCATGCACACGGGGGAGGCCAGCGCGGCGGACAGGAGAATCAGGATGACCGGAGGCCACGTGCCGTCAACGGCGGCGTGAGACGCGGCGCCCAGGCTCGTGGCGATCAGCGACGCGGCCCAGCCCCGGGCAAGACGGCGCGCACGCGAAGACACCGCACACCTCCGGGGATCTGATCAGCCAATGAATTCCCCTCCATTATGCGCGACCGCTGGGGAATCCACGAACTCGGAGACGAACAAGGGACCGCCCACGAAAAACGTGGACGGTCCCTTGAACTAACACGAGCATGACGCCCGCGCAGGCTTACCTCACTTGGAGGAAACAGCAGCCTTCAGCTTGGAGCCGGCGGTCAGCTTGACGCCGTGGCCGGCCGGAATCTGAATGGTCTCACCGGTCTGCGGGTTGCGGCCCTGGCGAGCGGCACGGTCGGTGCGCTCAACGGACATCCAACCCGGGATGGTGATCTTCTCGCCGTTGGAAACGGAGCTCTCGAAGACCTGGAACATTGCATCCAGGACGCCGTTGACGGCGGCCTGAGTGGTGCCGGCTTTCTCGGCAACCTCGGCAACGAGTTCGCTGCGGTTCTTAGCCATGTGCTTGTCCTCCTGGACTTAATTGGCGTTCTCTATGGAAATAGGGAGCATACGCGCCCAGTGCTTCCGAGTGAGAAATTACCAGCTCGACTTGGAGATACCCGGCAATTCGCCGCGGTGAGCCATCTCGCGGAAGCGAACACGGGAGATTCCGAATCGCTGGAAAGTACCGCGGGGACGGCCATCGATCTGGTCACGGTTACGAACGCGGATGGGAGAAGCGTCGCGGGGGAGCTTCTGCAGACCCAGGCGAGCCTCTTCGCGAGCCTCCGGGGTTGCGTTCTCATCCACGAGAGTCTTCTTCAGCTCTGCGCGCTTAGCGGCGTAGCGCTCGACGATGACCTTGCGCTGCTCGTTCTTGGCGATCTTGGACTTCTTTGCCATGGATTTAGCGCTCCTCGCGGAAATCGACGTGCTTGCGAACCACCGGGTCGTACTTCTTCATGACCATGCGGTCAGGATTGTTACGGCGGTTCTTACGGGTTACGTAGGTGAAGCCGGTACCTGCGGTGGACTTCAGCTTAATGATGGGACGTACGTCCTTGTCCTTGGCCATCTCAGATCTTCTCCCCACGTGCAATGAGCTCGTTGACCACGGAGTCGATGCCGCGAGCATCGATCACCTTGATGCCCTTGGCGCTCAAGTTGAGCGTGACGTTGCGACGCAACGAGGGCACCCAGTAACGCTTCTTCTGGATGTTCGGGTTCCACCGGCGCTTGGTGCGGCGGTGCGAGTGCGAGATGCTGTGTCCAAAGCCCGGCTGAGCTCCGGTCACCTGGCAGTGCGCTGCCATAGTGTTCTCCTCCAATGTCTAATGTCGACGAAATGACGGCACGCATGGTCGCTGTCAATGTTTTGTGTTCACGCTGACAGCTGCGGCCAAGAGTGATCCGTCACCTCAAGAAAATGCCACCGTTCGTGCGCTGGGCGGTGGTGCTTAATTGCCCCGCGTCAGTACCGGTCAGGGCACTCGCCACGACGAAGACGGTGAAGATCAGGTGCCGGTAGATGGACTCCACCACACGACAACCTTAAATTCTAGGCTTCTACGGTCTCTCTCGCAAACTCAACGTTAAAAACGGTGCGATTGAGCGCAGGACTATCTTAGCGGTAGGTGCCCAGGGGGCAAACTCGAGTGCTTTTAACACGAGTTCGGGGTGTGCGCCGTCCATGACCCGGCGCACACCCCAGAACACGTGTGCGGTTCCCAACTCCTCACCCAGGAGATTAGGTAAGACTAATCTAACCTAATTTTTTCGACGGGGGAACCCCTGACTTTTGACCCTCATTTTCCGCGCGGTTCCGCGATATCCCGGTGTTCAAGCGGTTCCGGCACCGACACTCCGGGTTCGCGCGAGTTCGTGCCCAGGGTCTCGTTCACGGCCTTGACGAGCGACCGCACCCGATCCATCCGGTTCAGCTCCTCGAGCAGGACGTACATTCCGTTCCCGTCGGCCAGGGGAACCCGCCAATTGGGATATTCGTCACTCGTGCCGGGTTGGTTCTGAATCCGCTTCTCCCCCACCGCGTCCACCAGGGACACGTTGAACAGCATGGACGGCGCCCGCCCGAGGTAACGGTAGAGCGCTTCGATCTTGGCCTCTTCGCTGCTGTCGGCCCCCTCCGGGAGCAGACCGGCCGCCTCCACCGCCGTGAAGAAGGTATCCAGTTGCTGCTGGGCTTCCTTGCGTTCTTCCTCCGGGGAACGAGCGAGCAACCCCAGGTCCTCGCGCAGTTCGAGCTGCACACCCTCCAAGTAACCAGCCGTGGGCGGCAGATCGTGCGTGTTGACGGAGGCCATGCACAGTTCGCGGTACTCGGACGGGTCCAGGGGCTCGTCCTCGGCCATCTCGAACCACAGGATGGACGTGCCCAGCACACCCTTCTGTTCCAGGTACTGCCGTGCACTTGCCTCAACGGTGCCCAGGTCCTCGCCGATCACCACCACGTCGGCGAGTTCTGCCTCCAGGGCCAGCACACCCACCATGGCCTCGTGGTCGTAATAGACGTAAGCCCCCTCGGAGGCCTGATTACCGTCCGGAATCCACCACAGTCGGAACAGGCCGACCACGTGGTCGATCCTGATGCCGCCGGCATGTCGGAAGATATTGCGCAGCATGTCCCGCCACGGTTGGTAGCCGGCCTCGGCAAGCCGCTCAGGGTGCCACGGGGGCTGGCTCCAGTCCTGGCCGAGCTGGTTGTACATGTCCGCGGGCGCACCCACGCTCACGCCGCCGGCCATGGTGTCCTGCAGGGTCCACGCATCGGCACCGTTCTTGCTCACACCCACGGCGAGGTCGTGCACCACGCCGATGTCCATGCCCGCCCTGTGGGCCGCGCGCTGCGCCGCTTCGAGCTGTTCGTCCAGCAGCCATTGCAGCCACACGTAGAAATTGATCCGCTTCTCGAGGCGCGTGCGCGCTTCTCGTGCGTAGGGAGCCTCCGGTGACGCGGCGCCGTCGTCCCATTCCGGTGACTCCTCGCCGAGCTCCTCACGCAGGGCGCACCACAGCCCGAAGTCCTGCAGCGCTTGGCCGCCGCGCGCAACGAAAGATTCCAGTTGCTGCTGGCGATACGGCGAGCGCCGCACGGTGAAGAGCAGGTCGAGGCTCTTGAGCTTGGCCTCGTAGGCCGCGTCACGCCCAATGTTGCTCGGGTCCAGTACGGTCTTGCGCTGCACGGCGGCCAGGTGCTCGACCACCTCGCGGTCGTTGGGACGAAGATAGGCGAACTCGGCCACGTCCGTGATGCGCAGGTACAGGGGATTGAAGAAGCGTCGGCTGGACGGCAGATACGGCGAAGGTTCGATGGGAGGCACCGGCTCAGCGGCGTGCAGCGGGTTGATCAGCACGTAGTCCGCGCCCTGGGTGCCGCTGATGGCCGCGAGGGACGCCAGGTCGGACAGGTCCCCCACGCCCCACGAGCGTGAGGACATCACGGAGTACAGCTGCGCCATGTACCCCCAGCGCCGCTGTCCGCGCAACTTGTCGGTCGTGTTCAACCGCTGCGGTGTCACGGCCACGTAGATCGTTTCGGGCTGCCCCTCCTTGACCTTCGGGCACACCGCTTCCAAGCGGTACCAGCCCAGTTCCAGGTCTTCGGGGAGTTCGTAACGACGCCGCTCACGTTCCGTCCCGTCCACCGTGCGGGTGTCCGACGACGCCGCTGCGTCCAGGTCGCGCGCGGCCTCCGGTCGGTCTTCGGGCCACAGTCGCACGCGGGCCTCGGCACCCGCCGGGACGGTGACGTCCACGGTGGTGTAGGTTCCGACCTCGGTGACCACCGAGGGAGGCAGCATGCGCCGCCAGGGTGCGTCGTCTCGGGCCCGGAGGCTCTCCCGCACCGCGGCCTCGGACGAAACGTCCGCACCCAGCGCGGTGAGAACCTTGCCCAAGGTGTCGTCCGGGACGGTTTTGGGCTGGCCGTCAAAGCCTTGGTATTCGGTGGCCACGCCGTAGCGGGAAGCCAATGTTTGCAGTGAGGTCTCGCCTGAGTGTGATCCGCTGTCCGCCATGGTTCCACTCTAATCAGCCGGGTGATGGTCCCCCGCGCACATGACCTGTGCGACTGTCCGTCGGCGGTTCAGAGCATCACGACTCGGACCATGCCTTTGCCGTGAGCTCGAAGCTGCGCGCCCGCACCTCCGGATCGAACGCGTAGCTGTTGAGCATCAGCTCGTCCGCCCGGGTGACCTCCACGATTTGATCGAGCTGCTCGACCACCTGGTGCGGGGCTCCCACGGCGGAGACCGCCAGGTGCTGCTCCACGAAGGCGGCTTCGGCCGGAGTCACATCCACTTCATCCACCGGGGGTTGCAGCGGGCCCCTGTTGTTGCGGGCCATCCCGCGCACCAGCAACTGGTGGGTCGTGAACTGCCTGCGGGCTTCGGCTTCGGTATCGGCCGCGAGCACATTGGCGGCAACCATGACATGGGGCTCTTCCAGAGTGGCCGTGGGGGCCGACGCGTCGAAGGACGTCCGGTACACCTCGAGGGCCTGCATGATCATGGCCGGGGCGAAGTGCGATGCGAACACGTAGGGAAGACCCAGGGATGCCGCCACCAGGGCGCCGTCGGTCGAGGAGCCCAGGATCCACAGCGGAACGTTGGTGTCACGGGCGACCGCCGCGCGAATGGGCTCGCCGTTCTGACCGCCGAAGTACCGCTCGAGCTGGTGAATGTCCTGCCGGAACGTGTCGTGACCACCCTGACCACGACGCAACGCCAGGGCAGTACGCATATCGGTTCCGGGTGCCCGCCCCAGTCCCAGATCCACGCGCCCCGGGTACAAGTTCTCCAGGGTGCCAAAGCTCTCGGCCACGGTGAGCGGCACATGGTTGGGCAGCATGATGCCCCCGGAGCCCACACGAATAGTAGAGGTGGCGGCGAGGGCCTGCCCCATGAGCAGGGCCGTGGCCGAGGAGGCGAAAGACTCCGAATTATGGTGCTCCGCGTACCAGACCCGTGCATATCCGGCCGCTTCGAGCCGCTGGGCCAATGTTGTGGCGTCGCGCACGCACTGGGCGACCGGCCGATCTTGGATAATGGGAACCAGGTCCAGTGCGGACAGGTTCACGCGAGAATTCTGGGTTGCTACCACGGTGTGGTCCTTTCGCCGGCCGTCCACTGGATCTTGCTCTTCGATGCTATTACCCGTTCCGTACCCGACCACGCTCGTCATGTGAGGATTACCCCGTGAAGCCTTCTTTGCCCGCACCGCCAGCAGACTGGCACCCCTCCGCCGTGGTCTTCGATTGCGACGGCGTCCTGATGGATACCGAGACCGCATGGGCCGGTGTGCAGGAACGGGTCGCGGCGGACTACGGCGTGGAGTACAACCAGGCTGCCCACAAGCAGCTCATGGGATTGTCCGCGGCTGACGTCGCGCAGTGGATCACCGACCGCGCGGGTGAGGTAGCCGAGGAGCAAGGCCGTGAGAAGCCGAGCTTGAGCGAGGTCTACGATCACCTGATTGAGGTCGAATCAGAGGTCGTCTCTTCCGTGCTGGAACCCCTGCCCGGCGCCCTGGAAACAGTGCGTGCCTTTGCCGAGCGGATGCCCGTCGCGGTGGCCAGTAACTCCACGGCGCAGGTCTTGGATCGCAAGGTGCACGCCCTGGGACTGGACGAAGTCATCACCACGTGGGTCAGTTCCGACGATGTCCCCCACGGGAAGCCCGCTCCTGACATCTACGAAGAGGCCGTTCGCCGACTGGGTGTGGATCCCGATCACGCCCTGGCCATTGAAGACTCCCCCGCCGGCACTACGGCGGCGTCCAAGGCGGGGTTGTACGTGCTGGGTGTTCCCAACGGCCACGACGAGCCGCTCGCATGCCATTTCATTGCCAATTCCCTGGCGGACCCGCGCGTGCGGGAATTCATGACCGGCTGGGGCCTGTGACCCGCCGCCGAAACCCTCTCACCCCGTAACGAAACCGCTGCGCCCCGCAACCCGCCGTGAGGCAGGAAACGGGGCGCAGCGGCGTCGTCCTGGAAAGCGCTAGCTGTTCCAGAGACCGTAGGTCTCGGCCAATTCGGAGACCTTCTTGGCGCGAGCCAAGCGCGGGAGGTAGGAACCGTCCGCGCCGGCGTGACCGGAATTGGCCTTCTCGATCATTTCGCGAGCCCAGCGGATCTCCTGCTCGCTGGGCGCCAGCAGGTGGTTGATGGCGTCCGTCTGGTTCGGGTCCAGGGAGAGCTTGCCGGTCATGCCCATGGACTGGGTTACCTTGCATGCGGCCTCGAGCTCGTCACCGGTGGCGCCGTTACTAGGACCGTCAATGGGGCCGGGCAGCTCGCCCACGCGAGACGCGGTGACCAGGGTGGAACG
>CAACWU010000124.1_pt1 | contig 13908 bp, 11 predicted proteins | sample 2275741 | NCBI WGS metagenome assembly CAACWU01 (sample SAMEA5312470, study PRJEB27640) | indoor metagenome | biome: indoor environment; feature: uncontrolled; material: tiles wood | place: Germany | collected 2014-07-07
ACCCCGCCGATCCCCCGCTCGAACTCGCCATGGCCGCTCGTGACCTGGAACTTCAGGATTCGACTGTGCTCCGTTCCGTGGCCAGCCGCGCGGAGCAGGTCGCGCAGCAGACCACCAAGCGCAATCAGCGCGGCCCGCTCGAACGGGTGACCGAGGTGCTGCGGCAGGCAGCCGACCGTGGCAACGAAACGGGCGGAGCGACGTCGGCGGCGGTGAATGAGCCAGCCTCGAGGCCCTCGCCCCAGGACCCCGTGAACTCGTCGAGTGGCTCGGGCCCGGCCGTGACCACGAGCGGTATCCCGGAATCGGAGCTGGTTGACGATAACGAGCCGGACCCGTTCGCCAACGACACCTCGCCGAAGAACCCTGGCAGCACCGAGTACCCCGGCACCGGCGTGCCCGTGCGCGATTCGATTAACGGCCCGCGCCCGGACACCCACGACCAGCCCAAGCGGGACAAGATTTTTGACGCGGACCGCTTCTGGCCCATGGGCCCCCGTAAGACCGACGACGCCGCTGGCGAACCTCCCGCGGATCAGCCACCCGTGAAACCGGGACCGCCGCGCCAACCGTCGACGTCAGAGCTATACTACGGGGTGGGCAGTGACCGCTATGCGAACCGGGACCCCAACAGCCAGGAAACCCGGGACAGCGACAAGCACGTGCTGCGCAACTGGGGCATCGTGTTCCTGGTGATCATCGCGATCATCTTTGTGCTGACGCTGGTGCTGTAGCGACATCAGGCCCGCATAAACATGTGAGTCCGTAAAAGTGCCTCTCGAGTTGTCGAAACGGCAGTTTTACGGACTCACATGTTTTGGCCACGAACTGAGACCGCCCCAAGCCACCCGGAACGGGTCAAACTGGCTTGAAACGGTCTCAGATCTAACTGTGCCTCAAAGAACGGGTTACTTGTTGGCCCGAATCTCCGTCACGACCCGATCCATGGATGGGCTGTGGTTGCCGAAGCGGTGCATGGTGATGGACACGGCCTGCTCGGAGAGCATGTACATCAACTCGATGCGACCGGTGCCCACCACGTCGTCCGTGATCAGTGCGATGTCCGGGTGCTCGGCGCGGACCTCGTAGAGCGGTTTGAGGTCATCGTCGGTGCCGTCCCACGGCTGGATCACGCGGACACGAGCGCCGTGGTCCACGTTGAGTGCGGTGTCGTTGAGGATCTCCCGGTCGGACAACTCCGCGAACGCCCCCAGCGAACCTGCGCCCAACGCGTGCGCAAAGTCCACGTCCGAAGCCGGCGAGAGCACCGTGGTGAACAGTCGGCCCACCTGCTCCGGCAGCTCTTCCGCCGGGCTGAGGATGACCTCGGACCCGGAACGGGAAGCAGCCAGACCCACACGCAGGATGTCGGTCAGGGATGCACCCTCCGCCGCGCGCACGATCACGGTGCGGGGGCGGTAGCGGAACAGGTTGGCCTCGCTGACCAGGGCGGTGGGGTCCTTGACCTGGCCGAACTCGCGCTGCCACTCGGACTGATCGGACATCGCGGCGCGGCGCAGCCACACCTGATCGTCCTCACCCACGAGGGGCAGGACAGCGTCCAGTCCGCGGTGCACGCGCGGTTCCAGAACCCAAGCGCCGGCCGCGCTGCGGTCCGAACCCGAAGACGTGAAGTCTTCGCGGCACCAGCGACCCAGCGACGTCAGGTAGTTGGGGCCGCCGGCCTTGGCACCGAGACCCACGGAGGAACGCTTCCAACCGCCGAAGGGCTGACGCTGCACGATCGCCCCGGTGATACCGCGGTTCACGTACAGGTTGCCCGCCTGAACACGATCCACCCAGTGCAGGATCTCGTCCGCGTCCAGGGAGTGGATGCCGGCGGTCAGGCCGTAATCCGTGGCGTTCTGCAGCTCAATGGCCTCATCCAGGTCGTCCGCGCGCATCAGGCCCAACACCGGGCCGAAGCACTCGGTCAGGTGGAAGAACGAACCGGGCTTCACACCCGTGCGGATACCGGGACGCCACAACTTGCCGGAGTCGTCCAGCTGCTCGGGCTCGATCAGCCATTCCTCACCGGGCTCCAGCTCGGTGAGTGCCTTGAGCAACTTACCCTCGGGCTTCTCCACGGTGGGGCCCACGGACGCCTGCAGGTCATCGGGCCATGCAACCACCATGGAAGACGCGGCGTCGATGAGCTGACGGCGGAAGCGATCCGACGTAGCGACCGAGCCCACCAGGATGCCCAGCGAAGCCGCCGAGCACTTCTGGCCCGCGTGACCGAATGCGCTGGACACCAAGTCCCACACGGCCTGGTCGCGGTCCGAGCTGGGGGTGATCACCAGGGAGTTCTTGCCGGAGGTCTCTGCGGTAAGCGGGCGCTCGGGGAACCACTTGGCGAACAACTGAGCGGTCTCGTACGCGCCGGTCAGCACCACGCGCTGCACGTCCGGGTGGGAGATGAGTGCCTTACCGGCGTCACCTTCCACGGCGTCCACGAGCTGCAGCACGTCGCGGGGCACACCGGCCTCCCACAACGCCTCACAAATGGCGGCCGAGCAGCGGCGGGTCTCCGGGGACGGCTTGTGAATCACGGCCGAACCGGTGGCCAGCGGTGCCACGGTGGTGCCGGTGGGGATCGCAATCGGGAAGTTCCACGGCGGGGTCACCACGGTCACGTGGTGCGGGGTGAACTTACCGCCGTCCACGAATTCCAGCTCCAGGGCGCGGCGTGCATAGTAGCGGCAGAAGTCAACGGCCTCGGAGATTTCGGGGTCGCCCTGTTCGAGCACCTTGCCGGTCTCGGCACCGGCCACGGCCAGGAGGTGCCCACGGCGAGCCGCCAGGATGTCACCGGCGCGGTTGAGGATCTCGGCGCGTTCGCGGGCGGGGGTGGCCGCCCAGGTCTCGCCGGCAGCTTTGGCGCGCGCGACGACGTCGTTCACGGCCTCGACAGCCTCGGTCGAGTCGTCCTCGACGTCCTTGAGCACCTCGGGAACGGCCAGGCTCTCGAACCATTCCTTGTCCGCAATGTGCGCGGCAATCTTCTCGGCCCACTCCTGATTGGCGCGGGTGGAGATATCCGTGTCCGGCTCGTTGCGGAACGGTTCGTCCAGGGGTTGGGTGGGCTCATCGCCCACGGTCTCCTGGGAACGGTCCTGGATACGGCTCGGAGGCAAGATCTCCGGGTCCGAGCCCACGTCCTCAAGGGCGGCGCGGAATCGGTTTTCTTCACGCTTGAAGATGCGGTTGTCCGGAGCGAGATCGAAGATCCCGGACATGAAGTTCTCGCTCGCGGAGTTCTCCTCGAGGCGGCGCACCAGGTAGGACACGGCGACGTCGAACTCGGTGGGGCGCACGGCCGGAACGTAGAGCAACAGCTGACCGACGTCCGTGGATACGGCCTCGCTCTGCTCGGTGGCCATGCCCTGGAGCATTTCGAAGTCGATCCGGTCCGTCACGCCGCGCTTGTCCGCAAGCAGGTGGGCGAACGCGATGTCGAACAAGTTGTGTCCGGCCACGCCCAGCTTGAGGCCGCGCATGCGCTCCGGGGTGAACAGCCAGCTCAGCACGCGCTTGTAATTGGTGTCCGTGGCCTGCTTGGACGGCATGGTGGCGATGGGCCAACCGTGCATCTCCGCGTCCACGCGCTCCAAGGCCAGGTTGGCGCCCTTGACCAGGCGAACCTTGATCTGAGCACCGCCATCGGCCACGCGCTTGGCGGACCAGTCCGAGAGCCGCTCCACGGCGCCCAGGGCGTCCGGGAGGTAGGCCTGCACAACGATGCCGGCTTCCAGATTCTTGAGCTGGGGCTTGTTGAGCAGCCGCTGGAAGACCTCCATGGTCAGTTCCAGGTCCGAGTAGATCTCCATGTCCAGGTTGATGAACATGGTGCCGGTCTCCTTGGACGCGGCGGCCTCGTACAGCGGCAGCAACCGCTCGACCACGCGGTCCGCGGTGCGGTCGAAGCCCCAGTGGGACAGCTGCGGCACCACGGAGGAGACCTTGAGGGAAACGTAGTCCACATCCGGGCGGTGCAGCAGATCCTCGGCGTCCTTGAGGTGCTTCTTGGCTTCCTGCTCGCCGAGCACCTCTTCGCCCAAAAGGTTGATGTTGAGGCGGTGGCCCTGTTCCTTCATGGACTTCACGGACTTGCCGAAGGGGCCGGGGCGGGCATCTACCACCATGTGTCCCACCATCTGACGGAGGCGGGTACGCGCGGCCGGAACCACAATGGATGAGAGCTTGTCCGAGAGCGCGGTGCCGGCCTTGATCTGGGCACGGTCCACGGCGGACATGGATTCCGGGGTCAGCTTGGCGATGTCCTGCAGCGCCTTGGCCGCGGCCTTGGTGTCTTCCGTGCGGATCACACGGTCCACGAAGCCCACGGTGAACTCCAGACCGTGCGGATCCTGCAGCACGGTGGCCAGGCGGTCCTCGGCGGGGTTCTTCTGAGAACTACGTTTTTTGTTGTCCTGCGCACGGTCAAGCCACTGGCGTACCAGGTCTACGGACGCATCCGCGAGTTCACGGGGATCGCTCAAAGCGGTGATGTTGCTGGTCATCGCAGCACCTCCAGGATCTTGGCCCGGCTGAGATACCGAGGCATTCCCTCGGCCACCAGCCGAGGTGATCCGGGCCCTGCATGGCTGGTCTCCCAACGCTATCGCGCCTTAGGGGGCAATGAGTAGTCAGGATCACAGAATGACGAAAAGTAACATATTAGTCGCCTTCCGCGGTCAATTTTCAGGCGCCGACGCCGCCGCTTACGCGTACTCGGTCAGCCCCGCCCCGCTCAACCTCACGCCTCGTTCCTTGCAGACCCGATCTGACTGCCTGCGGTCCATCGAAATCCACGAACCGAACCCCATGCAGTCTCAGGGGCGGGAAATGCACCCGCACGGTCTGGCGGGAGGCATTTTCACGCCAGTGCCCAATTCTGAGTCACGCCCAAGCCATAGATCGTCCGCGCCAGTGGCTTAAGAGTGTCTGTGATCTATGTACTGGCCTCAAAGTGGCTCAGATCTCGAGGTGCTCAATTCTCGCCGACGCTCACGCCGCCCAACCTGCCCACCGCAACAGTGCCGCGGTCAGGGCTCCAAGGATCACCACCGCGAGGAACGGGGCGCGCAACCATAGGGCTACCCCGGCCACGATCAACGCCCCCACGCGGGCGTCGAGGACCAGTGCGGTTCCGCTGGCAAAGGTGTTCATCACCACGAGTGACGCGAGCAGACCCGCGGTGACCAGCCCGGCCAGGCGAGGGACGAGCGGGTGGTCCAGAACGGCGTCGGGAACCAAGTACCCCACGAGCTTGGTGACGTACGCGATGGCGGCCGCGGTGAGCACCCAGAACCACATGCTCATGAGCGGGCCTTCTTCCGTGCGGACCGCGCGCCGATCAGACCCCAGGCCAGTGCGACCACCGCGGCGACCAGCACCGGGATGCCCGAGGGGACCAGCGGGATGCAGATGGCGGTGACCACCCCGCACACCACGGCGACGGCCAGCGGTTCGCGTTCACGCAACCGCGGCCAGAGCAGACCCAGGAAGGCGGCCACGGCGGCACCGTCGAGACCCCACTGACCGGGGTCACCCACAGCGTCACCCAGCAGTGCACCGACCGCGGTGAACAGATTCCACAACAGGAAAACACTCACGCCGGCCACCCAGAAGCCGCGCTTGCGCTCCAAGAAGGTGGGCTGCGCGGAGGCCGCGGCATTGGACTCGTCGATGGTGACCTGGGCGGCGATCAGCTTGCGCCAGGCCTGCGGGCGCAGCAGCGCGTTCATGGTCATGCCGTACACGGTGTTGCGCACGCCCAGCAGCGAGGCCGCGCCCAATGCGGCCGCTCCCCCACCGCCGCCGGAGAGCACACCGATGAACGCGAACTGCGACCCACCCGTGAACATCAGCGCGGACAACGCTTGCGTCTGCCAGAACGTCAGCCCCGCCGCGATCGAGAGCGCACCGAAGGAGATGCCGTACAGACCCGTGGCGATGCCCAGGGACAATCCCACGCGCACGGCGGGCGACGATCGCCACGGGATGACCGACTCCGAGTCCGCAGCCATTGCAGAAGATCCACTCACGATTGCGCGGAGCTCCTGCCCTGCATGACTTCCAGGGTGGCGAGCACGCGGATCAGATTCAGGTGCGCCTCGGACTGAGGGAAGTTGCCCGTGGCACGGCGTTCCGAGGTCGAGAACGTGGTGGGTAGCAGTCCCAGTTCGTTGGCGGCTCCGAGCACGGTATCCAAGAGTTTCACGGCCTCCTCCACGCGATCACAGCGGGCCAGCTGGTCCGCGAGCTGCAGCGTTGCCGAGATCGAGGGCGCCGCCTGACCCGCGAAACCGTCCTGACCGATCGAGGACGCGAACGCCTCGACATCGTCCAGGTCCGTGAGCTGCGGCAGGTTGCGGTAGCGGTGCAGCAGGCCGGAACGGTCTGTGAGTTCCTTCTGGATCCGGGCCACGGTGCCCAACATGCGCTCATCGTCATATGCGACGAAACCGACCTTGGGCAGCTGCAGCAGCGACGCGTCCACCGCGGTGGAACCGTAGTACTGCACGAACGAGCCGACCTCCGGGTCATAGCCGTTGGTCCAGATCTCGTGGGCCAGCTGATCGCGGTGTTCCTCCCAGGTCTCCACATCACCGGGCAGGCCGTGAATCCGCACGGCGTCCACACCGGCCTGCAGCGCGGCCCACATCATCACTCGCGTGTAGGTGTAGTGCTGCGGCTCGCCGCGCATCTCCCACACGCCCTGGTCCTTGTCCTCGTAATTGGCCACCACGGCGCGCAACAGGCCCTGCTGCAACGGCCAGGACAGGTGATCCTCCTGGACCCCGCGGCGTCGGAGGCGTTCGAAGACCACCAGCACGTGACCGGCGACGTCCGCCTGATACTGCGAACCGGCGGTGTTGCCCTCGCGCACCGGCCGAGCGCGCTCGTAACCGGGCAGGTCAACGAGCCGTTCGCGGCCCACCACGGAACCATCGAGTCCATAGACGTTGGAGGGGTGGTCCACGTCCCCGGCGACGGCGCGCAGCAACCAGTTGCGCAGCTGGGCCGCCTCTCGATCGTGGCCGTGGTCAAGCATGATTTCGAGCGCGAGCGCGGCGTCACGGGGCCACGACAAGCGGTGATCCCACGTGCGGTCACCGCCCAGCACCTCGGGCAGCGACGTGGTGTCCGCGGCGATCAGGCCGCCGGTGGCCTGGTGCATCAGGCCGCGCACCACCAACAGGCTGCGGCGGATGATGTCCTCGCGCGCGTCCTGGGTGACGGTCAGTTCCGCGGCGCGTTCTGCGTCCGTGGGGGCGCGCTTGGTCTGTTCCCGTTCGGCGAGCTTGGCCTCGGTGGCCGCGGGGTCGTAGAGCGCGGACCATTCCTGCCACAGGTTCAGGGTGGCGGTGAGGGTTTCGTTGACATCCAGGGCTTCCGGCGGCGTGCTGTGGGACGGGAACCAAGTCAGCGAGAAGTCCTTGGTCTGGCCGGCGGCCACGGTGAACGTACCGGCGTGCCGCCGCTTGGAACGGTCCTCGTCCGCTTCGGGCAGCGGGTCGCCACGGAAGACGACGGCGTCCGGTCCGGCCATGCCCACCAGGACACCTTCCGTGTGCTCACCGGATTCGTCGCTCTCCTCCACGTCGAAACGGCTCAGCCACGGCACCGACGCACCGAAGTTGAAGCGCAGGCGAACGTCCTGGAAGATCTCCACCTCACCGGTCAGGCCTTCGACCCGGCGGATCAGCGCGGTGCGCGAGGAGAGAGGCATGAAGTCCGTGACGCGCACGGTTCCGGTCTCCGTGGTCCACACGGTGTGCAACACAAAGGTGTTCTCCGCATAGAAACGCTCGACGGCCGTGACGCCCGGGCGGTCGAGGTCCACCTCGCCGTCATCGTCCACCGCACACGCCGGGGCCAGCAGCCATCGACCGTTGTCCGGCGTGCCCAGTAGGGATGCGAACATCGCCGGGGAATCAAAGCGGGGGGCGCACCACCAGTCGACGGAACCCGTACGGGACACCAACGGGCCGCTGCGCATGTTGGACAGCAGCGCGTAATCCTCGATCCATGAAGCCATGGGTCAAGAATTTCATACTCGCGGGACGGACTCAGCCGCCGGGCGCACAAGGGCAGGTCAGTTCACAAACTACGAGAGTAGATTGACGATGTGTCGACAATGACGAAGTCGCGTCGGCGATGGCTGACTCCGCTGGGTTCCTGGGTGTTGGGTGTGCTCGGACTGTGGAGTGCGCCCCTTCTCATGAATGTCGATCCCGAGGCCGCTTTCGATTCTCCCGGGCCGAATCATCTTGCATGGTGGGCCGGCCTGGCGCTCCTCACGATTCAGGCAATTGCCCTTGCATGGCGCAGCACGCACCCTTCCGCAATACTCGTGGCCACCGCCGCAATGACCCTCGTCGGCGGCGTCGTCGGCCTGGGAGATTCGGTGGGTGTGCTGTCGGTGGCGGTCGTCGTGGCGGCCTTCTCCTGGGGTCTCCGGGCTGAGTATGGGGGCGCGTGGCCGGCCCCGTTGGCCGCTGCCGTACTGGTGGGGGTCGGCACCCTGCTCTCCGGTGAACCCGCCGGAAGCGGGTTGGTCCAGGGCCTGGGTGTGGTGGGCTTACCGCTGGCAATCGGGCTGTGGCTCAGGGGTCGACACGAATTAGCCGCCGCGCAGCAAGAACAACTTCGTGCCCGCGCCGGTGAGCTGGAGGCTCGGATTCAGGCGGCGGTAGCTCACGAGCGCACCGCCATGGCTCGGGAACTGCACGACATCGCAGCGCACCACCTGTCCGGTATAGCGGTGATGACGGCCGCGATCGGCACGCAAATCGACACAGACCCCGCCGCTGCCAAACGCGCGGTTCATCAGGTGCGACAAGAGTGCACCGGGGTTCTCAAAGATCTGCGCTCACTCGTAGGTCTCCTCCGGGACGAGGGGCCAGTGGCGGAACCGTCCGCTGCAAGCATGCGCCCGGAGTCACTGGCAAATATTGGTGAACTGGTCCACGATGTCCGGTCCGCCGGGATCGACGTCTCGACCGACGTGCTCAACAGGGGCGATGAACTCGGTGCAGGAATCGGGCCCCTCGCCCAATTGACGGCTTACAGGATGGTCCAGGAATCACTTGCCAATGCGGCTCGGCACGCACCGGGTACTCAATGCACCGTGATCATCGACGACACGGACCCCTCGCAACTCACCGTGGAAGTCACCAACAGCCCTGGCGAGCGCGGAACTGAACCGGATAGCGCCGTCGGCTTCGGCCTGGTGGGCATGCGCGAGCGTGCCGACCTGACCAGCTCACGGCTGGACTACGGACCCACAGCCTCCGGTGGGTGGAGCGTCCGCTTACGCGTCCCCCGCCAAGATGCTGCGACGCAGGAGGCAGCATGATCCGGGTGGTGGTCGCCGACGACCAAGCCATGGTGCGCGCCGGATTGGTGACATTGCTGGCGGCCGAACCGGATTTCGACGTGGTCGCGGCGGTCAGTGACGGGTTGGCAGCCGTGACGGTGGCACAGCAACTTCGACCGGACGTGGTCTGCATGGACATCCGGATGCCGGGACTGGACGGTATCGCAGCAACTCTGAGACTGTGCGGGCCAGAGGTCTCCGAACCGATCCCGGTTCTGATACTGACAACCTTCGACGTGGATGAATATCTGTTCGGAGCGTTGGAAGCGGGTGCCTCCGGGTTCATGCTGAAAGACGCAGAACCGGAAGATCTGATGGCCGGTCTGCGGGCGGTCGCCGCGGGCGAGGGAACCATTGACCAGTCGCTGACCAGACGAGTGTTGCGCGAGGTGGTGGTGCGGCGAGGTTCCGGACCCATTGCCTCGGGGCGAGTGCCCGACATTCTCACTCGTCGAGAACTCGATATCCTGCTGCTTCTTGCACAAGGACTCTCCAACGAGGACATTGCCGGGGAGTTATTCCTCGAGGTCTCCACGGTGAAGTCACATCTTGCTCGGATGATGCCCAAATTGGGCGTGCAATCCAGGCTCCAGGCAGCCGTATGGGCCTACCGCAACCGGGTGGTCGAGATCCCCGGCTGACCCGATGCCCCGTGGTCAACAGAACGTTGGGACCGTCGATTGCATCGAACGATGCAAGTTCCACATGGGGTCTCGAGCAGCTAGTCCCGCTGACCGTCCGATCCCTAGCGTTGAGGGCATGAGGACATTCCCAGAAACCCGTGTCGAAACGCGGGCCGCAGTACAAATCACCGACATTCACAAGTTCTACCCCACGGGTCCGGTGAAGGTCTGGGCACTGCGTGGGGTCTCGTTCACTCTGGCCCCCGGATCATTCACCGCGATCATGGGCCCTTCCGGTTCCGGTAAGTCCACGCTGTTGCAGTGCGCAGCCGGCTTGGAATCGCCGAGCCGTGGGCGAATCACCATCGGCCACCATGACATCAGCAACATGTCCGCGGATTCGCTCACCCGTTTCAGGCGCGATCACATCGGTTTCGTTCTTCAGGACTACAACTTGATCGGCCATCTGGACGTCGCCGCGAACATCGCCCTCCCATTGGTTCTTGGTGGACGCACGCTCGATCCCGTTTGGCGGGACGAGTTGATGGATGCCGTGGGCTTGAGTGGGCTCGAATCCCGCCGGCCCGGAGAGTTGTCGGGCGGGCAGGCCCAACGCGTTGCCATTGCCCGCGCGCTGGCCACTCGTCCCACGGTGGTCTACGCCGATGAGCCCACCGGCGCCCTCGACTCACGGACAGCACACGACATCCTGGACACGTTCCGCCGCACGGCCACCCAGCTGCGCCAAACCGTGGTGATCGTGACCCACGATCCACGGGTGGCTGAGGTCACCGACCGCGTGCTCTTCCTGGCCGATGGCCTGGTGGTTGGTGCCTTGGACGCGCCCACCGTCGAAAAAGTCAGCGCACGAGTATTGGCATTGGGGGCGTGAGCATCATGCGACAGCTCATACTGACTGGCGCCTGGGCGCATCGTGGCGCCATGGTTGGCACCACCGTTGCGATTGCCCTGGCGGCGGCCCTGGTCGCTATCTCAGGCGTGTTAGTTCAAACCGGGTTCACCGGGCAGGATGAGACCGGAATGTTGACGGCCTTGGCCGGGTCCTTCGGTGGCACGGTGTTGCTGGCCGCAATACTCGTGGTGACATCGACGGTAGGGCTTGCCCTTCGCGGACGGCAACGAGATTTCTCGTTACTTCGTGCGGTCGGTGCCACCCGACGCCAGGTCAGAGAAATCGTGGCCGCGGAGGTCCTGGTGGCATTGATTGCCATTCCGGTGGGGGCCGTTCTCGGCATGACCGGGTCCGTTTTCCTGCAACCACTTCTCACAGCTTCCGGTTTGTTACCCACCGGAGGTGGCCTGGCGTTCGGGGTGTTACCCGTGGCAGGAGCTCTGATCACCATGGTTCCCGCGGCGGGACTTGCCGCCGCACTCGCCACCAGGAAGATCCTGGCTTCTCAGCCGTCCCAAGCCGTCAAACAGGGCGGTGCCGAATCCCGCGCGCTCGGCAGATGGCGTGGGATCGCTGCGGTCGTCATGGCCGTGGTGGGTCTCGGATCCGCGCTCAGCCCCTTGTTCGTCTCGGGCACACTCGGTGGGGCCAGCGCGGCAACATCGGCGTTTCTCCTGGTGGGAGCCGCGGCCCTGGCCGGTCCCGCGCTAGTGAGTTGGAGTTTCGGACGATTACCAACCGGAAACACCCCCGCCACGCAACTTGCCGTGGCCAACACCAAAGGATTCTCCCGGCGGTTGACCAGCGCCATGCTGCCTTTGGCCTTGGTGTTAGCCGCGGGAACGGTCCAGACGTCGTTGAATCTCACCATCGAGCGCGCGGCGGAAAGACAGCTGGTGGAAGGACTTGACGGGACCCTGATCCTTCCCGGTGAAGCGGATCCGACTGCATTCAGCCGAACCCCGGGCGTAACGGCGGTGTCGTCCATCAGGTCCGTACCCGCTCACGTCAAGGTTGACCAGGACGAACCACCCATCCTGGAGTCCTTGACATGGGAGCCTACAACGGTGCACCTGACCAGTGAACTCAGTGACCCGGGGGTTACATCCGGGACCCTGGCCGATCTCGATCAGCCGGACACCGTGGCCATCAGCCAGGACGCAACCTTGGAGACCGGTGGCATCGGATCCGAGGTGGAGATCCGGTACGGAGAAGTAGACACCACGGCGACAGTCGTGGCGGTATTCGATCGCGGTCTCGGTTTCGGTGACTACATTATTGGGCCGGCAACGGTTGACTCTCGGAACCTCGCACCAGACCGCGATGCGGTTTTGTTGCGCGCAAGTCAGGGTGATGAGACGGCGGTCGCCGCGGACACCGGCGCGCTCACACCCGCCGAGTATGCAGCACATGCGCCTGACGAGAGCGGCGCACAACGCCTGTCACAAGTTCTTCTTCTCACGCTGCTGAGCTTTTTCGTCATCGCCGCAGCCAACACTCTCCTCATGATTACGTCTCGGCGCCGCGGAGAGTTCGCCATGCTGCACCGGGTGGGTGCCACCCGTCGGCTGTTGCTCCGAATGGCCTTGGTCGAAGCCGCGATCACGGGGGTGGTGGCGTGGCTGATCGGGACCGTGGCGAGCATTCCGGCCATCCTCGGTTCGAATCTGGGCCTGTTGGGATGGGCGATCCCCGCCCTTGACGTGTCGACCTTCGGTCTCCTGAGCGTCGTGGTTCTAATTCTGCCCTTGCTGATCATGGCCCCCATGACCTTTGTCGTTGCCAGAACTCGCAGCACTACGCCTCGGTCGGAGTGAGGCCCCCGAGACACACTTTCTTGGCTCATCCGCAGCAGTAAAGCGTGGATCATCCGGAGCCCGTCCCGCGCACTGCGGGGCGGGCTCTTTCAGATGTGATTTATACCCCCATGGGGTATATGTTGAAGTCATGAGCACCGAACAATCAGCCACTCACGGGTACACCCAGGACAAGGCCGCGTACGGCAGGCGCCTCAAGCGTATCGAGGGTCAGGTGCGCGGTATCCAGCGCATGATCGATGAGGATACCTACTGCATTGACGTGCTCACCCAAATATCTGCCATCCAGTCCGCCCTCAAGTCAGTGAGCCTGGGGCTCATGGAGGAACACCTGGGTCACTGTGTGCGCCACGCGGTGGAGCACGCCCATGACACCGGTGATACGACCGAGATGGACACCAAGCTCGCGGAGGCGAACGCCGCCATCGCCCGCCTGGTCAAGAGCTAACCCAACCCCCTAGGACTAAGGAGTCTCCCCATGAACACCACCGTCACCGTCTCCGGCATGACCTGCGGCCACTGCGTTTCCTCCGTCAAGGAAGAGCTCGCCGAGGTCGACGGCGTGCAGTCCGTCTCCGTGGACCTCAACGCCGGCGGCGAATCGCCCGTGACCATTGAAAGCACCCGCGAGCTGAGCTCCGAGGAGATCGCCGCGGCCGTCGAAGAAGCCGGTTACACAGTTGTCTAATCAATCCACCCAATCCCCCGTCACGGACACCCAGGTCCACGGCCCGCTGCGTGACTTGGACCTTCAAATCAGCGGGATGACCTGCGCCTCGTGCGTGGGCCGCATCGAGCGCAAGCTGCGCAAGATCGACGGCGTGGATCCCGCGGTCAACCTGGCCCTCGAGTCCGCGTCCGTCAAGGTTCCGGAGAACATCTCGGACGAGCAGATCGTCGAGACGATCAAGAAGGCCGGTTACGGCGCGGAAATCACAGGCGGGGCCGCCGTACCCGCATCGAGTCGCGACGAGTCTCGTCATTCGGACCATGCGGACGACGACGCCGCTGCCTCCAGTTCCAGCCGCGGCGAGCGAACTGCACAGGTAGGTTCAACGACCGCCACGCACTCCGGAACATCCGGTGCATCCGAGGCTTCCGGGACGCCCGCCGCGGAAGGTGAGCGAGCGGCGTCGTCGGCCCCCGTAGAACGGGAGCTGGAACGCA
>CAACWU010000103.1_pt1 | contig 13688 bp, 11 predicted proteins | sample 2275741 | NCBI WGS metagenome assembly CAACWU01 (sample SAMEA5312470, study PRJEB27640) | indoor metagenome | biome: indoor environment; feature: uncontrolled; material: tiles wood | place: Germany | collected 2014-07-07
GCCTCGACCAGCACGAAGCGCAGGTCGGAGACCTTCAAACGGTCGTTGCGCTCCACTGCGGTGCGCGCCATGTCCTCGAGTTCACCAATGGCCTCGATACCGGCGAAACCGCCACCGACCACGATGAAGGTGAGAGCCTTGCGCTTCTCTGCTTCGTCATCGGTCAGCGAGGCGATCTCGATGCGTTCCAGGACCCAGTTACGCAGAGATACAGCCTCTTCGATGGTCTTGAGACCGATCGCGTTCTCGGCCAGTCCCTCGATGGGGAAGGTGCGGGTCATGGAGCCACCGGCAATGACGATCTCGTCATAGGGCAGATCGAAGTCGGGACCCTGATCGATGCCGCGGATACTGACCGTACGGTTGGCGTGGTCAATGCTCTCCACGCGGCCAGCGATGAGTTCGCAGTCCTTGAGGTGCTGACGGTGCGGAACGATGGCGCTACGTGCCTCGATGTTGCCGGCAGCAACTTCGGGCAAGAACGGCAGGTAGGTCATGTACGGGTTGGGATCGACAACCGTGACAACGCCACCCGATTCTTTGATGCGGGTTTGCAGCTGTTGTGCGAGCGTGAAACCAACGTATCCGCCGCCGACGATCAGAAGACGCGGACGGTCTTTAGCCAATTGATTGAAAGCCATGCCTGAAAGTCTACTCATCGCCGCCCCAATTTCCGCTTCGAAAGGCGGGGGTGGGACTGCGCTGATCGTGAAATGTTGGCGTCAGCGGTTCATCGATCGGATGTGCAGTACCGCGGCCACCGTGAGTCCCGCCACTACCAGACCGAATCCGGCCAGGATGACCACGGGCAGTGCACCGGTCTCGTTGAGCGGCGCCTGGGCCACCGGCGGGGTCGCCTCCTCTGTCACCTGTTCCGTGTCCGGGGTCTCGGAGACTTCGGGCGACGACGCCGCCTCGCTGGGTTCCACAGCTGCCGGTCGGTGCACGCTCATCCAGTGCTTCATGCTCCCCAGCGGATTCTTGTCGACGTCTGGCACGTCCTGTTCGACAGCGGCCTTCACATCCAGAATCCCGTGGCCGTAGAACGAGTCCTGACCTTCTTCACCGGCGTCGTGAGCGGTGCGAATGATCTGGTTGGCGATCTGCGCCGCGCTCAGTTCCGGGTTCTTGGACTTGATCAACGCGGCGGTTCCGGAGACCAGCGGCACCGTGGCAGACGTGCCGGACCATTCGGCGTAACCGTCACCCGGCATGGCGCCCACCATGTCCTCACTCGGACCCGCAACCGCGATCGAGATCCCCTGGGAGGAGGAATCCCAGCTCGCCTGGCCCGCGCGGTTCACGCCACCCACCGTGAGTACACCGGGGATCGTGGCCGGCGCTCCCACTTGGTTGAGTCCGGAACCACGGTTGCCCGAGGCCGCCACGACCAGGACGTCCTTCTCCTCTGCATATGCGAACGCTGAGTCCCAGGACTGCGGCCATTCCGTGGAATCCGATCCCACGGACATGTTGATCACGTCCGCACCGTTGTCCACGGCCCAACGAACGGCATTCGGAATCTGCTCGTTGACGTCCTTGACGCCAGGTTCCTCGTTGCCGAGCCACAGGGACACGGGCAGGATCTCCGCTTCCGGCGCCACACCGATCACGCCACCCTGCTTACCGGGACCGTCGGGAGTATCCGCACCGTGACCGGTTCCGGCGGCCAAGGACGAAACGAGGGTGCCGTGTTCGGGTTCCGAGCCCAGTCCGCGGTGCCCCTTGCCGTCTCCCTTGCCGGAGACGTCCGTGCCGTCCTTGACGGTGCCGCTCAGATCCTGATGTGTCGCGTCCACACCGGTGTCGATCACGGCGATCTTCACACCCTTGCCGGTGGATTCCTTCCACGCATCGCGCACACCGTATTCGTCGAGCCAGTACTCCCGCTCGCGGATCGAGTCCACGGGAACCGGTACCTTGCCGTCCGGGGGCGGCGGCGCCACGGGAGTTTCCACGGGGATCGACGGCGCGGGGGCGGGCGCTCCCGGTGGCTGCTCGTTGTCGGGCATGGCTACCGCGGGGGCGGCGGCGAAGGACAAGACCATGGCGGCAGCGGCCGCACCCGAGAGTGCGCGGCGACGCGTGGTGTGAACCGACATTACTAACCTCAACTCGACTGGGAACGCACCGGTGGGGACGTCCCTGGCGGTTGAATGTTCAGGACGTTTGTGGGGTCAGTGCACCAGGGACAGACCGATTCCGTCCAAAATATCGTGTTCGCTGGCCGTGACCGACTGCACACGCCCTTGTGTCGCCGCGACCACGCGTTCGATCACGCGCCGCCACACCAGGGCACCGCCACCGATCACGTCCACGCGGCCCTCGTGCATGAATCCCAAGCGGGCCCGTTCCTTCTTGGTCATGGCCGTGAGATCCTTGCAGGCCTTGGCTATCGAGTCCACCGATTGCGTGGAGCCGTGAATCTTGTCCGGGTCATAGCTCTTGAGATCCATGGCGTGAGCGCTCACCGTAGTCACCGTTCCGGCGACACCCACCAAATGGGTGGTTTGTGACAACGGGACCATGCGGGATACGGAATCCATGGCCTCGTCCACGTCCTGGAGTACCTGGCGCTGCTGTTCGTCGGTGGGAGGGTTGGAGCCCAAGTGCCGTTCGGTCATCCGCACGCATCCCACGTCCACGCTCTTGGCTGCGGTTACGCCGTCCACGGTGCCCAGTACGCATTCGGTGGAGCCACCGCCCAGGTCGACCACGAGCACGCGATCCTCGGGTTTGAGAGGCCCGGTAGCGTTGGCGGCGCCGCGGAAGGACAGGGCTGCTTCTTCATCTCCGGTGACGACCTCGGGCATCACGCCCAGTCGTTCCTTGATGCCGTCCACGAATACCTGGCGGTTACCGGCGTCGCGGGTGGCGGAAGTGGCGACGAAGCGGATCTTGTCCACCTTGTGCTTCTTGATCAGGCGGGCGTACTCCTCGGTCGCGGCGAACGTGCGTTCCAGTGCGGCCTCGGCCAGCCAACCGGTCGCGTCCACACCCTGCCCCAACCGGACCATGCGCATCTCACGCACGATGTCGATGAGTTCGGGATGTCCGTTGTCCTCCTTCACGTCCGCGATCAGCAGACGAATGGAGTTGGTACCGCAGTCGATGGCAGCAACGCGCATGGGTGGTGGGTCCTTGGTTCGGTGGGGTGTGCGCCGGGTGGTCAGCGCGCTCCCACTTTACCCACGTTCGTCGACCCACCCGATCTCGGCGGCCCGGATCGGCTGTTTTCTGAGAGTGAACGCGTTGGACAGCACACTGTTCACCCCGGGACCATGACGAGTACACGCCACGACCCCTGCACGAGCAGCCATGCCGCCCATGACCAGCGAACCAAGGAACCGATGTGTTCGAGATCCTTCTCACCGCTGTATTCGTGCTGCTCCTCACCAACGTGGTCGTGGCTTTCGTGGTCACCGCTCGTCGTCAGGTCACCGACCGATGGCTGCTGTCACTGTTGCTCAGCGGTACCAGTGGTGCCGCCCTGGTGGTCGTGCTGAGCCTGCTCCTGGGCGCGGCGGCGTCGTCGAGATTCATGGACGTGGCCGTGGTCCTGATCGGTTTGGCCGCGCTCACGGCCGCAATCCGGCTGACCGCCGCAGGCACCAATAAGGCGAGCCACGGTACCGAGGAGTCCCCCGCAGCCCACCAGAACGGTGAGCACTCATGATCACCGTGGCCAGCGCCGTCCTGATCACGTGCGGCGCGCTGTTCTTCACCGCCGGTACGACCGGGCTCATTCGTTTTCCGGACGTGCGCAGCCAACTGCACGCTCTCACCAAGGCCGACAACCTGGGTCTTGGACTCATCATGCTCGGCGCGGCGCTGTACCTGGGCAGTTGGTCCACGGCGCTCTTGTTGGCCATTGCGTGGTTACTCATCCTGGGTTCGGCCTCGGTCTCGGCCCACGCACTGGCCAGCCGCGAGGCCGTCGAGTACCGCGACACCCACGGCGAGGGGCGGCCCACCTCATGACCGAGTCCATAACACTCATTGACCTGGCACTCGGAGCTGCCGTACTCGTGACCGCGGCAACCGCTTTGATCCCTCGCCATCGCAGTATCCAAGCCATGTCTTTCCTCGGTCTGGGCGTGATCATGTCACTGGTGTGGCTGCGGCTTGGCAGCGTGGACGTAGCCCTGGCCGAGGCTGCACTTGGTAGCGGGCTGCTCAGCGCCGTGCTCGTGTGGCTGGCCCTGCGCAGCCCGCAACCCGCAACCCCAGGAAGACACAACGGCGCACGAAAATCCCCCCGCATCAATCCCGCGTGGTTCCAACCCGCGGTAGGAGTGGTGTGCGGCGCAGTCATCGTCACGGTGGCCACCAGCGTGTGGTTACGCGTGGAACAGACGTTGCCCGAGTGGGACCAACCGCTCTCGCAGAATCTTTCGGACACGGGTGTCAGTCATGAAGTCACCGCCGTTCTGCTGGGATTCCGTGCCTACGACACCCTCTTGGAGTCTGCGGTGCTGATGATCGCGGGCGTCACCGCAATGGCCATGGGCCGGGACGGCGGTATCTCAGTAGCCCGCTACCGGGTTCCTGTGGTGCCTCCACCGCTGCGCTGGTTCGTGCGTGTGACGGCCCCCGCCCTCGTGGTGCTCGGGTTGTGGTTGTTGTTCGCGGGTAGCTCGGATTCCGGCGGGGCTTTCCAATCAGGTGCGGTCCTGGCCGGTGTGTTAATCCTGTTGCGGTCCGTGGACGTGCAGCTGGGCCGGTTGACGATGCGCTGGCTGCGCCCACTCCTGATCGCGGGGGTGGTCGGATTCATTCTCGCCGGGGTTTTCGCGGTGCTCCTGGGACAGCCGTGGCTGAGCTGGGATCCCGAATGGTCCTTCGCCGCGATGCTGAGCGTGGAGATAGTGCTCACCGCGGGTATCACCGCCGGGTTGTACATGCTGTTCCTCGGTCTTGAAGATCCCTACGGTCCTGCCGAGCTCGCACCGCCCGAGGGAGGCCGTTGATGGAGCTCCTCCTGTCCGTTGCTCAGTTCTATTCGGTGCTGGGCCTCATTCTGGTGGTTGCAGGCATGGTGCGCATGCTGGTGGTTCAGGACCTCATGGCACGGTTGGTCGCCATGAATGTGGTGGGTGTGGGGTCGCTATTGATCCTGTTGGCCCTGGCCGCTCGATCCGACCCCCTGGATCCTGTGCTTTCAGCTCTGGTCATCACGGGGCTGGTGATCACCGTTGCGTTCACCGGTGTGGGCGCGATCCTGATTCGCCGGATTGAGAGTCCCGAATCGCCCGGTGGTGACGGATCATGACGTTCACGCAGTTCAGCCTGGGTGCTCTAGTCCTGTTTCCGCTGCTCACCGCGAGCGCCACCGTGCTGCTGCCTCACCGGGCACGCAGAATTCTGGGGTCCCTCACCGCCGCGGGGGTCACTGCACTGACAGTTCCCGTGGTGGCGGGGGTCTCGAGTGGTCATACCGTTGAGCTGGCAATGTCCGGATTCAATGCCCCCCTGGGGATCATGCTCCGGGCGGACGGGCTCTCGGCAGTTTTCTTGTGCCTGGCCACCGCGGTGGGGACGATCATCACCCTGTACGCCGCGCTGCTGCCCAGAGCCACCGGTTCACAGTTGGTGAGTACTCACCCGACCGTCGGTCAGACCCTCACTGCGGTCCGTGAGCAGAGGGCGCACCCGAGTTTCTGGCCACTGTGGTTGGCGTGCTGGTCCGGGCTCAACGCCGTGTTCGTGTCCGGGGATCTCTTCAACACCTACGTGGGGTTGGAACTGGTGGGTCTCACCGCCGTGGCTCTGGTCGCCCTGGGTGGAGGGGACTCGTGGCCGGCGGCGCTGCGTTACTTGTTCATCGCGGTGTTGGGTTCCCTGATGTTCCTCGTGGCCGTGGGACTGGTCCTCTCCGCCACGGGAACGCTCGACATCAACCAGGCTGCCGGTGTTATCGCCCGGGAGTCTGAGACTCATCCTGCGGTGGTGCTGGCACTGACGTTGGCAAGTCTGGGGTTGGCGCTGAAACTCGCCCTGGTACCGATGCATCGCTGGTTGATTCCCGCCCACGCGGGGGCACCGGGAACGGTTTCCCCGCTGCTCTCGGCCCTGGTGATCAAGGCATCCCTGTTCGTCCTGTTGCGCTGCTGGCTGTGGCTCGCCGCACCCGGAATGGCACCGTCCTTGGATCCAGCGCCGGATGCTCCGACGGAATCGTTGGCCATGCTAACCGTCCTCACGTGGCTGTTGGGTGGGCTGGGGGCCACGGCAATCCTGGTGGGCTCGGTCATGGCCCTTAAGCAGTCACGCTTGAAACCCCTCATTGCCTATTCCACGGTGGCGCAGGTGGGGTACTGGTTCCTGTTCTTTCCCATGCTCATGGACCCGACCTCGGATTCTCTCGAGGAACGCGCCATCACCACCCTCAGTGACGACGCTGTGCTGGCCGGGGCCGTGGGCGGTACCGTGGCGCTCGCGTTGGGTCACGGGCTGGCCAAGGCCGGCTTGTTCCTGGCCGCCGGTTTCCTCAAGGACGTGTACGGCACCGATGAGATTTCCGAACTACGTGGCATGGGCAAGAACCACCCCATGCTCGTGATGGCTATGGGGCTGTGCGCAGTGGGGCTCGCCGGCCTGCCAGTGTCCCTGGGGTTTGCCGGCAAATGGCAGGTGGCCACGGCCGCGGTGGGTTCCGGTCATTACTGGATGCCCGTGGTACTCGTGCTGGGGACCCTGCTGTCCGCGGCCTATCTGCTCAAGGCCCTGGCGCCCCTGCTCGTGGAGGCCGAGGATGACGATTCGGAGATCCATCTCCCCGAACGGGAGCTGGATTCCTTACCTCTCCTCCCCCAGTTCGCGCCCTTTGCACTGGGCACTCTCACCGTGGTGACCGGGTTGCTGGGCGTCTGGAGTACCAACCTGTTGGAGGTGGGCGCGCCGTGGTAACCGATACCGCCGTAGGACCCGTCCCGGACGAGTTGTTGTCCTGGATCCCCCCGATCATGCTGTTGCTCTCACTGGGTGCCGCGATGGCGATCTTCCCCATGCACGAGAAGCAGGTCAAACTTCGCACCACCGTGAACATCGGTGCCGCCGCTTTGAAGATCGGGCTCGTGGTTGCTCTTGTGCCCGCGGTGATCATCAGCGGAGTGCAGCCGGAGTTCTCGTTGCCGTTCCTGCCGGGAATCGACCTGGTGCTGCGGGTCGACCGATTGTCAATCTTCTTCGCGGCGCTCTCCGCCTTCCTGTGGTTGCTCACCACCGTGTATGCGGTGGGCTACTTGGAGGGCAAACCGAGCAGGAGCCGGTTCTTCGGGTTCTTCAGCCTGTGCGTCACGGCCACCGTGGGGATCTCTTTCTCGGGGAACCTCATTACTTTCTTGGTCTTCTACGAGTTACTGACCGTGGTCACCTATCCCCTGGTGGCGCACTGGGGGACTCCCAAGGCGCTACACGCGGCCCGGATCTACTTACGGTACGCCCTGGGCGGTGGTCTGGCGGTCCTGATCGGTGTGGTGTGGTTGACCATTTACGCCGGGCCCGTGGATTTCTCGGAGGGTGGCGCGCAGGGAGTGACGGAGCTGGCACGGCATTCTCCGGGGGTTGCGGCCCTGATCTTCGCTCTGCTCGTGGGTGGCCTGGGAGTGAAGGCGGCCTTGTTCCCCCTGCACGGGTGGTTGCCCGGCGCCATGGTGGCACCTGCTCCTGTGTCCGCCTTGTTGCACGCGGTGGCGGTCGTGAAGGCCGGTGTGTTCGGCATCGTGCGTGTAGTGGACGACGTGTTCGGAATTGACGTGGCGGCGGAGTTGGGAGTGCTCACGCCGCTGCTGTTGGTCGCGTGCTTCACCATTCTGTACGGCTCCTACCAGGCTCTGCGCCAGGAAGACCTGAAGAAGCGACTCGCGTACTCCACGGTTTCCCAGGTCAGTTACGTGGTGGTTGGGATCTCCCTGGTCAGTCTGGCGGGCACCACGGGCGGTGTGGTGCACCTGGTGCACCAGGGCCTCATGAAAATCACACTGTTCTTCTGCGCGGGGTTGTTCGCCGAGGTCCTGGGTGTCACCAAACTCGCCCAGATGCACGGGATCGGCCGACGCATGCCGTGGACCTCCGCCGCTTTCACCGTGGGCGCCTTCGGGATGATCGGGCTGCCTATCACTGCCGGGTTCATTTCCAAATGGATGCTGGGCCTGGGTGCCCTGGACTCGGAGCACCCCTGGGTGGTTGCGGTGTTGCTGGCATCCTCACTGCTCAACGCCATGTATTTCCTCCCCGTGGTTTATCGCATGTGGTTCCATGACGCTCCGAACCCGGATGCCGAACCTTCCTCGCAGGGTCCCGCGGGCAGCACTGCCAAGCGCGACGTCGCCGCACTGGTCGCGCATGAACCGGCCACTCTGCTGGTGCCAACCCTGATCACCGCGGCTGTATCAGTACTCGTGGGTCTGGGCGCGTCCGCAGACTTCGCGCCGCTGCAGATAGCGCACCAGATCGCCCAGGGGGTACTCGGATGATGCTGATGTCCGCGACGTTCCTGGTTCCGTTGCTCGTGGTGGCGATCACTGCGGCGGCGGGGATCCTCTCGACCCGCATCGCTTTCGGGGTACGACGCGCAGCGGCGCTGTCCGCACCGGCCGCGGTGGTTCCGGCGGTGTTACTGGCTCTGTTCGGGGCGGGGCACGAACTACACGTTCCGTGGCTGTTGTTCGGCGCGCAGTTCACCGTTGACCCTGTGGCGCGGCCACTGTTGTTGGTTGCCGCCCTGTTGTACGGCGGCGGCCTGCTGGCTCTCACCTGGCTGAAGCTCCGCCACGTGGAAAGTGGTTCAGGCGCCCTCACGTCTTTCATGCTGATGTCCTTCGTGGGCAACATCGGCACGTACCTGGCCGCAGACACCGTCAGTTTCTATTTGTTCTTCGCCCTGATGAGCTTCTCCGCGGCGGGGTTGGTGGTCCATTACCGTTCTCGCGCCGCGCACCGGGCCACCCGCGTGTACCTGGTGATGTCGGTATTGAGCGAGACGGCCATTCTGGCGGCTTTCATGCTCACGGTGCACGCGGGAGGCCTGGCACTCACAGATGCCCCCCGGGCCATTGCCACGGGTGATCATCTGAGCCTCACCGTGGTCCTTCTGTTCGTGGGCCTGGGTGTGAAGGCCGGCTTGGTGCCGCTGCACGTCTGGCTGCCGCTGGCGCACCCCGCGGCGCCCCCGGCGGCGTCGGCGGTGCTCTCCGGCGCTATGGTCAAGGCTGGGCTGGTGGGCTGGCTGAGGTTCCTCCCCCTGGGACATCAGGATCGCACCGTGGAGATCCTCGGATGGGTCCTGTTATCGCTCGCGCTGATCGGGGCGTTCGTGGCGGTGCTCGTGGGGATTCTTCAGAAAGACCCCAAAGTGGTACTCGCTTACTCCACCATTTCTCAATTGGGCTTCATCACCGCGGTCGTGGCTGCGGGACTCCTGGAACCGGAGCTGGCCCCGCTCGTCGCCGCGGCCGCGGTGGTCTACGCCGTGCACCACGGGTTGGCCAAAGGCGCGCTGTTCCTGGGAGTTCCGGTGGTCAAGCATTACGGCCGCGGGGCGACCGGGGTGGTGGTGGCCATCGGGATGATCGGTGCAGGACTTGCGGTCGCGGGAGCCCCACTGACCTCGGGTGCCTTCGGCAAGTACGTTTCCAAGGAGGCCGTGGCGCCCATCTCGGTTCTGGGCGTGGGCCTTGACTCGATTCTGCCACTGGTGGCCACCGGATCCACCCTGCTCCTCCTGCGTTTTGCGTGGGTGCTGTGGAACACCGACCGGGACCCCCGCAGACGGCCGGACGGCGAACTGGTCTCGTGGTTGCTCGTGGCCGCGGCCGGAATCGTTGTCCCGTGGCTCGTGGGAGAACGCTGGACACCGGTGCCCGTGCCGGGCTGGGAACCGTACGTCGTGTGGAACGCCGTGTGGCCCATCCTCCTGGGACTCGCACTAGGCGGCACCGTGTGGTGGTTGCAGGCACGGGACAAACTCCCGGGGTGGGCACCGCGAGCGGACGGAACAGCCATTCAGCCCGGAGACGTGCTGGGCGCGGAGGAAAACGCCGTATCCCATGCCGCCCGCACTGGAGGTCAGTTCCGAAACGCCCTCCACCACGGCACCGAAACCGTGGCTCGAGGATGGGCCAGGTTCTGGTCCGCCGCGGCGGAGCACGGTAAGAATTCCGTGTACGTGGTGGAACGCAGGCTCGAAAACTGGAGCGTATCCGGATCAGTCCTACTGTTATTGCTCGCCGGGCCCCTGGCCGTCATGGTCCTCGCTGGAAGGTGGTTCATGTGAAGTGGCTGACCGCGGTGTGCTCGCGCGCGCTCGCATTAGCGCTGTTGTGGGTCGCCCTGGCCGGGTGGAGCGCTGACTATGCCCTATACGGGGTGATCAGTGTCGCCCTGGCCACCGGCATGAGCCTGGCACTCATGCCGCCCCGGCCTCCGCGGCCTCGCCTCTGGGTCAGCCGGATCTTCGGGACCCTGGGCCTGTTCGGCTGGTTCCTGTGGCAATCCGTTCGCGGTGGCGTGGATGTGGCGTTACGCGCTCTGAAACCCACGGTCGATGTGGCACCCCGTGTAGTAGTGGCCCCGATCGACCTGCCCCCGGGATCCGCTCGCCAGATCGCTCTGATTCTCATGAATTTGATGCCCGGTTCCATGGTTCAGCGGTTGATCACCACCCAGGGAGAGTCAGCCCATGTCAGTTCGCAGTCCCCCACCCGCGTGGAGTTGCACACCCTCTCGCTTGAACTCCATCCCGCTGACCAGTGGGAACAACTGCAACGACGCGCACAACGAGCGGTGGGATCACCACCCGTGGTCTGACCAACGTGTGAAAAACTGAAGGTAGCTAACGATTTCCCTGCCTGATACGCGACAACACGAACGAGACCAACGATGACCTCAGAAATCGGCGACACCGTATCCACCCGCGCGTTCCACGCGCTCAGCCCGGCGGAAGCCCTGCGGGAGTGGGGTTCGCAGGAATCCGGGCTGACCAACGCGCAAGCCTCGGAGATCCGGGATCGGGTGGGCCCCAACAGGCTGCCACCCGCCCAGCGGAAACCGGCGATTCTGAGATTCTTGGCCCACTTCAAGAACGTGCTCATCTACATCCTGTTGGTTTCCGCGGTCATCACGGCTTTCTACCGGGAATGGGTCGACTTCTGGGTCATCATCGCGGTGGCCGTGGGCAACGCGGTGATCGGCTTCGTCCAAGAGGGGCAGGCGGAAAAGGCCCTCGCGGGGATCCGCAGCATGCTCTCCGTGCACGCGTCGGTGCTGCGCGACGGCGAGTGGCAGCAGGTGGACGGCGAGGATCTGGTGCCCGGAGACGTGGTCCGGCTGGGCCCCGGGGACAAGGTTCCGGCCGATCTGCGCATCCTGGACGCCAACCGCCTGGCCATCGACGAATCCGCGCTCACGGGCGAATCCGAGCCCAGCGACAAGCACGTGGAAGCCGTGGCGGAGGACGCCGGAATCGGTGATCGCACCAGCATCGCGCACTCCGGCACCGTGGTCACCCGCGGTACCGCGCTGGGTGTGGTGGTCGCCACCGGCTCGAACACGGAGATCGGACGCATCCAGTCCCTCGTGGACGACATCGACCAGCTGGCTACTCCCCTGACCGAACAAATGGACCGCCTGGGCAAGCAGTTCGCGCTGGGCATCTTGGTCGTGAGTGCCGTAATGATGCTGGTCGCCTGGTTCATCTATTCGATGCCCACGCAGACCGTGCTGAGCTCATTCATCAGCTTTGCCGTGGCCACGGTGCCCGAGGGGCTACCGGCGCTCGTGACCATCACGCTGGCGCTGGGCGTTCAACAAATGGCGCGTCACAAGGCCATCACCCGCACGATGACGGCCGTGGAAACTCTCGGCGCGGTCACCACGATTTGCTCGGACAAGACCGGAACGCTGACCCGCAACGAGATGACCGCCCGCGTCGCGTCCGTGCCCGGTGGTCGCTTCGCCATCACCGGCGAGGGATACACGGATCAGGGCACGGTCGTGGCCTCCGGCGAGGCAACCGACGAAGCCTCACGCAACGCGCGGACGCTCGCGCGCGCCGTCGTCCTCTGCAATGACGCCACCCTGCGCGGGACCGGCGAACGCATCCAGATCGTGGGCGAGCCGACCGAGGCGGCGCTCGCGATCTTCGGACGCAAGGCCGGGTTCGACGCCGCTCCATACAGTCGCGTGGGCGCGCTCCCCTTCGATTCGTCCAACAAGTACATGGCGGTGCTGAGCGAGGCTCCCGGCGGCGAGCGCGAGATCCTCGTCAAGGGAGCCCCGGACCGGCTCCTGCAGCGCTGCTCAACCCAGTTGCCGGACGCGCACGGCGCCACGGACTTCGACCCGGACGAGTGGGAACGCGCCAACACGGATCTGGCGTCCCAGGGGCTGCGAGTGCTGGCTGCCGCGCGCAAGACCATGGCCGCGGGCACCGCCACCCTGTCTCACGAGGACCTCGACGAGGGGCTCGAATTCGTTGGGCTCGTGGGGCTGGTCGACCCGCCGCGTGAAGAAGCCATCACGGCCGTGGCGTCGTGTCACGGGGCCGGGATCAACGTGAAGATGATCACCGGTGACCACGCGGAAACCGCCCGTGCCATCAGCCGCGAACTGGGCCTGTCCACCAACGACGATCCCGTGGTGGTGACCGGCGCCGAGGTCGAGGCCATGACCAAGGAGGAACTGGTCGAGCGCGTCACGGACGTGGATGTCTTTGCGCGCACGAGCCCCGAGCACAAGATCCGCATTGTGGACGCCCTGCAGGCCCGCCGCGAGGTGGTGGCCATGACCGGCGACGGCGTCAACGATGCCCCCGCCCTCACCCGTGCCAACGTGGGTATCGCCATGGGCATCAAGGGCACCGAGGCCACCAAGGAAGCCGCGGACATCGTGCTCGCGGACGACAACTTCGCCACGATTGAAGGTGCGGTCCACGAAGGCCGACGGATCTACGACAACATCCGCAAATCCGTGGTGTTCCTGCTCCCCACGAGCATCGGCATGGGCCTGGTGGTCCTGGCCTCCGTACTCCTGGGCGCAGAACCGCCGTTGCGGCCCACGCAGATCTTGTGGGTCAACCTGGTCACCGCGATCACGTTGTCCATCACCTTGGCCTACGAGCCTGCCGAGCCGGGCATCATGCAACGCCGTCCCCGCGACCGGGATGCCAATCTGCTGCCCGTGTCCTTGTGGCTACGTGTGGTGTGGGTGGCATTCTTCATCGGCGCGGCCGCGCTGCTGTCCTACCGGGTCATGAGCGAATCGGGCGCCTCGGACGCCGTGGCCAGCACCACGGCGGTCTCCGTGCTGGTCCTTGGCCAGATCTTCGTGCTGTTCAACTCGCGCTTCCTGCACCTGTCCAGCTTGCACCCGCGCGCCATCACCGGGAACAAGGCCACGTGGATCTCCACGGGCATCCTGCTGGCGGTGCAGCTGGTCTTCACCTACGCGCCGTTCATGAACGCGTGGTTCGGTTCTGCGCCGCTGGGCTGGGTGGAATGGGGCTTCGCGCTGCTCAACGGCGTGGTGATCTTCTTGCTGGTCGAGCTGATCAAGGCCGTGCAGAACCGCGGCGGTCGTGGTGCACCCAGGTCGGTGCAGCGCTAGCGGTCCGGTTTCGGCGGCCCTGCGATAGCCAGTCTTGACAGTACGACGCCCGCCTCACGGATGATCCGTGAGGCGGGCGTCGT
>CAACWU010000013.1_pt1 | contig 13645 bp, 14 predicted proteins | sample 2275741 | NCBI WGS metagenome assembly CAACWU01 (sample SAMEA5312470, study PRJEB27640) | indoor metagenome | biome: indoor environment; feature: uncontrolled; material: tiles wood | place: Germany | collected 2014-07-07
GCGTTGGTCTTCCGCGGGGGAGACGGCCTGGACGAGCTCACGGTCACGGCGCCGTCGGACGTGTGGGAAGTTCGTGACGGTCAGATCACGGAACATTCGCTCGAACCACTCGATTTCGACATGCCGCGCGCGACCATCGAAGATCTGCGCGGCCAGGATGCCCAGTACAACGCGGGGGTCGTTCGCGACGTTCTCGCCGGTACCCCGGGTCATATTCGCAACGCGGTGCTGCTCAACTCGGCCGCGGGCCTGATGGCCATGGACGAGAACGCTGACGGCGAGTTCCACGACCGTTTCGCCAAAGCCATCGCTCGCGCTGCTGAATCCATTGACTCAGGTTCCGCGCAGGCCATCCTGGATCGCTGGGTCCAGTTCGCCAGGACGGCTTAGGTCCCGCACCTTCGTTAACTACGACGACGCCGCTCGGCCGGGTTTTCCCGGGCGGGCGGCGTCGGTCGTTGGTGGCTTGATTCCGGTTAGTCGATACCCAAGGAGAACGCGGCGTCCAGATCGTGCTCACTGTAGGCGCGGAAGGCGATGTTGGTGTTGGTCGAAACCACGCCCTTCACCTTGGACAGCTGGTCTGCGATCACATCGGCCAGCCGTTCGTGCTCGCGCACGCGGACCATGGCGATCAGATCCCAATCACCAGTGACCGAGTAGACCTCGGTGATGCCCTTGATGTTGGAGATGTCCTGGGCCACCTCGGGAATGCGGTCTGCGGATGTCTTGATCAGCACGATTGCGGTCAGCATGTGAGTCCTTTCTCGACGTTTGTCTTCAGCCTATCGATTGCGGAGTGAGCGGCCGACCAGGAGCACGATCAATCGGTACCCCAGGAGGAACAAGCCCAGGACACCCAGGCTCACCAGGACGAACGCGAGGGCAGTGCCCTGGCCCGTCAGCATGCGCAACAGCATGCCGATGATCTCAGCCGACAACCAGACGACCACGCCGGTTGGGAACAGCGCTGCAGGACGCCGGTGCGCCCGGGTGAGAACCCAGCCCACGAGGGCTCCGACAAGGAACGGCCAAGCCGTTTCCAACGCACCCCAAGGGCTTTGTTCGTGGGCGTTGCGGCCCAGCGCCGCGAAGATCGTCACGAGGACCAGGTCCGCGATCAGGAACAACGGCCAGCGATGGGAACCGGATCGCGGGGGAGAGGTTCCGTTGACCGGAGTGGGGGATGTAGACGTGGAGGACGGCGCAGATCGAGACATAGTCCCAGTCTAGGCCCGGGTCATACCTGAACTTTTACGTGAACGTTTCTGTAATAGTATGAACTATCGCTTGAAACAATCGACTTTAGCCACCGCAACTATGGGTGTGTTCAAGTGACACCGGCGGGATAAACTGCCGAGCGCCGTCGTAACCTCGAGGGCACTTCGCCAACCACTGGAGACACGGTGAGCACAACCGATGCGGCCCCCGAGCACGCGGCCGACACCCACGATCTGATCCGAGTGCGAGGTGCCCGCGAGAACAACCTCCGGGACGTAAGTGTGGACATCCCCAAGCGCCGACTCACCGTTTTCACGGGCGTCTCCGGCTCGGGTAAGAGCTCCTTGGTGTTCGGCACCGTGGCCGCGGAGTCGCAGCGGCTGATCAATGAAACCTACAGTGCCTTCCTGCAGGGCATGATGCCCACGGTCGGTCGACCCGAGGTCGACATGCTGGAGGGGATCACCACCGCCATCATGGTGGATCAGGAACCCATGGGCGCGAATCCGCGCTCCACGGTGGGCACCGCCACAGACGTCAACGCGATGCTGCGTATCGTGTTCTCTCGCTTGGCGGAACCGCATATCGGCGGGCCCAAGGCCTTTGCCTTCAACATTCCCTCGGTCAGCGGCGCCGGAGCGGTCACGGTGGAACGCGGCAACCAGAAGAAGGAAAAGAAGACCTTCTCCATCACCGGCGGCATGTGCCCTCGCTGTGAAGGCATGGGTAAGGTTTCCGATCTCGACTTACGCGAACTCTATGACGAGAACCTGTCCATCAAGGATGGCGCCATCACCGTTCCCGGCTACAACAAGGGCGGGTGGAACGTGCGCCTGTACGGCGGGCTCGAGTTCTTCCCCGGCGACAAGCCCATCAAGGACTTCACGGACAAGCAGCTCCACGACTTCCTCCACATGGAGCCCGTGAAGGTCAAGGTCGAGGGCATCAACATGACCTTCGAAGGCCTGATCCCGAGGATCCAGAAGTCCATGTTGAACAAGGACCGCGAGGCCATGCAGTCCCACGTGCGCGAGTTCGTGGACCGCGCCGTCACGTTCAAGGCGTGCCCGGAATGTGAGGGCACGCGGTTGGCGGCGGGCGCGCGCAACGCGAAGATCGAAGGCGTGAGCATCGCCGATGCGTGCGCCATGCAGATCACGGATCTCGCCCAGTGGGTCCGCGGCCTGGATTACCCGTCCATGAAGCCCCTGCTCGATGGACTGACCGCCACGCTGGATTCGTTCGTGCGGATCGGGCTGGGCTACCTGTCACTGGATCGCCCCACCAGCACGCTGTCCGGCGGTGAGTCTCAGCGCGCCAAGATGATCCGACACCTGGGCTCGCCGCTGACCGATGTCACCTACGTGTTCGATGAACCGACCATCGGCCTGCATCCCCATGACATCCGACAGATGAACGAGCTGCTGTTGGAGCTGCGGGACAAGGGCAACACCGTGCTCGTCGTGGAGCACAAGCCCGAAACCATTGCGATCGCCGACCACGTGGTGGATCTCGGACCCGGCGCCGGCACGGACGGCGGCACCATTTGCTTCGAGGGCACCGTGCACGAGCTGCGGGGGAGTGACACCAATACCGGCCGCCACTTGGACGATCAGATCGCGCTCAAGGAATCGTTCCGCAAACCCACGGGCCAGCTCGAGATCCGCGGAGCCACCTCGCACAATCTCGACAACGTGGACGTGGACATTCCGCTGGGCGTGCTCACCGTGATCACGGGCGTGGCCGGTTCGGGCAAGAGTTCACTGGTGCACGGATCGCTCCCGGACAACCAGGACATCGTGTCCATCGATCAGAGTGCGATCCGCGGGTCCCGTCGCAGTAATCCCGCGACCTACACGGGCCTGTTGGATTCCATTCGCAAGACGTTCGCCAAGGTCAACGGTGAGAAGCCCGCGCTGTTCAGTCCCAATTCCGAAGGCGCATGCCCCACGTGTAAGGGTGCCGGTGTGATCTACACGGATCTGTGCATGATGGAGGGTGTCACCTCCACGTGTGATGACTGCGAGGGCAAACGGTTCCAGCCGGCGGTTCTCGAGTTCGAGGTGGACGGCAAAAACATCAGCGACGTGTTCTCGATGTCCGTCTCGGATGCGCTCGAATACTTTGCCGACGGCGACGCTCGTACGCCAGCCGCCCTCAAGATTCTTGAGCGTCTCTCGGACGTCGGCTTGGGCTATGTGAAGGTGGGTCAGCCGCTCACCACGCTGTCCGGCGGTGAACGCCAGCGCCTCAAGTTGGCTACGCGCATGGGGGAGAAGGGTGGCGTCTACATCCTGGACGAGCCCACCACGGGCCTCCACCTCGCCGACGTCGAGCGTCTCCTGGGCATGCTGGACCGCCTGGTCGACTCGGGCAAGTCGGTGATCGTGGTCGAGCATCACCAGGCCGTCATGGCGCACGCGGATTGGATCATCGATTTGGGTCCCGGTGCAGGTCACGACGGCGGGCGGATCGTTTTCGAGGGCACACCCGCAGATCTCGTGGCCGAGAAATCGACCCTCACGGGCCAGCACCTCGCGGAGTACGTGGGCGCCTGACCAAGTCTCCGGGAACGACGACGTTTGCCCCAGTCAGGCGGCCTATTTACGGTCTGACTAGGGCAAACGTTATTTATGGAGAGTTGCCGGGGGACTAGCCCGCCTGGAGCGGCCGCAGTTCAACCTTCTGACCGCAGGCCGCCGATGCCCGGGTTGCCAGATCGATGGCCACTGTTTCGTCAAGCGCCTCGACAATCCAGAAACCACCGATCGACGCTGACGACACGGAAAACGGCCCGGGGGTCACGGACGGTGTCGTGCCGGTGGCATCCACGGTGTGGCTGGATTCCGGAGGCATCAAGCCACAGGCGTAAACGAATTGTCCTGCTGCTTGAAGTCCGGCGTTGAACTCGGCGACGGCCGCGAAGGCGGCCTGTAAGGCGGCGTCGTCTTGATAAGCGGTGCCGGCGTTCTGAACGCCAGGCTCGTGGAAAACGGAAATCATGTACTGGGCCACGGGTGAACCTTTCGCGGGTCTGTCGCTCGCACAGTGAAGACGACTGCGAGTGCTTCCATCAGAGATCCAACCATCGTGAGGGCCGCACGTATCTAGAGGTGTGGAACCCGGGAACCGCCCAGATCAACCTTTGACCGATAATGTACATTATGTAAAGTATGTCGTTCGAACGCGAGGATGCCTCTGGGCTGGCGCTCCCCTCGATCGCCGGACCGGGCTCCCATCACGTGAGTGCTGTCAGTCCGATCAGCGATGCCTCAGCTGCCCGTTGTTGGTTCGGAACTTGGCGACGAAAAGAGCAGCCTCGCGATATCGCGTGCTGCGGCCTCGGGGTCTTCACCCAGCCACGGCGGCAAGGCGTTGTTCAGCCACAGCGTGGCGAATCCGTGCACGAGTGACCATGCAGCAACCCCTCCGACGTGGACATCGCGATCACCTCTTTGCTCGGAGGGCATGTTTTCGACGCCGCCATACAGCGCGTTGGTTGCACGCTGCCGGGCCGCCACTACCCCGGTGTCGCCTGCCCGATAGAGATCTGGGCGGAACATCACCTCGAAGTGAGCTCGATGGTCGACCGCAAAGCGCACATAAGCCACGCCCACTTCGAGGAAATCGCCGCTGCGCTGCTGTTCCGCGTCGAGCGCCTCGGCAAGAAGTTCGAATCCCTGCGTGGCCAGGGCAGTCAACAGCCCGGCCTTGTCGCCGAAATGATGTGCCGGCGCCGCATGGGATACGCCAGCGCGCCTTGCCAGATCGCGCATGCTAAGTCGCTCGGGACCAGATTCGGTAATCACGGCCACCGCGGCACTCAGTATCGCCCGTGCGAGATCGCCGTGATGGTACGGCTTTGTCGTCTTCACTCTTTGAGACTATCCACCTATCTAGTCATTGACAAGACTGGATCGCGAGCGCATCCTGACAGTGTCTAGATTGACACTTCGGAAGGAAGACGTTATGGAACCCCTGATTGTTCTTGTAGTGGTCACACTCGCAGTGCGAGCGGCCGGCATGGCACGGTTCAGTCGTTTGAGACCGTGGCGAATCGCCTTGCGCGGCGGTCTGGCGGCGATGTTCTTCATGACCGGCGTAGTCCACTTCGTTGGAATGCGTGCGGAAATGATCGAAATGGTCCCGCCTGCCCTCCCAGCGCCCGAGCTACTCGTGACGGTGACCGGCGTACTGGAACTGCTCGGCACCCTCGGCCTGCTATGGTCCCGAACTGCACCGTGGGCCGCCGGAGGGCTAGCGCTCATGCTGGTCGCCATGTTCCCGGCGAACGTTTACGCCGCAGTTTCCGGCCTCACGAGCGGCCCCATGGAAGCGCTGCTCCCCCGGACCCTGATTCAGATCGTTTTCCTGGCGGCCACCTTGGCTGTAGCGGTCCCACATTTTCGTGATCGACGGCGAATCGGCCGGGATGCCGGGCGACGGTCATCTGAAGAGGTCATCGTGAACTCTTAGCGAGGATGCTCAATCTGTGCCTCGATGCACGAGTCTGTCTCCGGACCCTACCCAAGTTTCCTCAGCACGCTTAGAGTGAGTTCACGGCCGATCAAGTGACCCAAGGCACCGTGCGCTTCCAGCGTCCCGGCCTCGCGGTGTCGAGAATGGAACGCCCAGGAGGCACCCCGTGATCAAAGCATTGCAGCAGCTCACCGACCGGATCGAACAGACGAACTCGCTGGACTCCGTCATCGCCTTCGCCAAGGAAAATGCCGGCCCCATCATGAAACAACCGATGGTGAGCAAGGTACTGAGCGGGGATTTCCTGGGCCATCCGCTGCATCCCATGCTGACCGATATCCCCATCGGCGCGTGGAGCATGTCGGCACTCTTAGATGTCTTGGGTGGCGAGGAGCTAGAGGATGCATCAGCCATCCTGGTGGGCGTTGGCGTGCTCAGTGCAATCCCCACGGCGGCCACCGGTCTGCACGATTGGCAGACCACTAAGGGTGCGACCAGTCGCGTGGGATTCGTCCACGCGGCGACCATGGACGTGACCGTCTTGCTGTACTCCGGGTCGCTTCTTGCACGGGTGACCGGACACCACACTCCCGGCAAGCTGCTGGGCTTGGCCGGACTGGGTGTCATGACAGTGGGTGGCTTCCTGGGTGGACACCTCACATACTCCATGGGGGTCAACGTGGAGCAGGAGGGACCAACGCTGCGGGCAGTGAAGTAACCGTCCAAAGAGGCGAACAACCGCCTCCGGAGACCCAAGAAACTCACTCCATGACCGGTCATATTTCGGGCAATTTGGTGCGCGCCACACTCCCGCGTTAGTTTTGAGCGACCATCCCGAGCGGCCGAGAGACCTGGATCAGTGACGCCGCAGCAACCGGCTTTGTGCAAGGTGCTACCGCCAGGACCGATGGAGTGATTACACCATGTTTCTTGATGCCAGCACGTCCGTTCGCGCGGAAGAAACCGCCACAGATACGGGCTCCGGGCAACATCAAACCGGAACACGGGGCAAAACGTCGCAAGCGCTGTCCGTGCGCTTCGACAATGTCTGCCGGGCCTTCCCGGGCAAGAACGGCAACGAACCGCACGTGGTGCTCAAAGACATCACCCTGGACGTCGTCCCCGGTGAGGTTCTCGCCATTCTCGGCCCCAGCGGCTCCGGTAAGTCCACGCTGCTGCGCGCAGCATCAGGTCTGGACGCGCCCACCCAGGGAACCGTTCTGATCGACGGAACGCCAGTGAACGGAATCGACGACCGCTGCGCCGTCGCCTTCCAGGAGCCGCGGCTGCTCCCCTGGCAGAACATCCACAAGAACGTGGAACTCGGCTTGCCGCAGGGCACTCCCAAGGCAGAGGGACAGGAACGCGTCGAGCGGCTCCTGGAACTGGTAGAACTCGCTGAATTCGCTCATTTGCGCCCGCGTGAGGTGTCCGGAGGCATGGCGCAGCGCACCTCCCTGGCCCGAGCGCTGGCCCGCCGGCCAGGTGTGTTGCTCCTCGACGAACCCTTCGGCGCCCTCGATGCCCTGACCCGTTTGAAGATGCAGGATCTCCTCCTGCAGGTCCACGAAGCCCACCCCACCACGGTGTTGCTCGTGACCCACGACGTGGATGAAGCCCTCCAGCTGGCCGACCGCATCGTGGTGCTGGGCCGCAAACCCCGCGAGACGGCGGCGTCGATCGCGCACGTCTTCACCGTGCCCGGCGACCGCCCGCGTAATCGCAGCGACGAACAACTGGGCCGAATGCGTCTGACGCTACTCTCCGGCCTGGGTGTCGACACCCACCGGCACTAACGGCACACCCGCCCGTTCCGGGCTACCCCACACCCATTTTCGGGCTCCGAGTTTCTCACTCGGCCCGCTCGCACTAACCACGATCCCCTGGAGGTCCCAGCATGAACCCGTCCAAAAACTCCCCGTCACGCCGTTCCGTCTTGCGCGCCGGCGCCCTGGGCCTGGGAGCCGTGACGCTTTCAGGTTTCCTGAGCGCATGCGCCGGTGAAGGCTCTGGCGGGGAAAACGTCCCGAGCCAGGGCAGCGGCGACGGGGAGGCGTTCACCCTCAACATCGACTTCGCAACCTACAACCCGTTGAGCCTGGTCATCAAGGAAAAAGGCTGGCTCGAGCAGACCTTGAAGGACCAGAACGTCACGGTGAACTGGATCCAGTCCGCAGGCTCGAACAAGGCCAACGAGAACTTGCGCGCGGAAGCCATCCACGTCGGTTCGACCGCCGGATCCGCAGCACTTCTGGCACGCTCCAACAATTCCCCCATCAAGGTGGTCTCGCTCTACAGCCGCCCCGAATGGGCCGCGCTGGTGGTCACGGCAGATTCCAATATCACCGAAGTCGCCGATCTGAAGGGCAAGTCCGTGGCGGCGACCAAGGGCACCGACCCCTACTTCTTCCTGCTCCAGGCCTTGCAGGAAGCCAACGTGGATCCCAGCGAAGTCACAGTCCAGAACTTGCAGCACGCAGATGGTCGCTCGGCCATGGAAAACGGTTCCGTGGACGCGTGGAGCGGCCTGGATCCCATCATGGCCGGTGCCGAGGAGAAGGGCGCCCAGCTCTTCTACCGCAATCTGGAGTTCAACACCTTCGGCTTCCTCAACGCCACGGAGTCCTTCCTGGAAGACAAGCCGGAGATCGCGCAGACCGTGGTCGATGCCTATGAGTACGCCCGCGAATGGGCCGCGGAGAACGTTGACGAAACCGTCAAGATTCTCGCCGAGGTCGCAGGTCTGGACGAGTCGGTCGCGCGCAAGGTCATCGCGGAACGCTCCAACCTGGACGTCGATCCGGTTCCCGGCGACGCCCAGCTCGAAGTCCTGCGCCGCGTAGGCCCGTACCTGGTGGAGTCCGGTGACGTCTCCAGTCAGTCCCAGGTGGACGACGCCCTCGACACCATCATCGACGCCTCCTTCATCGAGAAGGCCGACCCCTCGACCATCAAGGCTGACGCATGAGCACCTCGGTAGAAACTCCCTCGCCCAAGAAATCGAACGCGGCCGATACCGCGAACGACGACGCCGCCCTGCAGCCTCGCGTCGCCGGTCCCCTACGCCGCGGCGTCGGGGCCAAACGCGCCGTCCTCGGTGCCATCGTCCCGTTGGTTCTGCTCCTGCTGTGGTGGTTGTCCACCAGCGTCTTGGGGATCTTCTCCCCCGTTCAGCTACCGTCTCCGGGCTCGGTGGTCGAGGCTGGGATCGATCTGGCTCAGCGGGGAGAACTGTGGACCCACGTGGGCATCTCGGTGCAGCGCGTTCTGCTGGGCTTTGCAATCGGCGCCGTGTTGGGACTAACATTCGGCTCCCTCGTGGGCCTGTCCAAGTGGGCGGATGCTCTCCTCACCCCCACCATCGGTGCCTTCCGCGCGGTTCCCAGCCTGGCGTGGGTTCCGCTGCTGATCCTGTGGATGAAGATCGGCGAGGACTCCAAGGTCACCCTGATCGCCATTGGCGCGTTCTTCCCCATCTTCACCACCGTCTACATGGCGCTCCGTCACGTGGACAAAAACTTGGTGGAAGCCGGCCGTGCGTTCGGGCTCTCCGGGCTCAAGCTGCTGACCACCATTCAGTTGCCCGCGGTCGTTCCGTCCGTGTTCTCCGGTCTCCGACTGGCGCTCGCGCAGGCCTGGCTATTCCTGGTCGCCGCCGAACTCATCGCCAGCTCCATGGGCCTGGGCTTCCTACTGACCGATTCGCAGAACAACGGTCGAACGGACCGGCTGCTTTTGGCGATCATCTTGTTGGCCGTGATCGGCAAGATCACGGACGCGATCCTCGGCGTGGTCGAGCGGAAAGCCGTGAGCCGCTGGGCCTGATTCGCACTGCTTCTTAACCGCCGACGCCGGGTGGTCACCTCTGTGAGGTGACCACCCGGCGTCGTTATGGCTAGGCGTGGGGCCGGCGCTTAGCGGCCGAGCACGCTCATGGCTTCGTTGGCGCGGGAAGCCTGGACCTGGACCAGGTAGGTCTCGGCGGCCATGGTCTTGAGGGACTTGAAGTCACGCTTACCGCCGGTGGCCAGGTGGGCGACGAAACCGAAGATCGCACCCCAGATAGCGCCGATGACCACGGACCACAGGATAATCGAGAGCAGACCGAAGCCGGGTGCGAAGAGGCCGAAGAGGATACCGATGAACAGGCCGAACCATGCACCGGAGCCGAGTCCTGCCAGAGCTGCGCGGCCCTTGGTCATGCGGCCGGTGACGAACTCCTCGGAGCGCAAGCCTTCACCCACGATCTTGATGGTGGAGACGTCGAATTCCTTATCGGAGAGCTGATCGACGACGGCCTGTGCCTCCGCATAGTCCGGGAACCGGGCGATGGTCTCGTACTTCACGTCGGTGCTGATCTGAGGGGCCTGGATGGGCTCGGACATGCTTCCTCCTGCATTTGTTGGATGCTTCTAACTGTTATAGTTTGACTCTACCAACCACTTTTTGCGGTAACAAGCAGGGTGATGACATGAGCGGTGAGACAACGGACACAGTGACGGTAATGGCCCGGACCATGTCGGCCCTGGGGCGACTCACCACGCGGTCCAGGATGCGGCGGGAGCTCGGCGGTCAGAGCGCCAAACTCTCCCCCACCGACATGTGGCTGGTTGACCGAGTCAGTGAGTTCGGTCCGGCGCGCATGTCCGAGCTGGCTACATGGCAATCCGTGGATCGCTCGACCATGACCACGCAGGTCGGCAAGCTCGAGAAACTGGGCCTGGTGCAGCGTGCACCGGACCCGCAGGACCGCCGCGCCATTGTGGTGTCGGTGACCGAGGCGGGGCGCCAGTTGCACGAAGAAAGCCGCGCAGCTGCCTGCGCGGCTTTCGACAGTATGTTGGCCGACTGGAGTGATGCGGAGCGCAGTCGGCTGACCGAGTCACTCACCCACCTGGTGGACAGTCTGGAGAAGCATCTCTCCACCAAGTCCGAGGATCACAGCACGGAGCGGTAGACCTCCAGGGTCCGCTCCGCAATGGTCTCCCAGGCGAAGTGTTCCTGGGCGCGCTTGCGTCCGGCGATGCCCATCTGGCGAGCGCGTTCGGGGTCGCTGACCACGTCGATCAGTGCGGCTGCGAAGTCGTCCACGAACTTCTGGGGATCCAGCGGGGTTCCGGTGCCGTCGGTGACCTGTTCGATGGGAACCAGTCGCCCGGTCTCACCGTCCACGACCACCTCGGGGATGCCGCCCGTGGCGGAAGCAACCACGGCGGAGCCGCAGGCCATGGCCTCGAGGTTCACGATGCCCAGGGGTTCGTACACGGAGGGGCACGCAAACGCGGTGGCGTGGGACAGGATCTGAATGACCTCGCGGCGGGGCAGCATCTTCTCGATGAGGACCACGCCGGTGCGCTTGGCCTTGAGCTCGTCGATGAGCCCGTTGACCTCGGCGGCGAGCGCGGGGGTGTCGGCGGCGCCGGCGCACAGTACGAGCTGCACCTCGGGCGGCAGCTGCAGGGCGGCGCGCAACAGGTAGGGCACGCCCTTCTGGCGGGTCACGCGGCCGACGAACACCACGGAGGGGCGCTCGGGGTCGATGCCGTACTCCTCCAGGACGTCGGTGTTCGGGTCGTGATCCCACTGAGAGACGTCGATGCCGTTGTGCACGGTGCGCACACGGGCCGGGTCAACGTTGGGGTAGGAACGCAGGATGTCATCGCGCATTCCGTCGGAGACGGCGATGATCGCGGCGGCCGCTTCGTACGCGGTCTTCTCGGTGAAGGAGGACACGCGGTAGCCGCCACCGAGCTGTTCGGCCTTCCACGGGCGCAAGGGCTCCAAAGAGTGGGCGGAGAGCACGTGGGGAATGTCGTACATCAGGGAGGACAGGTGCCCGCCCATGTTGGCGTACCAGGTGTGGGAATGTACGACGTCAGCGCCGGACACATCACCCACCATCCCGAGATCCACGCCCAGCGTCTGGATCGCGGCGTTCGCCGAGGACAACTCTTCCGGCACCGGATAGGCCTTGACGGTTGCTCCGTGGAAGTCGGGTTCACGCGGGGCGCCGAAGCACCGCACGTTCAGGTCCACCAGTGGCGCGAGGACTCGGGAGAGCTCGGCCACGTGCACCCCCGCTCCCCCGTAGATCTCGGGCGGGAACTCTTTGCTCAAAATGTCTACTCGCACACTGCGAGCCTAGACCACATGCACCGGCCCGCCCCAGGGTTACGGCGAGCGCCACGGAAAGGCGACCTGGAGCGGCGCGGCACTCAAGCCGTACTCCTAAGGAAACTTACGCAATGTTTCGTGCGACACGATGGCGGAGGCAAGGAATTGGGACACAATAGCGGTGAAGGCCAGTCGTTGGGGATTGCGCGTTTCAGCCCTCCGGCTATGACTCGAACGGGAAGTGAGAGCTACATATGTCACGCAAGAAGAAGGTTTTGGCCATTGTCTTGGCCGGCGGTGAGGGCAAACGTCTGATGCCGCTCACGGAGGACCGGGCCAAGCCCGCGGTTCCCTTCGGTGGCGGTTACCGTTTGATCGACTTCGCGCTGTCCAACCTGGTCAATTCGGGGTACCTGCAGATCGTGGTGCTCACCCAGTACAAGTCCCATTCCCTGGACCGTCACCTCTCGGAGACGTGGCGCCTGTCCACGCAGTTGGGCAACTATGTGGCCTCGGTGCCCGCGCAGCAACGCCGCGGCAAGGACTGGTTCCTGGGCTCGGCCAACGCGATCTACCAGTCCATGAACCTCATTGATGACGCCGATCCGGACATTGTGGTCGTGGTCGGTGCGGACCACGTGTACCGCATGGATTTCGCGGACATGGTCGACTTCCACATCAACTCCGGCGCCAAGGCCACGGTGGCCGGTGTGCGTCAGACCATGGACATGGTGACCTCGTTCGGCGTGATCGAGACGGACCCCAATGATGTCTCCAAGATCAGCCGGTTCGTGGAGAAGCCCCAGTCCACCGCCCCGCTGCCCGATGACCCCAATGCGTTCCTGGCATCGATGGGCAACTACGTGTTCGACCGCGACGCCCTGGTGGAAGCGCTGCGTTACGACGAGCAGCAAGAGGGCACCAAGCACGACATGGGCGGTGACATCATGCCGTACTTCTCCGATCGTGGAGAGGCAGCGGTCTACGACTTCACCAACAACAACGTACCCGGTTCCACCGACCGCGACCGTCAGTACTGGCGCGACGTGGGCACGTTGGACTCCTACTACGACTCCCACATGGACCTGATCCGTCCGCTGCCGGTGTTCAACCTGTACAACTACTCGTGGCCGCTGTACACCCACCAGATCATGGCTCCGCCGGCCAAGACCGTGCGCGGACCCAATGGCCAGCCGGGTGTGGCGCTGGATTCGATCGTCTCCCCGGGTGTGCTGATCACCGGTGGTCGCGTGGAGTCCTCGGTGCTCGCCTCCAAGGTGGTGGTGGAACACGACGCCCGGGTCTCCGAATCCGTGATCATGCAGAACGTCCGCGTGGGTGCCGGTGCACAGGTGCACCGGGCGATCATCGACAAGAACATGGTGATCCCCCCGGGAGCCACCATTGGTATCAACAAGGAAGAGGACCTGGCCCGCGGCTTCACGGTCACCGATTCCGGCCTGACGGTCGCGCCCAAGAACTTCAAGTTCGAACGCTGACACCACGCAACACATGAGCGAGTGCCCGGGTCGGAAACGGCCCGGGCATTTCGTTGTCCCCGGCGTGACCAGCACCCCATTAACACCCCCATTAGCTCCCCGACCAGCATCCCGACCAGCACCCTTACCACCCACCTACTGGCCCCCGCCCAGGTTGTGCTGCCTAGAATGATGCATATGGTGCAAAGTTCCCTGACCCGAGCCGAAGCAACGACCCGTGCGGAACAGATCAGGGTGGCCTCCTATGACGTCACGGTGGATCTGTCCGGCGCGCTGGACCCGGCGCAGACCACGTTCGGTTCCCAGGTGACCGTTCGCTTCACGGCGGAGGA
>CAACWU010000265.1_pt1 | contig 13584 bp, 11 predicted proteins | sample 2275741 | NCBI WGS metagenome assembly CAACWU01 (sample SAMEA5312470, study PRJEB27640) | indoor metagenome | biome: indoor environment; feature: uncontrolled; material: tiles wood | place: Germany | collected 2014-07-07
GTCCAGTTCAACGACACCCAGGACGGCCCGCGCACCGATCGCCGCACCCTCGAGTTCATGGGCAAGGTCCTGGACCGGGAGAAGCCGCAGTTCGCCCTGATCAACGGCGACGTGATTAACGGGTCCCCGCGCACCAACCGCGAGGTCAAACAGGCCATCAACAACGTGGTGCTACCCATGGAATCCCGGGGCATCAAGTGGGCCGTGACGTTCGGCAACCACGACGAGGACTCCACCGAGGACAACGGCACCGGCATGTACGAGCCGCAGCTAGTGGAGTTCGTGCGCCAGTACCAGCACAACCTCAACCCCGGTGACGACCAGAAGGTCTTCGGTTCCTCCAACGCGCAGCTGCTGATCCGCGGCTCCCGCGGCAACGCTCCGGCCTTCGCCGTCTGGCTGCTGGATTCCGGCCGGTACGCGGAGGACAAGCCCGGCGGTCAGGACCGCGAGGGGCTCATGGGCTACGACTGGATCCGCCCCAGCAGATCCGCTGGTACAACGACCTCTCCGCGGAGACCGAGCGCCGCTACGGGAAGAAGATCCCGGGCCTCATGTACTTCCACATCCCCACGTGGGAGCACCACCACATGTGGTACGGCCAGCAGTTCAGCTCGGACGACGACGGTCACGCCGCCGCGGTGAAACGCCACGGCATCGTGGGGGAGAAGCACGAGAACGTCTACACCGGCATGATCAACTCCGGTATCTACGCCGCGGCCAAGGAGCGCGGCGACATCCTGGGCATGTACTGCGGCCACGACCACATCAACACGTACATGGGCAACTACTTCGGCATCGAACTCGGCTACGGCCCGGGCACGGGCTTCGGCACGTACGGCCTCAACGACGGCACCCGCGACGAACACACCCTGCGCGGCGCTCGCGTGTTCGAACTCAATGAGCGCACCGAACGCGTCTACACCGGCACCCGCCTGATCTTCGCCAAGGACCTCGGCATCGACATGGCTCCCGAAACTCAGCCCCTCGCCCGTCCCGTGCGCTTCCCGCGCTACGTGCGCGGCTGAGTTCCCCGCCGACGGCGCTCGGGAGCCTCGAGCGCCGTCGGCCACCTCGACGCCGCGCAGCCGGCCGCCGCCGCGGACCGGGACGGAGTTACGGCACGGTACGCGGCGGCGTCGTGGACGGGAACAGCTGTGAAAGACTGTGAAGCATGGCAAAACACACCGGTAGCGGGGACCTTTTCCAGACCGTTGATCAGGTCACGGAAGAGGCCATCAACATCGGCTACCGGTGGGAGCAGCGGCTGCACCGGTGGCGACAGGCGCGCGCCGAGCAGCGCGGTGACATCCCCACCATGCTCGCCTTCGACGGCTACGGCAGCACCCGGCACGTGCGCGTGCTGGGGCGCGTGCTGCTCAAGACGCGGCAGCTGATCGCGGACACCGATGATTCCGCCGAATTCATCCGCGGCTGGCGCTCTTTCACGTCCATCCCGTTGGCCTTCGCACACGTGAACGTGTGGCTGGGCGACCACGAGTTCCATCTCATGGCCGACAAGGGCGGCGTGATCGACGTTGACCTGCAGGTCAGCATGGAGCCGGGCATCTACACCGTCTATATGCAGACCGACGGCTCCGAGGTCACGGAGGCTGCGGTGACCATTGTTTCCGAGGACCAGACCATCGGCGTGGTCTCCGACGTGGATGACACCGTGATGGTTACGGCCCTGCCGCGTCCCATGCTGGCGGCATGGAACTCGTTCGTGCTCAACGAGCACGCTCGCACCCCCACCCCGGGCATGGCGGTGCTGATGGAACGACTGCGCAACCACCATTCCAGGGCACCTTTCCTCTATCTGTCCACCGGTGCGTGGAACGTGGCGCCCACGCTGCGCCGCTTCCTGACCCGCAACGCCTACCCGGCCGGTACGCTCCTGTTGACCGACTGGGGGCCCACCACGGACCGCTGGTTCCGGTCCGGGGCCCAGCACAAGGTTCAGAACCTGCAGCGGCTGGCCAAGAACTTTCCGCACATGCGCTGGATCCTCATTGGCGACGACGGTCAGCACGATCCGCAGATCTACTCCGGTTTCGCGCAACGCCACCCGGAGTCCGTGGCGGCCATTGTGATCCGTAACCTTTCACCCACCGAGGCGGTGCTCGCCGCCGGCGCCCGCGCTACCGAGGACCGGTCCGTCTCGATCCCCGAGGGCACCCTGTGGATCGAAGGTAACGACGGCGCGTCGATCTCGCACCAGCTACGCGATGCGGGCCTGCTGTAGAGCCACCCGAGGCAAAAACCGGCGTGCCGAGAGCATTCTCGACACGCCGGTTTTTTTAATTTTCGGATGTGTTCAACGCCTCCGCGGTTGTCCACAGGACGGACGACTTCCGCGAGTTCTCGCGCCTGTTTCAGCACCACCCTGTGGACAGTGAGGGGATAACCGGGAGACACCTGTGGATTATGGCCACCACATCATCTTGGGGCCGCTTCCCATGTCTGACACTAGATGTAGTATTGACGCAGTCATACAGAGCACTTGACGCAACCAGCGGCAACCCACCGGATATGCTCCGATCGCCGCGGAAGCGCAGTACTCCCACCACTAGTTTTCGAGGGGATTGGGATATGTCCGTCACCGTGTACTCCAAGCCGTCATGCGTCCAGTGCAACGCCACCTACCGTGCCCTGGACAAGAAGGGTATCGACTACCGCGTGGTGGACGTGACCGAGGACCAGGACGCTTACCAGCACGTGGTGGGCCTGGGTTACCAGCAGGTCCCCGTGGTGGAAACCGCCCAGGATCACTGGTCCGGTTACCGCCCGGATAAGATCAGCTCCCTGGCTGTTCTGCTATCTGCCTGAGAGCGGTAGCGTTAAACCCGCAGCCGTCGAAAAAGCCGACGCTTGCTCGCGAACCGTCGCGGCGGCGTCGGAATTTTTCAACCCGCACCATAGCCCGATAGCCAGAATCGAAGTGACACGCCATGAGCACTTTGGCCAGCGTGTTGGCCGCGGCTCAAGAACGCGAAGACCATCGACTCGACGTCACCGCGGGGGAGAATTCCCCCCTGGTGGTGTATTTCTCCTCGGTCACCCGCAACACCGACCGCTTCATCCAGAAGCTCCCGGTCAGGTCCATACGGTTGCCGTTGAAAACCTCCGAACCCACGCCCGAGCTCACTGAGCCGTTCGTGTTGGCCGTACCCAGTTACGGCAGACCGGGGGGCGCCGGATCGGTCCCCCCTCAAGTCGTGAAATTCCTGAACCAACCCGTGAACCGCCAGCACCTTATGGGTGTCATAGGCGCGGGAAATACTAATTTCGGATCACTGTTCTGCGTAGCGGCGGAAAAAGTGGCCGTGAAATGTCAGGTGCCCCTGCTCTACAAGTTCGAACTCATGGGCACCGATGAAGACGTAGAAAAAGTCACTCTAGGATTGGACAAGTTTTGGCAAGCATCCATGCAGCCCCGGGACTGAGCGTTGAACCGGGACACGAAGATCCCACCTGCCCCGAGCAGTACCGCGGCTTGGGCTACCACGAGCTCAATGCTCTGCTGAACTTGTACGACGCCAACGGCCAGATCCAGTTCCAAGCTGATCAGCAGGCCGCGCGTCAGTACTTCTTGCAGCACGTCAACAACAACACCGTGTTCTTCCACGACCTTGAAGAGAAGCTCAAGTACCTGGTGGACCACCAGTACTACGAGGCCGAGGTGTTGGACAAGTACAGCTTCGAGTTCGTCAAGAAACTCTCCAAACAGGCCTACGCCCACAAGTTCCGTTTCCAGACCTTCCTGGGCGCGTTCAAGTTCTACACCTCCTACACGCTCAAGACCTTTGACGGTCAGCGGTACCTGGAGCGTTTCGAGGACCGTGTGGTCATGGTCTCGCTGTACCTGGCGGACGGTGACGAGGCCCTGGCCGAGCAGCTTGTGGAAGAAATCATCACCGGCCGTTTCCAGCCCGCGACCCCCACATTCCTCAATGCCGGTAAGAAGCAGCGCGGCGAGCTCGTCTCGTGCTTCCTGCTGCGCTTCGAGGACAACATGGAGTCCATCGGCCGCAACATCAACTCTGCGTTGCAGCTGTCCAAGCGCGGCGGTGGTGTGGCGTTCGCGCTGACCAACCTGCGTGAATCCGGCGCACCCATCAAGAAGATCGAGAACCAGTCCTCGGGCGTGATCCCCGTGATGAAGCTGCTGGAAGACTCCTTCTCCTACGCCAACCAGTTGGGTGCCCGCCAGGGTGCCGGTGCCGTGTACCTGCACGCCCACCACCCGGACATCTACAACTTCTTGGACACCAAGCGTGAGAACGCTGACGAGAAGATCCGCATCAAGACTCTCTCCCTGGGTGTGGTCATCCCGGACATCACGTTCGAGCTGGCAAAGAAGAACCAGGACATGTACCTGTTCTCCCCGTACGACGTGGAGCGGATCTACGGTGTGCCGTTCTCTGACGTGAACGTCTCCGAGAAGTACCACGAGATGGTCGCGGACTCCCGGATCCACAAGCAGAAGATCAACGCTCGCGAGTTCTTCCAGACGCTGGCCGAGGTGCAGTTCGAGTCCGGTTACCCGTATGTCATGTTCGAGGACACGGTCAACAAGGCCAACCCGGTTGCCGGCAAGATCATCATGTCCAACCTGTGCTCCGAGATCCTGCAGGTCTCCGAGCCCTCGGTGTACAACGAGGATCTGACCTACGCCGAGGTCGGCAAGGACATCTCCTGCAACCTGGGCTCCATGAACATTGCCCTGGCCATGGAGTCCGAGAACTTCGGCTCCACCATCGAGACCGCCATCCGCGGCCTCACTGCGGTCTCGGACATGTCCAACATCGACTCCGTTCCCTCCATCCGTCGCGGCAACAACATGTCGCACGCGGTGGGTCTGGGCCAGATGAACCTCCACGGCTACTTGGCCAAGGAGCACATCTACTACGGCTCCGAAGAGGGCATCGACTTCACCAACATCTACTTCTACGCGGTCACCTACCACGCCATCCGCGCGTCCAACCTGATCGCCAAGGAGCGCGGTGAGTCCTTCCAGGGCTTCGAGAACTCCAAGTACGCCTCGGGCGAGTACTTCGACAAGTACACGGACCAGGCATGGGAGCCCGCCACGGCGCACGTGCGTGAACTGTTCGAGCAGGCCGGCATCGCCCTGCCCACCCAGGACGACTGGCGTGAGCTCAAGGCCAAGGTCATGGCGGGCGGCATGTACAACCAGAATCTGCAGGCCGTGCCGCCCACCGGTTCCATCTCGTACATCAACAACTCCACGTCTTCCATTCACCCGATCGCCTCGCGCATCGAGATCCGTAAGGAAGGCAAGTTGGGTCGCGTGTACTACCCGGCGCCGTTCATGAACAACGAGAACCTGGAGTACTTCCAGGACGCGTACGAGGTCGGTTACGAGAAGATCATCGACACCTACGCCGCTGCCACCCAGCACGTGGACCAGGGCCTGTCGCTTACGCTGTTCTTCAAGGACACCGCCACCACCCGCGACATCAACCGCGCCCAGATCTACGCGTGGCGCAAGGGCATCAAGACCATGTACTACTCGCGGATCCGCCAGCTCGCGCTGGAAGGTACCGAGATCGAAGGCTGCGTCTCCTGCATGCTCTGACACGTGATTGGTCGATCATGACCGGTTGACCACTCACGCAGCATTGCCGCCCCGCTCGGACCACCGGTCCGGGCGGGGCGGCTCGTTAACGCGTAAGAAGTTGCGCGGGCGCGCGTCACCTCACCCGAAAACCCAGCAGAAACGGGCATCATAAAAACATGGCAGTCTCTCTCAACGGTCAATCCCCAGGTGACAAGGGCACACGGGGTCCCCTTCGACTGGAAAAGGGTCACTCGATTCCGCTGCGGGAGCAGGTGGCCAACAGTTTGCGCCACGCGTTGGTCGCCGGTGATCTGGAACCCGGACAGGTCCTGACGGCCCCGGTGTTGGCCACCGAGTTCGGCGTGTCCGCGACCCCGGTGCGCGAGGCCATGTTGGACCTGGCGACCGAGGGCCATGTGTCGCCCATTCGTTACAAGGGGTACCGGGTGGTGGAGATCTCCCCGGACACCCGTGCCAACATCCTGCAGTTGCGCTCACTCATCGAAATTCCACTGATGGCCCAGGTGGCTCGGGACGGAGTTGAGCCCGAGGTTCTCGAACACGCCGCCCACATTGCCCAGCGGAGCATCGACGTGGCTCAGTACGGCGAGCTCGTCGAATTCATCCGCCTGGACATGGAACTGCACTTGGGTCTGCTGGAAACCACGGGCAACGACATCGCGGTCCGGCACGTGCGCTCCCTGCGTTACATGTCCCGGCTCACGGGTCTCAAGGACCTCGTGGCAACGGGGCAACTCACGCACACGGCCCAGGAACACCTGCAGCTCGTGGACGCCATTCGAAACGGCGACCCAGAGTCCATGGAAGCCGTGATGACCAAGCATTTGGGACATATTTCGGGTGTCTGGGCGGGCTCCGGTGAAGACTGACACGTGCAGTCCAAGGACTGCTGGGAGTGTGCTTGGCACGGCTACGAAGGCAACCGGGTAGAAACGTAATATGTAACATTGTAGTGTGTCTCGGGTCACCCATCTGGAGGTCCTATGAGCAACGCGCACCAACAAGCCGCGGAAACCCGGAAAACCAATTTCCGCGTGATGGCCGGTTCCCTGTCCGGCAGCACCATCGAGTGGTACGACTTCTTTCTGTACGCCACCGCATCCGCCTTGATTTTCAACGAGCAGTTCTTCCCCACGGACGATCCGTACATCTCGCAGATGCTGGCGTACCTCACGCTCGCCTTGACGTTCTTCATCCGCCCGCTGGGTGGCATTGTGTTCTCGCACTTCGGCGACCGCGTCGGCCGTAAGGTCACGCTCGTGGCCACGCTGACCATGATGGGTGTCGCCACCGTGGCGATCGGTCTGTTGCCCACCTACGACCAGGTGGGTGTCCTCGCGCCCATCCTGCTGATTGTGTGCCGCATCATCCAGGGCCTGGCCATCGGCGGTGAGTGGGGCGGTGCCTTGTTGCTCGCCTACGAGTACGCCCCGCCCAAGAAGCGCGGCCTGTTCGGTTCGGTTCCCCAGATGGGCATCACCATCGGCATGTTGTTGGCCTCGGCCGCTTTCGCCGTCATGGCTGCCTTCGGAACGGAGTTCCTGACCACATGGGGCTGGCGTATCCCGTTTATTGCGTCCATCGTGCTGGTGGCCGTGGGGCTGTGGATCCGCGGTGGCCTGGGGGAGACCCCGCACTTCAAGGCCGCCAAGGAATCCGGCAGCATCCCCAAGCTGCCCCTGGCCGAGACCCTCAAGTACCACTGGCGCGCCGTGCTGGTCGCCGTGGGCGTGAAGGTCGTGGAGACCGCACCGTTCTACATCTTCGCCACGTTCGTCGTTTCTTACGCCACGGGCACCTTGAACTACAACCAGTCTTCGGCCTTGAACGCGGTGAGCCTTGGTGCGGCACTGTCCACGCTGCTGATTCCGGTCATGGGCGCCTTCTCGGACCGTGTCGGTCGTTTCAAGGTCTACTTCGCGGGCGCCGTGGCCATTGCCCTCTTCGCGTTCCCGTTCTTCATGCTTTTGGACCTGCAACAGAATTGGGCGCTGTTCGCCGCGGTGGTCATCGGTCTGGGCATCGTGTGGCCTCCCGTTACCGGCACGCTCGGCACACTGTGCTCCGAGATCTTCTCGGCCCGCGTTCGTTACACCGGCGTCACGCTCGGCTACCAGATCGGTGCTGCCCTGGCCGGTGGTACCGCACCGCTGATCGCCACCTGGTTGCTCCACGAGTTCGACGGCGCCTGGTTGCCCATTGCGCTCTACCTCGTGTTGACCGCGGCCATCTCGCTGATCGCCGTGCTCTTCGCCCCGGCCATCGCCAAGCGCGAGGCCGCCAAGGAACCCATGATTTCTGACGCACCCGCATCCGTAGGAGGAGCCGCTTCATGACCGCCGATACGACGTCGAACCAGAACCAGCACACTGTGGGAGCCGCAGGATCGCCCGCGTGGTACACCTCCGAGCAGATCCTGGGTGCTGTGTCCGTGGACCGGGCTCGTAAGCTCCTGGAATCAACGCTCGCCTCGGGGTTCCGCCCGCAGGATGACCCCGCACGGAGCAATATCCCGGCCGGCACGGGGCATCTCTTGTTGATGCCTTCGGTTCTCGGCGACTGGGCGGGCATCAAGGTGGCCTCGGTGTCCCCGAAAAACCCCGAGCAGGGCCTTCCGCGGATCCAGGCCACCTACGTGCTGATGGATTCCGCGACCCTGACCGTTCAGGCGCTCATGGAGGGCAATGTGCTCACCACGCTGCGCACCCCCGCGATCTCCGCGGTGGCTGCCGACTACCTGGCCACGCCCGACGCGAGCAAGCTCGTGGTCTTCGGAACCGGTCCGCAGGCGCTCTCCCACATTGAGGCGTTCTCCAAGATCCGTTCCTTCACGGACGTGGTCGTATGCGGCCGCACCCCCGAAAAGGTCGACGCCGCCGTCGAGCACGCGCGTTCGCTGGGACTCGCGGCCCGGTCCGGTGACGCGACCGAGGTGAGCGACGCGGACGTGGTGGTCTGCACGACGTCGGCGGCCGAACCGCTCTTCGACGGCGCCCTGGTCCCGGACACGGCCTGCGTGGTGGCCATGGGTTCGCACGAACCCGAATTTCGCGAACTGGACTCCACTCTCATGGGGCGCGCGCAGGTTGTTGTCGAGGATCGTGCGACCGCAATGCGCGAGGCTGGCGACGTGATCCAGGCAGTCAATGATGGTTCCCTGGCCGAGGACACCCTGGTCGACCTGGTGGACATCGTCACCGGAGCCACCAAGCCCGACCTCGAGCGTCCTCGCGTGTTCAAATGCGTGGGCATGAGCTGGCAGGACCTTGCCGTGGCAATCGGCGTGGTGGAGCCGGAGTAAAACGCTTGCTTGATTGAGTAAGAACGTGTGAGGCCCGGGTTCGCCCGGGCCTCACGCATGCCCGCACCAACTCGGCGCGCGTCAGTGCTGGCTACAGGCGCGTCCAGCCGCCGACGCCGCTTGCTCACCCTGCACTGCAAGCTCACGCGCCGACGCCGCTCGCTCACCCAGCGTTGCGCCGTTCGTCTCGCATCTCGGGCGCCGGTAGGACCCCCTGTCACACCTGGTGTGCCGTAAGAACCTTTTCAGCAACCAGGAAGGGCTGTAACAGCGCATGAGGTGTCAGGCGCGGTTCTAACGGCGCCTCAGGTGTGGTGGGAGCCTGGACATGATGGGGAAGGACGAAGGGTGTGGGGGAGTCCCGCCATCCGAAAACCCCGGCACTTTCGTACCGGGGTTTTTCTTTGGTGCGCGATACTGGGATCGAACCAGTGACCTCTTCCGTGTCAGGGAAGCGCGCTACCGCTGCGCCAATCGCGCTCAAACAAGCTCGTCGAGCGAGGGTGGTTAGCACCGAGGTGGAGACGGGATTCGAACCCGCGTAGACGGCTTTGCAGGCCGCTGCCTAACCACTCGGCCACCCCACCGGGACCAGATCCTTGTAGGACAGGGTCTCAGGTCTCGACATGGTTGTCGATTACTGCGAGCGGACGACGGGAGTCGAACCCGCGACCCTCACCATGGCAAGGTGATGCTCTACCAGCTGAGCTACGTCCGCATTGTTGGTTGAAAGACTTTCCGTGAACCGGTTTGCCGTTCTTCCGAGCGGAAACTCTATCACAGTCCGTCAGCGCCTGTTCCGTGAAGTTTTCAACCGGTGGGGGTTGATCGCTTCGCCGTTCTCGGCTGTGCCAACGAGCTAGAACATTACCCACACAATTTCGTTCGAGCAAATCGACGGTGACCCCAGCGGGTCCACCCGGTTAACCGATGTGAATGAGGCGAGGGTGAACCGCAACCGATTGGCATGTGACCAAAAAGTGTTCTATGGTTTTCAACGTTGCAAGCGCGATTGGCGCAGCGGTAGCGCGCTTCGTTCACACCGAAGAGGTCACTGGTTCGATCCCAGTATCGCGCACAATGAAGGCCCCGATTCCAGTAGGAATCGGGGCCTTGTGCATTCCAAGGCGAACACGTGGTGGGCGCTCGTGTGCCTGTCGGAACCGGGTCGTAGTCTGATGCCCATGACGCAACCACGCTTGGCCCAACAAACTCCCTACGGACGCATGTACGCGCGTGCGGAGGGGCAGGATCCGCAGGTTCCGTCCATCACCACGGTGATCGGCTGCGAGTCCAATGACCTGGGCGGCTGGTACGGCTACAGCGCTGCGCAGGCCTTGGCAGCGGACCCGCAGCTTCCCGACGCGCTGCGCGATTCACGACGCCGCCGCGCCCTGGTCAATCACGCGGCCAAGGCTGCCGAGCGCCACAGGGATCGCGCTGCCGAGCGCGGCGATCGCGTTCACGACTACTGCGAACAGTTGGCACTGCGAGCCATGGGGCGGGAGCATCGGGTCGAACAGGCCCGCGAGACGCTGGCCGAGAATCAGGAATCCCGTTTCGCAGATAGCGCTGACCAATGGTGGGCGCTGTACCGCCCTGAGCCGCTGGCCGCCGAGATCACCGTGTGGAACTCCACGGTGGGCTACGCCGGAACTCTTGACCTGGTGGCGCGCATCGGCGGGAAGGTCTGCCTGATCGACTACAAGACGCGCGGCACGGACCGCAATGGACGGGTCAAAGCTCCTGACGCCAAGGTGGTCACCCAACTCGTGGCCGGTTTGAAGGCGGAGGAGTCCCTGGTGGACGCTGCAGCCGGTGAATGGCAGCCGTGGGAGTATGCGAACGCGGATGTCCTGATGGCGGTGGCCATTGGTGACACAGAGGCCCTGTCCGTCCAGGCGGTTCCGGATCAGCTGCCGGCCCACTGGTTCAAGTTCTGTGCTCTGGCCAAGGTGTGGGCCCGATCAGCGGAGATCGAGGCCGCAGGCCAACAACTGCGAGCCATTGTTCCGCCGCCGCTCGACCACAACCCGGTGGGCAGGGGCGCCATGTCCGTGACCGTAGACTTGAAGGAAACCCAGATTCAGGCAACCGAGGAGAGCAATTCGCAGTGACTATCCTGCGCATTCGAACCCAGGGCGACCCAGTCCTCAGGACACCGGCACTCACCGTCACGGATTTCGACGAATCGCTGCGCACGCTGATCAGCGACATGTTCGAGACCATGTACGCAGTAAAAGGTGTGGGGCTGGCGGCACCTCAGGTGGGTGTGGGACTACAGATCTTCACCTGGGATATCGGCGATGATTCCGGCCACGTGATCAACCCCAGCATTGAAGTGGGGGACGAGCCCCAGGAAGGCGGCGAGGGCTGCCTGTCGGTGCCGGGGCCGGGTTATGACACGCCGAGAGCCAATCACGCGATCATCACGGGCGTGGACATGAACGGAGAACCCGTACGCCGAGAGGGTACCGGGTTGCTCGCACGCTGTTTCCAACACGAGACGGACCACCTGCACGGCACGTTGTTCGTCGACCGGCTGGAAGGTGAGGTTCGCAAGGAAGCGATGCGCGCCATGAGGGCTCCCGAGTACCAGGACATCGTGGACACCGTGACTCGGGAACGCGAAACTCAGCGACTCGGTGCCTCGGCCGATGCGACGTCTGCCACGAAATCATCCCTGCGGTCCAATGCCTTCCAGGGAGCTAACACGCGGTCGGGGTCGGCCACGAGCGGCTCGAAAGATTCCGTCGGTTCATCCTTTACCGGTTCCTCTTTCAGAGGTTCTCCCACAGGTTCCTCCTTCACAGGATCGGCCTTCAATCGCGGAAAGGACTCCTGATCATGACTGAGCGTCTCAAAGTTCTCTACGCCGGTACTCCGGCCACCGCGGTGATCCCCCTCGATGCCCTGGTTGACCGCGATGACGTGGACGTCGTCGCCGTCCTGACCCGCGAGGACGCACCCGTGGGCCGGAAGAAGGTCCTCACACCGTCGCCGGTTGCACAACGAGCCGACGAGCTGAACATTCCTACCCTCAAGGCCAACCGAGCCACGGCGGAGCTGGTCGACCAGTTGCGTGCCACCGGTGCGGAAATTGCGGCCGTGGTGGCGTACGGCGCGCTGCTGCCGCGTCCGGTGCTGGATGCCTTCGAACACGGATGGATCAATCTGCACTTTTCGCTCTTGCCGCAGTGGCGCGGGGCAGCCCCGGTGCAACGAGCCCTGATGGCCGGTGACACCATGATGGGCGCGACTACCTTCCTGCTGGATGAAGGTATGGACACGGGCGCCGTCGTCGGAACCCTCACCGACCCCGTCCGCAACGATGACACCGCCGGTTCCGTGCTGGAGCGGTTGTCCCACAGCGGATCGTCCTTGTTGGCGGATTCCCTGGTGGCCGTGGCCACCGGGCAGGCAAAGCCCGTTCCCCAAGAGGGAGAGGCCAGCACAGCCCCCAAACTGACCGGCGCCCAGGCACGGATCGACTGGAACCACCCTGCCGTGGCCATCTCCCATCACGTGCGCGGTGTGACCCCGGAACCGGGAGCCTGGACCGAGTACAACGGGCAACGGATGAAAATCGACCGCGTGATCCCCACGCCTGAGGTCACGGGAATGGCTCCCGGCCACGTGGAACTGCGGGACGGTGCGGTCTATGCGGGTACCGGTTCGTACGCGGTGGAACTCACCCGTGTGCAGCCCTCCGGCAAGAAACCCATGGCCGCCCTCGATTGGGCGCGCGGTCAGCAACGCAGTGAACAGGTGGTCTTCGGATGAGCGAGCGCGGTTACCGCAACGCCAAGGGACACGAGCGCAATCGGCGCGCGCAAAAGGATCGTTCATTCTCGGCGCAGGCCCCGGGGCAACGACGCCGCTCGTCCGACCCCGCGCGGCTCACGGCCTATCAAGCGTTGCGCGCGGTCAACGGCGAGGACGCCTACGGCAACCTGGTGCTGCCCCAACTCGTACGCAAGAACCGGTTGGACAAGCGAGACGCCGCCTTCGCCACCGAGCTGGCCTACGGTGCGATGCGCCGGCAGGGAACGTGGGACGCCGTTCTCGAACACTGCGTGGACCGTCCCCTCAAAGAATTGGATCCCCAGGTCCTGGACGCCCTGCGATTGGGAGTGCACCAACTCCTCGCGATGCGCGTTCCGGACCACGCGGCCCTCGATGCCACGGTGGGTCTGGTGCGAGGCGAGATCGGTCAGGGCCCGGCGGGTCTGGTCAATGCGGTGCTTCGCAAGGTCGCGCGCCAGAGCACCGAGGAGTGGCTCGATCAGCTCGAATCCGAGCAGTCGGATGACCTGCGCAAGCTGGGCGTGCGCTACTCCCATCCCGCGTGGGAGGTTCGTGCGCTGCGTCGTGCGCTGCGCATGAGCGGACGATCCCCGGAAGAGATCGAAGACCTCTTGGAGGCCAACAACGCACCCCCTCGAGTGCACCTGGTCGCACTTCCCGAGCTGGGGAGCCTGGACGCGGCCCTGGACGAGGGCGCAACGCCCGGAACACTCGTGGCGGACAGCGCCGAGAGCGCCGGGGGAGACGTGCATCGGATTCCCGGAACACGGGACGGCACCGTGCGCGTCCAGGACGCCGGCTCCCAGTTGGTGGCCCGCGTGCTCGCAGAAGTGCCGGTCGAGAACGACCACGGGAAGTGGGCCGATTTCTG
>CAACWU010000234.1_pt1 | contig 13378 bp, 13 predicted proteins | sample 2275741 | NCBI WGS metagenome assembly CAACWU01 (sample SAMEA5312470, study PRJEB27640) | indoor metagenome | biome: indoor environment; feature: uncontrolled; material: tiles wood | place: Germany | collected 2014-07-07
TCCTTGTAGCGCTCGAAGAAGTGCTGGATCTCCTTCTGCTTGAACTCGTTGACGTCCTCGAGGCCCTGGATCTCGTCGTACCGCTTGTCCACGGAGACGCACAGCACCTTGGCATCGCCACCGGCCTCGTCGGTCATGTTGAACACGGCGATGGGGCGGGCTTCCACGATCACGCCGGGCATGATGTCCACGTCCATGATGATCATGGCGTCCAGCGGGTCGCCGTCCTCACCCAGGGTGTCTTCGAAGTAGCCGTAGTGGGTGGGGTACTGCATGGACGTGAACAACACACGATCCAGGCGGATGCGACCGGTCTCGTGGTCGATTTCGTACTTGACGCGGGATCCGCGGGGAATCTCGATAGTGACGTCCAGCTCCATAGCAGTGCTCCTCGTGTTCGAGTCTTGGTTGTATCGGGGCGCGCGTTGAGGCCCCGAAATCACGTTGGGTTCCACGATAGCGGCACGTGCCGCGCGCACAGCAATCAACGACGCCGCTCGGGGCCGGGCAATCGGTTCGTTTCAGTCCCGTACATGCGAAAGAATGGCCGCATGAGTAAGCCCAGCGCCCCGCCGCCCAAGCGACCCAAGAGCCTGTTGGGTCCCGTTGTGGCGGCGTTGCTCATCGTGGCGCTAATTCTCAGTTCGCTGTGGGCAATCCCCGCGTTGATGGCGGAAGTGGATCGGGGCGAGCCCGGTGAGCCCATGAGGGTGGTTACCCCGCCCGGTGAAGCGGGGGACCTGCCCGGGGTACTGCAGGCCGCGGCGTCGTCGGCGGAAAGCCCGGCTGCACAAGGTGCTGAGGTCCAGAACATCGTGGACGCCGAACTGACCGGCGCACCGGGGAACTCAAGTGTCACGGTCCTCGGCGCCGAATCCGGAGAGGTGCTTGCAGAACGAGAGGCTGGCGCGCCGAGAATCCCCGCGTCCAATCAGAAAACACTGACCGCGCTGACGGTGGCCGCGCACCTGGACCCGTACGCGCGGCTTGCCACCACTGTGGTGACGGGGGAAAATCCCCGCCAGATCACGCTCGTCGCCGGTGGAGACACCACGCTGGCGCCGGGTGAGGGCGACCCCAAAGCCGTGAACGGACACGCAGGGATAGAGGACCTCGCAGAAGGGACCGCGGATGCGCTCGTCGAGCGCGGCATTCAGGGGGAGATCGAGGTGGGGTTGGACACCTCCCTCTTCTCGGGGCCCGCACTGAACCCGGGCTGGGCGGACGAGGACGTCGAGGCCGGCGAAATCACCGCCGTCTCATCCATCGCCATGTATTCGCACAGGGTTCCCACCCCGGACGGGCGGGATCCGGGAGCCCGAGGCGAACGCCCCGAGAACGCGCCGAACGCCGTGGCCATGGAGTTCCGAGAGCGGTTGCAACGGCACCTGGGGGCGGGCACCAGAGTGAGCCCGGGAAACCACTCCGCGCCCGAGCAGGGTACGGAGCTAGCGCGCGTGGAATCCGCACCCGTCCACGAACAAACCGCGTTCATGCTCGAACACTCGGACAATTCGCTCGCCGAGACCCTGGCACGCATCGCGGCTCGAGAAGCGGGGGAGCAGGGCAGCGTTGCGGGTGTGCAGAACGCCATTCGTGCCACGCTGGAGGCCCACGAGATCGACCTCACCGGGGCGGAGGTCGTGGACGCCAGTGGCATGGCGCTGTCCAACCGCGTGACCACGGGAATGCTGGCGCAGGCCACTCGTGCGCTGCTGACCGATCCGGAGCTGGGGCCCTATGGACAGGGACTGCCGCTGGGCGGTGCCACCGGAACGCTCACCGAGCGCTTCGACGACCCGGACGAGCAGGCGGCCAGGGGACTCACCCGCGCAAAGACCGGCACGCTCAATTCGGTGGTGTCGCTGAGCGGCTACGTGCAACGGGCGGAAGGGGAAGTGCTCGTGTACTCGGTGATCTTCAACGATGTGAGTGGCCAGACCGACCCCGCCAAGGACACCGTGGACCGAACGGTGGCCGCGCTCGCCCAAGGCTGAACTTCGGGCAGTGTGCTTACCGGCTGTGTGTGGTTGAGTGGTGGGCATGACTCAAGAGCTTGCTCGACCCTCACTCGTGGACTGGGATTCGGCGGCGCAGATCGCCGCCAAACTCACCCCGCCAGGGCCCACGCCCAAACCGCGGGAGATGAGCAAGGCCGTGGAGTCGCTGCGGTACTTCGCCCATGAATCCGTCCATCACGTGCACAACATCACTCGATTGGACGCCGCCGAAAACCTGCGCGATTCCAAGATCCTGGTGGTTGACCGCGCCGGGTGGGCCAAGGCCAACACCCAGACGTTCTCGGTGCTCATGCAGCCGATCTTCGACAGGATCCGCATTAAGAATCCCGAGAAGTTCGACACCGCCCTGCGCGGTTTCGCACCCACGGCCGCTGCCGCCGAAATGGGGGCGATGGTCGGTTTCCTCTCGTCCAAGGTGCTGGGCCAGTACGACCCGTACGCGGGTCTGGTCTCTCCGCAGGCCGCCGAATCACATCCGGGCGGCAGATTGATGTTCGTGGCCCCCAACGTGTTGTGGACCGAACAAGAAATCAACGTGGACCCCGACGACTTCCGCTTGTGGGTGTGCCTCCACGAGCAGACCCACCGCGTGCAGTTCGCGGCCGCGCCTTGGTTACGCGGGCACATGCTCGAACAGATATCCACCCTGGGTTCCTTTGATGTCTCACCCTGGGATCGCTTGAGCGCGGTGGTGGCCTCGGTGACCGGGCGCGGATCCGGTGATCACCCGGACACGGGTCTGGGGCCAATCGGCCACCTGCTGACCGATGAGGAGAAAGCTACGCTGTCGCACCTCACCGCCGTCATGTCCCTCTTGGAAGGTCACGCCAACGCGGTCATGGATGCGGTGGACTCCAGCATTGTGCCCACCGTTAAAACCATTCGGCGCCGGTTCAATGCACGATCGGACAACCACGGTGCCCTGGACCGGGCGATCCGTACTCTCATGGGTATGGACGCCAAGATGCGCCAGTACAGCAACGGGCAGAAATTCGTGGAGTACATCGTGGAACGGGCCGGAATGGACACATTCAACACCGTGTGGACCTCGGCGGAGACCTTGCCGACCGAAGCGGAGATCCACGATCCGCAGCGCTGGATGGATCGGGTGCTCGCGTGATGTTCCATCCTTTCCGAGAGTTCGTTTCAGCCGAATGTGTCAGGATGATTCCGTGAGTTCGGAAAATATTGATCAGCAGATTCAGCTGTACGGCCAACCTTTGTCGGAGCGATTCGGCAACGTGGTGGCTGCGTACCGCATCACTCAGCGACGCCTGGCCGAGGTGTTGGGTCTGTCTGCGCCCATGCTTTCCCAGCTCATCAGCGGGCGCCGAATCAAGATCGGTAACCCCGCTGTCTATGAACGCTTGGTCATGTTGGAAGACAGTGTGGGTGCCCAAGACATTGAGGCCGTTCTGCGTCGCGTGGAAGCAGCCCAGCCGGTGTTGTCCACCACGCAGATCCGCACGGGTATCAGCACGGAGACGGATGCCGTGACCGCGTTGGCCACCGTGGTGCCCTCCGGTGAACTCGAGCGCGCTCTGATCATGCTGGGGGAGCACACCCCCGTGTTGTCCAAGGTGTTGAGCATGGCCGAGGACATGTCCCGCCGCACGCGCGACGCCCAGGGCTGATCCTTGCAGCGAGGTAGAACCGGCCGGTTACACCCCTGGGTGGCCCGTGTGCGCAGAGCCGTGGGGCGCGCCATCGAAGAACTGCCTGCTCGACACGACGGACGGCTTCCGCTGGTCCTGATCGCGTGCAGTGGCGGACCCGATTCCCTGGCACTGGCCGCGGCCACTGCCCATTTTGAGCGCCGTGGAAAATTACGCGTGGGGGCCGCGGTCATCGACCACCAGATGCAATCCGGCTCCGCAGACGTCACCGAGTCCACCGCTCGCGTCCTGGAGGACATGGGTCTGGAGCCTGTGATTTCGCGCCGGGTCACCGTGGATCGTGCGGGTCACGGCCCCGAAATGGCGGCTCGCCTGGCCCGTTACGACGCGCTCAACGACATCGCGCGGCAGACCGGCGCGGACGCGGTGCTGCTGGGACACACCCGCAATGACCAGGCAGAGACTGTGCTGCTGGGATTGGCGCGTGGCTCAGGTACGCGTTCGCTGTCCGGGATGTCCCCGCGGCACACGATCGACGGTGTCCAGTACATGCGCCCCTTCCTCAACGTGACGCGTGAGGAGACCGAGGAGATCTGCCGGGCCGAGGGGCTTGACCCGTGGCACGACCCCAGCAACTCGGACACCACGCTCATGCGCTCCAAGGTCCGGCACGAGGTGCTGCCGTGGCTCGAGGACCATTTGGGCCCCGGTGTGTCGAACGCGCTGGCTCGCACGGCCTCCGTGCTCGATGCCGACGCAGATTTCCTGGACGAGCAGGCAGCCGAGTTTTTCCGCCGCGCACAACTGGACCCCGCGGCGTCGTCGTCGGAAAACCTGGAGCTGGACTGTGGGGCCGTGCAGGCGGCACCGGCGGCGATGCGGCGTCGTATGCTCGCTCAGGCATGTGTGGCCGCGGGCGGTGAAACCCCTACGTTCGAGCGGCTCAGCGCACTGGAACAGTTCGCGTTGGGATACGGGGCTGCCGGTCCACTGCAAATGGCGGGTAAGGTGACCGTGTGGCGACGACGCGCGGACAAACACTGCGCCAAGGGGCGCCTGGAGTTCCACTGCACCGCATGATCCCCTCCCACACACCCCATACCCTGTTCACGCAACACCTCAGGAGCGCAACGTGAAGGCCGAGCACGTCGAGTCAGACCTGACCCACGTCCTATTCACCAAAGAAGAGATCGCCCAGAAGATCGAGGAGCTCGCCGAGCAGATCGACCGCGACTACGAAGGCCGCGACGTCCTGCTCGTGGGCGTGCTCAAGGGCGCCGTGATGGTCATGGCAGACCTCACCCGTGCACTCAAGGGGCAGTACCCCATGGACTGGATGGCGGTTTCCTCCTACGGCTCAGGCACCAAGTCCTCCGGCGTGGTGCGGATCCTCAAGGACCTGGACACGGACCTGCACGGCAAGGATGTTCTCATCGTGGAGGACATCATCGATTCGGGCCTCACCCTGTCCTGGCTGCGGACCAACCTGGAATCCCGCGGCCCCAAGTCCGTGGAGATCTGCGCGTTGCTGCGTAAGCCGGACGCCGCCAAGACGTCCATCGACGTCAAGTACGTCGGGTGGGACATTCCCAACGAGTTCGTGGTCGGCTACGGCCTGGACTTCGCCGAGCACTACCGCAACCTGGAATGCATCGGCACCTTGGCCCCGCACGTCTACGAGTAAGAATTCAGGGAACAGTGGGGTCCCGCATGTAGCGTGAGCGCGGCGCGTGCGCTCTCAGGGAACGACTTGACCCGGATGAGGTCCGGTGTTCCCGGAAACGATAGATTGTGCGTTACGCGCCGCGCACCCACATCGGTAACCGGATCAAACGGACCCGGATACAGCACCGTCAGTTTTTGGGGCGCGGCACTGCGTGTCACGTCCACGGGAGGATCATCGGCTTGGCCACGGCGAAAAAACCCACCAGCTTCTTTAAGGGACCGTTCTTCTGGATCTTGCTAGCCGTCTTGGTGCTGGTACCCGTGGGCGCAAATCTCTTTGGCCCGTCCACTTCGCGGGTTGACACCAACGTGGGCATGTCGCTGCTGCGCGACCACAAGGTGCAAGAGGCCAAGATCTACGACGGCCAGCAGAAGGTCGAGCTCCAGCTCAAGGAAGACCTCACCCTCAACGACGAGCAACTCGGCAAAGACGTGGAGTTCTTCTTCGTGGAGCCGCGCGCTGAAGAAGTCATCGAGACCATGAACAACGCCGAGCTGGAAGGATTCACCGACCAGCCCGTTGAGAACAACTGGTTCCTGTCCCTGTTGCGGTTCATGCTGCCGTTCCTGATCATCCTCGCGATTTTCTGGTTCATCTTCTCCCGCATGCAGTCCGGCGGGCAGGCCATGAAGTTCGGCCGCTCAAAGGCCAAGATGTTCAACAAGGAGAATTCCGAGGTCATGTTCTCGGACGTGGCCGGTGCGGACGAGGCCGTTCAGGAACTCGACGAGATCAAGCAGTTCTTGGTCGAGCACGACCGGTTCACCGCCGTGGGTGCCAAGGTTCCCAAGGGCGTGCTGCTCTACGGCCCTCCGGGTACCGGTAAGACCTTGCTCGCCAAGGCCGTGGCCGGTGAGGCGGGCGTGCCGTTCTATTCGATCTCCGGTTCGGACTTCGTGGAAATGTTCGTGGGCGTGGGTGCATCCCGCGTGCGCGACCTCTTCCAGCAAGCCAAGGAGAATTCCCCCGCCATCGTGTTCGTGGACGAGATCGACGCTGTGGGGCGCCAGCGCGGTGCCGGCATGGGCGGCGGCAACGACGAACGCGAGCAGACCCTGAACCAGTTGCTCGTCGAGATGGACGGTTTCGACGCGAACACCAACGTGATCCTGATTGCCGCGACCAACCGCCCGGACGTCCTGGATCCCGCGCTGTTGCGCCCGGGTCGTTTCGACCGCCAGATCGGCGTGGACGCCCCGGACATGAAGGGCCGCGAGCAGATCCTGCGCGTGCACTCCAAGAACAAGCCGCTCGCCCAGAACGTGGACCTGGGGTCCGTGGCCAAGCGCACCCCGGGCTTCACCGGCGCCGAGCTGGCCAACGTCATGAACGAAGCAGCCCTGCTGACCGCCCGTTCCCACGCCCAGCTCATTGACGACCGCGCCGTGGACGAGGCCATCGACCGCGTGATTGCCGGACCGCAGAAGCGTTCGCGCATCATGAAGGAACTCGAACGCAAGGTCACCGCGTACCACGAGGGCGGCCACGCGTTGGTGGCTGCCGCGCTGCGCAACACCGATCCCGTCACCAAGATCACCATCCTGCCGCGCGGCCGCGCACTGGGTTACACCATGGTGATGCCGGCGGACGACAAGTACTCGACCACCCGCAACGAGCTGTTGGACCAGATGGCGTACGCGATGGGCGGCCGTGCCGCGGAGGAGCTCGTGTTCCACGATCCTTCCACTGGCGCGTCCAACGACATCCAGAAAGCCACGGACACCGCGCGCAAGATGGTCACGCAGTACGGCATGAGCAGCCGCATCGGTTCCGTGAAGATCGGCGGAGACAACTCCGATCCGTTCGTGGGCCGTGAAATGGGCTCCACGGGCAAGGACTACTCGGACAACACGCTGGCGGTCGTCGATGACGAGGTGCGCAAGCTGCTCGAGCAGGCCCACACCGAGGCCCACGAGATCCTGGACGAGAACCGCGATGTCCTGGACCGCTTGGCCCTGGAACTGCTCGAGAAGGAAACGCTCAACGAGGCGCAGATCGCCGAGATCTTCCGCGACGTGCGCAAGCGCGAGCTGCGACCCGTGTGGCACTCGGGCGAAAACCGCCCGGTATCGGACATCCCCCCGGTGATCACGGCTGCCGAGCGCGAAGAGGCACACCGCAAGCACACCCAGGATCCGGACACCATGGCTCCCCAGGACCAAGCGGTGGCCGCCAAGCCTGAGCACCCGCTCGAGGTCCCGGATCACGGTGAATCCCAGATGCCCGGCACGGACGGGCGGGGTGGCCCTCAGGGCGGACCCGCCGGCGGTGAGCAGCAGGGCGACGGCCAGAATCCCTGGTCCGGCGGATCGCAGGAGCAGCGCTGAATGAGCCCGGACAACGGTCAGGAATTATCCGAGCCGATCTCCGGCTCGTACGCGGACTACCTGGAATCGGAACAGGTGGACAGCCGCATCGACCAACCGCGCATTCGGGCCGCGGTGCGAGAGATTCTGTTGGCCATCGGTGAGGATCCGGACCGCAGCGGTTTGAAGGACACCCCCGCGCGGGTGGCCCGAGCGTATGCGGAGATCTTCACCGGGCTCCATCAGGACCCCTCGGACTTGATGGCCACCACGTTCGACATCGGCCACGCCGAAATGGTCATGGTCAAGGACATCCCGTTCTACTCGACCTGTGAGCACCACCTGGTGCCGTTCCACGGGGTGGCCCACGTGGGCTACATCCCCGGTCCCGAGGGTCGGGTCACCGGGCTGTCCAAGCTCGCGCGCCTGGTGGACCTGTTCGCCAAGCGGCCGCAGGTCCAGGAACGATTGACCACACAGGTGGTCGAAGCGCTCGTGGACAACCTGCACCCTGCCGGAGCCATCGTCGTGATCGAATGCGAGCACCTGTGCATGTCCATGCGCGGGGTGCGCAAGCCGGGAGCCAAGACTGTGACCTCTGCGGTGCGCGGTCAATTGCGTGATCCGGCCACTCGCGCGGAGGCCATGAACCTGATTCTGTCGGGCCAAAATCGATGAGCCCGAACCGTGCCGACCAGCTGGGTTGGGGATCGTACGAGCAGTTGCCCCAGGGCCGGACCCTGGTCATGGGAATTCTCAACGTCACGCCGGACTCCTTCAGTGACGGCGGTACCCACGACACCGTGGACGCGGCCATCGCGCACGGACTGGAGCTCGCCGCCCAAGGAGCGGACATCGTGGACGTGGGCGGAGACTCCACCCGGCCGGGTTCCGTGCGGGTGAGTCTCGAAGAAGAGCAGCATCGCATTCTTCGGGTCATCCGCGGGCTGTCCGAGCGGGGCATCGTGATCAGTGTGGACACTCTCAACGCGGAGACCGCGGCCGCCGCCCTGGACGCCGGTGCGCACATCATCAACGACGTCTCGGGAATGAACGTCCAGCAGGACATGATCGAGCTCGCGGCACAGCGCCAGGTGCCGTACATCCTGATGCACTCGCGCGGCACCTCCACCACGATGGACGCGCTGTCCCGCTACGAGAATGTTCCGGACGAGGTCATCGCCGAGTTGCTCGCATTGCGCGAGCGCCTCTACCGCGCCGGCGTGAAACCAGAGAACTTGATCGTTGATCCTGGCCTGGGATTCGCCAAGGCCGGTTCCCAGGACTGGGATCTGCTCCGCGCCCTTCCCCGGTTGCTCGAGATGGGCAACAAGGTCCTCATAGCGGCATCCCGCAAACGCTTCCTGGGCCACCTCCTGGGGGACGAACACGGCCCGCGTCCCGTGGCCGAGCGCGACGGCGCCACGGCCGCCCTCAGCGCGCTGTCGGCCTTCGGCGGGGCCTGGGCGGTTCGGGTTCACGACGTCGCCGCGACCGCCGACGCCGTGGCCACCGCCCACGCGTGGTTGGGTGTCACCCCTCCGATCCTTGATCCCCATGAGATTCCCCACGAGAGCGAAAACTGAGCGCGAATGATGACTTCCCCCGCTGACTTGAGCCACCACGACCGCATCACCCTCACCGGCTTGGGCGCCGTGGGATACCACGGCGTCTTCGAGAAGGAACGTCGCACGGGCCAACCGTTCTTCGTGGACCTGGTGATGTACACGGACCTGAAGGCCGCCGGAAGCAGCGATGAACTGACGGCCACGGTGCACTACGGGGAGGTGGCCGAACTCGTGCGCGAGATCGTGATCGGTCCCCGTTACCAGCTCATCGAAACTCTCGCCGAACGCATCTCCACTGAGTTGCTCGCGAAGTTCTCCTTGATTGGGGCCCTCGAAGTGACCGTACACAAGCCCAAGGCCCCCATCGAGGTCACGTTTTCGGACGTGGCGGTCACCATTTTCCGCACGCGGGATACGGAGGGGTAGTCATGACAGCCCGGTGTGTTGTGGCCCTGGGGGCGAACCTGGGGGACCGGTTGGCCGCGTTGCGGTCCGCGGTGTCCGCTCTGGACGGCATCCCTGGAATGTCCGTGACCGGCTGCTCACCCGTGGTCAGCACCCGGTCCGTGGGTGGCCCCGAGGGCTCTCCGGACTACCTCAACGCGGTGCTCGAACTCAGTGTGGAATTAACTCCCGACGAGACGCTGCGCGCGTGTCAAAAGGTGGAGCAGGAACACGGCCGCGAGCGCACGGTCCGCTGGGGTCCCCGCACCCTGGATGTGGACATCATTTGGTTCGAGGGCGTCGAACAACAGGACCCGAATCTCACGCTGCCGCATCCGCGCGCTCATGAAAGGGCCTTCGTTCTGGTCCCGTGGTCACGGCTGGATCCTTCCGCGCAGCTGGGCGGGCAGCTAGTGCGTGACTTGGCCAAGCGCGCCCCCGACCTCGAGGGTTTGAGCACCACGGATCTCACGCTGTGCGGCCACACGGAAGGGAGCTGAATCGACCATGCGTTACCTGAACGTGCTGTCCCTGGTGGTGGTTGCACTCGTCGCTGCCGTGCTGGGTTGGAGCATCAACTACGCGGTCTCCGGGCAGAACCAGGCGCTGCTGATCCTCCCGTGGGGAAGCCTTGTGGCCGAGGGCGCCGCGGCGGCCGTGTTGCTCTATCTGGGTCTGCGGCTGCGCGCCTACCGCGACCCGGAAGGGGAGGGGCGGCGTCGTCGTCGAGCCCCGGCCGACCGGAAACCCTACGACCCCGTGTGGGGCGTGGGCACCGCAGCGGCGGCGCAGGCTGTGGCGTACTACGGCGCACTGACCGCGGGATGGCACGCGGGTCTCGGCGTGGATCAGGTCATGCTGCTCGGCGTGCGCACCACCCAGGAACCGCTGTGGTTGTGCGTGGCGCAGATCGTCGCGGGCGTACTGCTCATGGTCATCGGGTGGATTGTCGAGAATTGGTGCAAGCTGCCCCCGGACGACCCCGAATCCGAGAAGGACACCCCGTACGGTGGACGTCAAGACCCTTACGCCACCGGAGAGGGAGGCTATGCCCGACACCAATGACCTGAGCCCGCAGGGTTTGACCTGGAAGCGCGTATCGCCCGATTACATCAAGGTGCGGCTCATTTCCGGCACCATCAGCACCGTGATCTGGACCGTGGGCTTCGGCATACCGCTGATTCTCGGTGTGCTGGGGATCTGGGGCGATTCTCCGGCGCCGTGGATGTGGTTCCCGCCCGCCGTGGTGCTGGTGTGGGGCCTGATCGACCTGTGCCTGATTCCCCGCCGCGTCCGCGCGATCGGTTATGCGGAGGAGTCCACCGAACTCTGGTTGCGCAAGGGCATCATCTTCCGCAGCGTCACGGTGGTCCCTTACGGTCGCATGCAGTACGTGGACATCAAGACCGGCCCGCTGCTCAACGCGTTCGGCCTGGCCAACCTGACACTTCACACGGCGGCGGCGAACACGGACGCGAATCTTCCGGGCCTACCCCGGGCTGAGGCCGACCGGTTGCGTGAGGAGCTCACGCGCCGCGGAGAAGAGCTCATGGTGGGGCTGTGATGAGTGCCCCCGGGATGAACGACCCCCAGACCAGTACGCCGCTCGACCAGGAGACCCCGCGGCCCGCACCCGAAGGGGAGTGGCTGCGCGTTCACCCGCTCACCCCGTACGTGCGCAGCTGGCTACTCATCGTGGCGCTCGTGTGGGGCGTGGGCAACGTGTTCCTGGACGACGTCCTGGCGGCCGTCGTCTACGGTGATCCGCTCGACGTGGATTTCGCCGGCACCGTTCAACTGGTGGGTCTCGGCCTGGTCGCGGCCGTGCTGTGCGGTGTGGTCGGCCTGGTGATCGGCCTGGGTGTGCTCTCGTGGTGGTTCACCCGTTACCAGATCACCCCGGACCACGTGCGCTTCCGAAACGGCGCCATCTTCCGCACGCAGCGCCAAGCTCGGTTGGACAGGGTGCAGGGGATCGACATCGAGCGAAAGTTCCTGCCCCGGATCTTCGGGTTGGCGTCCCTGAAATTCGACGTCGCGGACGGCGGCAGCACCGCCCTGGAACTCTCGTACCTGCGCCGCGACAAGGCCCGGGAACTGCGCCACCGACTACTCGGCGCGGTACGCGAGGCCTCGCGCTCCGGCACGGTCACTCACGGTGATACCAAGGGTCTCCACGGGTCCGACGACGCCGCTGGCTCATGTTTCGGCGCCCCGAACCCGGTGGCGGCCGCTCACCGGCCGGCACCGTGGGACCACTCTCCGCAGGCACAGGAACACCGGGCGTTGCTCGCCCAGCACGGTGCGGGCTCCAGCCTGACAGCAGACGAGGAACGCTCCCGGGAAGTTCGAGCGGCCCAGCGGTTGGGTCTGCTCACGGACCAGGACGATCAAGATCAGCAACGCCGCGTGTTCACCGTGCCCACGAGCCGCGTGCTGCTGAGCCTGTTGCTCTCGTGGAGCACGGTCTCCGCGGTGTTCTTCGCCGTCGTGGCCGTGGTGGTGTGGCAGTGGAACCCTGAAGCCCTGCGGGTGCTGATCCCCAGTTACCTGCCCGTGGTCATCATGATCGTCTCCGGGCTCTACAACCGCTTGGAAAGCAGCTGGGGTTTCACCCTCAGCCAGGTGGAGGTGGGCGTGCGGGTGCGCTCCGGTCTGCTCAATGAACGCTCCTCGACCATTCCGGTGGGCCGGGTCCAGGCGCTGCAGGTGTCCAAACCGATGCTCTGGCGGGTCTTCGACGGCCACCGGGTCAAGGTGATCACCGCGGGCAAGGGCGGGGCAGATGACCTCGAGGGATTGCGGTCACTCGTCCTGCCCGTGGGCTCTCCCGAGAACGTGGCCGAAATCCTGGAACTCGTGCTGCCGCTCGCGGAACCGCCCACCGAACTGGTGCGGGACGGACTCAACGGGATCGACGGGGACCAGAACTACACGATCAGCCCCCGCCGAGCCCGCTGGGTGGACCCGCTGACGTGGCGTCGCACGGGTTTCGCCATGGACAACGCCGTTCTGGCCATGCGGTGGGGCCGGCTCAACCGGAATGTCAGCGTGATTCCCCATCACAAGACGCAGTCCCTCGGTCTGCAGCAAGGGCCCGTCGATCGGCGGATGAAGCTGGCGAGCATCCACGCGCACATGATTGCCGGACCGGTCACTACGGCCATTTACCACCTGGATGTGCAGCAGTCCCGTGCCCTCTTGGCGCGGCAGACGGGCCTCGCACGTGCCGCCCGGGACCGGGTCAACCAGGACAGCGCACATCACTCACGCGGGGAGATCCAGTGAACGAGCCACAACAGCGCCCGGGGCGCCTGGGCGTGGGAATCATCAGTGCCGGAAAGGTCGGTTCCGTTCTGGGCGCGGCATTGCGCGCCGCCGGACACGCCGTGGTGGGTGTGTACGCCCACTCCGAAGCCAGCCGTGACCGCGCGGATGCCCTCCTGCCGGACGTTCCTGTACTCGACGTTCCCACGATCGTGGAACGCAGCGAACTCGTGCTCCTGGCTGTACCGGATGATCAACTCCCGGGACTGGTCGAGGGGCTCGGCAAACTGGGCGTTTGGCAGCCGGGTCAACTGGTCGTGCACACCGCCGGACGCTTCGGAACGGACGTGCTGGAACCGGTGCGCGCGGCCGGGGGCATCGGCCTGGCCATCCACCCGTCCATGACGTTCACGGGCCTGAGTCTTGACCT
>CAACWU010000252.1_pt1 | contig 13351 bp, 10 predicted proteins | sample 2275741 | NCBI WGS metagenome assembly CAACWU01 (sample SAMEA5312470, study PRJEB27640) | indoor metagenome | biome: indoor environment; feature: uncontrolled; material: tiles wood | place: Germany | collected 2014-07-07
CCCGTGGGGACACCGTCCACCTTGTCGGCGGCTTCTTTACCGTGTCGTACGGTCTGGTCGGTTGTGGACATATCAGCCAACGGATCCTTCCATCTGCAATTCGATCAAGCGGTTGAGTTCAAGGGCGTACTCCATGGGCAGTTCGCGGGCGATCGGCTCCACGAAACCGCGCACGATCATGGCCATGGCCTCTTCTTCGGCCATACCGCGCTGCATGAGGTAGAACAGCTGCTCCTCGGACACACGGGAGACCGTGGCCTCATGGCCCATGGTGACGTCGTCCTCGCGGATGTCCACGTACGGGTAGGTGTCCGAACGGGAAATGGTGTCCACCAGCAAGGCGTCACACACCACGTTGGACTTGGAGTGCTTGGCACCCTCACGCACCTGGACCAGACCGCGGTACGCGGAACGGCCACCGTTACGAGCCACCGACTTGGAGACGATGGAGGATGAGGTGTTCGGAGCAATGTGCACCATCTTGGAACCGGTGTCCTGGTGCTGGCCCTCGCCGGCGAACGCGATGGACAGGGTCTCACCGCGAGCGTGTTCACCGGTCATGTAGACGGCCGGGTACTTCTGGGTGACCTTGGAGCCGATGTTGCCGTCGACCCACTCCATGGTGGCACCCTCGTGTGCAATGGCGCGCTTGGTCACCAGGTTGTACACGTTGTTGGACCAGTTCTGGATGGTCGTGTAGCGAACGCGAGCGTTCTTCTTGCAGATGATCTCCACCACGGCGGAGTGCAGGGAGTCCGTCTTGTAGATCGGCGCGGTGCAACCCTCGATGTAGTGAACGTAGGAGTCCTCATCGGCAATGATCAGGGTGCGCTCGAACTGGCCCATGTTCTCCGTGTTGATACGGAAGTAGGCCTGCAGCGGGATGTCCACGTGAACACCCTTGGGCACATACACGAATGAACCGCCGGACCATACGGCCGTGTTCAGCGCGGCGAACTTGTTGTCGCCCACCGGGATCACGGTGCCGAAGTACTCCTCGAAGAACTCCGGGTGCTCCTTCAGCGCGGTGTCGGTGTCCATGAAGATGACGCCCTGGCGCTCCAGGTCCTCACGGATCTGGTGGTAGACCACCTCGGACTCGTACTGAGCGGCCACACCGGCAACCAAGCGGTTACGCTCGGCCTCGGGGATGCCCAGCTTCTCGTACGTGTTGCGGATGTCCTCGGGCAACTCTTCCCACGAACCGGCCTGCTGCTCGGTGGAACGCACGAAGTACTTGATGTTGTCGAAATCGATGCCGGACAGGTCCGCGCCCCACGTGGGCATGGGCTTGCGGTCGAAGAACTTCAGGCCCTTCAGGCGCAGGTTGAGCATCCACTCGGGTTCGCTCTTCTTGCCCGAGATATCACGGACCACATCGGCGTCAACGCCGCGGCGTGCCGAGGCACCGGCGTCATTCTTGTCTGCCCAGCCGTACTGGTACTGGCCGATCCCCTCGAGCTCCGGGTTCATTTCCAGGATCTCGGAGATCACGGTGTCTTCTGGCTTGTTACCCGCGGTGTCTGCGGGAACGGTGCGCTCAGTCATGACAACCCTCCTTTTCGTGCGGTTGTTGGTTAGTTGTGGTGGTCGATGCCGTTGAGCGGCGCTGCAACGGTACGTGTGTGGTGCAAACATGCGCACCGGCGGCCATGGTCGACAGCCTGCGCACGTCCACGCCCAGCAACTGGGCGATCATGGACGTTTCCAGTTCGCAAAAATCGGGGTATTCCGTGGCGATTTCACGCACGGGGCAGTGGCCCTGGCACAGCTGGGCCGAGCGCATGCTCACGCCCTTGGGACCTCGGGGGGTCACCACGGTGTGGGAGGCGGCAAAGCCATCACGGCTCATTTCGGCGGTCAAGGCGTTGAGGCGATCTTCGACGTCGGGCCCGGCCGCGTTGATCACGGGACGGTACCTTTCCGACATCTCTTGGATGCGTTCGGCCACGAATTCGTGGACCAGTTCTTCGCCGCCGGTCTCCTCAAGGGTGTGCATGGCCTTACGAGCCAGGCTGAGGTAGTCGTTACCGAGTTGGTCGTGGCCTTCCGCGGCCACCACGTAGCGGCGCGCCGGACGACCGGCACCGCCCTGGGTGGTGCGGACCAGTGACACTTCAATGATCTGTTCGGCCTCGAGGGCGTCCAAGTGCCTGCGCACAGCAGCCGGAGTGAGCCCCAGATCCTTGGCAATCTGCGCCGCGGAGATGGGACCGTGAGCAAGCACCAGAGACAGCACCCGCGAACGAGTGGTCTCGTCGTGGTCTGCGCGCACCGGAGTGGCGTGTTCCGTTGCTTGGGAACTCATACTGTGTGGGACATCCTCAGGATTGATTGCGTTGCGGGCCTTGTCGATGCTCGGCCTCTGGTCACGATCCACACCTGGGCGGATCTGCAATACACAACAAGGATATGCGCTAATCCATTCCCAATCCAACACGGCCCTCCGATCCGCGAATGGGAGCCGTCTCACACGAGAGGTTCAGGTGTCACCGCATAGACTGTCGTGGTGCTGAACCACCCTGCTCCCACACAGTCTGCACCGGATTTCGACGCCGGTTCCCAGGTTCCGGCTCTCCACATCACGGATCTGTCCAAAAAGTTCGAGCGCAGGGGTCGGCAGGTGCACGCGGTGCGCGGGCTCAGCATGGCGGCCCACCGCGGGCAGGTCACTGCACTCCTGGGAGCCAACGGCGCCGGCAAAACCACCACATTGCAGTGCGCTCAGGGTCTGTTGCGCCCGTCGTCGGGCACCGTACGGCTGCTGGACGAAAACCCGTGGCAGGCCTCGCCAGAACTGCGTGCTCGCGTGGGCGTCATGCTGCAGGACGGTGGACTCCCCCAGGCCGTGCGCCCCATGGAATTACTGCGCCATGTGAGCCGGCTGTACAAGGAACCCCGGCCGGTGAACGAATTGGTCGATTTATTGGGTATCGAGCCGTTCGCCACCACCTCGATCCGGCGCCTGTCCGGTGGCCAGCGCCAGCGCGTGGGACTGGCCGCCGCGCTCATCGGCCGCCCCGACGTCCTCTTCCTGGACGAGCCCTCCGCGGGTCTTGATCCCCAGTCGCGTCAGATCGTGTTCGACCTGATTACCCAGTTACGCGATGCCGGCACCTGCATCATTTTGACCACCCACCTCATGGACGACGCCGCTCGGCTGGCCGACTACGTCTACATCGTTCATCACGGCTCGGTCGCCGCGCAGGGAACGGTGGCGGACCTGGTCAGCGCGGAACAGCACGCGCCCGTGGTCATGACCGTGACGTTGCCCGAGGCCCGTGCTAGGGACTTGCGCGAGCGCCCACCGTGGCAGGCAGAGTCCTTCCGCGACATTGAATGGACCGTTAAGGACCGCACCGTGACACTCACGGGTGAACTTACGGCACCCCAGATTCGCGACATCACGGAATGGGCCACCCTGGATGATTCCGTTCCCGAAGCCCTCAGCGTGCAGCCCCGTTCCTTGGAGGACGTGTTCTTGGAAGTCTCAGGAAGTGATCCCCGATGAGCACTCTGGCCCCAGCCGCTCAACAGTCCACTCGCGCCGCGAGCCTACCCACCCGGGTCGCGGCACAAGCCCGCTACGAGACCGTCACCATGGTGCGCAACGGGGAGCAGTTCCTGCTGCTCATCATCCTGCCGATCCTGGCACTGATCGGTCTCACGGTCACGGACCTGCTCGATTCGTTCCGGCCCGACGGCGCCACCCGCCTGGACGTTGCCGTCCCCGGCGTCCTGGTGCTGTGCGTGATCTCCAGCGCGTTCTCGGGACAGGGCATTCAGACCGGTTTCGACCGTCGCTACGGAGTGCTGCGGTATCTATCCACCACTCCCCTGGGCCGCGGCGGGCTGATCGCCGGGAAGCTCCTGGCAATCATCGTGGTGCTCGCCCTGCAGTATCTGCTGATCGGCGGAACGGCCGTGTTCATGGGATGGCGGCCGAATCCGATGGCCGTACTCGGCTCCATCCCGTTGCTTCTCCTCGTGGCCGTCGCGTTCACCGGAGTGGGCATGCTGATCGCGGGCACGCTGCGCGCCGAGGCCACCCTTGCGATCCTCAATCTTGTGTGGGTCGCGCTTGCCGCCGGTGGAGGCGTGCTGTTCCCCACCTCCGCGTTGCCGGGTTGGATCTCCTGGCTGGTCGATCTGCTGCCCTCCGCTGCCGCGGGTGAGTTGCTCCGCAGCTGTTTCCTGGCAGGCCAATTCGCCCTACTGCCCGCTCTGATTCTGGCCGTCTGGGCTGTGCTCAGCTGGGCCGCGACCGTCAAGTGGTTCAAGTGGGTCTAGGCCCACCCTGCTGTTCAAACCGCTGTGCGCTCCGTTGCGTGCCTCGAGGCCCAGGCTGACACCCGAATCGACGCTCGATCCGTTGAGCTGATTCCCCGGCTCGGCCGCTAGACTTTCCCTACCTCATCCACCAGCATCTGGAAGCACCGCCATGTCTGCCACCGTCTCCCCGTCCGCCACCGACAACTTCTGGTGGCCTTCCACCGTGACCCCCTGGGTCCGCGCGCTGGCCATCGCGTCCCTGGTGGCCAACAGCCTCCTGATCCTCACCGGTGGTCTGGTCCGGCTCACCGGCTCCGGGCTCGGTTGCCCCACATGGCCCCGCTGCACCGACGATTCTTGGACCAATACCCCGGAAATGGGCATCCACGGACTCATTGAGTTCGGTAACCGCTTGCTCACGTTCGTGCTGGCGGTTGTCGCCGTCCTGACGTTCATCGCCGTATTGCGCCTGCGTCACGAGTTCCCCCGGATGTTTCTCTTCGCCTTGCTCCTGGGTATCGGCATTCCCGTGCAGGCGCTGATCGGTGGCATCACCGTGCTGGTACAGCTGCACCCCTTGGTGGTGGGCGTGCACTACATCGTCTCGGCCATCATGATCTCGCTGGCCACACTCCTGGTTCTCGATACACGCAGAGCAAGCCTGGCCACCGTGGCCTACGCGCAACGCCCCGGTCAGCTCCCCGGACGAGAGAAGACCGTCCGCATTCTCGCCACGGCCGTGGGTGTGCTGTCCGCAATGATCCTCTACGTGGGCACCCTGGTCACCGGCACCGGCCCCCACGCCGGCGACGAGGACTCCGCCCGTCTCGCCTTCGAACCCCGTCTGATCACCTTCACTCACGTGGTTCCCGTGTACTTGATCGTCGCCGCTGTGATCGTCGCCCTGATCCTGGGCATGAAGCAGAACTGGCCCAAGGTCCTCGTCCGCGCGTACATGCTGCTGGCCGGTGTCCTGGTGCTGCAGGCCCTGGTCGGTTACTACCAGTACCTCAACAACGTGCCGATTTTGTCCGTGGCCATCCACATGGTGCTTTCGGCCATCATGATCTGGGCAGCCACTCGCGTGTGCTCCATCAGTTTCCAGGTCACCAAGGATCCCACTGAGGCCAACGCCGATCGCGCCCTCGCCCGCGACAGCGACGTCACGGAGCCGGTCCTCTAATTCAGCCAGCAATCACCTGAGGTGCCGTTAGAGCCTTTCCCCGCAAGCAGAGAGGTCATAACGGCACCTCTAGTGTTTGGCGAAGTCTTAACGACACATCAAATGCTCAGAACCCCTGTCCCGCGGATCATTTCTCAGGTGTTGGAAGAACCGCCGCTTACACCTGAGGTGCCAGAGGAACCCTCCAGGGGCGGCAGAAAGGTCGCAACGGCTCCTCAGGTGTCATGAAGGGCTCCAAGGACCCCTCATATGTCGGGCCACGTACCCGGTACCGAGCGGCGCGAGGCGACCGAGCGGCGTCGTCGATCGAAAGTGGTCAGTCCGCGATGTGTGGGGCGGCGGAGCGCAGTTGTTCCACGGCGCCGGCGAGGAGGCGCTTGCTGCGGGTGGGAATCGGCAGCAGGGGGCGACGAGGTGCGCCGGTGCGGACTCCGCACACTTCGGCCAGGGCGTAAAGCGCGGACAGTGGGCGTTCGTAACCCATGAGCTGCATGAGTGGCGCCAACGTGGCGCTCCACAACGCGGCCTCGTTGGCGCGATGGTGGATGACCGCGCGGTGGAAGGCCACGAACTCGGGAGCCAGCAGCGCCGCCATGCCGGTGTGCCACGGGGCCATCGGGTAGTCGGACACAATGATCTGGTCGCCACTCACCCCGTGGACCGTGGTGGGATCCGCTCGTTGGGAGTAGAGCAGCTGCCGCGAGTGGAAGAGCCGACCCGTGGCCACGGTGTCCTTGAAGGCCACCACGTTGTCCAGCCAGGACAATTCCGCGGCCAGCTCCACAGGGTAGTTGAAGCCCGTGGTCTCCGGGTTGTTGTACAGGCACAGCGGCAGCGACAGTGAGGACGCAACCGTCTCGACCTGATCCGCAATCTCCTGCGAAACCAGCGGAATGTAGCTGAGGGGGTTGAGCACCAGCCCGTCCGCGCCGTTGTTCTCCGCCGCGTAGGCCATGGTCATGACCTCGCGGGTGGTCATCGCGGAGATTCCGACCCCCACGGGTGTTTCCGAGCCCGACGCCGCGTCAACGGCCACCTTGACGACCTGGGCACGTTCTTCGGCGCTCAAGTACGCGAAGCTGCCGGAGGTTCCCAGGACCACCACGCCGTCCACGCCGCTGCGCGCCAACTTGGCCACGCTGAGCTCCAATGACTCCAGGTCCAAACCGCCGCCCGGCAAGAAGGGCGTGATGGGGTAGGCAATGACACCGGAAAAAGTCATGGACTGCATGGAGCTAGTTTAGGTGAGCCTTACACGGATTCCGTGACAAGGAACGACGCCCGCGAGTCAGGAAGTCCGCGCAGCGGGTACCGTCAGTCCGCGCCCGGCCAGTTGGTGGCGGCGGGTCAGGAACCGAGGATCAGAGAATCGGGCCGCCGATGAACGGGTCGAGAGCCACGCCCACGAACACGAAGGTGATGTAAGCGATGGAACCGTGGAACACGAACATCGCCTGCTTGAGGGTCGGCTTGCCGCTCTGCGCCATGGAGTGCAGTTTGTGGCAGTGGTACAGGAACCAGCCGCCGGAGGCCAGAGCGATGAGTGCGTACACCCAACCGGCGCCACCCACGGGAACCAGCAGCAGCGAGCAGATGACGGTGGCCCAGGCGTAGAGCACGACCTGAGCGCCCACCGATCGGGCGGTATCCACGGCGCCCAGCATGGGGACACCGGCGCGGGAGTAGTCCTCGGCATATTTCATGGACAGCGGCCAGTAGTGCGGCGGGGTCCACAGGAAGATGAACATGAACAGCACCAGGGCCGGCCACTCAATGGTGTCGCGGACAGCGGCCCAACCGATGAGCACCGGCATGCAACCCGCAATGCCGCCCCACACAATGTTCTGCGCGGTGCGGCGCTTCAAGATGATGGAGTAGAACACGGCGTACAGCGCAATGGCGATGACACCGAGCACGCCACACAGCACGCTGACGCCAATGGTCAGCCACGCGACCGCCACCGCGGACAGCACCCAGGCGAAGATCAGGGCTTCACGATCACCGACCTCACCGGTGACCAGCGGACGCCGCGCGGTGCGCTTCATCAGGCGGTCTTCGTTGCGGTCGATGTAGCAGTTGAACGCTCCGGCCGCGCCGGCCGCAAGGCTGCCGCCGATCAGCGTGTTCAGGATCAGCCAGAAATTGGGCATGCCCTGCTGGGCGAAAATCATGGTCGGTACGGTGGCGACCAGCAGAAGTTCGATGATGCGGGGCTTGGTGAGCGCCACGTAAGCCTTGATCTTGCGCCCCGCGGTCATGGGCCCCTCGTACCCCACCGGCGCTACCGTGCCGATGGAAGAGCCGGTGGCACCGTGGCCGTGGGAGGCCTGCGATGCGCTTCGACCCGACTGTGCCGCGGTATCAAGGGGGTTCACAGAATCAATGCTCCAACTAATCGAATCCGGCGCCGTGGTATTTCGAGCCGTACGGGGCAGATACCGCCTTCCGAACGCGTACCTATACCCACACAGAAGTATAGCCGTCATAATGCGTAATTTCCGGGTGATCAACAGCACGTCCGGGCACGTGATTCACCGATAGCACAAGACACTGACGCCGCCTCGGCTGCGGGACTAAGGTTAACGCTGAAACCCGTGTGGTCTGGCCGACGCGACGTCGTCGAGCCCCAGGCCGCAGTGGAGTACCGCACCGATGAAAGGGACTTGCCACCGTGCCGAACCTTGAGCAACCGCTGAACTGGACCGAACAGGACGCCCGCGCCGTGGACACCGCGCGTGTACTCGCCGCCGACGCCGTGCAGAAGGTGGGCAACGGTCACCCCGGCACCGCCATGTCCCTGGCGCCCGTTGCTTACATGCTGTTCCAGAAGATCATGCGTCACGATCCCAGTGACGACCGCTGGACGGGCCGCGACCGGTTCATCCTCTCCCCCGGCCACACGTCACTGACGCTGTACCTGCAGCTGTTCTTCTCCGGTTACGGCCTGGAAATGGACGACATCAAGTCCTTGCGCACCTGGGGCTCCAAGGTCCCCGGTCACCCCGAATACCGCCACACCACCGGCGTGGAGATCACCACCGGCCCGCTCGGCCAGGGCCTGGCCTCCTCGGTGGGCTTCGCCTACGGCCAGCGCTACACGCGCGGCTTGTTCGACGCCGACGCCGCTCCCGGCACCTCGCCGTTCGACCACAACATCTTTGTGATCGCCTCGGACGGTGACTTGCAGGAGGGCATCACCTCCGAGGCATCGTCACTGGCCGGCACCCAGGAGTTGGGCAACCTGGTCGTGATCTACGACGACAACAACATTTCCATCGAGGACGACACCAACGTGGCGTTCAACGAGGACGTCCTGGGCCGTTACGAGGCCTACGGCTGGGACGTGGCACGCGTGGATTGGCGCAACGGCGGCGAGTACAAGGAAGACCTCGACTCGCTGTACAACGCGATCGTCTCGGCCACCAAGGTCAAGGACAAGCCGTCCATCATCGCTCTGAACACCATCATCGGTTGGCCCGCCCCCAAGAAGCAGAACACCGGCGCCATCCACGGCTCCGCATTGGGCGAAGAAGAGGTCGCATCCGTCAAGGAGATCCTCGGTTTCGACACGGCCGAGTCCTTCGTGATCGAGCCCGAGATCTTCGAGCACGTGCGCTCCGTGGCCGAACGCGGCAAGGAGGAACGCGCCGAGTGGGAGAAGTCCTTCGCCGCGTGGCGTGAGGCCAACCCGGACAAGGCCGCCCTGTACGACCGCATCCGTGAGGAGCAGCTGCCCGAGAATTACGCTGCCGCCTTCCCGACCTTCGAGGCGGGCAAGGACGTGGCCACGCGTAAGGCTTCCGGTCAGGTCATCAACGCCATTGCCGACACGTTCCCCGAGCTGTGGGGCGGTTCGGCAGACCTCGCCGGCTCCAACAACACCACGATCGACAACGCCAAGTCCTTTATCCCGGCCAACCGCTCCACCGACATGTGGGAAGGATCCCCGTACGGTCGTGTGCTGCACTTCGGTATCCGCGAGCACGCGGCGGCAGCAATCGTCAACGGCATTGTGATGAGCACGCAGACCCGCGCGTTCTCCGGTACGTTCTTGATCTTCTCGGACTACCAGCGCCCCGCGGTTCGCCTGGGTGCGCTCATGAAGGTGCCGTCCATCTATGTGTGGACCCACGACTCGATCGGTCTGGGCGAGGACGGCCCCACGCACCAGCCGGTTGAGCAGCTGTCCGCGCTGCGTGCCATTCCGGGCCTGGACGTCGTGCGCCCGGCGGATGCCAACGAGACCGCTGTCGCGTGGCGCACCATGCTCGAGCACCACGACCGCCCCGCCGGTATCGCGCTGACCCGTCAGAACCTGCCGACCTTCGCCCGTGTGGATCTCCACCCGGACGCCGAGGGCGAGAAGTTCGCCTCCGCCGAGGGCGTGGCCCGCGGTGCGTACGTGATGGCCGACACCGAGTCCACCCCGGACGTCGTGCTGATCGCCACCGGTTCCGAGGTCGAGTTGGCCGTGGCCGCACGTCAGCAGCTGGCCGAACAGGGTGTGGCCGCTCGCGTGGTCTCCATGCCGTGCCGCGAATGGTTCGACGCCCAGGACGAGGACTACCGCGAATCCGTGATCCCCTCGGACGTCAAGGCCCGCGTGAGCGTGGAAGCCGGCGTCAAGATGTCCTGGAACGACATCCTGGGCGACGCCGGACGCGCCGTGTCCCTCGAGCACTTCGGTGAGTCCGCCGACTACAAGACCCTGTACCGCGAGTTCGGCATCACCGCCGAGGACGTGGTCAGCAAGGCTCAGGAGTCCATCGCCGCCGCGCGCTGATTCTCCCCCTTGCCGTGCGGGTGCAGCTGGCACGACCGGCCGCACCCGAACGGCACTACCAGAATTTCCAGCAATGAGTTAGGAAGTCACAGTGAGCACTCCCACCAAGAAGTTGTCCGACGCAGGCGTTTCCATCTGGCTCGATGACCTGTCCCGTCAGCGGTTGACCAGCGGAAACCTGCAGGAACTGATCGACACCAAGAACGTTGTGGGTGTCACGACCAACCCCACGATTTTCGCCTCGGCTCTGGCCAACGGTGAGTCCTACGCGGAGCAGGTCTCCGAGCTCGCCCAGTCCGGCGCGGACGTGGACGAGGCCGTCTTCACGATCACCACCGACGACGTCCGCGACGCGTGCGACGTCTTCGCTCCGATCGCCGAAGCCACCCAGGGCGTGGACGGCCGCGTATCCATCGAGGTGGATCCCCGACTCGCCCAGGACGCCGACGCCACCGCAGCCATGGCACAGCGCCTGTCCCAGACGATCGACCGCCCCAACGCGCTCATCAAGATCCCCGCGACCGAAGCAGGCCTGCCGTCGATCACGGCAACCATCGCGGAGGGCATCTCGGTGAATGTGACCCTGATCTTCTCGCTGGAACGCTACCGCGCGGTGATCAACGCGTACATGCTGGGCTTGGAAGAGGCCCTCGACAACGGCAAGGACCTGTCCACCATCCACTCCGTGGCCTCGTTCTTCGTGTCCCGCGTGGACAGCGAGATCGACAAGCGACTGGACGCCGTCGGCACCGACGAGGCCAAGGCGCTCAAGGGCAAGGCCGGCTTGGCCAACGCACGCCTCGCCTACCAGATCTACGAAGAGCAGTTCACCACCGAACGCTGGAAGCGTCTGGAAACCGCGGGTGCCAATGCGCAGCGTCCGCTGTGGGCCTCCACCGGCGTCAAGGACCCGGCCCTGCCGGACACCCTGTACGTGACCGAGCTCGTGGCTCCCAACACGGTGAACACCATGCCGGAGAAGACCCTGGACGCGACCTTCGACCACGGTGAGGTCACAGGGGACACCGTCACCGGCACCTACCAGGAGTCCAACGAGCTCCTGGATGCGATCGCCGAACAGGGCATCTCCTACCAGGACGTGGTGGATCAGCTCGAGACCGAGGGCCTGGACAAGTTCGACAAGTCCTGGGACGAGCTGCTGGAGACGGTGCGTACCGCCCTGGACAACGCCCGCTGATTCACTGACCGCCAACCCACCAGCACGCATCGCACCCACGAGGAGGCTCTTCATGAGCTCACTGTCATTGTCTGCGGCAGGCGCCGCGCGTCAGGCCATCGAATCCAAGGTTCCAGGCTTGGTCGAGGAACAGTTTGCGTCCAAGCTCTTCGACAAGGACCCCACCCTGTGGGGGCCCGCGGCCGAAGAGGAGGCCAAGATTCGCCTGGGCTGGACCGAGGCCGCAACGGTGTCTCGTCCCCTCGTGGCCGAGATCCTGCAGTTGCGCGATGATTTCGCATCCGAGGGGGTCACGCGATTCGTACTGGCGGGCATGGGCGGTTCCTCCCTGGCGCCCGAGGTCATCACCCGCTCCGAGGGGGTTGAGCTGTTCGTGCTGGACTCCACCGATCCCGAAATGGTGCAGTTGGCGTTGCAGGACCTGGACAAGACCGCCCTGGTGGTCTCGTCCAAGTCCGGTTCCACCGTGGAGACCGATTCGGCGCGGCGTGCGTTCGTGGCCGCTTTCGAGAAGGCCGGCATCGACGCGCCGCAGCGGATCGTGGTCGTGACCGATCCGGGGTCGCCCATGGACGGTTCCGCACGGGAGGCCGGCTACCGCAAGGTCTTCAATGCCGACCCCAACGTGGGTGGTCGTTTCTCCGCGCTCACCGCGTTCGGTCTGGTTCCCTCCGGCTTGGCCGGGGCGGACATCGAGCAGCTCCTGGACGACGCCGAGGAGGCCGCAGAATTTCTCAGCGATGACGACGAGGACAACATCGGTCTTCGCCTGGGTGCTGCCTTGGGCGGCACCAAACCGTTGCGCGACAAGATCGTGATCGTCAACGACGGCGCTCCAGTAGTTGGTTTCGCGGATTGGGCCGAGCAGCTGATCGCCGAGTCGACCGGCAAGTCCGGTACCGGCGTGCTCCCCGTGGTCGTGTCCGAAGGCGCGCCGGAACTGTCCAGCGGCGCGGCCGACATCCTGGTGATCTCGCTCGTCTCGGAGGACGCCGAGCCCGTGGACAACGGCGACGCCGTGGCCATTTCCGGTTCCTTGGCCGCCATGATGATGGCCTTCGAGGTGGCCACCGCCGTGGCAGGTCAGTTGTTGGGCATCGATCCCTACAACCAGCCGGACGTGGAATCCGCCAAGAATGCCACCCGTGAACTGCTGGCCTCGTCGCCGGAGCCAACCCCCGCAGAAGCGACGGACGGCTCCATTGAGATCCGCGGTTCCGAGCAGGTTCTCCAAGGCGCCACCACGGTTCCCGAGGCTCTCAAGACCCTTCTGGGTCAGTTGCCCGAGGACGGTTACGTCAGCGTGCAGGCCTACTTCGACCGTTTGGGTTGGGCGGAACTTGAGGAGATCCGTCCGGTGTTGGCCGAGAAGACCGGCCGCCCAGTCACCTTCGGCTGGGGACCCCGGTTCCTGCACTCGACCGGTCAGTACCACAAGGGCGGTCCGGCCCAGGGCGTCTACCTGCAGATCACGGCCGCCACCGACACGGACGTGGACATCCCCGAGATCCCGTTCTCCTTCGGCGAGCTGATTTCCGCCCAGGCCGACGGTGACGCCAAGGTCCTCACGGATCACCACCGCCCGGTCTTGCGCTTGCGTCTGACCGACCGTTCGCCCGGCGTCGAGCAGCTCCTGAAGGCCGCAGCCGAGCTCTAAGATCGTTACCATTCATAGTTTTCCGGTCGCCGCGGACCGGGGCATTACGCAATCGTCGTAACGCCCCGGTCCGTTGGTCCGGATGAGTCAGGGAGCATTGTGCCTCACCACAACACCAGCAATCCGCTCCGGGATCCCCGGGACCGGCGCCTGACGCGAGTCGCGGCGCCGTCGTCCTTGGTGCTTTTCGGCGTAACCGGCGACCTTGCCAAGAAGAAGCTGCTGCCGGCCATGTACGACCTGGCCAACCGCGGTTTG
>CAACWU010000343.1_pt1 | contig 13225 bp, 9 predicted proteins | sample 2275741 | NCBI WGS metagenome assembly CAACWU01 (sample SAMEA5312470, study PRJEB27640) | indoor metagenome | biome: indoor environment; feature: uncontrolled; material: tiles wood | place: Germany | collected 2014-07-07
GTCCCGGTGTTCACCGTGGCCGAGAACGTGGCACTCGGTAACGAGGCCACCAAGGGCGTCGGCTTGGACCTGAACACCACCCGAAACAGGATCCGCGAGATTTCCGATCGGTACGGGTTCCAGGTGGACCCGGACGCGATCGTCGAGGATCTTCCCGTGGGAGTTCAGCAGCGCGTGGAAATCATCAAGGCCCTGGTACGCGAGGCGGAAGTGCTCATTCTCGATGAGCCCACCGCGGTGCTCACGCCCAAGGAAACCGATGAACTTCTCAACATCATGCGGCAGCTGCGCGACAACGGCACGTCCATCGTGTTCATTTCCCACAAGTTGCGCGAGGTCAAGGCCGTCTCGGATGTGATCACCGTGATCCGCCGTGGCAAGGTCGAGGGTCAGGTCGGCCCGGATACATCCACCGATGAACTCGCCGCACTCATGGTGGGTCGTGACGTCTCACTGACCGTGGACAAGGAACCCTCGAACGCGATCGGCTCCGCTCTCGAGGTCACCGACCTCACGGTGGTGGGGGAGAACGGCGTGGTGTTGGTCGACAACGTCTCCTTCGCCGTAGCACCGGGAGAGATCCTGGCTGTCGCGGGTGTGCAGGGCAACGGTCAGACGGAATTGACCGAGGCCCTCGTGGGGCTGGCCGACCATGTGTCCGGTTCCATCAAGCTCGAGGGACAGGAACTGGCCGGGCGGGGCGTACGCGAGGTGCTGTCGGCCGGCGTCGGGTTCGTTCCCGAGGACCGCTCGACCGAGGGTCTCGTGGCCCCGTTCTCGGTGTCCGAGAACCTCGTCCTGGACCGCTACAAAGACCGTGAATTCGCGTCGGGCCCGTCCCTGAAACTCGGCGCGATGCGTGAGAACGCGCAGCAGGCCGTGGACAGCTACGACATCCGCACCGGATCCGTGGACGCCCCGGTGTCCACGCTGTCCGGCGGTAACCAACAGAAAGTCGTCATCGCCCGGGAGCTGTCGCGCCCCCTCAAGCTGTTCGTCGCCTCCCAGCCCACGCGCGGCGTGGACGTGGGTTCCATTGAATTCATTCACAAACGCATCGTGGCCGAACGCGACAAGGGCGTCCCCGTGATCATCGTGTCCACAGAACTGGACGAGGTGTACGCGCTCGCGGACCGGATCGCCGTGTTCTTCCACGGCAGGCTCATGGGTATCGTGCCCGCGGACACTCCGAGGGAAACCTTGGGCCGCATGATGGCCGGTGAGACGGCAGACGAGGTTCTGCCGCCCGCACCCTGGGACGACAGCCATGACCAGCAACAACACGAGGGGACGCACACGGCATGAGCGCCACGACCAGCTCTCCGGAATCGAACCAGGTCTCAGCACCTTCTCCGGTCGAACTGAATCCGGATGACTTCCGCCGTTCCCTGCTGGGCTCCACGCTGCAGTCGGTACTGGCAGTTCTGGCCGCACTTCTTCTGGGAGGCCTGCTGATCGCAGCTACCGATGAAACGGTGCGCGAATCCGCCGGGTACTTCTTCGCTCGTCCGGGGGATACCCTGACCGCCATGTGGGACGCCGCCTCCAGCGCGTACGTCGCCATGTTCCACGGCGCGGTGTACAACCCCGATGGCAGCGGCCTGACCGGCAAGTTGTATCCGCTGACCGAGACGCTGACCGTGGCGACCCCGCTGATCCTCGCGGGTCTGGGTGTCGCATTGGCCTTCCGCACCGGCCTGTTCAACATCGGTGCGCAGGGTCAGATCCTGATCGGCGCCACTCTGGCCGGTTACGTGGGCTTCGCGTGGCAGTTGCCCGTGGGCCTGCACCTACTGGTGGTCATCGTGGCCGGTGCGCTGGGAGGTGCTATTTGGGGCGGCGTCGTCGGCCTGATCAAGGCACGAACCGGCGCGCACGAGGTCATCCTGACCATCATGCTCAACTACATCGCGATCAACCTGGTGTCCTGGTTGCTGACCCTGTCGACCTTCCAGCGCGAGGGTTCGTCCAACCCCATCAGCCCGCCCATTGCCGAGACGGCGATGTTCCCGAAACTTCTCGGGGACAGCTTCCGGTTGCACTGGGGCTTTGTGGTGGCGGTCGTGGCGACCGTGGCCGTCGCGTGGCTGCTGAACCGCTCGACCATCGGTTTCGAACTGCGCGCCGTGGGCGCCAATCCGCGCGCCGCACGCACCGCGGGCATCTCCGTGACCAAGGGGTTCGTGGTGGTCATGCTAATTGCTGGAATGCTGGCGGGCTTGGCCGGTACCGCGCAGATCGCCGGAACCGAACACTCGCTCACAGTGGGTATCGCGGCGTCCTTCGGTTTCGACGCGATCACCGTGGCCCTGCTGGGTCGATCCAAGCCGTGGGGCACGTTCTTCGCGGGCATTCTCTACGGAGCCTTCCGCGCCGGTGGCGTGACCATGCAGACGGCCACCGGCACCAACATTGACATCGTTCTGGTCGTGCAGTCCCTGATCGTGCTGTTCGTAGCACTCCCCCCGCTGCTGAAACTCAAGTCCCGTCGCAAGGAGGTGGCAGCGTGAGCACCACGACCCCGGCCCCCGAGTCCTCGAACGCGCCCCAGGAGGAACTGTCCACCGCCGCCGCGAACCGGACGGTGGGTGTTCGCACCTTCCGGCCGGCCATCGGGTTGGCGATCCTGGCGCTGGTGGCCCTGATCCTCTTTGCCCTCAACGCCGCCGACGGGTCCGTGGAGTTCCGACTCTCCGACTCCGGGGACGCCATCCAGCTGCCCAATCTGTCCGTACCGGTCACGGCCTACGGCTGGGTGGTCACCGTTGCGCTCGCCGCGCTCGCAGTGTTCGCCGCGGTCCGGGCGCGCAGCTTGCCGCGCTGGGCGTTGATCCTGGCCGGCTTCTTCTTCGTCACGGGTTTCCTGGTGTGGATCGTGGGTACCGCGCAGACCCCGAGTATCTCGGTGACCGCATTGCTCGCCGGTTCGGTGGCCCTGGCCACACCGCTGATTTTCGGTTCCCTGGGCGGCCTGTTGTGCGAGCGCTCCGGCGTGGTGAACATCGCGATCGAGGCGCAGCTGCTGTTCGGCGCGTTCTCCGCCGCAGTGGCCGCAACGGTGGCCAACAACGTGTGGGTGGGTCTGCTGGCTGCCGTGATCGGCTCCATGCTGGTGTCCTTGGTGTTGGCGATCTTCTCGATCAAGTACCGCGTGAACCAGGTCATCGTGGGCGTGGTGCTCAACGTTCTGGTCTCGGGTCTCACGGGCTTCATCTTTGCCACCGTGTTGCAACCCAACGCGGCGGACTTCAACTCCCCGGCACGTCTCCCGCACATCACCATCCCCGTGCTGTCCGAAATTCCCGTGATCGGCCCGGTCTTCTTCGACCAGTCGATCATCGGCTACATCATGTACGTGACCGTGGCGATCGTCTGGTACGCGCTGTACCGCACCCGCTGGGGTCTGCGCACCCGCGCCGTGGGTGAGCACCCCAAGGCCGCCGACACCCTGGGCGTGTCCGTCAATGCACTGCGCGTGCGCAACGTGCTCATGGGTGGTGCCGTGGCCGGCTTGGGCGGTGCGTTCTACACGCTCGTGTCGGTCTCGGCATTCACCCGCGACATGACCTCGGGCGCGGGCTATATCGCACTGGCTGCCCTGATCTTCGGCCGTTGGAACCCCGTGGGTGCGCTGCTCGCGTCGCTGCTGTTCGGCTTCGCGTCCAACTTGGAATCGATCCTGTCGTTCCTGGGTACGTCCGTTCCCAGCCAGTTCCTGGCCATGCTGCCCTACATCGTGACCATCCTGGCCGTCGCCGGCCTGGTGGGGGCCTCCCGCGGTCCCGCCGCGTCCGGCGAACCTTACGTGAAGGAGTAACCATGATTGACGACGCCGCCTGGCGCAGCCTGCAACAAGCCGCCACCGATGCGCTCCAACACTCGTACTCGCCCTACTCGAACTTTCCGGTGGGTGCCGCGGCTCTCGTGGACGACGGCCGGGTGGTTACCGGCGCGAACATCGAGAACGCCTCGTACGGCGTCACGCTGTGTGCCGAGTGCTCGCTGGTCTCCGCCCTGTACATGTCCGGTGGCGGAAAGCTCGCGGCGTTCGTGTGCGTGGATGCTCAGGGTGACGTTCTCATGCCGTGCGGTCGATGCCGTCAGCTGCTCTACGAACACCGCGCACCCGGAATGGAGCTGCTGACCGTGAGCGGTGTCCGCAGCATGGACCAGGTCCTCCCGGACGCGTTCGGGCCGCAGCACCTGGAGTAAGGTTTCCAACTTCTCATGACGAACGACCCCCGGATCATCACTGATGATCCGGGGGTCGTTCGTTGTTCAAAGGACACTCTTGTTTTTGGTGTCGTTCAGGCCGTTTGTGGGCCGGCTGTACTGGATGTTGTTCGGGCGGTCCGGCGGGGCCGGTTTCCCGGGGCAATCGGACAGCGGGAGGTCTTCGCTTAGCCGCCGTTCGGCGGCATGAGGCGGTCGTGCAGGGGAGCGGCGTAGATCCGGGACGGATCCAATTTCTCCAGAATGCGCACCGCGGAGTCCCATCCCTGGTCCGCTGGCTGCCCCTGGCTGTACGAGCGGGGCACCTGGTTCTGCAGGATGTCCTGGTTCTGCCACGCGCCGTCTGCCGAGTAGCCCCAGCCCTTGGACCATTCCATCCGCACACCGGCGTAGGAAGCGTAGTTGTTGATGACCCACTGTTCGCACTCCTGGAAGAACTGCAGGGAGTACGGGGTGCCCGGGAAGGTGAGGATGTCCAGCCACACCACGGTGTCCCATTCCGGGTGATCAGCGAATTGCCGGGAGGGGGAGAGCGTGGGCGTGATGGCCCCCGGGATCTCCACGTCAGCGGGATTGTCCACGCCCGTGACGCGAATTTCCAGCGGGCCGTTGACGGGGTAGCGCCAGCGCTTGGCGTATTCGTTCACGCTGGCCTTGTAGTAGTTGTGGAACTCGTACAGCACCCGCTGAACATCCGCCCGGCGGCAGTGGATCGCGTACCCGTTGGCGGTCACCTTGGGGGTGTTGGGCCGAACGTACAACTGCAGGTTCTTGGGCGCGCCCCACAGGTCGGAAACGAATGACGTGGTGAGTGAGGTCGCCGTGATCTTCTGCTGAGCAGGCCCCAGTTGAGTGGCGATTGCCGGAGTGCCGGTCTGAATCTTCTTGAAGAGATCCGAGATCTGCTGCGGGATGTTGTCCGAGAATACGTAGTTGTAAGGGGATGAAGTCCCTCGGGACAGCAGCGGCTTGTAGCGACTGAACTCCCAGGTCTTCACCCACGGGAACGAGGTGAACGGGAACAGGATGACTTCCACCCGGCCGCACGAGCGAAGGTACGAGTCCACCGACCGTCCCCACGATCCCGGCTTGGCGAACAATTCCCAGGTGGGAATGGTGATGTAACTGCGGCAACGCATGTTGCTCAGTTTGGCCACGCGCAACTGAACCGAGGTCACGATGGTGCGTCCCAGGTTGGTCAGCAAAGGGCCGATGTCCGGGTCGGTGCGTTCGAACCGTTTCACCGCGTAGTCACCGCTGGTTTCGTCCCAGACGACCGCGTCCATGGACACCACCAGATTGGACAAAGATCCGAAGGTTGCTCCGGCGGGGCGTGTTTCGCCTGAAGCGGGCACCGCGGTTCCGTGCCCCGCGATGGCCAACGCGCCGCCGATGGTGACGTCACCGGGAGCGGGGTGGTGCATGATGCTCAAACCGCGGTTGTTGGCGGCGTTGAGGACCGCCTCGAGCGAGGCTCCGCCCTGAGCGGTCACGGTCATCGCGGTGGGATCGACCGTGATCGCAGTCAGATGCTTGACGGTGTCGACCATGAGGACACGGGACTCCTGCGTACTACCCGACTCGACACTCAACGGAGACCAGTTGTGCTGGTATCCGCGGGCCCGCAACCTCCAGTCATTGGAGGAGGCCCATCGTGCCAGTTCAGCGACCTGGTCTGCAGATGTGGGTGCAACGGTCCACAAGGGTGAGGTGCGAGTTTCTCCGGACCAATTGACGAACACCTCGAGCCAGGGCGTCATCCCCGCGGGCAGAACCGGAGCAGGGCTGCCGGGGACGCGCACGGCGGCTTCCGCGGGGCTCAGCATGGCCGACAGGGTCCACCCGCTGCCAGCGATCGCGGCGGCCGCGAGGGCGGTGCGTCGGTTGATGCCCTCGTGCTCCACGATGGTGCCCTCGGATGTGGATGCGCGGTGACGCGGAGTCCCCAGCGGCGCACGGTCCCCGGTGGTTGCCATGGTTGATCGAGGAGTGAAGAAACGCCATAGCGACCGTGCAGATCGCGAAATTCCTTGTGACGTGGACAGTCTGTGTGCGGGCATGGTGAACTCCTACGCGCGCAAAGACCACATGAGAGCCCCCGAGCGCGAGCAAATTGGGCACCGGCGAACACGCGTCGCGTCGATCCAGCCCGATCAACGCTGTGCGACGGCAGCCCGCCATCGCCCCGCGACCCCTTGTTCCCCAGTGCTACTCAATGACCGGTTATCCGGTATGTCTCTTATTTTGCCAAGGCGGGTCAGTAGGCTATCGGTCAGACAGGTGGGAACTTTAGGGGACGAACGGTAATACCTGTGGGCTGTTTGGCCCACAGGATGTGCACCGGGGAAATGACTTCTCATGAACACCCGGGAGCTGAATTCCCACCGGGCGCTCGGCACGCGGCCCTATACTTTGGCAGAAGAGTAAGCGACGGTCCGGAAGGAAATTACACGTGGGTTTGAGAGACTTGTTCCGCAGTAAAAGCAGCACCCCCAGCACCCCGCAGCCATCACCCGGGGCCCCCGCTAATGATCCGCGCGCCAAGGATAGTGATCTCCGCGCGCAGGGCACCCAGAATGCAGACGAGCCGGGTCGCGGAGCTGTCGAAGCCAACGCCGCGCAGCAGGACCAGGTGAACGACCGCAACGTGGGCGAGGGTTCGAACGCTCTCGCCGTCGATCATGAAGTGCACGGCAACGACGCCGCTCGGGGCGCGAACACCCCGCAGGGCACCGAGGCGCACGGAACCGACACGCAGCAGTTGCCGGAGTCCGGGCCGCTGCGCAATCTGGTCGACATCCTGCTGTCCCGTGGCGCGGATCGCGCTCGCCTGACCTTGGTGCAGTCCGGCAACGTGATGACTCACCAGACCCGCCAGGCTCACGGCGAGGCCCAGGACGAGGTGGAGAACGGCACCGTGGATCAGGGATCCCCCCTGTTCGACGATGTTGCGGACCTGTACACCCAGGCCATGAACACCCCCGTTGGCCCGTGGCGTCAGTTGGACCTGACCGTGACTCCGGAGCAGAACGGCCAGCGTATGGTCACCGTTGATTACGCATTCCCGAGCGGCCAGTCCCGCAAGGAGAGCTACGTGCAGGGCCGCGCGCTGTCCGGCCACGGCACCGACCGCGCAGACGACGTGCGCACCGGTGACGCGCGCACCACCGACGTACGCGCCGATGAGGGACGCACGCATGGCGATTCGACGTCGTCGGCGGGCGCTGGCCTTGCCGGCGCGGGTTTGGGTGCGGCTGCCGGAGCCGGTGTGGCTTCGGGCTTGAACCGCGATGACAACGACCGGCGGACCGCGGACTCCGATCGCGCAGACGATGTGCGCACCGGAACCGACGCTCGCGATACCGACAACGTTGGCAGCACCGAGGTCTCAGACGAGCGTTACACGGAGGCCTCCGTCTCGGATCGCGACGGAATCCAGGACCGTTCCGAAACGGATATCGAGTCCGTGCGCGTGGTCGATGGCACCGATGCTTCTCCGGTGGCGAACGGCCAGATCGTGACCAAGGGCGATCCCGATCCCATCGTGATTACAGCGGACGACCAGTCAGATCGCGACCAGTCCCACCCCGAGGATTCCTTCCGGGCAGCCGCCGCGCAGAACGGTGAGCGCAACGACACCCTGCTGGCCGAGGATTCCCAGCGGGCTGATTCGGACGCCGCCTACGGCGAGTCGGCCGATCGCGATGCCCAGGATTCGGTGCTCGACGGCCGCGAAGCCGAGACCCACGCGGATGATCAGCGCGATTCGCTGCGCGATGATCGTGATGACCGTAATGACCGCGGCGACCTGCCCGAGCACGTGGATGAGTCCGAGTTCGGTGGCTTCAGCGAGCCCGAGTCCCCGGTTGCTCCGACCGGTGCGGGCGCCGCGGCACTGGCTGCGGACGCCGATCCCTCGGACGCTCCGCAGATGGCGCAGAGCACGGACGTGGCGCCGTCCTACACCGCACCCAGCGAGCAGCCCAGCGGTGATTCGCCGGCTACCGGCAACCTGGTGTTGACCCTGTCGGATGTGCAGTCGCGCTTGAACGAGGCGCAGCGCCACCTGTTCGGCGAGGGTGGTACGGCTCGCGACGTCTCGACCGTGCTCATTCGTGTTCGTGCCCTGGGCACCTACTACGACGCCCTGACCCACGTTCGGTTGAACGGTTTCTGGGATCAGCGCGGCACCTTTGATCTGGTTCCCGAGAACCTCCTGAAGGTTCAGGAGCTCAAGGACGATTCCTATGTGGAGGGCTCCGGCGCTCCGCTGGCCATGATGTTCCGCTTCCGCCCGGGCGTTCCCCCGGAGGTCTCCTTCGACTACTCGGACGAGGAAGCCTTTGTGCGCTACGAGCAGCGCCTGCCAGGTCAGAACTACCTGGAGGAGCTGCGCATGTTCCCGCGCACCGGCTCCAACATTCCCCAGCACATGAACGACGCTCTGCAGGATTGGAACTACTGATTCATGAGGCAGTCAACCTCCACCGAGGGCTCCGTCCGCGCTATGGACGGGGCCCTCGGGCCTATCCCAGCAGTGTGTCTCCACGACCACTTGGACGGCGCCCTGCGTCCGGCCACCATCGTGGAGCTCGCACGAGAGATCAACCATGAACTGCCGGAGACGGATCCCGTGGCTCTCGGCCGGTGGTTCGAGGACAGCGCGAATTCCGGCAGCCTGGAGCGCTACCTGACCACGTTCGAGCACACCACTGCGGTCATGCAGACGGCAGAGGCCCTGGCGCGCGTGGCCGAGGAGTACGTACTCGACTGCGCGGCCGACGGTCTCATCCACACCGAGGTCCGCTGGGCACCCGAGCAGCATCTGGTCGGTGGCCTCACGCTCGAGCAGGCCGTGGACGCCGTCCAAGACGGTCTGGCGCGTGGCGTGGCCGAGGTCAAAGCCTCGGGCGGTCATATATCCGCCGTGCAGATCCTGTGCGCAATGCGCCACCTGGACAAGTCCGGTGAGATTGCGCAGTTGGTGGTCGATCGAGTGCGTGCGGCGGCCGGTACGACGTCGCCCGGTGACGTCCCCGGTGAACCCGCACCCGGATCGGTGGTCGCGTTCGACCTGGCCGGTCCCGAGAAGGGCTTTCCCGCCTCGGATCACCGGCAAGCACTGCACCTGCTGACCGAGAACTTGGTGCCCGTCACGCTGCACGCCGGTGAGGCGGACGGCGCGGAGTCCATCCGGGATGCGCTGGTTTCCGGGCGCGCCCTGCGCATCGGCCACGGTGTTCGCCTGCTCGAGGACGACCCGGAAGCCACCGGACCGCTGTCCCGGTGGGTGCGCGACCGCCACATTGCCCTCGAGGTGTGCCCGTGCTCCAACCTGCAGACCGGTGCGATCAGCCACTGGGGTGAGTCCATCAAGGATCACCCGATCACCCAGCTGCACCGGTCGGGGTTCACGGTCACGCTGTCCCCGGACAACCGGTTGATGAGTGCCACCTCCGTGTCCCACGAGATGTCCCTGTTGCTCTCGGAGGCCGGTTGGTCCAACCAGGATCTGGCGGACATCCAGCTCAACGCGGCGCGCGCGGCGTTCGTGCCCCGCGCCTACCAGGACTGGTTGGCCGAGCGGATCGAGGAGGCCTCCGCGTGAGTTCCCGAGACATCGCGCAAGCCGTCCCGACAGGAACGGGGGAGCGGTTCGAAGAACTCGTGAGCGTAATGAACCGTTTGCGGTCCCCGGGCGGTTGCGAGTGGGACGGCGCCCAGACCCACGAGTCCCTGCTGCGCTACCTGGTGGAGGAAGCGTACGAGGTGGTCGAAGCGGTCGAGTCCCCGAACACCTCGGCGAACGCTACGACGGACAGCACCGCGGCCGCCCGGGCAGAACTCGTCGAGGAACTCGGTGACATCCTGTTGCAGGTCGTCTTCCACGCGCGCATCGGCCAGGAACATTCCGGTGACGAGGCCTTCGACGTCACCGACATCATCGCATCCGTGACCGACAAGCTCGTGCGCAGGCACCCGTTGGTATTCGGCGACCAGGACGGGGCTGACTCGGCGGCTTCCACCGCGGACGGTCAGTCCGGCGCCAGCAACGAGGAACTGTCCGCCCGCTGGGACGCCGTCAAACGCTCCGAGAAGCCACACCGCACCAACGTGTTCGACGGTATTCCGCCCGCACTCCCGGCGCTTGCGCTCGCGGAGAAGGCCTTGTCGAAGGCTCGCAGGCACGGCGTCGAAAATAAGCCGGAACCGTCGGAGACCAAGGACACCGCGGACCTGGAACGCGCCGAAGCCGAATTCGGTGATCGCCTGCTGGAACAGGTGCGAGCGGCGTCGGCGGAGGGACTGGACGCGGAACGCGCCCTGCGCGGGGCCGTGCGACGTTACATCCACACGAATAACCGGCCCATTTAGCCCGGAACCGACCGAGATCGGTAGGCTGAAGACAGGGCACCGCCCGATAGGTCAACGACCAGCAAGGAGATTATCCATGGCAATGATCATTGCTTTGCAAGCCCGTCAGATTCTGGACTCGCGTGGCAACCCCACGGTTGAGGTCGAGGCACTGCTCGAGGACGGCAGCTTTGGCCGCGCGGCAGTTCCCTCGGGAGCATCCACGGGTGAATTCGAAGCAGCCGAACGCCGTGACGGAGACAAGAAGGTCTACCTGGGCAAGGGCGTTCTGGACGCCGTCAACGCCGTGGACGAGGACCTGGAACAGGCCATCGTGGGCCTGGACGCCTCCGACCAGCGCGCTGTGGACCAGGCAATGCTCGACCTGGATGGCACCGACAACAAGTCCAAGCTCGGCGCCAACGCCATCCTGGGCGCATCCATGGCCGTGGCCCGCGCCGCCGCCAGCTCCGCGGACCTGCCGCTCTACAAGTACCTGGGCGGCCCCAACGCGCACGTGCTGCCGGTACCCATGATGAACATCCTCAACGGCGGCTCCCACGCTGACTCCAACGTGGACATCCAGGAGTTCATGATCGCTCCGATCGGCGCTCCCACTTTCGCAGAAGCCCTGCGCTGGGGCGTTGAGGTGTACCACTCGCTCAAGTCCGTGCTCAAGGAGCGCGGCCTGTCCACCGGCCTGGGTGACGAGGGCGGTTTCGCACCGAACCTCAAGTCCAACGCCGAGGCACTGGACCTGATCCTCGAGGCCATCAAGAAGGCCGGTTACAAGGCCGGTTCGGACATCGCTCTCGCGCTGGACGTGGCCTCCTCCGAGTTCTTCGAGAAGGGCAAGTACTCCTTCGAGGGCAAGAAGCGTTCCGCCAAGGACATGTCCGACTACTACGCGGACCTGGTCAAGAAGTACCCGCTGGTCTCCATCGAGGATCCGTTGGACGAGGACGACTGGGAAGGCTGGACCACCCTGACCCGCGCCATCGGCGACAAGGTGCAGCTGGTCGGTGACGACCTGTTCGTGACCAACCCGGAGCGTCTGGCTCGCGGCATCGAGGGCGGCGTGGCCAACGCGCTGCTCGTGAAGGTCAACCAGATCGGTTCCCTCACCGAGACCTTCGACGCCATGGAGCTCGCACAGCGCAACGGCTACCGCTGCATGGTCTCGCACCGCTCCGGTGAAACCGAGGACACCACCATCGCGGACATCTCCGTGGCGGTGAACGCCGGCCAGATCAAGACCGGTGCTCCGGCTCGCTCCGAGCGCGTGGCCAAGTACAACCAGTTGCTGCGCATCGAGGAAGAACTCGGCGACGCCGCTCGCTACGCCGGCGCTTCCGCGTTCCCGCGCTTCTCGGCCAAGTAAGACACACCGCCCACGCAGTTGGGTGAACGAACCGCCCGGTTCCCCTTGCGGGGGACCGGGCGGTGGCGTGTGGGGACGCGCACCAGGTTGCGTGCGGGAAACGACCACGTTCGGGTCGCTAGAATGATCCGCAGGATTGATGAGGGTGCGTCTCATGCCGAGACCACCGTGGAGCGCGGGAGGTGTGCATGGTTGGCCCCAGGCCCAGGATTCCTCGGTTCTCCGGGAAGAAGAAGGGCACGGACGGGAAGCCTTCGGCGTCCGAGGGCCGAGCCACCTCAAGCCCGCGAACCGGCACCCAAGGAGCAGGGCGCCCCGGTCACTCGGGCGGCGGATCGTCCACGGTCACCGCACCCACACCCGCGCACTCGTTCAACGGTCGACTCATTGCCTTGATCGTGGTGGCCACCCTGATTTTGTTCCTGGCCGCTCCCACCGCCAAGATCTTCTTCGACCAGCGGGCCCAGATCGCCGCTCTCGAAGAATCCATTGCGGCCAAGGAGCAGGAGCAGCAACAGCTCAAGCTGCAAGAGGAGCGCTGGGGTGACGACGCGTACGTGGAGCAGCAGGCCCGTGAGCGCATGTTCTACGTGATGCCCGGTGAACGGGCCTACCTGGTGCTCGGAGCGGAACAAACGGGACGTCAGGCCGCGGAGTCCTCCGCGGAACAGGTCGAAGCGGGTAAACCTGCCTGGGCTGATGGCCTGTGGCAGTCCGTGGTGGATTCGGCGTTCCCCCGCAGCGAGCCGGAAATCGCCCCTGTGGAGCCCGAGCAGTAACCTTTCTCTCCTGACGGATCGTGTTCCGATTGAATCCGTCTCCCTCGACGAACTGGCCCAGCAGCGCGCCGGAAAGTAGTACGCAAGTGACTGAAGCTCAGCCGACCCATGACCCCTCCGTGACCCAGCAGGATCTCACGGTGGTGGGACACCAGCTCGGCCGTCCGGCGCGTGACGTGGTGGAAATCGCCGCGCGTTGTGTGTGCGGTAACCCGCTGGTTGTTGCCACCGCACCCCGGTTGGCCAACGGCACTCCGTTCCCCACGGTGTTCTACCTGACGCACCCCGTCATCACCTCTGCGGTGTCCCGGCTCGAGGCCGAGGGCAGCATGTACGGCATGTCGGACCGGATCAAGGAGGACACCGAGCTGGCGGAGCAGTACCAGGCGGCCCACGAGCATTACCTGGGGGAGCGGCGTCGGATTGGCGAGAAGGCCGGAATCGGTGAGGTGTCCGAGATCGAAGGCATCTCCGCAGG
>CAACWU010000019.1_pt1 | contig 13031 bp, 12 predicted proteins | sample 2275741 | NCBI WGS metagenome assembly CAACWU01 (sample SAMEA5312470, study PRJEB27640) | indoor metagenome | biome: indoor environment; feature: uncontrolled; material: tiles wood | place: Germany | collected 2014-07-07
CTGCCTGCTGGGGGTCAGTGAGCTTAGCCATGCCACCAGGTTAACGGACGCACATCGGGCGTTCCAGAGACCACGCCCGCTCCGCCGGCGCTTTGCACCCGTGGTGCCCCGGCGGAGCAAAGCTATGTTTTATGTGCCATAAAGCGGGTCCGCCGCTGGCCCGTCGGCCTTTGCGGTGGCACACTGTTCGTGTGGGGCCCACTCAGTGGGGGCGCTGCGCTGGGCCGAGAAGGAAGGAGGTGCTGTGGTGGAGCAGGAGAATCCGCGCCACGTGTGGAAGTCGAGACGCAAGCGGATCGAGGGCAAGACCCAGTACGTCCGGGTCTCCATGTCCGAGTCGGAGCGTGCTCAGTTGATGGTGCTGGAGCAGCAAACCGGGCTGTCGCCTTCGGCGCTGATGGTCGAGGCGGTGTTCGGTTCGGCCGATCCGGTGGCGGTGCAGCTGCGGCGGAACCAGCTGGTCGAGTTGCTGGCGATGCGCCGGCTGATGGCGACGATCTCGAACAACGTGAACCAGATCGCCCGGCACGCCAACAGCACCGGCGAGGTGCTGCCGGAGGCGGTCGAGACGATGCGTGAGGCTCGGCGGTTCGGTGAGGAAGTGCTGGCGAAGCTCGAGGAGCTCGCGCCGTGATCCCGAACATCACCAAGGGCGACAAGCCGATCGGGCTGATGAAGTACCTCGTGGGTCCGGGGAGGGCCAACGAGCACACCGACCCGCACCTGGTGGGCGGCTCCCCGCTCATCATGTCGTGGCACGACGACGTGCAGCTCAACGAGGAAGCCGCGGTGTCGATCGCCCGCGAGGTGGATCTGAACCGGCGGATGCTGGGGTTTGATGCAGACACCAAGCACATCTGGCACTGCTCGTTGTCGATCCCGTACCAGGACCGGGAGGTCACCGACCAGGAATGGTCGGACATCGCGCAGCGGTTCATGGACGAGATGGACTTCACCGACGCGCAAACCAAGGCCCCGTGCCAGTGGGTCGCGGTGCATCACGGGCGCTCCACCAAGGGCAACGACCACATCCACATCATGGCCTCCACGATCCGTGAAGACGGGACGAAGTGGGCCGACGGCAACGACTACGCCCGGGCGCAGAAGGTCGCCCGGGGCATCGAGAAGGACTGCAACCTCATCCAGCTCGGAAACCACTCCGAACGGTGGTTGCAGCAGGGCGAGGTGCGGCGGGACAGCACCCGGGAGCCGGCCCGGTTCGCGCTGGAACGCACCGTCCGCGCGTGCGCGGTGGCCGCCGAGTCGGAGGCGCAGTTCGTGCGGCAGATGCGCCGGGCGAACCTGCTCGTGCATCCCCGCTTCGCCGCCGGCACCGACTCGGTGGTCACCGGGTACTCCGTTGCCGAGCGCCCACCGAAGGGAATGCGGCCGCTGTGGTTCGGCGGCGGCAAGCTCGCCCAGGACCTCACCCTCCCGTCCCTGCGGACCCGCTGGCCAGACACCCCCGGCTCGGCGCAGGAGGCGTCGGAGGAGTGGGCAGCGGCCAAGCGGCACCGCCGCATCGTCCACCCCGACGTCCCCGGTGCGGCACTGGACGAGGAGACCGCCCGACGGCTGGCCGGGGAGTTGAGGCAGGTGCGCCGGCGACTGGTCAAGATCGCCCCGGACGACCACCAGTCGTGGGCGCATGCGGCCCGGGAAGCCTCCGGTGTGTACGCGGCGTGGTCCCATGCGACCGAGGGCGGCCAGGGGCCGCTGGGACGGACTGCCCGGGTGCTGGCCCGGTCCGCGCACCGGTCCGGGGTGAAGATCACCACCCCATTGGAGGCGCCGCTGCGCACCAGCGGTACGACGGCTTTCCTGTTGGCCGCCACACGCGCACCGTCACCGATGGCCCAGGCACTGATCATGAATCAGATGCTGCGGATGACCCAGGCGTTCTACGAGATGCACCAGGCCAACAAGGACCTGCGCGAGACCCGGCTCATTAACGACGCCTTTGAGCAGCACCTGGCTGTGGTGGCTGCGCCCCTGCCGGAGGTGCAGACTTCCAGCTCGGCGCGCTCGGCCTCCCACGCCGGCCCCGCCCGTGAGCGTGGCGCGCTGCGGGAGACCCAGGGACCCACCGCCGCGGCTCGTCCCTATGTTGACCACACCCGAGACGAGCACGGAATGGAGCTGTAAGTGATGAGCACACAACCCGATGGCGTGAACGAGATGCTCTCCCGGGACCTCCAGGCGGCGATGGCTGTGGCCGGTCGCTGGGGCGAGATGATGGCCCGGCAACGCGCCGAACAGGTACGCCAACGCGTCATGGAACAGCAGCACCGGCGGCGCGAGCTCGAGGAGCGCTTCGAGGCTGAACGCGCCGTGATGCGCACCGAGCTCGCCCCGGTGGACCAGGACCGATTCTGGGAGACCGCCAAGCCGGAAGACATCGCCGGCTACTACGGGCTGGCCCGCCAATGGGAACGCCACGATGAGGTTGCCCGGGCCGCTCGAGGGCGGATTGAGTCGGAGGTGAAGGACCGCCACGGATTGAGCGTGGAGGACTACCTGAACGACCCCGCACCGCAACAGCAGCGCGCCGACTCCTCGGACCAGGCGCTGGCCGCCCGTGAAGCAACAGACGCGCAGCGCGACCACGCCGAAGCCGCCCGCAACGCCGCAGTGGCCGCACAAGGAGACCTGGACAACGACACGAATACCCGTCACGCGGCTGCCGACGCCGAAGAACTCTGGGACTCCGGGGACCGCCGTGCACGCCTGGCAGAGACGCTCATGGCCGCACTCGGCGGCACCGAAGCCGGCCGCGACGGTGTGCAAGCCCGCCTGGCCGCTGTACGAGACCAGGGAAGGCCTCCCGTCGACGCGGTGCGCTCCACCAAACGAGGGCCCAAGGCCCGCAAGAACACAGGGCGCGGCATGGGTCAAAAGCGCGATCTCGGGCTGGGATAACTCCTACTGCAAGGGCCTAGAGGAGATGTATTGACCGCCGGGCGCAGCTGGCGGAGGTTGATGAGGGTGACGGCGAGCAACAACAGGGAAGCAAGGTTGTTTCGGTCCGGTCGTAGCGGATCCCGAGGCGCCTAAATCGCAGCACCCAGAAAATGGGGCGCCTTACCACTCAGTGGTGGGCAGGACCAGCCGCACGTGCGCCAACGTGGAGTGGCTGAGTCGGGCCCGTGCGGGGACACAACATCTACTTGAGGGCCTTGACGGACTAGTGTGACGGGGCTTACATTCGTCCTAATCGTTTAGGAATCTGCCTGGCCCCTGAACGCAAAGCGACCTAAACGTTTAGGAGGATGCTGGTGAAGAAGCCCACCCTGGTGGATGTCAGCCGTGTGGCTGGCGTGTCTGTCTACACGGTCTCGCGGGCCCTGAGCAACAGTGACGGTGTCTCGGCCGCAAGCCGGAAGGTGGTGCTGCGTGCGGCGGAGGAGCTGGGCTATGTCCCCAACCGTGCCGCGCAGCAATTGCGGAAAAACACTCGCGCCACGGTGGCCGTGATGACCGCCAGCACATCGAACTACTACTACATCGACATGATGACGGGCATCCAAAGAGTGCTCCGCGCTTCGGGGCGCACAGTGATGGTCGCCGATCTCGCTGCGGAGGGCATGTACACGCCCGAGGGGGAGGATGCCACGGTCCAAAGCCTTATCCAGTACCGGACAGGCGGCGTCATCTCCACCTTGACCTTGCAGCCACACAACCTGGAGCTACTGCAGAAGTGGGACGTACCGGTCGTCTTCGTCGACTCGAACCCGCCGGCCGGTGCTAATGAGGTCGCGGCCGTCACCACGGACAACTATGCGGCGAGCATGCAGGTCGGGGACCACCTCGCCGGGCATGGGTACACCGATTGGCTGTTGTTGATTTACCCGGCACGCTGGTCCACCCGGATGGAGCGAGAGCGCGGCATGCGCGCGGCCGCCGAGAAGCACGGGGCCCGGTTGACGGTCTTGGAAAGCGAGAACGACGCCGAGTCCGCTGCGAAGGTAATGGCCGCTTACCTCGCAGAGTCGGCGCACCGGCCGCGTGCGGTGGTCGCGGGTAACAACCCAATGTTGCGCGGAACCCTGCAAGTGCTGCGCGAGCGGGACTTGTCGATTCCCGACGACGTCGCCTTGATGGCCTTCGACGAGTTCGCTTGGGCCCCGCTGCTCGATCCGCCGATCACGGTTTTGGACGAGGACAGCGAGAGCATCGGCGAGATCGCCGGAGACATCCTGATGCGTCTGATCGACGAACAGATCGAGGCCGAGCAGGGAGGGGGTCCGGTAACACCGCGGTACCGGGCTGAGGACCGCAGGGAGGTGGAAGCTCACCTAACCGTTCGTCGCTCCTGCGGCTGCTGACCCCCTGCCATCTTCCGTATTGCGATCGGGGCGGATGACCGAACCGCCCCTGAGACCAACGCGCCCATGCTCAGGCCTATGCGCTTGATCGCACTGTTTGATGAACCGGCAACGCCGGATCCGTACCTCGCAATCCCCGCCACCAATGCCGGTGGTGGTTTCTCAGAAGGAGACAAGGTGAAGTTCACTACTCGCCCCGCCGCCATCCTCACGCTCGCGCTGACCTCGACTTTCGGTCTGGCAGCCTGCACCTCCGGAGACACCGAGGCCCAGGAAGGACCGGAATCCATCGAGTCGATCGGTTTGATGGTCCAGGACATGTCCAACCCGTTCTTCTCCGCGATGGAGAAGGGCGCGACGGAGGCCGCCGAGGAAATTGGCGCCACGGTCAACACCCAGGACGCCCAGCTGGATCTGGCCAATCAGAACACCCAAATCGACGCTTTCATTCAGCAGGGCGTGGACCTGATCGTCATCAGCGCCGTGGACGAGGACGGCATCGCCCCGGCCATCGAGCGCGCCAAGCAGGCCGGCATCATTGTGGTCGCCGTCGATACTCCCGCCCAGGGCGCCGACGCGGTGGTGATGACGGACGCTGTGCAAGCCGGCGAGAAGTCCTGTGAGTACCTGTTCGAGCAGATGGGGGGTGAGGGCAACGTTCTGCTCGTTGACGGGACTCCCATCCAGACCATCATCGACCGCATCACTGGTTGTGAGAACGTCCTGGAGAACTACCCCGACATCGAGGTGGTCGGCCACCAGTCGTCGAAGAACGACCGCGCCTCCGGGCTCGCGGTGACCACCGACATGCTCACGGCCACCCCGGACGTGCAGGGAATCTTCGGAATGAACGACCCCTCGGCACTCGGTGCGGTGCTCGCTGTGGAACAGGCGGGCCAGAGCGACCAGGTCATGGTCACCGGGGTCGACGGCAGCCCTGAAGCGGTGGAGGAGCTCAACCGCGAAGGATCACCGTTCATCGGCACCGCCACGCAGAACCCGGCCGAGATGGTGCGGCAGGCGGTCGATGTCGCCCAGCAGATCGTTGACGGCCAGCCGCCGGAGGAGACGACCATTCTCATCCCCAGTGAGCTCGTCACCCGCGACAACGTCGGCGAATATCCCGGCTGGTAACCGGTTGGGCACGGGGCCCGGCAATGGGCCCCGTGCCCTACTACTTCAACGGAGATGAGATGACCACAACAGATCCAGCACCCCTGCTGAAACTCGAGAACGTGACAAAGCGATACGGGGCCACCCTGGCCCTCAATGGGGTGCATTTCGACCTGCGCGCCGGCGAGGTTCATGCCCTGATGGGCGAGAACGGCGCTGGGAAATCAACGCTCATGAAAATTTTGGCCGGGAACGAGCAACGCGACGCCGGACGCATCTTTTTCGATAACCAGGAGATCGAGATCCGCTCTCCCGCCGATGCGCGAGAGCACGGCATCGCGATCATCCACCAAGAGCTCAACACGGTGCCGGCCATGACCGTGGCCGAGAACCTCACGCTGGGGGAGGAGCCCCGCACTCGCATCGGATCCCTGGACCGCAAAGCCATGGTGGAGTCAGCTCGGCAGAAACTGGCACGCATCGGCGCGGACATCGACCCACGTCGCGAACTGGGCGAACTGAGTGTGGGGATGCAACAGATGGTCGAGATCGCCCGGGCGGTGGGGGAAAAGGCTCGCATCCTGGTCCTGGATGAGCCCACCGCCGCGCTCTCCCGGAGCGAGGCCTTGCACCTGTACCGGATCATCCGGGAAATGCGGGCCACAGGCGTGGGCCTGGTCTACATTTCCCACCGCATGGAAGAGGTCTGGGAGCTGGCCGACCGGGTCACCGTCTTCCGCGACGGTACCTACATCGGTACCCGTGAGAAGGAGGACATCAGCCCCTCCGACGTGGTCCGCATGATGGTGGGCCGCCCCTTGGACGACCTCTACCACCACTCCACCCGCTCACCGGGCGACCCCGTCCTAGAAGTTGAGGAGCTTGCAGGCAACGGTGTGGGACCCGTCAGCTTCACCGTCCGGGCCGGAGAGGTTCTCTGCCTGGCCGGGCTCATCGGGTCCGGGCGCACCGAGATCGCTCGCCTGATCTTCGGCGCCGACCGGCGCGACACCGGCACCGTCCGGGTCAACGGACGCGAGGTCAAGGTCACCACACCTCTGACGGCCATCAAAGCCGGCATCGCCATGCTGCCGGAAGGCCGCAAAGAGCAAGCCCTCTTCCTCGAGCACACCGTTGAGGAGAACATCGCCATCAGTTCACTAGAGCGCTACGGCCGGGCCGGGATCCTGGACCGCAGCGGAATTCGCAAGGCGGTCCAGCATCAGATGGAACGCCTGCACCTGCGTCTGAACGCTGTCCGGCTACCCGTCAGGGCGCTGTCCGGAGGCAACCAGCAGAAGGCGGCCCTAGCGCGGTGGCTCATGCGCGAGTCCGAGGTCCTGATCCTTGATGAACCCACCCGGGGCGTGGACATCGGCGCCAAGAGCGAGATCTACGACCTCATCAACGAGCTTGCCGCGCGAGGCAAGGCCATCCTCGTTGTCTCCTCAGATCTGCCCGAGGCGATCGGCATCAGCGATCGGATTCTCGTCATGCGTGCAGGACGCATCGTCCACGAGCTCGCCTCCGCATCCACCAACGAAGAAGACGTCATGTTCCACGCCACCGGCACGGCGGCGTCTACCACCGGAGAATCACGATGATCGACAACAACCTCACCACCCAGCCCGGACCGTCCCCGCAGCAGGCCAGCGCCCCACCCGCCAAAGCGCCCTTCGACTTCGCCTACTGGTGGGATCGAGTCGGCATCTTTGTCGTCCTGATCGCCATGGTGGCCCTCATGGCCGCCTTCGCACCGAACTTCGCCAGCGTCGACAACCTCCTCAACATCGCCCGATCGATCTCGGTCAACGCCATCCTCGCCGCTGGCCTGACCTTCGTCATCCTCACCGCCGGCATCGATCTCTCCGTCGGTTCCATCGTGGCCGTTTCTGGGGTCGTCTCCGTGCTGACCGCCATGAGCGGGGTCCCCTCACCCATCGCCGTCGTCCTGGGTGTGCTTGCCGGGTGCATCGCGGGCCTGATCAATGGCCTGCTCACGGCCTACCTATCCCTGGCCGCCTTCATCGTCACCCTCGGCACCATGACTTTCCTCCGAGGAGCGGCCTACACGATGACCGGAGGCCAGCCGATCGTCTCCAACGATCTGGGCTTCCGCGACATCGGTAACGGCTACATCGCGGGGATCCCCACACCTGTGGTCATCATGGTGATCGTCTACCTCATCGCCTGGTTCGTCCTCGAACGCACCCGCTACGGCCGCCATGTCTACGCCGTCGGCGGCAACGCCGAGGCGGCACGCCTGGCCGGCATCAACGTCAAGCGTGTGACGACCTCCGTTTACGTCATCGCGGGCGCCTGCGCCGGCCTGGCCGGAATCATCTTCGCTGCCCGCGTCGTCTCCGCCCAGCCCACCGCCGGCACCGGGTACGAGCTCGACGCCATCGCCGCTGTCATCCTGGGCGGAACCAGTCTCATGGGCGGGCGAGGACGCATTATCGGCACCCTGATCGGCTCGGTGATCCTCGGGGTTTTGAGCACCGGCCTGATTCTGATGGGCGTCCCCTTCTTCACCCAGCTGCTCATCAAGGGCGTCGTCATCATCCTCGCCGTAGCCATCGACAGCCTCAAGCAGCGCCCGCTGCGCCTGCGGCGCAGGACCGTCGCGGCCGCTGGTGGCGCACCCGTTACCCCCGCCTGAGGCACCACTCCAATCTCACCCACCAGACATATGTGGAAGGACAGCGCACCGTGCCTGCCAGCATCGTCGTCGTAGATCCGGTACCCGGCCGACGCACCCATGAGCCCATCACCTTCACCGTTGACGGTCGATTCGAAGAAGACCTTTGGATCGCCTGCACCGAGGGCGGCGAAGAGGTGTCCTGCCAGCGTCTCACCTCGCAGAGCACCGACGAGCAGACAACGTTCCTGACCGTGCTCACCTTCGAAGGCCGTGTGGAGCTCACCCTCGTGAGACCCGCGAAAGGCCCCGTCGAAGGCATCACCGAATTGGTTCCGCAGGAGGAAGACGCCTTCGTCCGACTCAACACCGGCTACTTCGACCTGGAGATGTGTACCGGCACCGCCCAAGGCTTGGGGTCCTCCAAGTGGGGACTGCGTCACTTCTCAGCCCTTCATGAGGGCATCGACCTTTTGCCCTCGGGCAACAACGCGATCGGGGGCTTTTACGGGCCGTTCTTCACCCCCGAGAACGGGTTGATCAACCCGCCCGAGCACACCACCGTCGAGATCGAGATTGTTGAACAGGGTCCTTTGCTGCACCACTACCGCATGCACGGAATCATCCCCGACGGCCTTCTCGATGAGCTCAAAGGCAAGAAATTCACCATCGACTGGCGCTTCACCTACGGCACTCCGTACTTCCAGCGCCGCTACCTCGTCGACGACTTCCAAACAGTGATCAACGGCCGCTCGGTCACCAACAAGATCACCGTAGGGGACGAGTTCGAGGGGGGTCCCGGTGAGCTAGTCTTCGACCGCTTCGAAGCCTACGGCGGCACCCGCTACCGCGCCGGGGACCCCTACGCCGAAGAACTCGTGCGCATGGTCCGCGAGACGGTGGAAACCACCACCTCGACCAACGACAAGTTCGAGGAGTTCCGCAACCACCTCACTGGCGACATGGAATCCGCGCACTGGGACCTGTACTGGCGTCTTTTCTGCGCCTGGGAAGGAGCTCTCGAGGACTCGGAGATCCGCGCCCGCCTGGCACGTGTGCGAGCAGCCGCACACGTACGGGCCGATCTCAACGACCGCTCATGGACCCTCACCGACACCCCTGTGGACGTCTCAGCGGTACCGCACGAGACCATCTTCCCCGGAGCCGCCAACAAGACCGCCGAGTTCCACTCCACCTGCGGCCGAACCATGGTCTGGTACACCTCCGTCCCATCGGGCGCTTTCCAGATCGTCCAGCGACGACAGTCCGGCTGGGTGAACTGGGGCAGCAACGGTGAGAACGAATGCCCCGAACTGCCCGTCGGCGCCGACATCAAGACCGCCTACCTCGACTCTCCCCAGGCATGGCAGCATGTCGCCGACCAGCTAGAGGCCAGCCCCCAAGTCAGCCAGCAAACACGGCTGTAAAACCAGGCAAGAGGATAGGGCCCACCGCGAAGGCATCAATCCCTCCCGACGCCACGTGTACGGCTCAGGTCGCCGTGCACCACCCCGAGGCACCCTGCCTAATCAGAGGCAGGCAGCCAGATGGGCTATCCGCGCACAGGGAGACCACCCGACCGCCCACAGGGACGTTCCGCTGGTCGTTGACCCGCTCTCCGCTCGTTTGACTGTGGTCGCTGTGCCGCCTTGGACGAAGCGATGGAGCGCCGAGCTTTCTTCAGTAATGAGCTGCACCAGTCGACGGCACCGTTCTCCCATCTCGTTCGGGTTGGGGATCTGGGCTTCGTCTCGGGGATCATCGGGCAGGACCGCGACGTCGGCGCCCTGGTCTCCGACGACGTCACGGCACAGTGCGAGGCGATGTTCGACAACGTGCAGACACTGCTGGGCGAGGTCGGTCTTGAGTTTCAGCACCTGGTGCGCACGACGCTGTACCTGACCGACTACGCCGACTTCGGCGTGTTGAACGCCGTCTACGACCGCCGGCTGAGCACCCCGTATCCTGCACGGACCACGGTGCAGGTCGCCGGGCTCCCACTGGGCGCCGCGGTCCAGATCGACGCCGTCGTGGCGTTCCCGTGAACAGACCGTTGTAACGAGAGCTGCCCCTCGACAGCGTCCACCCGAGGCCCGCCCTCACCGCGGAATCGTGCATCTGATGCAGGAAATCTGCGCTGACGAGTGCCGCCGCAGCGTGCGGGTCAGCAATCCGGTGCTCAGTGCAGTCCCGTCGGTCGCAGTACCTGGCGGAACCGGCGTGTGATCGGACAGACGGGAGTTCAAACAGATGCAAGAACTCGTCCTGGTTGAGCGCCGATAAGAATGATTATGTAAAGTAGCCCAAAGCGGAGGCTCCCCTCCGGTGCCTTCCACCCGTCGTGAAGTTCCGGGTAACGGCTCCGAGGCTCCCCCGATGTGCTCCTCACGTGGGCCGATTCCGCGTCAGCACCGTAGGGCGCAGGGTCGTGCATGGCGTGGAGGAAGCCTTCGCCCAACTGGTCCATTCGTCTTCTGACGTCGGCATGCGCTGGCGGTGATTGCGTTGCACGCAATCTGTGTGCGAGGACCGCAATCGATTTCCTGAGCCTGAGGACGGCCTCATGGGCCACGACGGCGCGAACGTACGGTTCGTTCCCGTCGGGGCACACACCCCTGCTCCTGAGGTGTTCCTGGCCCGTGCCATGAACGGACGAGCTTCTCAGCAGCCGGTGCAGGCCTTCCCGCTGGCGCCGATCTGGGCCCGGCGCAATGACGTGATGGGTCCCGTGGACTTCTCTTGAAGTGCCCACAGTCCCGACCACCTGCGATCACTGAAAAACCGGATAACGCGTTTCCCCATTATTCAGAAACAGTCTTCTCTCCTTCCTGCGTCTACGGGTCGATCAGCGGCTGTACAACGACACCTCTTGAGCCTTGCGTTGTGACCGCTGCGCGGGACAGCCGGGCCAGGTGTCACCGGAAAGCGCGGCTGGTCCGGCTTCATTCGTAGCCCAATATTGCCCTATGAGTGCTTATAGGGCTGCAGTCGTCACACCTCTAGCTGGCCGCGGCGATAGCGTAGTTCTCGCTCCGTGTGCGTTAGCGGCGAACCTTTGAATGGCAGTGTCTTCAGGTCTGCGGTCGTAGCGGCTCTCAGCGCCAGGGCGTTAGCAGCCAGGGCGGCGCGCTCAGGCAACCCGATCGCCTGGGCAAATGCGGCCCAGTGCCTTGCCCGTATATTTTTCATTTTTCCGTCTACCGGCAGGGCCTGGGTATCGTCGCCATACAACAATGTGCACGGCACGTCGTAGACCGGGGCGATGACGAATCCACCGTGCCGACCGCCCAGGACGGAGACGTTCTTGGCGTGCAGGTCACCGTTGCCGGTGAGCCAGGCAAAGACGAACTGTAGGTACAGATTGCGGACCGCGACCGCCGGGGCCTTGCATACGGTGGTCAGGGCCTTCACCACGTCTTCGGAGCTCACGTTGTACTTGGCGGCCGGGGATAGGCCCATGATCTGGGCAGCATCCTCCATGGGCAGCCGCACCCAGTCTTCTCCGTCGTGGGCCCGGTCGAATCGTTCCACCAGCAGGCCGGGCCGCCCGTGGCGGTCGATAACTACGGTTGCCTTGGCGATTGGGATTTTCAGCTTCTTGGCTGCGGCCAGATGTATGGCCTCGTTTTCGACCAGGTGCGGATGCCGAGGCGGATTCAACTTCAGGATTAGCCGGTTTCCCTGGGTGGCTAAAGGAGCGGTGAGCATAGAGGCGCTGGCTTTGTCCTGCACCCCCGGCAAAGCGTGTAGATCCACCGCTTCGGCTAGTGCAGTGAAGTCCAGCTCCTGCGGCTTCGCGGAGTCGACCAGGGCCTCCGGCTCGACCGGCGCGTCTCCTGTGGGAACGACCTGGACGTCTCCTGGAGCGTCAGCGCCGACAGCCAGCAGTAGCGAGAGTTCGTCGTCCAGGCTGGTCTTGATCGCGTCCTTCAGGACGGTCAAGCGGTGGCCTTCGGGCAGCAACCCCGCAAAAAATGGTGGAACCCCACCCGAGGATGCGGTGACGGGCTCTCCGGTTAGGGGAAGAGTCAAAGCCACCGGAGGGTGACCGGCATTCAGGTAGGCCGGGTCATAGGTGAATGCTGTGCCCGCGTCTTCGGCGCGTTCTAGTCGGCCGGCCAACCGGCCAGCCTTGTAGACGTCGGCCACGTCCACGAACCGCAGTCGGTGTAGGTCGGCCATTACTCGGCCACCAACCGCAGGCCGAGCACGTTGGCCGCGGCGGCCACGGCCGCCAGTGCGGGATTGCCGGTACCGGTTTCGATAGCGCGGACCGTCCGCTCGGAGATGCCGGCCAGATCGGCCAGGTCTCTTTGAGTCAGTCCAGCCTCCTTGCGGGCGGCGCGAATTGCCCTACCCACAGCTTCGACTTCACCCATGACCATCTCCTTCCGGCAGAATCCTGCCGATATCGCCTAGTTCAACGTCATTGTGTCGAAGAAGGGCGTCAATCGGCAACATCTTGCTGGTTCAGTTCTTATTGGGCGCTAGAGGTGCTGCTATCAGGAAGAGCGGCAGGATACTGCCGGTACATGCAGACCGGTCCGATGGACCTAGCAGCGTTCTGTGTCCCTGAGGGAACAAAACCAACTGGAGATGGGACCTGGCGTAGACGGGTCAATCAAACAGCCCTTCAGGCGGAGGATCCATCGGCAGCGGTATCCCCTTCGGCTGGTGTGCTCGAGGGGTGCAACCGTGGAAGGGTCCCTTCTCGTCGAAGAGTGTCCGCATGGTGGGGTCGGTGTAGTCGCGCCACCATACTGCCAGTCCCGTTGTGGGGTCGGTGCGGAGGTTTTCCCAGGCGCGCCAGAGGCCGGTGAGGCGGCTGACGGCTTCTTCGTGTCGCCACCATTGGGCGCACCAGGTGAAGGTGGTGGCCCGGCCGGCCAGATCGATGTCGCGCCGATACTGGTAGGCCAGGTGCTCGGTGACGAACTCGGCCACGTTCGCGT
>CAACWU010000043.1_pt1 | contig 13026 bp, 9 predicted proteins | sample 2275741 | NCBI WGS metagenome assembly CAACWU01 (sample SAMEA5312470, study PRJEB27640) | indoor metagenome | biome: indoor environment; feature: uncontrolled; material: tiles wood | place: Germany | collected 2014-07-07
CCGCGGCCCCGCACGGGTCTTTAACGCGTTCATGTCGACGACGTCGCTCGCGCACCCGGGTGCCCCGCCGCGCCCGACATTCCGGCACGGTATTGCTCGGGACACACGGTGCCCGCTGCGAAGCCGAGCCGGACATGTCACCGGGCCGAGCGGCGTCGTCCTGGGTGCCCGCGACCTATGTGACGCGGTGTGACGTGATGTGACTCCCCGTGACAACGGGCTGTGAGGCCCGCCCTGACGTCGGTAGCTTTTATGCAACGGGTCACGCAGAACTGTGCCGCTCGGGGACTTCACCCGTTCCCCGAAGACTCGTGGCGCACCTCCGATCACTAGTTTCCGTTCAAGGAGCTGCCATGGCCGCGCAAACCACGTCGACCGAAACTTCTTCCAAGTCAGCCGCACCGCGCGTGCGCGGACCCCGCCCGGGCACCAACCTGGGCCAGTGGAAGATCAGCGGCAAGGAACCCCTCAACCACAACGAGGAGTTCAAGTCCGAGGGCAATCCGCTGGACGTTCGCGAGCGCATCATCGACACGTACTCCAAACAGGGCTTCGATTCGATCCCCACGGATGACGTGCACGGACGGTTCCGCTGGATGGGTCTGTACACCCAGCGCAAGCAGGGCGTGGACGGCGCATCGACCTCCAAGCTGGATGCGGAGTCCCTGTCGGACAAGTACTTCATGATGCGCATTCGCACGGATGGCGGCCGGCTCAACGTGGCTCAGGCGCGCGTGATCGGAGAGATCTCCCGTGATTTCGCCCGTGACACCGCCGATGTCAGCGACCGCCAGAATATCCAGCTGCACTGGGTTCGAATTGAGGACGTCCCCGAGATCTGGGAGCGACTGGATTCGGTGGGCCTGTTGAGCGTCGAGGCGTGCGGTGACACCCCGCGCGTGTTCTTGGGCAGCCCGGTGGCCGGCGTGGATGCCCACGAGATCATCGACTGCACCCCGCAGCTGGACGCCCTGAGCGAGGCGTTCGTGGGCAACCCGGACTTCGTGAACCTGCCCCGTAAATTCAAGACCGCAATCACCGGCAGCAAGAGCCTGGACGTGGTGCACGAAATCAACGACGTCAGCTTCGTGGGTGTCGAACACCCCGAACTCGGCGTCGGATACGACCTGTGGGTGGGCGGTGCACTGTCGATCACCCCGCGCCTGGCCGAGCGCCTCGGCGTGTTCGTGGCCCCGGAAGACGTGGTCCCCGTGTGGGCCGCCGTGGCGGGGATCTTCCGCGACTACGGCTACCGCAAGCAGCGCACCAAGGCCCGGTTGAAGTTCCTGCTGGCCGAGTGGGGCACCGAGAAGTTCCGCCAGGTCCTCGAGGACGAGTACCTGGGTCGTAAGCTCCCGGACGGCCCCGCACCCGCCCGCGCCGTGGGCCGCCCCGATCACGTGGGCGTGCACGAGCAGCACGACGGCAACAAGTACGTGGGCTTCGCCCTCACCGTGGGTCGCCTCAACTCCGCCGCGCTGCTGGCGCTCGCGGACGCCGCCGAGGCCGCAGGTTCCGATCGCATCCGCTTGACGCCCTACCAGAAGGTTTTGGTGCTGGACGTTCCCGAGGATCGCGTGGAAGAGCTGACCACCGCGCTCAAGCCCCACGGCATGGACGCGCACCCCAGCCCGTTCCGCCGCGCGACCATTGCATGCACCGGCATCGAGTTCTGCAAGCTCGCGTTCGTGGAGACCAAGGGCCTGGCCGCCCAAGTGATCGACCAGCTCGAAGAGCGGCTCACTGACCTCGAGATCACGAACCCCATTTCGCTGCACATCAACGGCTGCCCCAACTCGTGCGCGCGGATCCAGACCGCGGACATCGGACTCAAGGGCCAGTTCATCGGTGAAGAGTTCGTGTTCCAGGTGCACCTGGGCGGTGGCCTCGCCTCCGCAGATCGCGAGGAGGGCGGCCTGGGTCGCACCGTGCGCGGCCTGAAGGTCACCTCCGATGACCTCACCGATTACGTCGAACGCGTCACCCGCCGCTACATGGCCGAGACCAACGGCGACCTCACCTTCGCCGAGTGGGCACAGAACGCCGAGGAGGATTCTCTGCGATGACCACACCTATTTCTTCAGCCACTACTTCAACCACGACGACGCCGCCCGCGGCACCTGCCGCGGGTGCGTCACTTGACGCGAGCACCTCGCCGGCCGCAACCGGCAAAGGCTCCGCAACCGGCGAGGCCAAGGCGCCCGGAGCGGCGTCGGCGCCCCAACGAACTCGCTCCGAGGCCGAGCTGAAGGCTCTGGTCGAGGAGGCCAACGAACTGTTCGGCGAGCGCAACGCGGACACCCAGGAACTGCTGGCGTGGGCCGGTAGGACGTTCGGGAAGTCGCTCGCGGTCGCGTGCTCGATGGCTTCGGACACCGTGGTACCCGCCCTGGTCAGCCAGCACATCAAGGACGTGGACGTGCTGTTCCTGGACACCGGCTACCACTTCCAGGAGACCATCGAGACCCGGGACGCGTTCGTCTCGGACTGGCCCGTGAACGTGCGCACCCTGCTGCCGCGGCTGACCGTGCCGGAGCAGGACGCCGAGTTCGGTCCGAAACTTCACGACCGCGAGCCGGCCACGTGCTGCGGGATCCGCAAGGTCGAGCCGCTCGACAATGCACTGGAGGGCTACGAGGCCTGGGTGACCGGACTGCGGCGCGAGGAAACGCCCCACCGCGCCAATGCGGCGCCGGTCGAATGGGACGAACGCCATCACATGGTCAAGATCAACGCGATCGTGGACTGGACCTTTGACGACGTCGTGAGCTGGGCCGAGACCAACCTGGTGGTGGTCAACCCGTTGCTGACGCAGGGTTACCCCTCCATCGGCTGCGCTCCGTGCACACGAAAAGTTGCCCCCGGTGAGGACCCGCGCGCTGGTCGCTGGTCCGGGCTGGGCAAGACAGAATGCGGGATTCACGTATGACCACTACAGCCACCTCCACTGTTACTTCGACCTCCAACTCGGGCGCGCTCACCCAGTTGCAGCGGCTGGAAGCCGAGTCGATGCACATCTTCCGCGAGACCGCGTCCGAGGGCGAGCGCCCCGTGCTGCTGTTCAGCGGCGGCAAGGACTCCGTGGTCATGCTTCACCTGGCCGCCAAGGCCTTCTGGCCGTGCCCCATCCCATTCCCCGTGCTGCACGTGGACACCGGTCACAACTTCCCGGAGGTCCTGGACTTCCGCAACCGCACAGCGGAACGGCTCAAGGTGCGCCTGGAAGTCGCGAGCGTGCAGGACTACATCGACGACGGCCGGCTCAGCGAACGCCCGGACGGCACCCGCAACCCGTTGCAGACGGTGCCCCTGCTGGACGCGATCACGGACGGCCGCCACGACGTGGTCTACGGCGGCGCCCGCCGTGACGAGGAGAAGGCCCGCGCCAAGGAACGCATCATCAGCTTGCGTGACGAGTTCGGCCAGTGGAATCCGCGCGACCAGCGCCCCGAGCTGTGGAGCCTGTACAACACACGCCACCGCCCGGGCGAGCACGTGCGCGTGTTCCCGCTGTCGAACTGGACCGAGCTGGATATCTGGCGTTACATCGCGGCCGAGAAGATTGAACTGCCTCCCCTGTACTACGCCCACGAGCGGGACGTGATCCTGCGTGACGGCATGCTGCTGGCCGTGGGGGAGTACGTGACCCCGCGCGAGGGCGAAGACATCGAACGCCGCACGGTCCGCTACCGCACCGTGGGTGACATGAGCTGCACCGGTGCCGTTGAATCACCGGCCGCCAACGCTGAGGACGTCCTGGCGGAGGTTGCCACCAGCACACTCACCGAACGCGGAGCCACGCGAGCGGATGACCGCATGTCGGAAGCCGCCATGGAAGACCGCAAGCGAGAGGGCTATTTCTAAAATGAGCGTTGACACCCGAGGAAGCCTGTTGCGCATTGCCACGGCGGGCAGCGTGGACGACGGCAAGTCCACCCTGGTGGGGCGCCTGCTCCACGACACCAAGAACATCCTGGTCGACCAGCTCGAAGCCATCGAGCGAGTCAGCCAGGCGCGCGGTCTGGACTCTGCGGATCTGGCGCTGCTGACGGACGGCCTGCGTGCCGAACGCGAGCAGGGCATCACGATCGATGTGGCCTACCGCTACTTCGCCACACCCGCCCGGAACTTCATCCTGGCCGACTGCCCGGGACACGTGCAGTACACCCGCAACACCGTGACGGGTGCGTCCACCGCGGATGCGCTGATCATCCTGGTGGACGTGGAGCACGGGATTGTGGAGCAGACCCGCCGTCACCTGGCGGTGGCCGCGCTGTTGGGTGTGCCGCACCTGATCGTGGCACTCAACAAAATCGACCTGGTTCCGGATGCCGAGCAACGCTTTGCGCAGTTGAATTCGGACCTGCACGAACTGGCCGATCAATTCGGCGTGCTCGCATTGCATACCATTCCGATCTCCGCATTGCGCGGGGACAACGTGGCGGAGAAGTCGCCGAACACCCCGTGGTACGAGGGTCCTAGCCTGCTGGAATGGCTCGAGACCCTGCCGGATTCCGCGGAACTGACGCAGTCGGAGCGGTTCGCGTTCCCCGTACAGACGGTGCTGCGCCCGCAGTCCGCCGCAGTGGATCCTGCGCTGGTGGATTACCGCGGTTACGCGGGACAGATCGCCGCCGGAACGGTGCGCGTGGGTGACACGGTGACGGTGCAACCGGCCGGTCGCCAGACCACGGTCGAGGGCATCGACCTGGCCGGTCAGCCCTTGGAGGTAGCGGTGGCCGGGCAGTCCGTGACCCTGCGACTGAGCGATCAGATCGACATCACCCGTGGTGATCTCATCTCGGGCGTGGACACGGGTGCCGGGCCCAGCCAGTCCGTGGAGGCCGTGGTCTGCTGGCTCGACGAGAAACCGTTGCACGAGGGCCAGCGCGTGCTGCTCAAGCACACCACGCGGGTGGTGCGGGGGATCGTGGGTTCGATCGACGGTCGGCTGAATCTGGACTCCCTCAGCGCGGAATCCGTGGATTGCTTCGGGCTCAACGACATCGGACGGATCACGGTGCGCGTGGCCGAACCGATCTTCGGCACCGGGTACACGCAGTCCCACGCGTTGGGATCGTTCCTGCTGATCGACCCGCAGACCGGGCGCACGCAGGCCGCGGGCATGATCCAGGACGACAGCGTCGAGACTCCCGGGGTGCTGGGAAGTCTCAAGGCCGAGCACGGGGACTGGCGCATCTGAGGTGCGGCGGCGGCGTCGTTGATCGGACGACGCCGCCCCACGGCACTTTGGCGCGTGACCTCGCCATAAGGCGCTGCGTGACGTGGTCGACTGTGAGTGTCCGCGCCGATTACTAGAGTGGGCTCCATGATCACTCCAAGCCTGCTGACCGCTACCATCGCACTGAGTGCCCTCGCACGGGCGGGTATGGAGCAGATGGTCGTCGCACCGGGTTCACGGTCCGCACCCGTTGCGTACGCCGCAGCGGCTGCCGAGGCCAGCGGGGCTTTGCGAGTGCACGTGCGGATCGACGAGCGCTCGGCGGCCTTCACGGCCCTGGGAATTTCCCGCTCCACCGGGCGTCCCACGGCGATTCTCACCACCAGCGGCACCGCGGTGGGCAATCTATTGCCCGCGGTCATGGAGGCCTCCCACTCGGGAATCCCGCTCGTCGCGTTGACCGCTGACCGGCCCCCGGAGCTGCGCGGAACCGGAGCCAACCAGACCACGTACCAGCCGGGAGTCTTTGAGTCTTTCGTGCGTGCTCAGGTGGATCTGGTACCGGACGATCAGAAGTCCGCTGTGGAGACCCTTGACCGCGCGCTCGCCGCGGCCGGGGGAGACGACACCACTGCCCCGGGTCCGGTGCACCTGAACCTCGCACTGCGAGATCCGCTCTACCCCTGGGCCGAGGAAGACCACGTGTTCCTCAAGAACTGGGCCGAGGAGCTCGCAGCGGAACTCAAGGAGAACCGCCCCGCGCGGCTCGCGCACCCCTGGGCCGTGTTCGACGAATCCCTGGTGACCGAGAACTTGGAAACCGATACCAGTGGACTTCCTCGGGACATCGGCAGGAATTTCCGCATCCACGACGTGCACGGTGGCAGCATCCCGTCGCCGTTGGGGGAGAACCCCGGTAAGCGCCCCACCACACCGGACGGCGCGCGTGCCGTGGTCATGGCCGGTGACGGCGCCGGGCCCGCCGCAGCTCGTTTTGCGGAGGAGGCAGGCTTGCCGCTGATGGCCGAGCCCTCCTCGAATGCGCGTTTCGGCAAGTCAGCCGTGCACTCGTATCAGAATGTCCTGGAACTGGACATCGTGGATTTTGTAGACACCGTGGTGCTCGTGGGGCGTCCCACGCTGTCCCGGCAGGTCGCAGCCATGCTGCAGCGCGAGGACGTTCGCGTGCTGGCGGTACGTCCCGGACCGGTGCCGTGGTTCGAGGAAGGCCGCCGCGACGAAGAGGTCGTGCACACGTTCCAGGAAGCACTTGAACTACTCGGGCCCGTCCGCGATAACTGGTTCGAACTCTGGGAAGCCACCGGCATTGCTGCGTGTGACGCCCTGCGGACCCAGGCGAACTCCACTCCCATCCTGACCGGGCCGCACGTGGCCCACGCCGTGTGGGATGCCTGCGCCGCGGACGGCGCCGTCCTGGTGGCAGGTTCGTCCAACCCGATCCGCGACCTGGACCTGGTTGCCTGGCCGGATGATCCGGTGGCCGTGGTGGCCAATCGAGGAGTGTCCGGAATCGACGGCACCGTGGCCACCGCACACGGTGTGGGCTTGGGAACGGGCCGCCCGGTCCGCGTTTTCCTGGGCGATCTCACCCTGCTTCACGATGCCGGCTCTCTGCTGGTGGGCGAGGGCGAAGAAATCCCGGATGTGCAGTTCGTAGTGCTCAACGACAAGGGAGGCGGAATCTTCGGGAAGCTTGAACACGGCGCCGTGGCGGAGGACGAGCGCTACACGGGTACCGTGGAACGGTTCTTCGGAACCCCGCACGCTGTGTCCTTGCCGGATCTGTGTGCCGCCTACGGGGTGGAGTACAGCGAGGCGAATACCGCCATCGAACTGGCGGCGCTGTTCGCGGCCCCGTTGCGCGGACGACGGGTCATCGAGATCCCCATCGACCGCGCGGGATTGCGTGAATTCCACAAGGGCATCCGCGGGGCTGCCCAGGACGCGGCCAGGGAGTATCTGGCGAAGAACCCGATCAAGGCGTGACCACGGCCTGGTCCTAATCAGGGGTACCCAGGACTCATCGCGCACCCCTGATTAGCATGGGTGCATGACTGAACAGCAGACTGCTTCCAGCAATTCGCCCCGCACCGCTCTGGTTACCGGGGCCACCCGTGGTATCGGTCGTGCCGTGGCCGAGGGCCTCGCGCGAGATCATGTGGTGTTCGTGGGCGGCCGCAGCTCCGAGGATGTCGAGCGCGTGCGTTCCGAACTCGAGGGTTTCGGGCCGGGCACGCGACCGTTCGTTGCGGATCTTGCCGACGACGCCGCCGTCCAAGCAGCCTGGGCGCCCCTGGCCGACGAATTCCCCGGCCTGAACGTGGTGGTGCACTCGGCCGGTATCGCCCCCATGGCACGGGTGGAAGAGGCCACCCGTGAGCAGTGGCGCGAGATCTTCGAGGTCAACGTCTTCTCCGTGGCGCAGCTGACCAAGCTCGTGTTGCCCCAGCTGCGGGCCGTCGGCGGGGACGTGGTGGCTATCAACTCGGGGTCGGGCTTCATGGCCGGGCCGGCGTCGTCGTTGTATTCGGGCACCAAGTTCGCCCTGCGTGCCTTCACGGACGCGCTGCGCGAGGAAGAGCGCGAGAACGGTGTGCGGGTGTCGTCAGTGCACCCCGGCCGCGTCGCCACCGACATGCAGGCAGAACTGCACGCCTACCAGGGCAAGGAATATCGTGCCGAGGAATGGATCCAGCCCGCCCAGATCGCCGCGGCCGTGCGCGTAGCCGTGGATGCGGAACGGACCTCTCAGGTCGAGGTCATCACCGTGCGACCTTCCGGTATGCACTAGGTCCCTGGCGACCCCCTTGGTGTCGGGCTCTCTCTGACCAGTTTCTGTGTATTTGGTGGTCGGGGAGGGCCCGAATCGCCATGATCAACCCAGCATTAGGTAGCAAATGGTACAAACTACGACCAACTCATATGCAGGCTGTTATTTAACACCCCCTGGCGAAACCCTGGGGGTTATCCCCGTGTGGTAAGGCTCACAGTAGTTCAGGATTGAGATCTAACGCGCAACCATTCCGGAAACGCACCGGGAGTCTAGGGGCTCTCCGGAAGATCTTTGATCCGAGAGGACCACCACTATGAGCAACACACTCGTTGCCGCGGACCCGCGAAAAGAGGCGAGGACCGCCGCTTGGGTCGCAGGTATCGCCTGCACCGCACTGATTTTCGACGGCTTTGACCTCACTATTTACGGAACCGTCCTCACCACGTTGATGGCAGATCCTTCCCACATCGGCGCACTCGATGCCGCCACCGCGGGCACCCTGGGTTCCTACGCATTGATCGGCGTGCTCATCGGCGCCCTGATCTGTGGCTCCATCGGCGACTACGTGGGCCGCCGCCGCATCATCCTGGTGGGCATCGCCTGGTTCTCCATCGGCATGTTCGTCACCGCGCTCTCCACCTCGATCTTTGCTTTCGGCGCGCTGCGCCTGATCACCGGTATCGGCCTGGGCGCGATCCTCGCCACGGTCGGCGCCACCATTGCGGAGTTCGCTCCCGCCGGGCGTCGTAACTTCTACAACGCCATCGTGTACTCGGGTATCCCCGCCGGTGGTGTGCTCGCCGCACTGCTGGGCATGATCCTGCTCGAGCCCCTCGGCTGGCGCGGCCTGTTCATGATCGGTGCAACTCCCATCCTGTTCCTGTTGCCCATCGCGTTCTTCAAGCTTCCCGAGTCCCCGCGTTGGCTGCTCTCCCGCGGTCGTCGTGAAGAAGCTGAGGCACTGTCGCTCAAGACCGGTACTCCTCTGCTCGAGGAAGTTGTCGTCCAGAAGGCCGGCGCTACTCCCGCCAAGACCGGTTTCGGCGCAGTGTTCTCCCCGCAGTTCCGTGCGGGTGCCATCCTGCTGGGCTTCATGTCCTTCTCCGGTCTGCTGCTGACCTACGGCCTGAACACCTGGCTCCCCAAGATCATGGAGAGCTACGGCTACGGCAAGACCTACTCGCTCGCGTTCCTGCTGGTGCTCAACTCCGGTGCCGTGATCGGTGGTGTGGTTGCATCCAAGCTGGCCGACCGCCGCGGCCCGCAGTTCATCGTCGCCACCGCGTTCGTGATCGCAGCCATCACCCTGGTGCTGATGACCTTCCAGTTCCCGCTGCCGGTGCTGTTCATGTTCATCGGTATTGCCGGTGTGGGCACCCTGGGTACCCAGGTACTTATTTACGGCTTCACCTCCAACTACTTCACCACTAATGCTCGTGCAGCCGGTGTGGCGTGGTGTTCCGGATTCGGTCGACTGGGCGGCATCTTCGGCCCGCTCATCGGTGGCTGGTTGGTTGCAGCTGGTCTGGGCGGCGCCACCGCGTTCTACATCTTCGGTGGTGTGGCACTGTTCGGCGCACTCGTGACCGTGTTGGTTCCCCGCCAGAAGGCTGTGGAAGCAGCCAAGGAAAAGGCAGAGGAAATCCTGGAGTCCACCGACAACCAGGACACCAACACTCCCTCTACCGTCCTGAACTGATTTTCCGGGAACGACAGTCGGCCAGCCAACTAGCGCGCTGACCACCGACTGCCTCGGGAAACATAGAAACACCAAGGGTGCCGTTGCTCATTGCGAGCAGCGGCACCCTGCTTTTGCGTGCTGGCCCTCGCTTCAGTCGTCCCACCGCTTCACCTGCCCCACCACTTCACTCGTCCCACCACTTCAACCGCCCCACCACTTCAACCGCCCCAACCGCCCCACCAGCCGTGCGCTGGCACTGGTCCCCACCATCTGGTGCGCCGTTAGAACCTACTCCCGCATCTGATGCGCCGTTAGAACCTTTCTGGCACCGCCGGAGGGCCCTAACGAAACCTCACGCGTCTTCCACGGCGCTCCCGGAACCTCACACGCACGGCTTCTGCTCGCCGACGGCGCACGGGTCGAGTGGTCTGGCGCGCCGCTGCGACCACCTCCCGCACTTGATGCGCCGTTAGAACCTTTCGGGCGGCGTAAAAGGGTTCCAACGCAACCTCACGCGGGTTCCTCGGCGCTACCGTCCCCTCACGTGCGTGGCTCTCACTCGCCTATTGTCCGCTCATGTGCGTGGCTCTCACTCGCCTATTGTCCGCTCATGTGCGTGGCTCTCACTCGCCTATCGTCCGCTCATGTGCGTGGCTCTCGCTCGCCCCCCGCGCTGCCTGCTGCTTACGTAGGCACCCGCCACGTCGTGCCCGCCGACGGCGTTCGCGAACCTATTGCTGTTTCGCACACGGGCGCTGCAGTCGCCTGAAGCGCCGCCAGGACCGCATTGCCCATCTGATGCTCCGTTGGAACCTTTCTGGCGCCACGGAAGGGCCCTAACGAAACCTCACGTGGGTTCGACGGCGCTCCCGGAACCTCACACGCACGGCTTCTGCTTGCCGGCGGCGCTCCCGGAACCTCACACGCACGGGGCTTCTGCTCGCCGACGGCGCTCGGAGACGCACCACCGCATCGCGCGCCGTCCACTGCCTCCTGACGACGGCGCTCGGCTCGTTCCCATCTCCCCTCGCCGTGCGGAGGGGCCTCCACAGATGCCTCATTGGCAACGTGTGGGCAAGGAAACGGCTTGGTCTGTGGAAAAGGTGACCGAACGGCGTCGAAAATTTCTAGGGTCCGTTCCATGAGAACTCTCGAAGCCATGGACCTGGGACCGAAACTCACGGTGCTGAGCGCCAGGGAATGGGAACGACGTCCCAGAGATCTCCGGCGCAGACCGTACATGCAGCAACTGGCCAGGGGAGCGTGGGTTCGGAGCGCTGAGCCGCTGAATGTTCAGCAGCAATCGGTTCTGTTGCGGGATCACCTGGACCAACATCGAAGCCAGGTGGCGATTACTGGGTTGACCGCGCTGGTCATGCTGAACTTTCCCGTCGATCACGCCTACGGCTGGGAAGAACGGCTCTTGAGGCACCCGTCGGCACCGCGGGCTCGGGAGTTCGTAGCGCGATCCAACACCACGCATCTGGCATGGAACGGAACGAGGATCGCCTCGAACCAGAGACTGACGCGGGTGTCCAAAACACTGGGCTTGCCGGAGATCGTGGGTCCATGGGATTGTCCGTTGACTCACCCGATGGAGGCGCTTGTGGTGGCGGCGCCGGTCCTCCCGCTGTGGAGAATCACCGCGTGTTTGGATGCTCTGATCTCGCTGCGGGTCTTGGCTGAAGGGCGCACCGTGATGGAACCGCTCACTGTCGATCAACTGACGGACCTGCTCAACCAGCTGCCACCGCGGGCTCAGAGCGTGGTGCGGGTTCGGCAGGCCATGGCACTAGTCCAGGGGCCCACGATTTCCGCGATGGAAACTCTGCTCCGATTAGTGCTCCTCAACTGCGGACTACCACCCATGGAGAGCAACTTCCCGGTCATGATGGGCGGCAAGTATGTATACCCGGATCTCGCCTGGCCGGAAGACATGGTCGCGCTCGAGTACAACGGACGACCTCACTGGGAGGACGGCAAGGCGTACGGAGACGAGAATTATCGGATTCAACGCCTGCGCGATCACGGGTGGCAGGTCCGAGTGGTGGTGATCGACGACCTCAGGGATCCCAAACGGCGCAGAGAACTCCTGCAGTGGCTGTTCCACCACCTGGATTCAGCACGCGCCAAGCGTTGTCAGAGCCAACCGCCACGCCTGAGGGGTCGTTAGAACCCTCCAGCCACTCGAAAAAGGTTCCAACGGCCCCTCAGGTGTGCTCCAAGGTTCTAGTGGCGCCTGACGTGTGGGGCCCCAGATGTAAGTGGCACTCGGGGCCCAGGCGCTGTCATGAATCCCAGCTCCGGCGACCCCTGTCCAGACCTACTCCGGCGTGTCCACCTTGGTGGGATTGAGCACGCGGGACAGGAAGGACTGCGTGCGTTCGTGCTTGGGGGAGCCGATGACCTCGCGGGCCGGGCCTTCTTCGATCACCACGCCGCCGTCCATAAAGACCACGCGGTCGGCGACGTCGCGGGCGAACGACATCTCGTGGGTCACCACAAGCATGGTCATGCCCTCATTCGCAAGCTTGCGCATGATGGCGAGCACGTCACCCACGGTCTCGGGATCCAGGGCCGAGGTGGGCTCGTCGAAGAGCATCAGATCCGGGTTCATGGACAGCGCACGAGCAATGGCCACCCGCTGCTGCTGGCCGCCGGAGAGCTGACCGGGGCGCTGCTGTGCCTTTTCTGCCAGACCTACGCGTTCCAGGTTGGTCATCGCGGTCTGTTCGGCCTCGGACTTGGAACGCTTGAGCACCTTGATCTGCGAGACAGTGCAGTTCTCCAACACCGTCAGGTGGGGGAACAGGTTGAAATGCTGGAACACCATGCCCACGTTGCGGCGCATGGCATCCACATCGATGTCAGGGTCGGTCACGTCGAAACCACTGACCGTGATGTCCCCGGACTGCGGTTCTTCCAAGAGGTTCAGGCAGCGCAGCAGCGTGGACTTACCGGAACCGGAAGGCCCGATCAGGCACACCACTTCACCGGAGTTCACGGTCAGGTCGATTCCGCGCAGCACCTCAAGATCGCCGTAGGCCTTGTTGAGCCCTCGCACGGACACGGCCGGCGTCTCGGCGGGTGTAGATGCCTGAGTGTTTTCGGTTGCAGATGTGGACACCGTGGCTCCTAGGAGGACTTCTTGACGCGGTCGGTCTTGGTTTCAAAGCGGCGGGACAGGATGCCCAGCGGCACGGTGATGATCAGGTAGCAGATACCCGCCGCGACCAGCGGGGTCAGACCCGCGCCGGCACCCGAGATGCCCTCGCGGCCGAACTTGGTGAGCTCGTACTGCGACAGGCCCATGCCCAGCAGATAGACCAGGGAGGAATCCTTGGTCAGCAGGATGACCTCGTTGGTCAG
>CAACWU010000318.1_pt1 | contig 12843 bp, 13 predicted proteins | sample 2275741 | NCBI WGS metagenome assembly CAACWU01 (sample SAMEA5312470, study PRJEB27640) | indoor metagenome | biome: indoor environment; feature: uncontrolled; material: tiles wood | place: Germany | collected 2014-07-07
CCCGGCGATAAGTGGTGGAGGACATGGTTGGACACGACCACGTCGAACCGTTCGCCTTCGGCGACCAAGTCCGCGCTCGACAGCGCCCGGTAATCCACCCCGACACCGTTGTCATGTGCGAGCGCCCAGCTATAGGCTCTCGGGTCCGGGTCGATGGCGGTCACCGACAGCTCGATGCCATCACGGGTGGCCCATCGGGACAGGACCCGAGCGACGTCGCCACCCCCGCTACCCACGTCCAAAAGTGTGGGCGTGCGGCCCTCCCCGGCTGCGGCTTGAAGGGCCGGACGGATCCAGCATCGGTAGACGGGCCGCCACGAGGCGACCAACGGATTAATCACGCCGAACAAGGCGTAGGTGTTGTTCAGTGCCACGGGATCACAGCCCGGGTCATCCATCAACTCCGCTTCGTTGATACTCCGACGGCGCAGTAGCGGATCCTTCATCGTGGCCGAACTTCGGGTTCCACGGCGCGCACCAATGCGCTTTCGATGCTCAGCCCTGGACCGAAGGCCAACGCCGCCACAAGCCCACGTGCCCCTGACGTCCGAATCCTGTCCAGCACAAAGAGAATGGTGGCACTGCTCATGTTCCCGACCTCTGACAAGACGCCACGGGACGGTTCCATTTGCTCATGAGTGAGCCCCAGACGTGATTGCACCTTGTCCAGGATGCTCCGGCCACCGGGGTGCACGGCCCACAGTGGTATCTCGGCGGCGTCCAGCTCAGCCCTGGACAGCAACGGGGCCAGCGCATCCGTGACGTGATCGTCAATGATGCGCGGCACATAGGTTCCCAGGATCATTTCAAACCCTTCGTCGCCCACGCTCCAGGCCAGGTCTTCTTCACCCACCGGTGCCAGTGTGGTCTCGAAGTCCTCCAGTTCTAGTACGGGTTCGGCTGTCGGGTCGCCGGAATCTCTAGCCGTAACCACGGTCGCCGCAGCACCGTCTGCGAACAAGGCGTTTCCCATGATGGTGTCCGGGTCGTTGCGAACATGCAGGTGAAGGGTGCACAGTTCCACGCACACCACCAGCACGACGGCCTGCGGATCGGAGCGGCACGCGGTGTAGGCGGCTCGCAGAGCGGGGAATGCGGCATTGCACCCCATGAACCCCAGGTGCGTTCGGGCTACGTTTGCCGGGAGTCCCAGATCCTTGACCACCCGGACATCGGGCCCGGGTGCGAAGAACCCCGTGCAGGACACCGTGATCACGTGTGTGACGTCCTCGGGTTCGACGGCCGGAGCAGCTTGCGCGAGCGCGGTGCGCCCAACCCGAACGAACAACCTTCGAGCATGCTCGGTGTAGAGCTGGTTGCGGGTCTGCGTTCCCGGGGAGAGCAAGTGCCCCGAGACGGGATCCACGAACGGCGACGGCGCGGCGTCGTCAGTCTCGTTGGTGCCATCGAGGCCCCGCGAGACGGCCGTTGCGAGCTCCGGAAGGACCGTGTGGCGAGTGGCCACGCCGGATCCCGCGAAGGCCGAGCCGACCAGCCGGGACCCCAACCGTGTCATGGCTGGTTGGTTGGCGAAGAGCTTCGCGACATCCGGCTGGTGGATTTGAGTATCCGGAACGGCGGTCGCAATCGTCAGCATGCGTACGGTCATACCCCATGGTAGGCACGGCGCGGTCCCAGCCGGTGCTGTCGGGACACGCCCGCGCAGTGCCGACACGGGTCCGGTCAATCCCTTGGTCGGCGCATCTCGCCGGGAAGTTGTTCGAGCAACCGCAGCCAGAGTTCGGACACCGTGGGATAGCTCGGTACCGCATGGCGCAGCACGTGGACCGGCACCTGACCGGTGATGGCGATGGTCGCCGCGTGCAGCTGCTCGCCGGCCTCCGGCCCCACGAACGTTGCGCCCACCACGCAGCGCGTCGAACCGTCCACCACGATTTTGGCTCGCCCGGGAACGTCATTGCGCAGAAGCGCGGAACCCGCTGTGGAGTTGTAGGGCACCTCGGCGGTGACCACCTCGATCCCCTGTTCACGCGCGGTGGCTTCGGTCGGCCCCACCTGCGCCACCTGCGGCTCCGTGAAAATGACCTGGGGAACGGGCGCGTACTCGGCGACGAAAGGTTCGGGGCCGCCCGTGGCTGCCGCGCGGATCTTGGCCCCCACCACGCGTGCCCGGTACTTGCCCCAGTGAGTCAGCGGAACATCCCCGCTTGCATCGCCCACGGCGTGTAACCAATTGGGGAGGTCGTCATCGAGAACGTGGTCCGGAGTGAGTCCCACGGCGTCCAGCCCTAGATCTCCCAACCGCGGTGCGCGCCCGGTCGCCAAAAGCACCTCGTCCGCTTCGAAATCACCCGCGGTGGTCTGAAGCTGTACGGTGCCGCCGTGAATCTTCCCCAGCCCGGTGGCCTCGGGGTTCTCCCTCCGGCACGACGTCACGGACGCGTTGAAGACCACGTCCACGCCATGAGTTTTCATCCCCTCCAGGACACTCTGCCCGGCGAACGGCTCGTTGTCCGACAGTAGGTCTGGGCCTCGGACCAGCAGTGTGACCTGCGCCCCCAGGACCGGCCAGCCATGTGGCGGCCTCGCAGGCAACTACCCCGCCGCCCACGATTGCCACCCGTTCCGGCACCTCGACCACTCCGGTGGCGTCGGCGGAGGTCCAGGCCTCCACACCCTCGAACTCGTCCGGCACCTTGGGTTCGCTACCGGTCGCGATGATCACGGCGTGCCGCGCGGTGATGGTGAGCGCAGCGGCGTCGTCGACCCGAACCGTGCGTTCGCCGACAAGGCGAGCGTGACCGCGGATCACCTGGATCCCTGCCGATTCCGCCCACTCGACCTGGGAAGAATCGTCGTAATTCGACACGAAGGAATCCCGGCGCTCGAGCATCCCACCGTGGTCCAGGCGCGCGGGCGAGACGCCGTCAACGTCTGCGGAGGTGCCAGCGACATCGAGAGGGCGCAGCAGGGCCTTGCTGGGCATGCACGCGTAGTAAGAACACTCGCCACCCAAAAGATGGCCCTCCACGATGACGGCCGTGAGATCGGTGCCTTCGATCGCGTATTGGGCCGCGTTCTCGCCCACGGCTCCCCCACCGATGACGACGACGTCCACGGTGAGTTCCTGAGTTTGCGGTTGTTGCGTGTGGGGCATGAGCACCTCTTCTTGAAGTGTCGGTGTGGTGTGGCCGGTAATCAGACCCCACCACACCGGGTGGGAAGCCTACTGATTATTCAGAAGCCTACTGACAATTAATGGCATCGTAAGCGCCCACGCCCGCCCTGACCACATCCCCTAGTGATGACCACCACCGTGCACATCGTGGAAGGCCATGATGCTCTTGGGCAGCACCGTGAAGGGCCGCATCATCGTGTGGTCCTCGTGATCCAGAATGTGGCAGTGGTACATGAAACTGCCCGTGGCGCCGGTGAAGTCACCGAGCACCTGGACCCACTCCCCCGGTTGAATAACCCACGTATCCTTCATACCCGCGGTCATCGGACTCACCGGGCGACCGGCTCCGGGAACGGGCAACGGATTGGAAGTTGAAGCCGTCGCGAGGTTGAAGCCGGGCACCGACCCACCGGGACCGAGCGGCCACTGCCACCGATTGAGCATCTGGAACTCGGTCATGTGGATGTGCATCGGATGCGCCGGACCACCGAGATGCAGGATGTTCCAGACGGCCCAGTCACCTTCGGAGAACCTGATGGTCAGGGATTCGTCGAACAACTTGGCCGCCGGCTTGAACGTGAGGACCTTGCCGTCCGCGCGGGTCACCCGGATCACCTCCGCGGTGCCGGGGTCCTCGCCCTCCGCAAGCTCACGCAGCTCCCACATTTCTGGGTGCACGGAGCCCCCGATACCGGGAGGAACTACGGCCACCCAGGCATGAGCGTGATGGTCGATCACTCGGTCACCGATGATCAATTTGCCGTCATCCGTGTGGCGGTAGCGCACGTACTCCCCATTGAGAACGCCGGGGAGCCGGAACCGGTCGAGCACGCGGCGATCATCCACGCGGAACTGCATGACGCTTGCGTCTGCCTGCCCCGGTTGAGCATTGAGTGCCGTGCCGTTCTCATTGCGCAGCTCCAGGGTCCGGCCGCGGTACTTGGAGAAGTCCACGAGCACGTCCACCCGCTCGCCCGGGCCCATGTCCACGATCCCGTCCTGGGGAATGAAGGGCGCAGGCAGTAGGCCTCCGTCCGTACCAATGACCACCAGCGCATCGGTCTTGCGGCGCGCACCGAAGGCAGGGTCCGTACTGGGGATGTCCTTTGTCGGAGTGAACTTCTCATCCGTGGTGTCGTGGATGGAGAAACGGTGGATCCGCGAACTGGAGCCGTTGAGCAACCGCAGCCGGTACCAGCACGCGTCCACGTCCTTGGTGGGCCAGATTTTGCCGTTAACCATGTTGAACGGTGCGCTGACGGGAATTTCACCCTTGATCCCGGTGGAACCCGTGAAGCCGGCCTGCTTGTACAGGGCACGCCCCGTGAACTTGATGGTCCCCGCCGGCGCGCCCGCCTCGGATTCCAGATTGCGATCCGCGATACCGAGGAACAGCTCACGCTCACCCGACGGCAAGCGAAGCCGCGCTTCCTGCTCGTCCCGAATGATGTAGAACCCTGAAAGACCCGCGAATACGTTGAACCTGGTCACCGCCATGGCGTGATCGTGATACCAGAGGGTGGTTGATTCTTGACGATTCGGGTAGGTACAGCGCGTGACACCGCCCGGCAGGCTCACGTTGTGGGCCCAGCCATCGTTGTGGCCGTCCGTCAATGCGCCGTGGAGATGGACCACGGTGGCGGCGGTGAGTTCGGCGGTATGGTCCAGTCGCGGATAAGAATCCTCGCCGGGGCCCTTATCCGCGGCCCGACCGCCCGGGAGAGCGGCGGCACGGAAGTTTGCGTTGACCCCGGGCTGCCCGGGAGGTAACGGAGGCAGTGCGGGCACGCGTACGACGTCGTACGGCAAGTTCAGCGCCTTGCCGCCCCGTTCCAGCCCGTTCTCCCAATCGATGCGCACGGCGCGGTCCCACTGGACCTCGATCGTGGGGCCGGGAAGGCCGCCCTCGTAGGTCCACGCCTCGGCGGGCGGGATGTCCGCGTGGAACTGCACTCGCCCGAGTTCGGCACGAACGCGAATGGGACTGCCCGCCGGCCGACGCCACGCGCGAATGATGGTTGGCTGTGGGAGGCGATCACGAAACTTCTTCAACCCCAGCCCCGAGTCAACTCCCGGCAACGGGACTGGCCGCGGCGGCCACCACGGGAAACCGGCCGGCGGGTGCACTCCCGGCCGGTCCGCCGACGGCGCTGGCCCACCCATGGGTTCGCGCATCGGCTCTTCGGACGTGTCCGGCTCCACAGGAGCGAGAGTGATTCCAGGCTCCGATGGAAGCGGCGGTGCGCTTCCGGTCTGGGCAAGGTTGGCGTACTCGACCGAACCTGGCGCGGGGAGATTCTGCGATTCGGGGGTGGGAGTATTCATGATTAGCCCTCGCTTAGCGAGTAGTGCTGCGGCAAGTGAGCCCTCCGCGACCTACGTCGACCGTCAGTTGCCCTGATAAAAAATTAGCATAAGCAAATACCGGGGAGTAGGGGGTCACGTTTTGGTTAAGGATGTGAGGTCGCCCGGCGGTGGCCCAATGGCGGACAGAAGTAAACCCCGGACTCAATAACGAGGCCAGGGCCGACTCCAGAGTGTCCTATGCACCCAGAACAGACTGTGCGATGAGATGGTCGAGCTTCCGCACATCGATACCGCGTCCGACGTTGATCTTGATCCGACCCGCCCGGGTCCACAGTTCAATCTCGGCATTCAGGTCGATCGTTCCGGCGTTTTCCGTGGACCACATGTTGATACTCGAGTACGGAATCGAGTAAGTCTCAACTTTCTTCCCTGTGAAACCTTGAGCATCACGGACTATCAGTCGCCTGTTCGTGAACGTCGCAGCATCTCGTACGGTCTTGAAGGAAACGACAGGGGTTTCGCCGGGAACGAGCAGCTCTGGAATGTCATGGGGAGTGTCAATTTGAGATGTGAACGTCCACCCACTGTTCAATACTTGGTCACTCATGGGTTAGCCCTCTTTCATTGTTTCGCCTACGGGGACTTCTCGGCCTCACGGTTGCCGACGAGCGTTGGAGGTGAGTGGCATTCGAAAGGTCTCAATCACATATTACTGACGAGTTGCGAGTTTCAATCTCAAACGCATGGAAATAATTGCGTTTTCCCTAGTCAGGACAACCATGGGCTCGTAAAGTGATGGCTGAATCTTCCCTCGAGAATGACCAGAGTTGAGGAGCAAACATGATGGGAACAGTTCCGGAGTGGATCTCCGTCTTAGTGGCAGCGGCTGCACTAATTGCCGCCGTTTGGGCGGGTCTGACTTCTAAACGCCTTTTTGACGTAGAACGCAAGCGCGATGAAGTTGCACTTGATCGGAGAGAGAAAGAGCAAGCAAGCGAAATTGCGGCCTGGTCCGTTACTTATGACACTCCCGCCGACCAGCCATCGCCCAAGGGACTGCTGATCCACAACAGCTCCAATGCGCCAGTTTTCGATGTCAAGGTACTCAGTACATACTCCAAAACTAAGAGGGACACGCCTGAAACTCAGAAACCCCTCACGATGTCCGTGCTGACCCCTGGTGATTACGCGGCAATAGAAGACGATAAGTTCCCGTGGAAGTTTCCTGAAACCCAGTCCCGCGTGGAAGAAAAAGTCCACTCCAGATTGCGACCTGTGACCAACAACCCCGGCTGGATGGTCACAGGTATTGCCTTCGTCGACTCGTACGGGACATCCTGGCTGCGTGACGAGCGGGGACAACTACTCCGCCTAGAGAAAGAGGAGACACCATGATTCAGGCAACCCCACACATCGGCTTCGAAGGCCAGGCAGAAGAAGCGCTCATGTTCTACCACTCCGTCTTTGGCGGGGACCTCAAGATCACGCGTTTTCGAGACTTCGGCATGGTCGAGGACACCCCTGACTGGGTCATGCATGGTCAGCTCGACACCGACATGGGGTCGAGTCTCATGGCCTCCGACAACCCGGGCGGCGTCACGGGAGGCAGTCGTATCAACGTCTGCATCTGGGGCGACGACGAACAGCGCATGACCGAATTCTTCAACGCACTCGCTCAGGGTGGCACGGTGGAGATGCCGCTTGAGAAGCAGGAATGGGGTGACTCCTTTGGCGGGTTACGCGATCGGTTCGGGGTCGACTGGGGTGTGAACATCGGCTCCAAGGAGTCGTAATACTCCTGGTCACCCTCGCTTGTGACATGCGTCATGTGTAGCGTGGAGTTGCCACACCGTTGAGCGGTCGGCATCACTTCCCGAACGCGCCGGCCCAGCGGACCGACGATGAGGAGATGCCATGAACGAGCGTGAACTGACTTCCCCGACCGATTCGACTGACCTGGCTGGCGCCCCCCAAAAGAAGATCTCTCGAGCCCGAACCGGCATGGCCTTCCTGGGTCTGGCGGGACTTCTCACGCTCGCCGCGTGCGGCGACAACGCAGGCGGTGGCGGCGGAGAGGAAACGGGCTCCGAAGAGACGAGCGCGGCGGCGTCGGAACCCGAAACCATCGCTACGGCGGACGTCCAGAATGCCGACGGCGCTGACTTGGGCACCGTGGAATTCTCCTCAGCGGAAGACAATGACCAGGCCATGGTCGTTTCGGCCGAACTCTCAGGACTGGAACCCGGCTATTACGGGTTCCACGTGCACGCGAACGGCGTGTGCGAGGCGGAGAGTTCCGCGCCCGATGACCCGTCCGAGACCGGTGCGTTCCTGTCCGCGGGTGGTCACTTGGGCGGCGACGACGCCCGGCACCCCGAGCACGCAGGCGACCTTCCCGCGCTGCTAGTCATGGAGTCAGGCGAGGCCAAGCTGACGTTCCAGACGGATCGGCTCACCAGGGACAACCTGATGGACGATGACGGTTCCGCGCTCATGATTCACTCCGACCCGGACAATTACGCCAACATTCCCGAACGCTACGCTGCCGACGGCGCGGACGAGGACACTCGGTCCACCGGCGATGCGGGCAGTCGCCTGGCGTGCGGTGTCATCGAGTAGTCGCCTCTTTGCTGCCGCGGTAGGCGGTTCAATCCTCGCGCAGCGGCACAAACCTGAACTGCCCGTGGCGGGTGACCTTCACGCCCTTTTGACGACGGCGCACACGCAGCATTTCGTCCGCCACCGGAACGACCATGACGCCGCCCTCCCCCAGCTGTTCCACGAGCTGCTCGGGGAGGACATGCGCCATGGCGGAGACGAGAATTCGATCGAAGGGCGCCTCCTCCGGGGCTCCGAGCGCACCCTCGATTGCTTGCCTGACCTGTACCCACGGCTGGCCTTGTCGTGCGTTCGCGGCCCGGGCCAGGTCGACGAGTTCGGGGATGCGTTCGACACCGATCACTTCACCGTGGCTCCCGACCAGGTGGCCCAGTAGCGCCGAGCTCCATCCGGACCCGGCTCCCACATCCAGCACGCGATGGCCGGGCTGCACATCCAACAGTTTGAGCATGGCCCTGACTGTGCTCGGTTGGGAATTGGTTTGCCCGTGCCCAATGCTCAACGGGGCGTCCACGAACGCGAACCGGTGAGCTTCCACAGGGAGGAAGTCTGTTCGTTTAATACGCGTAAATGCTTGGGAGATTGGATCCATGGCTGTCTCTAACGAATTGAACTGTTTCTCGATTCTGCCCGTTCGGTAAACCGTTCTGGAGACCTCAGCACCAACATGACGGCGACGATCAGCGCGGACAAGGTGCCCGTGATCATGTCAATCATGGTGTCGTAATTATCGATCTGCGCCCGTGATCCAATCATTTGATCCGCCGCGAACTCCCCGATTTCCCACAGCATGGCCACCAGTGCGCTGAATGACGTGACCACGGTCGCGTGAAGCCACCGCGGCATCTGGAATCGGTGCTTGCGCATGACAGCGCGGAGAATGTAATCCGCCCACAGCGCGATCATGATGCCCGAATAGAAGTGGACGATGGTGTCCCACGGTTGCCAGACGTCGTAGAACCGCAAGTAGCTGCCCATGTATCCGCCGGTGAAAATCAGCACGGCGTAGAGCAGCTGAAGATACAGCGGGATGCGAACCCGCGCGATGGCTTCAATCACCAACGGACTCAGGGACACCTGCAGCAGCCCCATGGCCATGACCGCACTTTCAGGGTTCCCGCCCGCCGTGTCCCCGATGAATGACACCAGCAACACCAGTTCCACCACGATGAGCGGCGCGTGCCTCAACAGCATTCCGCTGAAAGAAACACGTTTCATCATGCTGCTGACCCTACGCGCCTACCTGTGGATATTCTTGTGCCCCAGCCACGGAAGTAGGTTTGACCTCATGAGCCACCGGGACATCGTCAACAAGCTCCTGGACGAGCACGGACAGACCTACGCCCAGGAAGCGGGCATCCATCTCAAGGACACCCCCGCTCCCCTGTTTCAGCTCCTAGTCCTGGCCAACCTGTTGTCCACCAGGATCAGCGCCACTATTGCCGTCGCGAGGGCTCACGAGCTCATCAACAGTGGCTTCACCACGCCCGAGAAAATGCGCGACGCCACCTGGCAGCAACGCGTCGACGCTCTCGGCCGGGGTGGTTACCGCCGCTACGACGAACGCACTTCCACCATGCTCGGCGACGGCGCCGCCCTCCTTCTCGACACCTACGGCGGGGACCTGAGGCAATTGCGAGAGCAATCCGAGAATCCCAAGGACGTGCTGAAACGGTTGCAGGAGTTCCCGGGCATCGGCCCGACGGGCGCAGCAATTTTTGCTCGCGAGGTTCAAGGAGTGTGGCCGATCATGGCTCCGTTCTTCGATAAGAAGGCCCTGGATGGCGCGCGCAAGCTCGAGCTGCCGGACAACCCGGATTCTTTGAGTCGCTTGGTGTCATCCGAGGACTTACCGCGGTTGGCCTCCGCCCTGGTGCGTGTGGCCTTGGACCGATCCAAGAAGTAGAACGGAGAATCGCATGAACGCCGATGTCATTGTGGTGGGAGCCGGTCTCGCCGGTCTGGTAGCCACCGCGGAACTGACCAGTGCGGGACTGCGTGTCTTGCTGGTCGATCAAGAGTCAGAAGCCAACCTGGGTGGCCAAGCACATTGGTCGTTGGGTGGGCTCTTCATGGTGAATACCCCCGAGCAGCGCCGCATGGGCATCAAGGATTCCCCCGAGCTGGCCATGCAGGATTGGCTCGGTAGCGCGGGTTTCGATCGCAACGTGGATGACCCCGCCGGGGAAGATTACTGGGGCTTCCGCTGGGCCCAGGCGTACCTGGACTTCGCTGCTGGTGAGAAACGCTCGTGGCTGCACAGTCGTGGTCTGCGCTGGGTTCCGATCGTGGGTTGGGCCGAGCGGGGCGGGTATCTCGCGGACGGCCACGGCAACTCGGTGCCACGTTTTCATTTGACATGGGGAACGGGACCGGGCGTCGTCGCACCTTTCGAACGGGCCGTGCGAGACGCGCACGACGCCGGTCTGGTCACCTTCGCGTTCCGGCATCGAGTGAACGAGCTCGTGAAGTCTGGTGGTGCCGTGGACGGCGTGAGCGGCGTCGTACTCGCTCCTGACACCGCACCGCGAGGTGCGGCGTCCAACCGTTCGGAACTCGAGGCCTTCGAGTTCAAGGCGCCTGCCGTGCTCGTCACGGCGGGTGGCATTGGAGGTAATCAGGATCTGGTGCGCGCGAACTGGCCCGAGCGGTTGGGGCAGGTGCCGCGCACAATGATTACCGGCGTGCCCGAGTACGTGGACGGCCGCATGTTGGGTTTCGCGGAGGCCGCCGGCGGTCGGATCGTGAATCGCGACCGGATGTGGCATTACACGGAAGGTGTGACCAACTGGGATCCGATTTGGCCTGATCACGGGATTCGAATCATTCCCGGGCCGTCTTCTCTGTGGTTCGACGCGCGCGGTCAACGGCTGCCCGTGCCGAACTTCCCGGGTTTCGACACGCTGGGGACGCTCAAGGCGATCGGCCACAGCGGGTACGACTACACGTGGTTCGTGCTGACGCAGCGGATCATCGAGAAGGAGTTCGCGCTGTCCGGATCGGAGCAGAATCCGGACGTGACCGACCGCGATTTGAAACTCACCCTGAGCCGCGTGCTGCCCGGCGCGGCTGGTCCGGTCGAGGCGTTCAAGAAGCATGGCGAGGATTTTGTGGTGGCGTCATCCCTGAGCGAGCTGGTGGCAGGCATGAACGCACTGACTGACGAACCGCTCATCGAGCTCGCGGACTTGGAGCGACAGATCGTGGCGCGAGACCGCGAGATGGACAACCCGTTCACTAAGGATCTGCAGGTTTCAGCGATCCATAACTCTCGACGGTCGCGCGGCGAGAGGCTGGCGCGAACGGCATCACCGCACAAAATTCTCGATCCGAAGGCAGGACCACTCATCGCGGTGCGGTTGAACATCATCACGCGCAAGACTTTGGGCGGCCTGCAGACGGACCTGTCCGGGCGCGTTCAGGGCCTGGACCATTCGCCCGTTCCTGGACTGTGGGCCGCGGGCGAGATCGCGGGTTTCGGTGGCGGCGGGATGCACGGCTACCGCTCGTAGGAGGGCACGTTCCTGGGCGGCTGCATGTTCTCCGGCCGTGAGGCGGGACGGGGTATTGCGGAGGAGCTGCGGGGGTAGTTCCAACGGATTGGCAGGATGTGCATCAGAGGTGACCAGCCCGATAGTGAGTGCGACCTGGACACCACGTATTTGGGTAGCGAATTGATGGGGCCCGCAACAGGGTTCTCGGCGGGATCTGCCATTGGCCAGAACTTGGAGAACATTTCATAGGTCCGCCGCCCAAGGATGATGCCGTCGACCGATTCGAGCCAATGCAGTTGCTCAGAATCCTGCTCGCTCACCGGACCTGATGATTCCGGCGCATCGACAGTGTCGGCCGCTTCGAAGAAATCGATTCCACCGTCAGACTCGGCCGCGAATCCGTCTGCGGAGATTATTTGTTCGATCGTGATGGCACCCATTGGGTTGCCCTCTCTGTTTCGATGCACCCCTGCGCAACTGCCCCGACCTCAATGCGAGTTCATTCAGGCTTTCGCGCGTCCCCTGGGGTCTCAACTCAGTTTACTTCTTCATGTGCCGGTCACCCCGTGGCTTCTTGGCCGTCAGTTTCTTCAAGCACCGTTGATCCTGCTGACACGCTCGGGACCTGGGGGAATACACCGTCAAGTTGGTCTCGAGTTGCCCGAAGTTCTTGAACGAAAGGTTCACAGTGAACACTAGAAGCAACCGCACTTTCGGCCGCATCTCCAAGGCCACGGCGGCCGCGGCGCTGTCCGTCGCCGTCCTGGCACCAATCACCGCACCGGCTTACGCACAGCCCGATACCCGCCCGACAGCGGAGGCTGCGGCGAAGAACGAGACGCGGGCGGCGTCGTCGGCGAACGAACCTTTGCTGATCGGCCACCGCGGCGCGGCAGGTACTGCCCCCGAGAACACGGTGTCGGCTTTCAAGGACGCGCGGTCCTCGCACGCGGACTACTTTGAGATCGATGTGCAGCTTTCCGCGGACGGCGTGCCGTTCCTCTTCCACGACGACACCCCCGCGCGCACCACCAACGTGGAAGACGTGTTCCCGGGCCGCGAGAACGACCCGATCACCTCGTTCACCTGGGCCGAGCTGCAGCAGCTGGACGCGGGTTCGTACTTTTCGGACAAGTTCGTGGGTGAGAAGATTCCGCACTTCAATGACGCCGCCAAAATCGCCAACAACAAGATCGGCGTGTTCATCGAGATCAAGTCGCCGGCCAACTCCCCCGGCATTGAAAAGGTCGTCGCGGACTCGCTGCAGAACAATCGCGACTGGAA
>CAACWU010000079.1_pt1 | contig 12731 bp, 8 predicted proteins | sample 2275741 | NCBI WGS metagenome assembly CAACWU01 (sample SAMEA5312470, study PRJEB27640) | indoor metagenome | biome: indoor environment; feature: uncontrolled; material: tiles wood | place: Germany | collected 2014-07-07
GCGGGCCGTCCTGGGTGTCGTTGAACTGGACAATCTTGAACGCGCCGTTCTTACCGAAGGACAGCGGCATCTGGCCGTGGCCGCGACCTCGGCCGCGGTGTTGAGCCACCGTGGCCGGTGCTGCCTGGGCGGCGACGGGTGCGGCGCTCAGCACCCCGGCGGCCGCGAGCGCGCTGCCTCCGGTGATCAGGTTCCGGCGGCTGGGACGAGGGGTGTTCTCGGACATGTCGTGCTCCTGGTGTGAGGAATTCCTGGCCGCCGTGGGCGGCTGATGATTCACACCGTAGGGAGGTTGCGTTAAGAGGTTGTGACCTGGGGTTTTCATGCAGGTGCACGGCTGGGTTTGGGTTGGGAACCCAGCACGGTGGCTGGGTCGGGCAGAGTTTCGGGATGGGCCATGTCCCAGGCCTGTACCGCTTGCACTCCAATGCCCCGGGGTCCGGTGCGGCGGGTGTGGCCGTGGACCAGCAGCATGGTGGGTGCGAACAGCACGGGTCCGGACAGGGCCTGCGCTTCGTCGAAGAAGGTGCAGTCCACCGCGCCGGAACCGTCATCCACGGAAATGAACACCACGCGCTTCCCGCTGCGCATGGGCGGGGTCATGGTGGACACGCGCACCCCGGCCACCACTACTTCGGTGCCGTTGCGCAGTCCCAGCAGGTCTTCCGCACGGGTGACCCCGTAGGAGCGCAGGAGAGCGGTGTGGCCGTCCATGAGGTGGGCGGAGACTTCGATGTTCATGGTGTCCAGTTCCGCGCGCACCTTCTCCTCGGTGCTGGGTTCGGGTTGTTCCGGCGGCAGCCCGGTCAGTTCCAGGTCCCCCAGCGGAAGGGCCAGTTGTCCGGGACCGGGTTGTCCCTTGGCAGAGGCGCTGCGAGAGGCGGCTGGTTGATCGGCTCGCCGGGTCAAGTGGGTCACCAGGTCGGTGCGGGAGGCGCGAGCGCCCGAGGTGTTCAGGAGACTGTCCAGGGCCCCGGCCGTGGCCAGTCGCTGCAGACTCCGCCGAGAGGGTCTGGCCCGGGTGCGCACATCCGTAAGCGTGGAGTAGGGCTGACCGGCCACGATCCGTTCGATTTCCGCGCCGCTGATCCCGGTGATGCTGGTGAGGGACATCCGGATCCCCCAGGACCCACCACGGGTGTAGGGGATTCCCTCGTCCAGGTCCCCGGATTCCACGGTGCCGGGCCGGGCGGTCACGGGTTCGATGCGGTGATGATCCACGCTGTGGTTGATGTCCGGACCGAGTACGGGGATGCCCATGCGCCGGGCCTCCCCCACGAGCAACCGAGCGGGGTACATACCCGGGTCGTGTTCCCAGACCCCGGCCATGAAGGCCTCCGGGTGATGGGTCTTCAACCACGCGGACTGATAGGTGGGTACGGCAAAGGCCACACCGTGGGCCTTGCAGAAACCGAAGCTTCCGAACGCATGCAGGATCTCCCACACCTTCTCCACGGTTTCCGCGTCGTAGCCTCGGGCCCGTGCCCCGCTGCGGAAGGCGTCCTCCACGCGCTGTTCGGTCTCCGAGCCGAGCCTGCGCCGCCATTCGTCTGCGGTGGCCAGTCCGCAACCGGTCATCCGGTCCATCATCCGCATGATCTGTTCGTGGTAGACGGCCACCCCGCGGGTTTCCTTGAGGATGTCCACCAGGTCCGGGTGGGGGTACTCGGGGGTGCTCCAGCCGTGGCGGGAGTTGAGGTAGGGGCGCACCATGGACGCCTGCATGGGCCCTGGGCGGAACAGGGAGATGTCCACGATCAGGTCGTTGAACTCCTCCGGGCCCATGGTCCCGATCAGTTCGCGCTGCCCCGGGGATTCGATCTGGAAACACCCCAGCGTGTGGGTGGAGCTGATGAGCCGGAACGTGTCCGGGTCATCGCGGGGCATGGCGTCCAGGTCCAGGGCGGGGCGGTCCGGCTCCATGCGGGCCACCTCCTGAACCGCATAGGCCAGGGTGGATTGCATGCGCACGCCCAGGATGTCGAGTTTGATGAGGCCCATGGGATCCATGTCGTGCTTGTCGAACTGGGACATGGGCAGCCCGATCCCGCTGGCCTGCACAGGCGTGCGGTGCAGCAGGGTGGCGTCCGAGAGGATCACCCCGCACGGGTGCATGGAAATGTGGCGCGGCAACCGGTCCAGGCGTTCGGTCAGATCCACCAGGAGATCCAGCTGCCGGTTGGCCTTGAGGTCATCGGCCAGCCGGGTCAGCTCCGGGCGCTGCGCAATTTCCTCGCGCAGGGTGGCCCCGGGGACCCTCCACAACTGGGCCGCGATGTGGTCCACGAGTTCCTGTTCCAACCCCAGTGCAAGCCCGGCATCCCGCACGGCACCCCTGGAGCGGTAGGCGTTCTGCATGCTCATGAGCGTGACCCGACTGCTACCGAAGCGTTGGAAGATCTCGTGATAGATCCGGTGCCGCTCCGCGCTCTCCATGTCGATGTCGATATCCGGCAGACTGCTGCGCCGCGGGGACAGGAAGCGCTCGAAGACCAGGTCGTACTCGAGCGGATCCACCGGAGAGATCCCCAACAGGTGCACCACCAGGGACGAGACCGCCGAACCTCGGGCCGCGTGCCGAACCTTCAGCTGGGTCATCAATTCGGAGACCTCCGAGACGGTCAGGAAGTATCCGGCGAATCCCAGCTGCGCAATCACGTCCAGCTCCCGGTCCATCCGCGAGCGCAGCGATTCCCCGCTCAGTCCGGGGACCGTGCGGTCCCAGTTCTCGTGGGAGTGGAAGCGCTCCAATCCGGTGTAGCAGCGGGTTCTGAGTTGGGTGTTGGGGTTCCCGGTGAGACCGATGACGGAGGCTTCCGGAATCACCGGCTGGCCCACTCGCAGGTCCGTGACGGGGTCCTGGCTGCAACGTTCGGCCAGTCGGTAGGTGTCCGCGAGCAGGTGCGCGGCCCCGGTGGCCCCGAGGTCCGCGGCCGCCGAGATCTCGTGGGCGAGCCGGGTCATCTCCGCGGTGTTCTTGAGCCACCCCTGCCCCGTGGGTTGCAGCACCCCGGGATCCGAGCCGGCCAATTCCTCCAGGGACATGAGGGTGCGGGCCGCGTCCAGTACGTCTGCGGTGACGGCCTGGCCGGGGTGGGCGTAGCGCACGGCGTTGGTGAGGATCACCGGCAGCCCGGCCTCGCGCCCCACGGTGAGCATCCGCACGGCGTGACCGGTGCTGAGGGTGCTGCCCTGCGGTGCCAGGTGGGTTGCGGTCTCCACGGTGAGACACCCGGCCGGTAGGACACGCTTCCATGCGCGCAGGGCCGTGCGGGCCGCCCGGTAACGACGCCGGGCCAACAGCGATCCCACGTCCGAATCCGGGCCCACGAGCACCACCAGTCCGGGAGTTCCCCCGGCCGCCGCGCGATGCACGTGGCGGGCGATCTGGTCCCGGGTCAACCCGATGGGGCGGGCTGCATGATGATCGTGGTTCCGATGGGCCGCGGACACCAGCCGGCACAGCGCCGCGTACCCGGCTCCCCCGTTACCCCCGGTGGCCAACACCACCACGCGCCCGATCACCCGAGCCGGCGGCACCGTGCTGCGCCCGTGTCGACCGTGCTGGCCTTGCCGGCCGGCGGCGGCGCGAGTGTGTTTCCCCGCCGACGCCGCCACCGGACCCAACAACGCCAGGTCCACTCCCAGCACGGGAGCCACACCGTGCTGCTGACAGGCCAGCACGTGCTTGACCACCCCGTACAACCCGTCCCTGTCGGTGCACGCCAGGACCTGCGCCCCGTAGGACGCCGCCACCTGCGCGAGCTCGTGGGGGCGAGCCACACCGTAGTGCGCGCTGTAAGCGGAAGCCACGCGCAAATGAGGGAAATGCATACCTCATATTCGAAAGTTTGTTCGATCAATGTCAAACCGCCTGGTCAGCCACGAGCCACCATTGGCCGGTGATCTCGTGGCGCACCAATTCCAGAGTGCGAGGTATCACGGCCCCGCGTTGCGCCGCCTGGACACGCCAGTGCTGCCGGTCCACCACGGACTGCCCGCTTTCCCGCGGAACTCGCTCTTCCAGCTGCCACCAGCGGCGACGTTCGTACCAGCGCTGCGGTGGGGCCGTAATGCGGTGAAGTCTGCCCCGGAACACCAACTCGCACGGGGCACCCGACTCATCGCAGTGCACCTCGCAGGGTTGCCCCCACCCCTCATCGATCCGCACCGCATCGTGCGTCTCGCTCCACGTGAGGTCCGTGTGTTCTACCGCAGTCAGTACCGTCATGACTCGATCACTCTCCCGGTGTATTCGAAACTTTATTCGAGTACTGTGAGAGTGCCAAGGGTCGCTGACACGCATAAGCGGCCCGCCACGGGATGACCCGGGAAGGCCCCCGGGGCAGCACCGGAAGAACCCAGAAACGGCGACGTCGCCCGGCCGAGGGGACCGAGCGACGTCGTCGTGACTGTGAAGTGCCGACCGCGAGGTCGTGACTGTGAAGGAGCGCGTGGTTATGAGGTGTAGCGGCCCGGCTTGCCCAGCAGCACGCCCACCACCGAGATCACGCAGCACGCCATGAGGAAGAGTGCTGCGGCCCAGGTCTGTCCGCCGGCGGCGGTGATCAGGGTGGCCGCGATGAGCGGGGTGAATCCCGCCACGATGGCACCGTTGGCCTCACGTGCCAGGGCGATGCCGCTGAAGCGTTCGGCGGCGGGGAACAAGCCCGCCAGGTAGGCGCCCTGGGAACCGGAGGTGCAAGCGATCACCGCACCGTAGCCCACGGAAATGGCGACGGTCGCAGCCATCGCGCTGCCCGAGGACAGCGCCGCGAACAGCGGGAACGCACCCACCGCACCCAGCAGCGAGCCGAAGGCCAACACCTTATGGGCACCGAACCGGTCGGCGGCCAAGCCACCCAGCGGGGTGGCCAGCACGCCGCACACGGATCCGATGATCACCGCGGTCAACGCCGATCCCCGATCCATGCCCACGGCCGGTGAGGTCATGAAGGACAGGGAGAACACGGCCAGGATGTAGTTGAGCGCGTTGTGCCCGGTGATCGCGAAGAACCCCACGACCACCGCGCGCCAGTGCTCGCGTATCAGGGCCACCACGGGCACCCTGCGGCGTTCCCCACGCTGTTTGGCGGCGTGGAGCGCGGCCAGGTATTCGGGGCTCTCCTCAAGCTTGACGCGGATGAAGATGGCCAGGGCGAACAGCACCGCCGAGGCCAGGAACGGCAAGCGCCACGCCCAATCCAACAGCACCTGATCACCCAGAGACGCCGTCCACAGAAACGCGCCGGTGGCCAGCACAATGCCGGCCGGGGGCGCGGCGAGCACGAGCGACGTCATCAGTCCACGACGCCGCGGCGGGGCGAACTCCGCAACCAGGGTCATGGCCCCGGCCAACTCGGCACCGGCCCCCATGCCCTGCAGCAGACGCAGGAGCACCAGGAACACCGGGGCGGCCACGCCGATCGCGGCGTAGGTGGGCAACAGGCCGATGCCCACCGTGGCCACGCCCATCAGAATCACGGTGAGCAACATGGCCGGGCGGCGACCGTAGCGGTCCCCCAGGTGACCGACCAGCACACCACCCAGCGGGCGCGCCACGAAGCCCACCGCGAAGGTCGCGAACGCGGCCAAGGAAGCACCGGAGTCCATTCCCGCGAAGAAGAGCGGGCCAATGATCAGCCCGGCGGCCGTGCCGTACAAGGCGTAGTCATACCACTCGATGAGTGTTCCGGCCACGGCAGCGAAAAGTGCGCGCCCGGCCCCGGGGCGCATGGTGGTCTTGTTCACGGTGAAAGCTATCCCGTCTGAAATCTCCCGATCGCGCTAGCGGGACGCATAGCGACGGATGAACCGTACCTGATTCAAGCGCTGGATCTCGGGATGATCCCCCACGCCGGCGTCGTAGAACTGGTCACCGGGGCGGCGCACTCCCACGGTGTTCCACCCGGCTTGACGGGCTGCGTCCAGGGCCTCCACCTGGTCGGAGAAGAACAAGAACTTCTCACGCGGTTTGCCCAGCGCCTCGGCCACGTCGTGGGTGATGTTACGGAACGAACTCACCTCGTGTTTGGCGCCGGCCGATTCCAGGGAGAAGTGTCCCTTGATCAGTGGAATCAGGTTGCCCTCGGGCGAATGGCTGAACCAGGCACGTTGGGCGGGCAACGTGCCGTTGGAGAAGATGAACACCGGAATCGACTGCTCGGACCAGGTCCGCAAGGCGGGAATCGCGTCCTCGAAGAACGGCGAGACGAACTCCCCGGCGGCGAAGCCCTCCTGCCAGATCAACGCGTGCATCGTGCGCAGCGGGGCCGGCATCTGACCCTCATCCATCCAGGCTTCCAGCACACCGGTGAGATCCTCGGCGGTGGCCGAACTGTCCAGGCCGGCCAAATCGATGATCTGTCGGCGAGCGCGGGCGACCTCAGGTTTGTGGGAATACTCCTCGAAATAGCCGGTGAAGCGTTTACGGGAATAGGGGTAGAGCTCATCCCGGACGTACCACGTGGAGGAGAGGGTACCTTCGATGTCGACCACGATGACCTCGGGTCGGTCGAGCACCAGTGCATTGGCGGCGGCGGGCTCAGGCATGGTCGGCTCCCTGTGTTCTTTCGACAACGGTGTCTGCCCCGGCAACCCGGGGAATAGGCCCATTCTAGGCACCGGGGACGGGCGGAAACAGGAGGACGCACCCCTCGCGAGCCATCCCGAGAGGCATCCTCGGGGCGGTCACAAATCTTCATCATTTGTGGTGCTCAACGATCGTGTGGTTAGGTTCACGCGACAAGAATCACGAGTTCCGGTGCGAAGCCCTGGCTGGCCGGACGGCAACCCTCAGACGCTGTCGTGGGGTGCCCCAGGTGATGATTCGGCCCGTGATCAGTACCGGTACGGGCAAGGACGGCGTCCGGCTCACCAAACATTCTTCCGTGGCGCCCCGTCATGAGGAGTGTCATGGCCCCCGCCACCGCCCCGGTGCCCACGGTCACCGATTCATCATCAGCCCAGCGGACCCAACCCGCCACGGATCACGCGCTCGCGAGCGTGGGATCCGCAGTGCGTGACAAGAAGCGCGTGCTCGCCGCGTCCTTCGTGGGCACGACCATCGAATGGTACGACTTCTACCTCTACGGTGCCGCCGCAGCCCTGGTGTTCAGTCACTATTTCTTCCCGCAGGGTTCGGGCGTGGGCTCGATCATTGCCTCGTTCGCGACCTTCGCCATTGCGTTCTTCTTCCGGCCCCTGGGCGGCATCATTGCCGGGCACCTGGGTGACCGGATCGGCCGTAAGGCGCTGCTGGTCGCGTCCCTGTTGATCATGGGCGTGGCCACCACGGTGATCGGGCTGCTGCCGGGCTTCTCGCAGATCGGCTGGTTCGCCGTGGCCCTGCTCGTTGCCTGCCGCATTGCCCAAGGGTTGTCCGCCGGCATGGAGTGGGGAGGTTCCGCGGTGCTCTCCGTGGAACACGCACCCAAGGGGTTGCGCGGACTGTTCGGTTCCTTCACGCAGGTGGGTTCGGCGGCCGGCATGCTCTTGGCCACCGCGTTCTTCGCGATCATGCAGGGCGTCACCACCGCCGAGCAGTTCCAGGCGTGGGGCTGGCGCGTACCCTTCCTGTTCTCCGCAGTGCTCGTGATCATCGGCCTGATCATCCGCGCCGGCATCGAGGACGCCGAGGAGTTCCAAGAGGTCAAGCGCGAAAAGGCCGCCGCGACGTCGCCCGTGCGTGAGGTGCTCACCCAGCACACCCGCGGCGTGATCGTCTGCATCGGTCAACGCATGATCCAGCCGGCCATCTTCTCCATCCTCACCGTCTACACGCTCACCTACGTGACGCAGCAGCGCGGCGCGAGTCAGTGGGTCATGATCTCCATCCTGATCGCCGCCGCCGTGGGCCTGGTGGGCGGCCCGTTCTGGGGCTGGCTCTCCGACCGCGTGGGACGCCGCCGCATCTCCATCATTGCCGCGGCCGCCATCGGCGTGTTCGTGTGGCCCTACTTCTACTACCTGGACCACGGGCCGCTGGCCTTGCTGCCGCTGGTGTACCTGATCGGCATGGCCGTGCTGCATGACAGCATCTACGGCCCTCAGGCCGCTCTGTTCGCCGAGCAGTTCCCCACCCACCTGCGCTACTCCGGGGTGTCCCTGGGTTACCAGGTGGGCACCATTCTCTCCGGCGGTCTGACCCCCATGATCGCCGCGTGGCTCGTGGCCACCGGCGGCTCTCCGTGGCTGCTGTGCGGCTACTTGAGCCTGCTGGCCGTGATCTCCGTGGTCACCGGCCGCATGGCCAAGGACACCGTGACCGACGCGCCCGAGAACGCTCAGTACTGACTCGGCACCACCCGCACACGCCCCAGTACCAACCCGAAAGGACCCCTTTTGCCCCGCTCCTTGCTGCTCAATGCCTTCGAAATGCCCGTGCCCGTCCACCAGTCCCCCGGACTGTGGCGCCATCCCGAGGACCAGTCGCGCAACTACGCGCAGCTGTCCCACTGGGAGCGGGAGGCCCAGATCATCGAGAACGCGGGCTTCCACGGCCTGTTCCTGGCCGACGTTCTGGGGCTTTACGACGTGTACGGCGGCTCCGCGGACGCCGCCCTGCGCGGCGGCGTTCAGGTCCCCCAGTTGGATCCACTGATCCTGGCACCGTTGCTGGCCAAAGCCACCAGCACCCTCAACATCGGTGTCACGGCGTCCGTCACCTACGCGGCTCCCTATGACCTGGCCCGCCGCTTCTCCACCCTGGACGCCCTCACCGACGGGCGGATCGCGTGGAACGTAGTGACCTCCTACCAGGAGTCGGCGGCACGCAATCTGGGCCTGGGTCAGCAGCTGCCCCACGACCAGCGTTACGACCGCGCCGATGAATACATGGACGTGGTCTACTCGCTGTGGGAGGGCTCTTACGCGGACGATGCCTATGCCGCGGACGCCGCGAGCGGCGTCGTCGTGGATCCCGAGAAGGTCAAGGGCGCGGGGCATTCCGGCGAGTACTTCGACGTCCAGGCACCCGCTCTGGTCGCACCCACCCCGCAGCGCACGCCGTTCCTGTTCCAGGCCGGTGCCTCCCCGCGCGGGCTGAAGTTCGCGGCCAAGCACGCGGAGGCCGTGTTCTTCTCCGGGCCCACTCCCGAGCAGGTCGCCAAGTGGACGGCCGGTCTGCGCAAGGCCGCCGCCGAGTACGGCCGCGACCCCCGCTCGATCAAGGTCTTCACCAACGCCGCGGTGGTCGTGGCCGAGACCTCCGAGGCCGCCCGCGAGCGCCTCGAGTCATACAAGCAGTACGTGGACGTCGACGCCGCGCTCGCCCTGTTCGCCGGCTGGACCGGAGTAGACCTGTCCAGCGCGGACCCGGATGCCCCGCTCGAGCACGTAGAGACGGACGCCAATCGGTCGGCGCTGGCCTCGTTTACCAAGATGGATTCCGAGGGCGCGTGGACCCCGCGCCGAGTCGCCGATTTCGTGGCCATCGGCGGCCGCGGCCCCGTGATCGTGGGCTCCCCCGAGGAAGTCGCCGACGAGCTCCAGCGCTGGGTCGAGGTCGCGGACCTGGACGGCTTCAACATCAATGCATGCGTGCGTCCGGCCGACTTCGAGCGCTTCGGCCGGTTCGTCACGCCCGTTCTGCGCGAACGTGGCGTACTGACCGCCGACGACGTCGCTTCCGCCACCTCCCGCACGGCCCGCGAGGTCTTCGGCGGGGCCGGACCCCGTTTGCGCGAGGACCACACGGGAGCGAAGTTCCGGTTCGAGAGCTAAGACCGCCGCGTTGTCAGTAGAAGATCCCCCGGGCACGTGACGTGTCCGGGGGATCTTTTTGTTTTGTATCAGCTCGCGCAATCAACGTTGCGCGGGCAGCACGTACTTCCCCGTTTTGTCGGTGGCCAGCGCCAGGGACGAGATGTACTGCTTGGATCCGTCCGGAGCCAGTTCATTGGAGAGCAGCATGTCCGGGCGCTCAAACTCCATCCCGGTCACATGACAGGTAAGTGTCACGTCCGAGGGGTTGCCGTCCGCATCAACCATGGGCAGGTCGATTCCGTCATCCACGCGCCGCAGGTAGTACCGCCCCTGAGTCAGCACAGCCATGACGGGTGTGACGATCATGGCGATCAGGACCGCGAAGATCGGCGAATACGGTGCCACCGCCGGACCGAAAGCGCCGAAGAACATAGCGATGGAAATACCCGCCGAGAGCGCCAACGACGTCACGCCCACTGGATTCCAGTTGTAGAGCATTCCTCGACGGAACTCGGGGTACTTGGGTGAAAGTTTGAGGATGTACTTGTTGACCACGATGTCAGTGGCCACCGTGACGATCCAGGCCATGGCGCAGTTGGCGTAGAAGCCCAAGATGGTGTTGAGGAAGTCGAACATGTTCAGTTCCATCAGTGCCAGGGCGATGGCCAAGTTGACCACCACGAAGACCATGCGACCGGGGTAGGTGCGGGTCACCCGGGTGAACGAGTTGGTCCACGCCAGTGATCCTGAGTACGCGTTGGTCACGTTGATCTTCACCTGAGAGATAACCACCAGGATCACCGCCAGGGTCATGGCCAGCCACGCGGGCATCATCTCCCGGTAGACACCCAAGAACTGGTGGACCGGTTCATTGGCGGTGGCAGAGGCTGCCGGGTCCAATGTCGCAATCAAATACACCGTGATGAACAGACCGGTGATCTGCTTAATCGCGCCGAAGATCACCCAACCGGGACCGGCCAGAATCACGGCGCGCCACCAGGCCACACGGTTCTCATCGGTCTTGGGCGGCATGAACCTCAAATAGTCGATCTGTTCGGCGATCTGAGCGATCAGTGACAGGCACACGCCGGCGGCCAACATGACTGACGCGAAGCTCACTCCGGCACCCGCGCCTGATTCACCCTGATATGCGAAGAAACTACCCACGGAATCGGGATTGGCCAGGACCAGATATCCCACGGGGATCACCATGAGCACGAGCCACAGCGGGGTGGTCCAGACCTGCAGCGTGGCCAAGGTTTTCATCCCGTAGATGACCAGGGGGATGATCAGCAGGGTCGACAGCGCATAGCCGATGGGTTTGGGGATACCCAGCCCAAGTTCCAGGCCCTGAGCCATGATGGACCCTTCCAGGGCGAAGAAAATGAACGTGAAGGTCGCAAAGATCACGTTGGTGATCACGGACCCGTGGTACCCGAATCCCGAACCGCGGGTAATCAGGTCCAGGTCAATGTTGTACCGAGCCGCGTAGTACGCCAGGGGCAACCCGGTGACAAAGATGATGAACGCGGCAACGGTAATACCCAGCAATGCATTGGTGGTTCCGTGCGCGATTCCGACATTGGCGCCAATGGAGAAGTCCGCCAAATAGGCAATCCCACCGAGTGCGCTCGTGGCGACCACACCCGCGCCCCATTTCCGGTAGGAACGCGGTGCAAACCGAAGCGTGTAATCCTCCAGACTCTCGCGAGTGGCCGCTCGCGCGTCCGCGTTGGTGCCTGGTGAGACGGTAGTTGTCGATCCTTCGTGGTCCGGACGTGTCCGAGTATCTAACGACATGTGTTCGATCTTTCTTCTGGGCAGCTCCGAGAGCTGAAAGATGCGTGATGATCCGGTGGAAGGCTCTGTGTATGACCAGCTACGAATCCATGGGAGGCCGGTTCGTGTTGTGCATCCAACCGGCGACCCCAGAAGAACTATGGCCCCGAATTATTTCGGGAATGTTTTCGATCGACGACACTTCTGTGTCGGGGAAAGCCATTCGTGTAACGATTGAAAGAAGGGTCGCCGCCGATTCATCGGCAGCGACCCTTCGACAGTCACCTCGCACTCGCGAGAGCATCACACGGCTTGAGCTCGTCCCTCAAACAACTGCTGCCCCACGTACGCCCCGGGCTCGTTCGGAATCCCGGGCGGCACGGCGAACAGCCCGGACCCAGTGTGGCGCAGGTACTCGCTCAGCGCGTCCTGACGGGCCAGTTTGTTCTGGATCGGCACGTATCCGGTGCGCGGGTCGTTGACCATCGCGATAAAGAACAGCCCCGCGTCCATATTGCCCAACCGGTCCGTGCCGTCCGCGTAGTTGTAGCCGCGGCGCAGCATCTGCACACCGTTGTTGGTTTCCGGGTGGGCCAAGCGCACGTGGAAATCCTTGGGGATGATCGGTTGATTTCCCGCACCCTGCATGCCGAAGTCCGGCGCGGTGAACTCCTCGCCGCCGGACAGCGGTGCGCCCGTGCCCTTGGTGCGGCCGATGATGTTCTCCTGGCCCATCAGTGATTCGCGGTCCCAGGTTTCCATGATCATGCGGATGCGCCGGGCCACTAGGTAGGTGCCGCCGTCCATCCAGGTGCCGTCGCGGACCCATAGGTGATCGTTGAGCAGCTCCGGGTCCTCGGCCTTCAGGTTGGCCGTGCCGTCCTTGAATCCGAACAGATTGCGCGGGGTGTTCTGACTCTTGGAGGTGGACGAGGTCCGTCCGAAACCCAGTTGCATCCACCGCGTGGACACGATCCCGAAGCCCATGCGCACCAGATTATGCACGGCGTGGACGGCCACCTGCGGATCGTCGGCGCACGCCTGAATGCACAGGTCTCCCCCGGTCCGCGCCGGGTCCAGGGTGTCACCCGGGAAATGCGGCTCTTCGCAGCTGAGAGGGTAGCTGCGGGGCGTGGGCCGGGCGCGTCGGTGCCGGGATAGACGCCGAGGTCTCCCGAAGATGGAAGTTCTCACGCTCACCATCAGGAAGACCTCGACGTGCCCAACGCTACCTTCGACAGCCCCGA
>CAACWU010000049.1_pt1 | contig 12515 bp, 7 predicted proteins | sample 2275741 | NCBI WGS metagenome assembly CAACWU01 (sample SAMEA5312470, study PRJEB27640) | indoor metagenome | biome: indoor environment; feature: uncontrolled; material: tiles wood | place: Germany | collected 2014-07-07
CATCCTCGGAAGACCTCGACCCCTACCCGGTGAGCGACGCGCTGACAGATCTACACCCTCGATTGTGAAGAGCCCCTAAAGGCCACTAGTAATTAACTAGACTATTAGTATATCGGTCGTACACATATCTGTTGGTAGGTTCATTGCCACCTGCGACACGAAATGGATTTTCTGAGCTACCTATTTCTTGAGTGTTTATTTGTCCATTCACGACATATTCGATTTTTAAGCCGAATTCATAGTAACCATCATTTGGCTCAGCATGGAAAGTTACTTCTGATATGTCGTCCTGAGCCACCGTCCACGCATGACTTTGAAGAGACTCAACAGGAACTTCGGAAGGCTGTGGACCTGCCCCCTGACTAACCCCTAGATCTTCGAGAGTAGCTGTACCCCTCCTAAGATTTAGGTCAAATGTGCGCTGATAAGCTCCCCCACAACCCCCTCCTCGTTCTGCTACAGTCCACGCCGGATTGATATCCTCACTATATTCATAAACTATTGGCGTTATGTTTTGAATGATAATTTGATCACCAGCATGTTTGCTGCTCAAAATTAGAGTGAGGTAAGCCTCTTCCCACGGCACAGCCATGCCATTATCTACAAGTGTTTGAGGGTCGTACGATTGTCCTTTTTGCTCGATGGTTTGTACAGTAATATCATTCGACAAAACAGCAACAGGAGTGGGGGAAGCGCAAGGGGCAAAAGGCCAGGATGACACGAAATTATACATGGTAGATGAGGAATCACCTTTTTCCTCAATTGTTGTGAAAATGCCGGGAAGGTATCGATCCACAACGGCTTCTGTAACGGGAGGGGCTGTCTGACCAGCAATAAAACCTACCCCTGCAAGAAATAAACCACCTAATGTTGCAAACACAGTAGTACGAGCTCGATGCTTTGCCACAGTAGACCACGCTTTCAATTTTTGCTAGAGATCACTATTCTCACAAAGATGGGGTCAAGCGATGATTCTTAAGTGTAGGGACGGACTAAATGGGATGATGTTCCCGAGCAGGATTGTCCTGATTCGGGTGGGCCTAATTCATTCAATAACACTTACCCGCTGTAAGTGCCTTGCGTATGAACTCATTATGCCACCGGCGAGGTGCCTGTGGGGCTCACAGCTCTGTCTGCCAGGAGCACCTCTCCCTGTGCACGCTTGTCCCCGCGTCGAACTGAGGGTTTTGGGTACTCTTCTCGGTTATTCTTCCTCTCAGGACGGGATGCCTGATATCTGAAAAGGAGGGGCGGAGCATGAGTCTGGAACTTGACGCGGACGGCACGGTCATCGCCGATGGACGAGTAGTGGACTACGCCACCGCCTACCGATGGTGTGTGGACTCTCCGGAGACGATCACTGATCTGGTGAGGAACACTAAGGCATTCGCCATGGTCATCGCTGGCGCCGAACAGCAGGATGAGCAGGGACAGGCCGCTGCGGTGCGGGAAGCCTTCACCGTCGGAGAGCCGCGCAGTCCGGGAGATACCTGGGGCGCGTAGTCAATCTCGCCCACTTCTGCGGCCGCACCTGGTTGGGACACCCAGCGTGCGGAAGATTGAAGCGCTCTGTGATCAAACGGCGCAGCGGGCGGCGTTGAGTCTGCGCAGTCTCCGGTTCAGGAATAGCCCGTCGATCAGTGACCAGAACGCTAGTCCGCCCAGGGTCAAGGTCATGCACAGACCCATCTTCCAGTCGCCCAAGTAGTAGCGGTGCACCCCGAGTGGGCCTAAAAGCATCCACAGCACCCAAGTCGCCGTCGGATTCTTCGGCCCGCGGGCTCGCCGGGCAGTCGCTGCAGCGGCCGGGTGCTGATCGTGGTTAGTCCTCACAGGCCACACCTTCCTCTCCGCCTCGGTCCAGGCCCGCGCGGTACCCGGGTTGTCCTATGTAGATCGGGGCCGCCCCGGCGGCTCGGGCTGCCGCGCAGTTTTCATAGTAAACGTCCCCACCGGGCAGGGCGGGTTCAGCGGGGGCTGGTGGTTGCGGTTCCACGGGTTCAGGCGCTGGCGGCTCTGGGGTCGTGGCCGGTAGCTGAGGGATGGGCCCAGCTTCTGGCAGCTCCTGGTCTGGGCAACCCTCCAGCACTTCGGTCATGGCTTGTTTTTCAGGGGCCGTGACAAACAAGTCGTACCTGGTCTTGACTGCGATTTGCAGGGCGACGTATTCACAACGGAATGAAGTGTTAGGTGGCAACCATTCGGCGGCGTCCTGGGCGGATTTGGACCCATTAGTGGGCCCATCCACTGCCAGCAGGTTCAGCGGGTCGTTGGCCAAGGCCACCCGCTTATCCTGCGTTAATCGCTCCGCCCCGGTAATCCACGCGTTACCCAAGGCCACCACGTGATCGATTTGGACATCCGATGAGGTCGCCGGCCCACGTTCGAAATTAATGGTGGTTCCGGTGTAAGGATCGGACAGGGTTCCAGATGTGATGGTGCACCCGTCACTCGAGACGGGGTTGGCCAGATCACGAGCCAAAATGTCGTTACGAGCATCGCACCCGTTGCTATCCGGGTCGGCCCAGCCGCCGAATTGGGTATCGCGGTCATAGTCTTCGCCCGATCCAGCCGTACCTACCGTTAGCGCTGCCAGCGCCTCACCGGCCGGTGAGGATAGCTCCGGGGTGGGCGTCGGGGTCTTAGAAGGTGTGGGGCTGGGGGTTGGTGAGGCCGTCGCTGTCGTGGGGCTGGGTGTGGGTGTCGGGCTCGGCGTGGGTGTGGGCGTCGGGCTTAAGGACGGGGATGGTGTGATAGTCGCACTCGAGCTGGGAGTGGAGGATGCCGTAGGGGCGGCCACCGGCGGGGTGGCCGGTTCACCACCACACGCGCTCAGTAGCCCTACCACCAGGGTGAAGTGCACCGGGATGGCCACGACCCACTTCCCCACCGCGAAAGTCCCTCGCGCTAACGATGAGCGTCCGGGTGCTACTGGGGGGTCGTGTTGTGGCGAACTCATGCTCTCCCGCTCTATGCAAATACGATTATGAGCTCATCATCTCCCCCCACCGTGGGGTTTACAAGTGGAAACACCGTTGCCCTTCCGGTGGCGATCGGAGGGCCCACATTCGGCACCAGCACGTGAAGCCCCGGGCACGACAGTCTCCTGTGGACACCCGTTAGCCCCGGGTCGAGGCTCCCCCGCTTGCGGCCGGTAGGACCTTCGGCGGCGATCATCGGGTCCGTGTAGTGGGCGTTAATCACCGTCCGCCGCGCGACACGCTCATCGCAGCTTTGCGGACGGAGGAGTCCAGGAGGACCCCCCGCCCGGCGGGGCTCAGCGACGGAGAGGAGATCTGCCTGCGGGCGGCTCTCCACTGAGACGGGAAAAAGACCCACGCCTTGGCTCGTTGGGGGCTAAATCGGTGGTTTTCGCACTTCTTTCCGGCAGCCCGCGGTGACAAGCCGGGCGCGTGGACAATGGGGTGTTGTGGACGCCCTCTTGTCGTATCGCCAACCACGGGCCTCAAGGCCCCGCCTGCAGAGCGGATTGCTCCTGTGAGGCCCGGATCGAAGGACAGCAGCACGGCAGGGGCACCAACCTATCCCTGGCACTGGGCCGCTCCCACCACAGGCAGCCCAGTCTGGATACGACTGGCCGAGTGGACTGCGGGCGGGCACCACCTGCTCCATGGATCAGGGACCCCAGACCTGCATCGTCTCGAACCGCGCGCACCACTGGACTTCAGCCCCGACGACTACTCCAAACGCACCGCCGTGTTCGCCACCGAGGACCCCACCTGGAACTGTTACCGACTTCATAGCCGGGTTCTGTCCGTCGTTGGTCCTCGACGCCATGTGAGGGAATACAGCGACGTCGGCCTCTCAATTCCGGTTCAGGCCATGCCGGCGCGTGTCCAGGGCGTTCTTGAAATGACTCTCTGCGGCGTCGATTTCACTCGTCGGCGTCGCCGGATCGAACACCCGCAGTAGGGAGAATCGGAGGCTGGTGGGGTCGAGTTCGCGCAGCTCGAGGTTGCCGCCGTGGCCGTTGGTCGCGTACGCGTTCCAGCGCTGGCGGATGTTCTCTGCGCCATCGGCCTTGCCGATGTAGTGGCGGCCGTTGCGGGTGTCCGTGATCAGGTAGACGCCGACCACTGAGGAGAGCGCGGTGCGCCACGCGGCGTAGCGGTGCTCGCGCATCACCGCTTGGAGATGCGCGTGGTCGAGAATGAGCCGGTCGAAGCCGGGGAAGGGCACCGGTTGTGCGTCCGCGATTTCCATGACCGGGTATCCGGCGGCGGTGGTGCCGTTGAGTCGCCAGGTGCGCGGGGAGCGCCAGCCGATCACCAGGCGGTTCCTGAGATCTGACAAGAGGCTGGACTCAACGAGATCGAAAGTGCGGCGGGAGCCGTCGTTCAATGTCTCCCCGTGGTTCTCCAGCACGGACCACAGCCGTGCGCGGTCCCCGCCCTCCCGGATGAACACGATCCAGATGCGGGGCGGTGCCGCCGGGAACCGGCGTGGCTCTGTGGACTGTTCCCGCGTGTACTGCAGGATCTCGTCGTCAGTGGAGTCCGCATGGATGCCCGACAGGCCGGTGCCGTCGTGTTCGCGCACGTAGGCGTGGCGGATGACCAGAGCCTGTCCGGGGTCGATGCCGGCGCTACTCAGGATCGGCTCGAGCGTCAGCGTCATCTTCAGCTCCCTTTTTTGTGATCGTTGGTGCGATTTGGCCTCGGATCATCCTTGCGGACAGGCCAGACACGCTGAGGCGGCGTCCAAGGGATCTTGGGCAGCGTCGGCGTCGTTTAGTCGGGCTCGGGTGAAGGTTCCCGCGGCGTGGATGACGGCCCGAGCGTGGTCACGCTGCGTATCCCGCTTGTCCTTACGCGTCCCCTCACTCCTCCGAGTAGTTAAGCGATAGTCATCGAGGTCGGCCCTACTCAGACAGCCCTCCACACCTACGCCGTACCGGGTCTGTACCTCGTGCCTGATGTGGCCGCGCAGGGTCCGCCCTCAGGTTGTGCCGTAGCGCTGCTGGGCGCCCTGCTTGCTGATCTGAAGAGCCTCGCCCACCGTGGACCACGACAGGCCCACGTCGCGGGCATCCTTTACAGCCCATCCGCGGGCTGTCTCTGATCCCCTCACGAGCGCTTCAGCGCCCAAGAGCGCGAGATGCGCCCGGCGTTGGGCTTCCCCGGTCTGCGCCTCGGCGAAGCCTCGTGCGATGGATTTCGCGACGTTCGCGAAGCTCCCCGAACTGGCCAGCATGCGCCCGAGCTCTTCGGCCTGGCTGATGATCTGCTCATCTCCGCTCATGGGGCAATGCTGGTTGACGCCAGAGCACATCGTCAACTGATGTTGACGTCCGATGACCCATCTGGAGCGGGATCACTGGCAGGGGGTGGGGAAGCCGGGCAAGGATGTAATGTTGACATATCAACAATAATGATGTTGGCTCATTCCTGAGATGCACAGATAGTCGCTCCGATGGAGAGTTTCTAGCACCGGTGGCTCTCGAGGCACTCGAAGCGCTGCCCGCTGGATACGGTGAACATGTTCAATTCGCCGCATCTAGGAGTCCCTATGGCCAGAGGGCGCAAGAAACAGCAAGTCGAGGGGCAGCTGAGCATTGATGCCTTTCTCTTCCCGGAACCTGAGGAGGTTCGTGATGAACACGTACGGCAAGTTCGCGCAGGAAGCGTGGAGGACGACCGCGCCGGCGGAGTACGCCCTGATCCCGGACCCGGTGCAGTGGTTCGAGGCGTTGGGGGAGGAGGCGGCTCAGCGGGTGGGCGAGTTGATGATGGAGCTGGCCGGCCCGGATCCGGTGGGGGAGACCTACTTGGAGAAGGTGGGGCGGTTGAACGCGTCGAAGATGCAGGCCGAGGAGATCGTGCGCGCGGAGATGCTGACCCCGGACCCGTCCGTGCAGCAGGAGCCGGAGGAGGACGAGGAGGAGTCCGGGGTGGCGCGGAGGTTGCGGATCGTGCAGCAGCTGAACCGGGAGGACCGGGAGTACTGGGAAGAGGTGGACCGGCTGGACGCCGAACAGGCATAGCCCCGGCTTCCTCAGAGTCCGTGGACCCGGGGCGCTTCGTCCCCCGCGCCCAGGACGACCTGGCCCCGTCCGGGGCGCAAGCAAGGTTCCGAGCCAACCTGGCAGCCCTGCGGGTGCTGCGCACCCTGCAGGCCGAGGAGCGGGCCGCCACCGAGGCCGAGCGCACCACGCTGGCCCGCTGGGGGTCCTGGGGTGCCAGTGGGGTCGCGGAGGTCTTCGACGAGTCCCGCACCGAGTACGAGGCCGAGCGGGCCGAGCTGCACGAGCTGCTGGACGAGGCCGAGTACGCCGCCGCCCGGCGCACGGTGATCAACGCCCACTACACCGACCCGGCGATCGCCGCCGAGGTCTGGGGCGCCCTCACTGGTCTGGGGTTCCAGGGTGGGCGGGTGCTGGAGCCTGGATCCGGTGCCGGCACCTTCATCGGCCTGGCCCCCCAAGGCGCCCAGATGACCGGAGTGGAACTGGACCCGGTGACCGCGGCGATCTCCCAGGCCATCTACCCGGACGCCACGATCCGCACCGAATCCTTCGCCGACACCCGGATGCCCGGCGGCACCTTCGACGCCGCGGTGGGCAACGTCCCCTTCTCGAAGAATTCCTTGCACGATCCTCGGCACAACGCGGCGGGGCACTCGATGCACAACCACTTCATCCTCAAGTCGCTGGCCCTGACCCGGCCTGGTGGGGTGGTCGGGGTGATCTCCTCGGCCTTCACCCTGGACGCGCAGAACCCCGCGGCCCGCCGGGAGATGGCCGAGACCGCCGACCTGCTGGGGGCGGTGCGCCTGCCAACCGGGGCCCACCGCCGGGCCGCCGGCACGGACGCGCTGACCGATGTGCTGATCTTCCGCCGCCGCCTGCCCGGGGAGGAGCCGCTGGATCAATCGTGGGTGGAGACCGCCCCGGTGGAGCTGGATGGCCAGCAGGGGCGGATGAACGCCTACTTCCTCGCCCACCCCGCCCGGGTACTCGGTGAGCCGGTGATCGGCAACGGCATGTACGGCTCCGCCACCCTGACCGTGCGCGCGGGGGACCTGGCGGCGACCGGGGCCCGGCTGCACGAGCAGCTATCGGACATCACTGACCAGGCCCTGGCGGCGGGGCGGGGGATGACCGAGCGGACAGGTGAGCAGGAGCTCGAGGTCGCGGCCCTGGTGCCGGCTGGTGAGCAGGAGCAGATCGGGCACATCACCGCCCGCGGGGACGAGGGCTTCACCCAAGTCACCGTCGAGGGGGTGCACGCGCCGTTGAAGGTGCCCCGCACCCAGGAGGGCGAGCTGCGGGCTCTGTTGGGTCTGCGGGATGCGGCCCGGACGGTGTTGACCCTCGAGGCGGCCAACGTCGAGGACACCCCGGAGCTCGACGCCATGAGGACCCAGTTGGCAGGTAGCTATGAGGCGTATGTGGACCGGTATGGGCCGATCAACCGGTTCTCGGAACGGCGCACCGGCAAGTACGACGAGGCCGGGGCGGACATTCTGGCCCGGATCACCCCGCCGGCGGTGCGGCTGCTGCGCGGGGACCCGTTCGGGCCGCTGGTGCTGGGTCTGGAGCACTTCGACGAGGGCGCCGGCACCGCGGTGGCAGCCGGCCTGCTCTCGGAGCGGCAGGTGCAACCGCGCCGACCCGTGCTCGGGGTCGACACCCCCGATGAAGCCCTGGCCGTCACCTTGGACACCCTGGGGACCGTGGACCTGCCCCACATCGCCCGGCTGCTGGGCACCGACGAGACCGGGGCGCGCGAGGCACTGGGGGAGCTGGTCTACGAGGTGCCCGGCGAGAACGGTATCTATGAGACCCGCGCGGAGTACCTGTCCGGGGACGTGCGGGAGAAACTGGACACCGCCCGGGCCGCGGCGGCCGCCGATGGTCGGTTCCAGGCCAACGTGGCGGCCCTGGAGGCGGTGTTGCCGACCCCGTTGGGGGCCGATGAGATCGAGGCCCGGATCGGCGCGGTGTGGGTGTCCCCTCAGATCCATGAGCAGTTCTTGCGCCACATCATCAGGGACTCTGCTGCGCGGGTGGACCGGATCAGCGGGGCGAGTTGGGATGTGAAGGCCAGCCGGCATGTTTTCGCGGCCCGCAATGACTGGGGTACGGAGCGGATGGCGGCCGGGGACATCTTCAAGAAGCTGCTGGAGCAGCGCCGGGTGCAGGTTACCGACCCGGACCCCTCAGATCCCGAGGGCAACCGCCGGGTGGTCAACGCCACCGAGACCACTGCCGCCCAGGAGAAGGCGTCCCTGATGCAGGAGCGGTTCGGGGAGTGGGTGTGGGAGGACCCGGCGCGGGCGGCGGGTTTGGTGGATGAGTACAACCGGCGGTTCAACTCCATCGTGCTGCGCGACTACACGGTCGAGGGGGAGCGGTTGTCCTTCCCTGGGTTGGTGAAGAACTTCACCCCGCGCCCGCATCAGCGGGCGGCGGTGGCGCGGATGCTCTCGGAGCCCTCGGTGGGGCTGTTCCACGAGGTGGGGGCGGGCAAGACCGCGGAGATGGTGATCGGTGCGATGGAATTGCGCCGGTTGGGCATGGCGCGCAAGCCGGTGATCGTGGTGCCCAATCACATGCTGGATCAGTTCTCGCGGGAGTGGTTGCAGCTCTACCCCCAGGCCCAGATCCTGGCCGCCTCCTCCGAGGATCTGGCCGGGGATAAGCGGCGGGTGTTCGTGGCGAGGGCCGCGGCCAGTGACTGGGACGGGATCATCATGACCCGCACCGCGTTCGAGCGCATCGAGCTCTCCGAGGAGTCCAAGGCCGCCTATGACCTGGCCGAGATGGGGCGCCAGCGGGCCGAGCTCGAGGCTGCCAACGAACGGGCCGCGGCCAGCGGGGCGGACACCATGTCGATCAAGCGCATGGAAGCCCGACTCCAGGCCCGCGAGGAGAAGCTGAAGGAGAAGGCCGACCGGGCCACCGATCCGGGGATCACCTTCGAGCAGACCGGCATCGACTACCTGCTGGTCGATGAGCTGCACGAGTACAAGAACCTCGACACCGCCTCCAACATCTCCGACGCGGCGATCGACGGGTCCAAGCGCGCCAGCGACCTGCACTCCAAGGTGGAGTACCTGAGGGCCAAGCACGGGGACCGGGTGATCACCGGGGCGACGGCAACCCCGATCGCGAACTCGGTCACGGAGATGTACGTGATGCAGCGCTATCTGGGCCCGGAGCTGTTGGAGCGGGCCGGGATCCACGACTTCGACTCGTGGGCGGCGACCTTCGGTCAGGTGGTGTCCGAGATGGAACTCTCCGTGGCCGGCGGGGACACCTTCAAGATGAAGGAGCGCTTCGCGAAGTTCCAGAACGTGCCGGAGTTGCTGAAGATGTTCCACACCTTCGCCGACGTGAAGACCGCCGAGAACCTGCACCTGCCCACCCCGGACCTGGTGGTGCGGGAGGACGGGAAGCGGCTGCCGCACATGGTGGCCGTAGAGGCCTCGGCGGAGTTGCAGGACTACATCGCGGAGATCGGCCGCCGCGCCGAGGCGATCCAGGCGCGGTTGGTGCCCCCGACCGAGGACAACATGCTCAAGATCAGCTCCGACGGGCGCAAAGCCGCCCTGGACCTGCGCCTGGTCGACCCGGAGCTGGGCTCGGTCGTAGCGGAGACCAAGATCAGCGCCGCCGCGGACCTGATGGCCCGCGTGTACGAGGAACACCGGAACGACGTGTTCACGGATCCCTCCACCGGGGAGGAGCACCCCACCCGCGGTGGCCTGCAGATCGTGTTCTGCGACCTGGGCACCCCCTCGGAGTCCTGGAACGTCTACGAGGAACTCAAGCTGCAGTTGGCCGAGCGTGGGGTGCCGGGGGAGAAGATCCGGTTCATGCACGAAGCCAAGAACGACGCAGAAAAGGGCCGGTTATTCTCGGCCGCGCGCACCGGTGAGGTGGCGGTGCTGATCGGCTCCACGCAGAAGATGGGGGTGGGCACCAACATCCAGGCCAGGGCGGTGCACCTGGTGGACCTGGACGCCCCGTGGCGCCCGGCCGATGTCGCCCAGCGCCACGGGCGGATCATCCGGCAGGGCAATCAGAACCCGGAGGTCGCGATCTCCCAGGTGGTGACCAAGGGGTCCTTCGACACCTTCATGTGGCAGACGTTGGAGCGGAAGTCGAAGTTCATCGACCAGATCATGCGCGGCCGCCTGGACGTGCGCGAGATCGAGGACGTCGGGGACAACACCCTGTCCTTCGCCGAGGTGAAGGCCATCTCCAGCGGCAACCCGCTGATCTTGGAGAAGTCGAAAGCCGATCAGGAGCTGGCCCGGTTGGAGCGGTTGAACCGGGCCTGGCACCGCAATCAATCCTCACTGGTGTTCCGCAAAGACGCCGCCCAGACGCGCGCTGACGCGCTGGAGCAAGAGATCCCCGTGCTCCGCGCGGCCGCGCAGCGGACCACCGATGAGCTCGGCGGTGAACGCTTCCGCATGAGCATCGATGGGGCCACCTACGACAAGCGCAGCGAAGCCGCGCAGGCGTGGCAGCAGTGGGCCGGTGTCCACGCCACCTCCCGCCCGCCCCGGGGCGGAGAGATCGACCTCGGGGTCGCCGGCCAAATTGGCGGCCACGACGTCCGGGTCGTGCAGCGTCCAGGGAACCTGGCCGATCTGGGCGCTTCACCGGTGGAGCTGCGCATCGATGACGCCCCCGGTGTCGCCGTGGAAGTCACCCGCGCGACGTCGTTGAATCCGAGTGTGGGCATGATCCAACGACTCGAGAACCAGGTGCGCGCGCTACCTGAGGAAGTCACCAAACGCGAAGCGCGACTGGCCTCCGCGCGGCAGGAAGTCGTCGACGCCCGGGAGGCGCTGGAGGTGCCGTTCAAGCACCAGGACGCGCTGGAAGCCGCCCGGTGGGAGGTCCAACGCATCGAGCGGGCCATGCGCGGGGAAGAGACGCCGCAGCCGACCCTGGACCCGGAGCTGGAGGCGTTGAAGAAGAGAATGCGCCTGGAGTCTCCGCAGTCCTCGATCGGGCGCGGCAGTGGCGCCCATCGCGGCGGATCACCTGTGGGGCACTCACCGGAGGTGGGCCGCCGGCACTACGAGCAGCGCGCTCAGGAGGACGGTCTGGGGCTGTAACGGCTTGCTCTACTGAGCTAGGAACACCAACGGTGCCTGCTCCCCATGAGGGAGCAGGCGCCGTTGCTTGTGTGGTGACCACCCACTCAGGAAGCCGTCCACAGTCGGCGGCTACGGAAGTGCCACGTGCGCGCGTGAGGTGACCTGCCGGCTGTGGGCGGGTGGTCGGATGGGGTCCCCGCTGTCCATCATGGGTGCGGGAAAAGCCGCGGAGCGAGAGAGCTTTTGCCGTGCACATGTGGGCACGGGCGCCTCAAAGGGGAGTCATGTCTCGGTACTTACGGTCAGACTCAGGTTCACGTCTCATCGATTGAATCAACTCGTCGCGCTAGTACCGGAAGCTCTGCCATGGCATTGAAGAGGGACAAACGCGCGTGCTCAAGCTGAGCATAGGAGGAGCGGTTAGGTGGCCAATGCAGGGAGCGTTTCGTCTCTGGCCAGAGTGGCTGAGACGGAGTGCTTTCAATCCCGATGCGGGATTTGAGATCGATCTCCTGCCGACTCATGCGCGTCCATGGAGTGTCGGGTCTGAAGTATTGCTGGATGAAGTAGATCCCCTGCACTGCGAGGTAGGAAGTTGCCAGGTTCCTGGGCTGCGCAAGTGCTTCCTGGGGGTCTAGGTCCGGCTGGCATAGGAGCTGGGGCTCATGCCACATAGCAATGGTCGCTGTAGGCGAGTCGCTCCACCCGATGTAGATCCGGCTGGTCCAGGACGGTGTCTTCGTCTTTGCGAAAGTGGACAAGTCCTTCGCAGTGAAGACACGGTCACGGGGTGGAAGGTGCTGGTCATACATCAAGAAGCACTTGTATGCCCATGCTGCTAGCAAGGTCTTGGTCTGGTTGCTCAAGGTCTGGCTCTTGAGCTCTGCCATAGGTTGGAGATGCTTGGCCACGGCTGTCTCCATCTTCGCCATCCAGCCGTTGTTGCATGATGCGCAGACGCACTTGACCTGAACTTCATGCAGGTTGGGGGTTCGATTGCCTCGTGCTTCGTCCACCTCGACGTATTCGCCGTTGATGTCCTGTCTTAGGACGTTGCGCTTGAACGGTTCTTGTGACGCTCCGCGGCGTTCGATAAATGCAGCGGGCCCCGAGAATTTTCTCAACCATTGCGGCCAGACATGTTCGCGAGTCAGCGGCGAACCACCGCAAAAAACGCAGCCCTTCAAGCACCATCACCCTCGAGGGAGTCCTGCGCGGGGGAGTCCGTGTTCGTGCTCGTTGTCTTGCGACGACGTTGAACACGTTGGATCTTCTCCGGAGCAGTGAGCCCGATTTTGCGGAGTTCCTCGGCGGTCCAGCCGCCGTTGTTGACAGCGACCTGGAACGCCTGGGCATCGTTCTTCGCCGCCTCCTTGAGAGCTTCACGGGCCTCGTCGAGGGCGCCGCGAGTAGCAATCGCCCGGCGGATGTAGTCC
>CAACWU010000227.1_pt1 | contig 12515 bp, 13 predicted proteins | sample 2275741 | NCBI WGS metagenome assembly CAACWU01 (sample SAMEA5312470, study PRJEB27640) | indoor metagenome | biome: indoor environment; feature: uncontrolled; material: tiles wood | place: Germany | collected 2014-07-07
CCGGTCACGGTCACGGCAGAGGTCGCGGTGAACACGGCGTCGGCCACGCTTGTTTGTTTCCCGGGTGCCGCGGACACGGGTAACCAGAGCAGAGCGGCAAAGGCCAGGTCCACGATGACGAACACGATGACGGCCAGACGTGCCGGGGAGGAGTTGGCGATGCCGTCCACGAAATCGCGCACGCCGCGTGCCACGCGTGTGACGAACGGATCCCTGGTGACTGCGGGGTGCTCCGGGTGGTCGGGGACCGGATCGGCTCCTTCCAGCTCGCTCACCGCACCTCCTCCAACGACACAACTGACGAATCCATAGTGGCTGCACGCGGGGGCAGTCAGGACATTATTGCCCTAATTTCTCCGTCACAGTGCAATACGCGGCCCGGCGGGGCGTGGTCAATGATCTAATGGGAGTGTGAGCCCTGCAACAAACGGTAAAGGCGCCGTGTACCCCACCAGTGTTTATTGGGATCCCCAGTTGCTCAAGTACAACTTTGGGGATTACCACCCCATGCGCCCGTCCCGGCTGGACGCGACCATTCGGCTCGTGCAGCAGCTGGGCCTTGACACCGCGGAGAACGTCCGCGTGGAGGTCCCGGAGGTTCCTGACGACCAGGTGTTGCAGCTGGCTCACAGCGCGGAGTACGTGAAATCGGTGCACGCGGTGTCCGAGGACCCCAGCATTGAAATTCCCGAGTGCGGTTTGGGTACCGAGGACACTCCCGGGTACGAGGGGATCCACGAATCCAGCGCCCGTCTGGTGGGCGGCTCCTACCAAGGCGCCGTGGACATTCTGGACGGTAAGGCGGTGCACGCCGTCAACTTCGGCGGCGGCATGCACCACGCGGCCCGAGATAAGGCCAGCGGTTTCTGTGTGTACAACGATTGTGCCGTGGCCATTCAGCACCTCCTGGACAACGGTGTGCAGCGCGTGGTTTACATCGACGTGGACGGCCACCACGGTGACGGCACGCAATCCATTTTCTTCGACGACCCGCGCGTGATGACCATCTCGCTCCACGAGACCGGCCTGTCCCTGTTCCCGGGAACGGGCTTCGCCAACGAGATCGGCGAGGGTCAGTGCGCCGGCACCTCGGTCAACGTGGCCATGCCCACGCGAGCGGACGATTCCCAGTGGTTGCGCGCCTACGACGCCGTGGTGCCGCCTCTCGTACGCGAGTTCCGTCCCGAAGTGATCGTGTCCCAGCACGGCTGCGACTCCCATTTCCAGGACGAACTGACCCACTTGCGCGTCAGCATCGACGGGCAGCGTCAGATCGCGTTGGCCGTCTCCGAACTTGCGGACGAGGTCTGTGAAGGTCGCTGGATCGCGACCGGCGGTGGCGGTTACGACTGCCACGACGCCGTTCCGCGTTCGTGGGCGCACCTCGTAGGAATCGCCAGCGGTCACCCCGTGGCGGTCACGACACCCGTTCCGCAGGAGTGGCGGACCTACATGAATGACAAGTACGGCGGGCACGCACCCGAAATGATGGGTGACAACGTGGACCTTTGGTGGCGGTCGTGGGAGATCGGCTTCGACCCCAATGACGAGACCGACCGGTCCATCATGGCCACCCGCAAGGAAGTCTTCCCCCAATGGGGCTTGGACCCCTGGTACGACTGAGCCTGATTGGGGCCTGATCAGGATTCACGTTTAGGGTGATTCCTATGGCCAATGATTCATATTCAGCTCTCTCAGACCCCACCCGTCGACGGATCCTGTCCGCCCTGCGCAACGGCTCACGTCCGGTCGGAGAGTTGGTCGAAGAGTTGGAGGTCTCCCAACCCACGGTGTCCAAACACCTCAAGGTGCTGCGCGACACGGGTCTGGTGGCAACACGGGCTGAGGGCCAGAAGCGCTTCTACAGCGTGGAGTCGCAACCCCTGAGAGACGTATCGGCGTGGATCGAGGAACTGCTGACCGCGGCCGTCGAGTCTGCGACGACCGCCGAAGTCGAAGCCGAAGACGCGCCTGGGAGGGCCGACGCGGTGGAAACCGCGGAATCGTCAACGACGGAAGCGGCGGAGGCGGCGGAGACGCCACCGGTCGAGGAAGCGTCCGAGGTGGTTGAGGTCGATCGGGACATTGCGGAGGATGCCCCGGAGATCACCGAGAACGACGAACCGGTCACCGCGCCCTTGCACGCGGAGGAGCCTCGGAACCTTCCGTGGTTCACCTCTGCCCAGGCCGTGGAGGAGCATGAGCAGGATCGAGTGGAAGCCGAGGTCACCGAAATCTCCGAGCCAATGGAATCCGAACCCGGGATTGCAGAACCACCCGCATTTGATGTGATTTCGGACGAAGAATCCGAAATCGGTCACGAAAATCTGCAAGAACTCCTGGAGGACTCCGAGGTATCAAACATTTCGACCCTGCCGGATGCTGTTGCCTTGGACACAGAGGTCGAGGTCACAGGCACTAGTGTGGGGGCTAACACCGACGTTACTTCCGCTGAGTCCAGCGCGGATTCTGACGAGTTCGCTGATCCGAACTCCACGAAACCCGAGTTCGGGATTCCCCCTGCTCGCAGCGGAGGCGCACACCGACGCCAAAGTGGTCTGCTGTCCACTCTGACCGGGTTCCGGCGGCGCGGGCGCAGCTCGCGACGCTGATCGAGCGGTGAGCACCTACAACCGAGAGACGGCAGGAGACCCATGCACGAGAATTTGATTCCGGTTCGGCAGGCAGTCATTGCTCGCAACCCCGGCGAGTCCGAGTTCCATCAGGCAGTGGACGAAGTTTTCGAGTCGTTGGGCCCCGTGGTGGCACGCCACCCCGAGCTGCTCGAGTCGGCCATTCTGGAGCGCATCTGCGAGCCCGAGCGCCAGATCATTTTCCGTGTGCCCTGGACCGACGACAACGGCCGCGTGCACATCAACCGCGGTTTCCGTGTGGAGTTCAATTCCGCGCTCGGCCCCTACAAGGGTGGCCTGCGTTTCCATCCCTCGGTCTACCTGGGCATCGTCAAGTTCCTGGGTTTCGAGCAGATCTTCAAGAACTCCCTGACTGGCATGCCCATCGGTGGCGGTAAGGGCGGCTCGGACTTCGACCCTTCCGGTCGCTCGGACGCGGAGATCATGCGTTTCTGCCAGTCCTTCATGACTGAGCTCTACCGCCACATCGGTGAATACACGGATGTGCCCGCCGGCGACATCGGCGTGGGTGGCCGCGAGATCGGTTACCTGTTCGGTCAGTACAAGCGGATCACCAACCGCTACGAATCCGGTGTGCTCACCGGTAAGGGCCTGGCCTGGGGCGGTTCGCTCGTGCGCACCGAGGCCACCGGCTACGGCACCGTGATGTTCGCCGAGGAAATGCTCAAGACCCGCGGCCAGGACATGGACGGGCGCGAAATGCTCGTGTCCGGTTCGGGCAACGTGGCGATTTACGCGATCGAGCGCGCACAGTCACTGGGAGCCAAGGTGTTGACCGCCTCCGACTCGAGCGGTTACGTAGTGGATCCCGACGGTATTGACCTTGACCTGCTCAAGCAGGTCAAGGAAGTGGAACGCGCTCGCATCAGCCAGTACGCCGAGCGCAAGGGCGGCCGCGCACGCTTCATCTCGGACGGCTCCGTGTGGGACGTACCGGGTTCTGTCGCTCTGCCGTGTGCGACCCAGAACGAGCTCAACGGCCGCCAGGCCAAGAAGCTTCTCGCTAACGGCGTGGAGGTCGTGGCCGAGGGCGCCAACATGCCCACCACCGCGGAAGCGGTCCGAATCTTCCGGGACGCGGATGTTCTGTTCGCCCCCGGTAAGGCGGCGAACGCAGGCGGCGTGGCCACGTCCGCACTGGAAATGCAGCAGAATGCTTCCCGCGACTCGTGGACTTTCGACTACACCCAGCAGCGTTTGCAAGAAATCATGCGCGGTATTCACCACCGCTGTGCTGAAACCGCGGATGAATACGGCATGCCCGGCAATTATGTGGCCGGTGCGAATATTGCTGGATTCATCAAGGTGGCACGGGCAATGTCAGCCCAGGGTCTGATCTGATTTCCCAGTCGTACGCAGTAAGCTCGTGAGTCGAAGCATCTGCTGAGGTTGGCACGTGCTCGACTGACGATTTTTAGGCTGGTGACCATGGCAACTCATCGTGAGGTTCTGCAATGGCTCGAGAACGAGCTGTTTGACGGCAACCTTGTGCTGGGTCAGCAATTGCCCACTGACAAAGACCTCGCTGCAATCTTCAGGGTCTCGCGTAACTCCATGCGGGAGACCCTGAAGGTGCTTGAGTCCCAGGGAATCATCAAACTGTTCGACGGACCGCACCGGTCCATCCTGCCCATCCTGGTCCGTGAACCGGCCGCCTCCGCAGGCCCCGCCTTGCAGCTGCACATGGCTACTTCTGAGTATCCGTTGCGGGATATTGTTCAGGCCCGTACGGAATTGGAATCCTGGGCCCTGGAGAATGCCTCGGAAAAGCACGTTCCGCTCGCGGAACTGCACGCCATCATGGCGGAAATGGACCGCGACGATCTGGGATTGAAGCGGTTCCACAATTTATACGTAAGCTTTCATATTGCACTGGTGAAGTCCTCCGGCAATACGGCCATCGCGGCGTTGTTCACGGCACTGCGCGATTCCGTGTACGAATACACCATGGCTCTCGTGGGTCATGTGCCGTTATGGACCACCACCTCCAGCAGGATCCGCGCCGAACACCGAGCGATCTGTAGTGCCCTGGAAGCCGGCGACTTCCAGATGGCCTCTCGTCTGACCGTGGAACACATCACCTATCAGTACCAGGAGGCCGGAGTTGATCCCGATCGCGGCCGCAACGGTGAGGCTGAGGACCACGGTGATGCGGCGGCGTCGGCGGAGCGTGCCCCGGTTGGCTTGAAGGGTCGTAGACAGGCCAGCGCCTGACCCCTCATTTTCAGGGATTAGCCCCACAGGCGGTAAGGTGGATCAATAGTTTGCCGTTCATCGGATTTTGCCGCCTGGTTTGACCGGCGGCGGGGTCGTGTTCACGCGCGACCCGTACAAACAGCCAACGTCTACAACAATGCGAGGGATCCTATGGGTTCAGTCATTAAGAAGCGCCGCAAGCGTATGTCCAAGAAGAAGCACCGCAAGCTGCTTCGTAAGACTCGTCACCAGCGTCGCAACAAGAAGTAAGCGACTTCGCGGTAGGCCTCGTTCCACACGGAACGGGGCCTTTTCCGTACCCGTAGCATGGGCTCATGAGCCCGCCGCAGAATGTCAAGAAACCGTTGTTGTCCGCCGGAAACTGGGCAAACCAACCACCGGCTCACCGGGTGACATTGCTCACCAAGGACGGTTGTCACTTGTGCGAGGATGCCCGCGCGGTGGTTACCGCGGCGTGCCGAGACACGGGGAGTGAGTTCACGGAAGTGGACATCACCACCGATTCGGCGCTGCTGCGTGACTACGCGAATTACATCCCGGTCGTGTTCGTGGACGGCGCTCCGTGGGATCAGCTGCGCATCGACGAGCAGCGACTGCGCAACATGCTGGGTTGAAGGGCCAGCCCAGGCCGAGCCGATTCGGTCGATGAAGTGCGGGGGAGCGGGGGCGGAGAGCCGGGTCAGCGGCAATGAAACTGTGCGGCTCCGGTAGTTCCCTAGGAGCCCCCTGAATTGGGCGGGAGCCGGGCTTTTGAGAGACTGTAACCATGCCTTCTGCGACCGTTCATTTGCTGCGCCATGGCCAGGTTCACAACCCTGACGCCATCGTCTACGGACGCATGCCGGATTACCACCTGTCCGAGCTCGGCGCGCGCATGGCGGAAGCGGCCGCCGCCGATTTCAGGGAGCGGGTGAATCAGGGTGACCGCTACGTCCTGCTGGCCTCGTCGCCGCTCACCAGAGCCCGCGAAACCGCAGAACCCGTAGCGCGCGAGCTGGGGTTGGACGTGGTCACCGAGGAGCGCATCATCGAACCCCGCAATCACTTCCAGGGATTGCACGTGGACGAGAAGGTGTTGTCGAATCCCAGGCACTGGCCGTTCATGCTCAATCCGCTACGCCCCTCGTGGGGTGAGCCGTATCGGGGGCAGGTCGCCCGCATGGCGGAGGCCACGCGCGATCTCGCCCGCCGCGCGGTCGAGATCGGCGGCGACGGCGCTCAGGCCATTGCCGTATCGCATCAGTTGCCCATCTGGCTGACACGCTTGTCGGTCGAGGGCCGCCCGCTGCCCCACGATCCCCGACGTCGCCAGTGCAACCTGGCGTCCATCACGTCCCTGACCTTCGACGACGTGAACGAACCGGCCGTTCCGCGGGTCAGTTACCGGGAGCCCGCGGCGCGCTACTACACAGGCGTCAACCAGCTTCCCGGCTCATAATTGCTCCCGAATCCACCCCATACCGTCAGGTGACATGCCCGTGAAATTGGCCCGAGTCCGTTCCTCTCAAACTGCTCGTCCCCGCCGCTCGCGCACCCGCGTCGCGGCGGCGTCGTTGTCCGTGTGCGCCGCGCTGGTACTGACCGCGTGCGGCGGCTCCGAATCGGACAATCTGGCACAGCAGGCCAGCGAAGGCGGCAACAAGGGCTATGTGGCCGGCGACGGTTCCGTGAGTGAATACGCACCCGGTGAGCGCGGCGAACCGGTCGAGTTCGAGGCCAAGATGTTCGACGGTTCCACCGTTTCCGCTGAGGATTTGCGCGGCGAAACCACCGTCCTGAACTTCTGGTACGCGGGCTGCGCGCCGTGCCGCGCGGAGGCTCCCGATCTGGTGAGCCTCGCAAAGGACTACGAGGGTGACGCCACATTCATGGGCGTGAACCTGCGCGATCAGCAGGCCACCTCCGAAGCCTTCGAGCGAACCTTCGAGATTCCTTACCCCTCCGCCTCGGACCTCAACGGTGAAGTGTTGCTGGCGTTGAGCGATTACGTTCCGCCGCAGGCCGTTCCCACCACCCTGGTGCTCGACTCCGAAGGCCGTGTGGCGGCTCGCGTGCTGGGCAAAGCCGACCACTCCACTCTGAACGCCCTCATCAAGGACACGGTGGCCGAGACGGTATGAGCGGCAATCCCTTCGCCGAGGTCATCCTCGACGGTTCACTGATTGCCGCGCTACCCGTGGCGCTGCTCGCGGGACTCGTCTCTTTCGCGTCACCGTGCGTGCTGCCGTTGGTCCCCGGGTACCTGGGATACGTGACCGGCCTGACCGGTGTGGACCTGCAGGACCAGAAGCGCGGCCGCGTGTTCATGGGCGTGCTGTTGTTCGTGCTCGGCTTCTCCGCGGTATTCGTGGTGATGTCCGTGGTGCTGGCCCAACTGGGTGCGTTCGCCTGGTTCCTGGGGCAGCAGTGGATCATGGTGGTGCTGGGCATCCTGGTGATCCTCATGGGTGTCGTGTTCATGGGCGGTTTCTCGTGGTTCCAGCGGGATCGCAAGATCGAGCGGAAACCACCGCCCGGATTATGGGGCGCACCCTTGCTCGGCATGACCTTCGGCCTGGGGTGGGCACCGTGCATCGGGCCGACCTTCGCTGCGGTGCAAGCGCTGGTTTACGTGGACGGCGCCTCCACGGGTAAGGCTGTGATTCTCACGACCGCCTACTGCCTGGGACTGGGCATCCCGTTCGTTCTCATTGCCCTGGCCCTGCGCCGGGGTATGGGTGCCATGAAATTCTTCCGCCGTCACCGCCTCACGCTGCAACGCGTGGGCGGTGCTGTTCTCGTGCTGATCGGTCTGGCCATGGCCACGGGCGTATGGTCCGCGCTGGTCTCCTGGATTCAGGCCGAGTTCGTAACCGATTGGGTGATGCCGATATGACGCAGGTGCGCGATCAACGCGACCAGAAGGGCAACCGCAACGATTCCGTAGCGGTGCCCGCACTCGGCCCCCTGGGGATGCTCCGGTGGGCGTGGACCCAGCTGACCAAGATGTCCACGGCACTCGTGCTGCTGCTCTTGCTGGCCATTGCCGCGGTGCCCGGATCGATGTTCCCGCAGCGCATCCAGGACCCGGACGCGGTCAACAGTTACATCGAGGCCAACCCAACCTCTGGCCCGTGGTTGGACCGGTTCCAGTTGTTCGACGTCTTTTCGTCCTACTGGTTCTCCGCGATCTACCTGCTGCTGTTCATTTCCCTGGTTGGCTGCGTGCTCCCGCGTGCGGCCCAGCACTACAAGGCGTGGCGCTCCAAGCCGCCGCGCACCCCCAAGCGGCTCACTCGCCTGCCCCAGTACCGCCGCGTACTGTTGGGCGGACGTGACGGCGCCGAAGCGCCGTCGCCGTCGGAAGCGATCCAGGAGGCGACCAAGGCGCTCAAGAAGCGCGGCTACCGCGTAGAGGCCCGCGATCTGGACGGCGAGACGCCGTCCGTGGGTGCCGAGCGCGGCATGTGGAAGGAAGTGGGCAACATCCTCTTCCACGTGGCGCTGCTGGGTGTGCTGATCTCCGTGGCCATTGGTTCGCTGTTCGGTTACAAGGGTCAGAAGATCATCATCGAGGACGAATCCTTTGTGAACACGCTGGTCGCCTACGACTCGTTCACCCCGGGTACCAACTTCAGCGCGGACTGGCTCAACCCGTTCTCCGTGCGCTTGGACAATTTCCAGGCCGATTTCCACCGCGACACCACGGACCCCGCGCAGTACGGAGCCCCCACGGACTTCGAGGCGGACGTGACCGTGACCGAAGAACCCGGCGCGGAGGAGAAGAGCGAGAAGCTCAAGGTCAACGAGCCCCTCAACGTGGGCGGCACCAAGCTGTACCTTGTGGGCAACGGCTACGCACCGGTGATCCGAGTGACGGACGGCCAAGGAAATCTGGCCTACGAGGGCCCCGTGGTGACCATCCCCACCGACTCCGTCTACACGTCCTCGCTCGTGCTCAAGGTGCCCGACGCCGCCCCGGACCAGCTCGGCTTCGTGGGCCTGTTGCTGCCCACCGCGGTCATGGACGAGGGCTCGATGCCCCGCTCCGTGGACCCGGGACTGAGCAATCCGGTGCTGATCATGTCTTCGTACTTCGGTGACTTGGGCCTGGACAACGGTGAATCCCAGAACGTCTACGTGCTGGACGTGGATTCGCTGACCGAGATGAATTCGATGATGTCCGACAACGGCGCCATCACCTTGGACGGCGCCAACCGCTCGGCGGAATTGCCGGACGGCAAGGGCACCATTGAGTTCGTGGACGTCAAGCGGTATGTGGGATTGGACATCCACAACGACCCCGGACGCATCCCCGCGTTCATCTCGTTCGTGGCCGCTTTCGTGGGACTGATCATGTCCCTGTTCATCGCCCGTCGCAGGGCGTGGGTGCGCGCGTATGTGGGCCAGGACCACAATGGCGTGCAGTGTACTGTTCTGGAATACGGACTGTTGGCTCGCGGTGAGGATCACCGCCTGGGCGCGGAAGCGGAAAAGCTGACAAGTTTGTGGACCTCGCTGTGGGAAGACCGCGGTGTGCGCGACTTCCCCCTCAACTCGTCAGATAAGGCGTGAGTGATTTATGGGTAGCAATATCAACGAAACGTTAGGTGTCTGGAGCGAGTGGTTCATGCTCCTGGCGGCCTTCACCTACTTGGTCGCGTTCGTGGCCTTCGTGTGGGACATGGCCTCGCACTCCAAGGCCATCGGCAAGGCTCAGCGTGAGGCCGAGCGTCACGGCGCGGACAGTCGCGAGGACTCCCGGGAGCTCGTGGGCGCCGGTTCGCGCGGCGGTTCCGTGAGCGCCTCGGCGACTTCCTCAGGTTCCACCGCGGGTGACGACGGCGCTCGTGACAGTGCCGCTGGCCACGGCCCCTCTGGCCGCGGTCCCGTGGCCGGCGAATTCCGCACCACCGCGGACGCGCGCTCCAAGGGTGCCGACGAGTTCGAGGCCCTCAATTACAAGGACTCCATCAGCCGCCCTGCCGCCCGTGCCGCCGTGGTGGTCATGGCCATCGCGTTCCTGCTGCACACCTTTGCCGTGGTCGCTCGTGGCATTGCCGCGGATCGTGTGCCCTGGGCCAACATGTACGAGTTCTGCTCCACGGGTGCACTCGTGGTGGCCGGTGTCTACCTGATCACTTTGATTTTCAAGGATCTGCGTTTCGTGGGTCCCATGGTCACCGGCTTGGTGCTGCTCATGCTGTGCGCGGCCACCATTGCGTTCCCCACCCCGGTCTCGCCGCTGCCTCCGGCGCTGCAGTCCTACTGGCTGATCATCCACGTCTCCATCGCCGTGGCCGCCTCCGGCTTGTTCACCATCACGTTCGCGATGGCCGTGCTGCAGTTGCTGCAGTCACGCCGGGAGAAGAACCTGGCCATGGGCGAGGAAACCAAGCTGGGCTTCCTGCGCGTTGTACCCAACTCGACCACCCTGGAGAACTTCGCGTTCCGCCTGAACTCCGTGGGCTTCGTGTTCTGGACCTTCACCCTGGCCGCCGGTGCCATCTGGGCCGACCAGGCCTGGGGCCGCTTCTGGGGCTGGGACACCAAGGAGGTCTGGACCTTCGTGATCTGGACCGTCTACGCCGCCTACATGCACGCCCGCGTGACCCGCGGCTGGAACGGCAACCGTTCCGCGTGGCTGTCGATCGTCGGCTACCTCTGCGTGGTCTTCAACTTCACCGTGGTCAACGTGTACTTCCCGGGTCTGCACTCGTACTCGGGTCTGTAAGCGCGTGATTTAGGGTTCCCCATTACCGATTCCGTGGCGAAAATCGGGCATAGCTAACCACAGATCGAAGGAAGCCCCGTACCTCTCGAGAGGTACGGGGCTTCCTTATGAGTTCTGGGCCACCGCGGGTTTGCTTGCCTCTGCAGGGGTCTAGGCGCGGGGGCCGGGTGCGGCGTCCGGTTCCGGACCGTTGTCCGGATCTCGCGGATCGTCAGTGCCAGTGCCAGTGTCAGTGTCAGCTGCGGTGCTGCCGCCATCCTTCGGGGAGACGGCGCCGGGGTTTTTCTGGCCCGGGGCGTCAGGCTCGGGGGCGCCATCGGCGTCGTTCAGGACTTCTTCGCTCAGTCGGGGATCGTCCGGGTCCAGCGGCTGGGGCTTCTCTCCCGGGGGACGTCCCGTGCGCTTGAGCTCGTTCTCCCATTCCTGGAGCCTGCGCTCGTGCTCCTGTTGACGACGCCGCTCTTCCAAGTTCCGCAGGAACTGCGGGTCATCGTCCGGGCCGCGACCGCGCTGCGGTTGAGTGCTCGGGTCCGCTTTTTTGGGGCGGCCGAAGAATAACCACAGGACCGCGCCAATGATGGGCAGCAACAGGATCAACAGGATCCACGCACCCTTGGGGATGGACCTGACCTTGTACTTCTCTGTTTGGGCGCATTCGATGAGTGAATAAATGATCACACCCACGGCGAGGGCGCCTGCTCCGATAATGAGTATCGCTCTGCCCATGGCCACAATCCTAGGGGAGCATGCTGATCACTTGCGCATCGGTGTCTGAGCGTTAAGTCATGGGCGTATCTGACGGTGACAAGTTGCGATGACGATCGGGTGCCGGAGTGGAGCTTGGCCCCCACATGCGGTGTGGGACGGGTCAACGGACCGGATGAGTCACGTGAACGGCATGGGGCGGGCATCCAGGGCATGCCAGTAGACTGGGCCGCGTGAATTTCCTCAAGTACTCCCTGCTGCGGTTGGGCATCCTGATCGTGGTGTTCGTGATCTCCATGTACGTGGGTGCGGGACTGATCCTGTCCGGCATCGCGGCCGTGGTGGCTGCGTTCGCGATCTGCTACATCTTCTTCCCCAAGCTGCACTTGGCAGCCAGCCAGGACTTCCACCGCTGGATCGACCGCTCTCCCAAGCCCAAGAACCGGGTGGCCATGGAGGATCAGGAGATCGAGGATTCCTACACGGATCAGCAGGCCCGCAAGGACATCTGAGTCTCTGAGTCCTAGGCGAGGTCGTAAGCCAGCCCTGAACATACTTGTCGGGCCGTGCCCGTTGGACCTAGCTCGCAGACCCTAGACGTACTGGTTGACCAACACGGCCAGTGCGTACAGCACCGTGAATCCGAGGTTGACCAGCCCACACTGTTTGAGCACCGGGATCAACGCCCGGCGTTCCTTGCTCTTGAGAACCGTGACACTCGTGGCCAAGGCCAGCGGGGTCATCGCGTAGACGAGCAGCACCCACGGGTTGTAGGGCACCAACAGCAGCGGCAACAACATTCCCACGGCCATCTCAGCGGCGAACGTCAAACGCGCCGTGGAATCACCCAGGCGCACTGCCAAGGTCTTCTTGCCTACCTCCCGGTCACCCGGGATGTCGCGCACATTGTTGGCCATCAACAGGGCACACGCGAACAAGCCCGTGGAGATTGCCATGATCCAGGCATCGAGGTTCAACCGACCGGCCTGCGTGAGCGTGGTGCCCAACGTGGCCACGGGGCCGAAGAAGATGAACACGAAGATGTCACCCAGGCCCAGGTAGCCATAGGGCTTCTTGCCGCCGGTGTAACCCCACGCGGCGAAGACGGCGGCGACACCCACGATCGCGAACCACCACTGCTGGGAGACCACGACGAGTGCCGCACCAGCCAGCGCCGCGAGCCCGAAGCACAAGAACGCCGCGCGCTTCACATGCGAGGGCTTCGC
>CAACWU010000340.1_pt1 | contig 12515 bp, 9 predicted proteins | sample 2275741 | NCBI WGS metagenome assembly CAACWU01 (sample SAMEA5312470, study PRJEB27640) | indoor metagenome | biome: indoor environment; feature: uncontrolled; material: tiles wood | place: Germany | collected 2014-07-07
GCCGGTGAGGTCATCGGCTCCTACCACGACCTGTGGCACGTCGAGCAGTCCTTCCGGATGTCCAAGACCGATCTGCGGGCCAGGCCCATGTTCCACCGCACCCGCGACGCGATCGAGGCGCACCTGACGATCGTGTTCACCGCCCTGGCCCTCTCCCGCACCGTGCAGGCCCGCACCGGGCTGGCGATCCGCAACGTCATCCGGCAGCTGCGCCCGCTGCGTGCAGCGACCATCGCCATCAACGGCGCCACCCAGACCTTCGCCCCGGTCATCCCGGCCGAGCAGCAGGCCGTCCTCGACGCCATCCGCGACCCCGAAAATCACGCACTAAACGAATGAGCCAACTCAGGACGGAAGACTACCCGGCGGTTTTCGCATTCGAGGGTTTATGAGTTGGACGGGTAAATACCCTACGAATCCAGTAGTTTACAGGGGCCTCGAGGTCGCTGAGCCCCTCGGGGAGGCGATCAGATATCGCAATGGGGTTGCCCATCGAGCTTTACCCCAACTACCTGCGATTTCCGACGCCGAGAACTCTACAACGATTCAAGCTGGCTACGCACGAGCGGTTTTCGCTCTCACCATGCAGCTAATCAACCAGTCCAGCATTATAATATCTGAGACCAATGGATTTAGAAGCATCCACCGTCTTGATTCGGAGTGGTTCCATGGGCACCCAAGCCTGCTTCGTGGATACGAGAATCCAGGAACTCTTTGGCCCAAGGACTTATTTGAAGAAACATCAAATTTGGCATGATTAACATTGCACGCCCGACTAACCGCGCCTATTGTCGAGTATCTGACCAAGTATTCGCGCACCCTCGGGAAAAGCCGCAGGATTTGGACCCGCGTAGTTCAGTCGAATAAACGGAGCGGTGGGCTCCGCCGGAAACCACTCGGCGCCCGAAGCGACGATGACACCGGCGGTTTCGCAGCGTCTGACAACCCGGTCCAAATCAGTGCCCTCAGGTAGCTGCGCCCATAGGTTCAAGCCCCCGGTCGGTACGTGCTCCACATGAGCTTGGGGTGCGTGTTCTCGCAAGCTGGTGAGAAGGAGATCTCGTCGTGACTGGAGTTGCTGCCTCAATCCTCTGAGATGGGTTCGCCAACCCGGTTGGGTAACGACATCCAGTGTGGCCGTTTGCAGTAGGCCGCTGACATACATCGTCTCGGCCGCTCGGTCGGCCAGGATCCGATCTCGGGCCGGCCCCCTCGCGATGACAGCACCAACCCTAAGCGCCGGTGAAACACTCTTAGTCAGCGATCGAAGATATATGACATGTCCGGAGTCATCGCCCGCAGCCAGTGGACGTGGTTCAGTTTCTATCCCGAAGTCATGAGCCCAATCGTCTTCAATTAGGAATGCTCCGTGCCTTCGAACCACGTCTACCACCTCCCTACCTCGTTGACCAGACCACTGAGCACCGGTGGGGTTGGCGTAATTCGGCTGAGAATAGAACACCCTGGAACCGCTTTCCGTAAAGGCACGTTCAAGCTGAGAAGGGTCTGGCCCCTGCACTCCCGTGGGCACCGGGATGATGTGCACGCCACTTTGGTGGGCGGCTAGAATCGCTCCCCAATACGTTGGAGATTCCATGAGAACCGGTTGCCCCGCCCCCGCCAATGCGCGGAACAACGAACTGAGTCCGCTCTGGGTGCCTGGAAGTACGATCACGTCCCGAGCCGACAGGGCATTTTCATTAGCCGGGACGCTAGCAGCGAGTTCCTGCGCGAACCATTGCTGCAGCTCCGGTAGCCCGGCGACGGGCGGTTGTGACAGGACCGTTTCCGTGCGGCCAACCCGGCCGACGGCGCTCCTCACCAATCGTTCGGGCAAAAGTTCTCGACAGGGATAGCCGGAGTGAAATGCAATGACATCGTTAGGCGCGCTTCGGAGGGCCGTGGAGACTGTCTGCGGATTGGTCATAGGTGACCGCAACGCAGCAGTCTGCCAACCATAGTCGGCGGGGCGAGAGGTCCGTACTAGACGCACAAAAGTTCCCACACCTGGTCGGGTTTCAATCAGACCCTGAGTGACCAGAACTCGTAACGCCTTCTGAACGGTCAGCGGGCTTACTCGGTATTGGTCGACCAGCGCCCTGCTGGATGGCAACTGCGCCCCGGGTGCGGCGTCAGCAATCCACCGGCGCAGCTGAGTAACAATCCTGGAGCTGTTATCGTTGTTCATGGAATATAAAGATAGCGTTATCGTTTCCGATCAACCAGTGATATCTGCTGTCCCGCGCAGTGGCTTGCTATGGGGATTCCTTGGTGTCTTGTCATTCTCTTTCACCGTCCCATTTACCCGGGTTGCCGTCGAGACCCTGGACCCGTTATTCGTCGGCGCGGGCCGCGCCGTCGTCGCAGCTGCTTTGGCTGCATCCGCACTGATCGCGACTCGGCAGCACCTCCCGCGAGATGGCCAGTGGTTTCGACTAGCCATAGTTGCTGGGGGTGTCGTTGCCGGGTTCCCTCTTCTCACTTCCTTTGCGATGACCTCCACCGCTGCTAGTCACGGGGCGGTCGTCATCGCTTTGCTGCCTGCCACGACGGCCGTTATGGCAGTGCTACGTGGCCGCGAGCGACCGGTGAAGAGCTTCTGGCTCCTGACGGTCCTGGGTGCCCTGGTTGCCGTTACATTCGCAGCCATTCAAGCTGGCGGTTTCGGCTCGCTAACCAGCACTGACCTGTTGTTATTCGGCGCGGTCATTGCCGCAGCGGTTGGTTATGCCGAAGGTGGTCTCATGGCTAGGGAAATCGGTGCATGGCAAACCATTTCCTGGGCGTTGGTTCTAGCATCGCCCGTGATGCTGGCTCTCACCATTTACTCCATGAACCAGCACCCGCTCAACGGAGGACCAGCACAATGGGCGTCTTTCGCCTACCTCGGTATCGTCAGCATGTACTTGGGCTTCTTCGCCTGGTATCTAGGGCTCGGTATCGGCCCTATGGCTCAAGTGAGTCAGATTCAACTAACCCAGCCGGTGATGAGCCTCCTATGGGCGGTCCTTCTGCTAGGTGAACACCTCACCCTTGCCACGTTATTGGGTGGCATCGGAGTCTTTGTGTTCGCTGGTCTGGCTGTGCGGGTCAAACAGCGTTCGCCTATCCGACTGGGCCGGTGATCGGAATACAGGTCGCTGAGCGAAGGCATCTGGAAGATCTACAGAGCCACCTCTAAGCCGTACCAGCGCGTCTGGCGTAGCCCTTGGAACGGACGACGGTATACCCCGAGGCAGAAAGGGAGAGCGACGTAAGCTCGTAAACAGTACGACATTAGTGCCACGTGACGAATTGGACGGAGGATGCAACGGGATGGAGTTCTGTCGAAGCACTGCACTCCCTCACCTCGAGGGTCGACGGTCATGCCAAGAAAACACCTGTTACCGGCCGCACTCTCACGATGTTTTATCGATCGGCGTGATTGATGCGGGAAGCTCCGTCTTGACCACTCCCGCCAGCGACCCGGTCAACCTGGAAACCGGCAACGTGATTGTCATTCCTGCCAATCAGGTTCACGCATGCAATCCGCGCGAGGGTCGATGGCTATATCAAATGATCCACATGGATCAAGGGTGGGCCGCTTCACTTGCCCCGAGGCGAGAAGCCAGCCATCTGCTCGCTGAAATCAACGTGTTCAATCACCCCGACTTGCACCGCCGAGTCAACACGTTGAATACAGCTATCCACAAGAATGAAACCAGCGAAAAAATCGAATCCCAGGTCAAGAACCTATTTAAAGTACTCGATGTCGCCTCCTGCACTACCCTCAGATCGAGCGAAGCCGACCCTGAGCTGCGGGCCCTCCTCGCCCCAGTCTTGATCAGGCTAGGGGACGACGAGTCGAACCCGGCATTGGATGATCTAGCAGAATCGGTCGGCATGACGAAGTATCAGCTGGTCCGTGCAGTACGGCGTGCCACCGGACTTCCACCACTGGCATGGCGGCAAAACGCCCGCATAACTCAGGCCCGCCGAAAGCTCCGCGAAGGTTTGCCCATTACGGAAACCGCTCATGATCTGGGGTTCACTGATCAAAGTCACTTCCATCGAGTCTTCCGCGCTCATGTCGCCGCTTCGCCGGGCACCTACCAAGGCTGACTGCAAGAACATACAAGACCCGGCGCGCCCAAACCTCAATGCTTGTCAGGATCACCGTCATGCATGAGGAGAGACATGGAACAGTTCCCCGCTGTGGCAATCGCGCACTTCTTGGCGCTGCTGATTCCTGGGGTCGATTTCTTCCTTATCGTCCGAACCGCGCTGACCAATGGCTGGCGAAACGCCACCGGAGCTTGCCTGGGTATAGCCATCGCGAACGGGGTCTTCATCACGGCCGCATTCGCCGGTATCGCACTGATTTCGAACCCGGTATTACTCGATACCATCCAAGTGGCAGGCGGCGTATTCCTAGTTTTCATCGGCATCGCTTTCCTCAGGTCAAACCCCCAGATCGACGCCGACAGAGGTACTGGTGTGAAATCCAGAACTTGGCTCCGGAACTTTGGTCTCGGCGTCGCCTCCGGACTGTTGAACCCGAAGAATGCACTGTTCTACGTCAGTCTCGCCGCCGCACTTTCAACTGCGGTACCTCTTTCATTGGTGCTTTACGGCACCTGGATGTTCGCTGTCGTCCTTGTCTGGGATATTTTTGTAGCTGTCGTCCTCGGCTCTCGGCATGCCCTCGGCTATATGCAACGCATCATCCCCTGGATCAGTAGATTCGCGGGCGTATTCCTCGTCCTATTCGGCAGCAGCATGATCGTCGGCCTCGCCGTTCGATTCTTCGGTTAGCCGGCATGGCCCGGGGACCGGTCTCTACACGAGATAAAAACGTGAAGAGCCCAACTGAGTGAGACGCCGCTAAGCGCAGAGGCCAGCCGTCACTCCCCCGGATACGACCCCACGCTCCATTGGTTACCTTCTGGATCGGCGATGGTTGCCGAACGGCCTCCGTAGTCCTGGTCCGTGGGCTCGGCGATGACGGTGCCGTGTGCGGCGAGCGCACGGTGGAACACGTCATCGACCTCGGAATCGGTGCCCACCACCAAGTAGCACTTGGCTTGTCCGACCATCTCGGCTTGGGCATGTGGGTTGTTTTCGCGCACCGATCCGAACATCACGCCGCCGTTGTCGCGCCATTGGTATTGGGCGTGCTCGACGACGCTCGGATCGTTCTCGTTGGTATCCAAGGAGACCTCCTGAAACCCCAAGGTCCGCAGGAATTCCGCGCCCCGGACGGCGTCGGCGAAAGTCAGTGAATGGAACAGCTGTGGTTTCGTGTTGTGTGTCATGACTTCATGCTGCCGTGCCTGGGTACTGCAGGTCTTGAAGAAATGGGAACTCCACCTCTTTACTGGGTGACTGCCCAGCGAGCGCGTGCCACTCCCGCGACAAATGTGATTGATCGGCGAAACCAGCGGTATAGGCGGCGTCGGCGAGACTGACGCCTTGTCCGACCATCGTGCGAGCCCGCGAGAAACGGGCGAGGCGACTGAGTTGCTTGGGTGAAATGCCGATCTCGTTGTGCAGACGGGTGTTGAGATACCTGCGCGACCACCCGACATCGGCGGCGGTCTGGGCGACTCCACAGCCGTGACACAACAATCGCCAGGCGCGGCGGATGTCCGCGGGCATCGAGAATTCCTCGAGGCGGTCCAGAAGCAGCGATTCAAGAACCGCGAAGCGCTGAGGCCACTCGGTTTGCGCGGCGATCCGGGCGTATTCACTCTCCGTGAGTCCGCGTGGCAACTCGATCAGATCCACGCTGTGGCCAGCCAATTCGGCCAACGGCGCCCCGAACAGGGAGCGGCAACCCAACGGCGTCAGCTGCAGTTGGATCCCGCGCTGCAATCCGTGGGTGCGGATCAGTGCGGGAAATAGGTGCAGCCCGGAGACTGATGCCCACAGCTTCTGCGACTCACGCTCGCCGAACCACCCGACGTCGAGCGGGTCATCCAGGGCAATGATCAGCGTGGCCGTGGCACTGGGTACCCCGAGATGCACCTGATCTGCGTTGAGGGAGATGTCATAGCCGACCATCGGTCCGGCGAGGTAGTCCCGCAAGACCGGATGCGGCTGATGCATCGCCCCAGTCATGCGGCAAAGCTAGCACGGGGGTGGTGCCTCGGGGCCGGTCAGTCCTTTAGAATCGATGGCAGCATTCCCAACTCATCCAAACGGTGCACCACGTAAATGGTCAGCTGGTTTTGCCACAGACTGATGCCGTATCCAGCGGGATCCCGCACTTTCAAGAGAAGATTAGCTTCCACCAGCTTCTTCAACTTGTGGCTGCGGGACGATGGAGATCCGGGAAGGACATCGCTGAGGTCACCAGGTTTGCACTTCCCGCGCCTTGCAACCTCGCAGAGAACGTTCGCATCGCTCTCTCTCACCTCACCCCCAGCCACCGCGGCGTTTAGAGCCGGGGCGAACACTTCATCAGCCACGAACAGACGATCGGATAGCTGAGTCACCGAGAAGAGGTCATCCCGAAGGCCTCGGATCATGTAGCTGCACCACGCGAGTGTGCCATCTTCCGACAAACTGTCCGCCAATGCCAGGTTGTCGTAATAGGCCTGTCGGTCCGCCCCGAAAACCGCTGTGGGGTTCAACGGCCGGGCATCACTGGGTGATGTATAGCCCCGGTTGGTAAGCATGGCGTAGGTCAAGAGCCGGGAGACCCGTCCATTGCCATTAGCGAATGGGTGGATCCAGACGAATCGATGATGAACCAGCGCCACCTGAATCAACTGCTGTTGGGGTAGAACAACTTGATTAGCGAAATCGATCAACTGATCCATATCCGCTTGAACCGTCGCCGGGTCCGGCGGAGTATGCAGTGCCCCTGACATGGCAACCTGAGTCGACCTGTAGCTTCCCGGATGAGGGTCCCCCTCTCGCTGCAATCCGTTCACGGATAGCTGGTGCAAATCTCGGATCAACTTGTGCGAGATCCGGAGAGTTCCCTCCTCGACCAGCTGATCGATGTACTTGGTAGCTTCCTCGAGCTGAAGAATCTCTCGAACGGCATCCTGGGCGTCTTCTCCGGTGCTCTTTGCTCGTCGTGTTTCCGCGATCACATCAGCCACAGTGGTGGGGTTACCTTCAATGCGGGCTGACATGATGCTGGTCAACCCCTGGAACAGTCGCCGGAGCTCTAGAGTCAGCGGATCCGCCAGACGCTCAGTGCGAAAGTCCACCCTGACGCGTTCTAGATCGAAGAGCGCCGACGCCAGGGAACCATCGAACGGGATGTGTGGGAACACGATGGGCTGCATGCCAGAATTTTACCTTGGGGTGGAAGAGAATTTGAACTCCTGTCAGTAACAACCCTGTATTAGTAGGGTATTTGAGGGCACCTCACGAACCTCAAATTTGAACATATGCCCGTTCAGAAGTTGAATTTTCGGTCCCTGAGCGGACCTAGAACCCCTCCAACGCCATATTCGCGAACCGCGAGTAGTGGCCCTGGAACGCCACCACGATCGTCTTGGTGGGACCGTTACGGTGCTTCGCCACGATCACGTCCGCCTCACCGGCACGCGGTGACTCCTTGTCGTACACGTCCTCACGGTGCAGCAGAATGACCATGTCCGCGTCCTGCTCGATCGAGTTGTGAACGGTCACGCCATTGGCCACGAAATTGTGCGCGCCAACCACGGTGGCATCGAAGACTTCCTCGACACCGTCCTCCTCGATGGACACGATGCGATCCCAATACAGATCGTTCATCGCCATCATGTCCAGGTCGTGGGTGTCGAGCGCTGATATGACCTCTTCAAGCCGAGATTGCGGCGGTCGAGTCATCGTCACCGTCCCGCCGTTAGCCACAGCGGATAAAGAGGAATCATCGCCCACCGATACGCGGTTTTCCAGAAGACCACGGACTTCATCCCACGCGTTGTACATCCCGCTGGAGCCAGGCGCGGCTTTCTCGGCCTTCGCCGCCCGCAAAGCAGAGCGCAGCTGCGCCGCTGCCACAGCAGACTCGCCATTTACAGGAATCTGCTCGAGGAACATCAGCTGATCCTCGAACTCGTCGATCGACACGGCAGAAGAGGCAGCAGCAGAATCGTTGGAACAGGAAACAGCCCCCACGATCCCGAAACGCAACAACAGGCGAGCCACGGCGTTGGCCGCCGCGCGCGACGTCGTCGTCAATGAAATCTCGCCGCACTCTGCGGAACCCGCCTCCGAAACCGAACCGGAAGAAGACCATGCCGAGCTCAGCAGCAACCGCACCTGATCCTTGGGCAGCCCGAACACGGACGCCGGCACAGTCGACAGCCCAGCCAACCGAGCACCCAGGGCGGACACCTCAGCATCACCCATGGCCATAGAAGAAGTAGGCGCTCCCACATGCCGCGGAATACCCAAGCGATCCCCCACGCCCAGATCGCCGAGAGCCCTCCAGCCCGAATAGGTGAAGAACTTGTGGTTCGCCGTCGCCCGCACCTCGCGACCGGAGGCCAAACGCAAGCGGTAGACAGGCTTCACACCCGTCGAGAACACATGTGTCATGGGCCGCTGCACGTAGCGCAGGTCGTCCGCGAGCGCCCACACCGGAACGTCCTTCTCACCCGACTCGTACAGGTCACGCATGGTCGTCTCCGCGCCAGTGTCCGCGCGCAGAATCCGAGTGTCACCGGTCAGGCAACCGGACTCACGCAGATCACTCACCTGCGGCTTCTTGTCCGTGCGCTGCTCGGAGCCACGGTTCAGCTGGGACAGCGCGATGACCGGAACCTCGAGCTCCTTGGCGAGCAGCTTGAGTGCACGGGAGAACTCGGAGACCTCTTGCTGACGGGACTCGACCTTCTTGCCGGAGCTCATGAGCTGCAGGTAGTCGAGCACCACAAGCTTCAGGTCGTGCTTCTGCTTCAACCGCCGGCACTTCGCGCGGATCTCCATGAGCGACATATTGGGCGAATCGTCAATGAACAGCGGCGCTGAATCCATCTTGCCCATGATCTGCGCGATCTTGGCCCACTGCTCGTCCTGCAAGGTGCCCGCGCGCAAGTCCTGCATCTGCAGTGTGCCCTCTGCGGACAGCAGACGCATCGCGATCTCGTTGCGGCTCATTTCCAACGAGAAGATCACGGACGTCATGTTGTGCTTGATCGAGGCAGAACGCGCGATATCCAGCGCAAACGTCGACTTACCCATTGCAGGTCGCGCCGCGATCACTATCATCTGGCCGCCCTGGAAACCGTGCGTCAGCTCGTCCAGTTCGATGAAGCCGGTGGGCACGCCCTGCATGCCCTCCCGGTTACCGGCCGCCTCGATCTCGTCCACGGCGGATTCCATGACCTCGCTGAGCACCACGTAGTCCTCGGACGTGCGCCGCTCGGCGACCTGATAGATCTCGCCCTGGGCCTCGTTGACGATGTCATCGACTTCGCCGTCCTGCGAGTAGCCCAGCTGCGCGATCTTGGTGCCGGCCTCGACCAGGCGCCGCAGCACCGCACGTTCGCGCACGATCTCCGCATAGAAACCCGCGTTGGCCGCGGTCGGCACAGACGCGATCAGCGAGTGCAGGTACGCCACGCCACCGATGCGCTCGATCTCACCGCGCTTCGTGAGCTCGTCGCCCACGGTGATCGCATCGGCAGGTTCGCCGCGCCCGTAAAGGGAGATCACGGCGTCGTAAACGGATTCGTGCGCCGGCTTGTAGAAATCCACGCCGCGGAGCACTTCCACCACGTCCGCAATGGCGTCCTTGGAGAGCAGCATGCCGCCCAGCACCGACTGCTCCGCCACGTTGTCGTGCGGCAGCGAGCGCCCGTACTCCTCGCGCGATCCGGACGTGTATTCCGACACCCTCACTCACTTCCATTCCTCAAAGACTGCGTTCCATTGTCGCACTGAGCCACGACACGGATAACACGCGTTCGCCCTTGGGGAGTACGACGCCGCTCACCCCCTGGAAACTCACGGGTTCCGCCTGTAGATTTGTTCCGTTTTATACCTCGCGGCACACCGAGCGCCGCTCGCACCAAGATACGGAGACCATGAGCGCCCCTAGCGACGCCCCCTGTAAAAGACCCGGTTTTCTGAGTTGTAGCCAGGGGTGGTGGAGCTAGTGGAAGTCGTCTCCATCATCATCGGACTCGTGCTGATCGCAGCGTGTGGCGCCTTTGTCGCCGCCGAGTTCTCCCTCATCACCGTCAATCGCAATGACGTAGAAGCCGCCGCCAAGACCGGCGACCGCCGCTCCCAAGGCGTGCTGAAGGGCATGAAGACCCTGTCCACGCAGCTCTCCGGAGCGCAGCTGGGCATTACGGTGACCAACCTGGGCATTGGCTTCCTCGCAGAACCCGCCATTGCCGCCCTCATCGTGGGGCCGCTCACCGACGCCGGCCTCTCACCCGTCGCGGCCCGGTCCACCTCCATCACGCTGGCCCTGGTGCTGGCGACCGGCTTGACCATGATCTTCGGCGAGCTGGTTCCCAAGAACCTCGCGATCGCCAAACCGCTGGCCACCGCGAAGGCAGTGGTCGGATTCCAGCGTGGTTTCACCAAGGTGCTGGGTTGGCCCATCCGGTTGTTCAACAACAACGCGAACAAGATCGTACGCGCGTTGGGTGTGGAACCTCAGGAGGAACTGGCTTCGACCCGCTCTCCCGAAGAGCTCGCCGGACTGGTCCGGCACTCCGCCAATCAGGGTGCACTGGCCTCCCAGACCGCGGAACTCGTCGAGCGTTCATTCGCGTTCGGTGACCGCCGCGCGCATGACGCCATGACCCCGCGCGGTCAAATGGTCACCCTGTCCCCGGACAGCACCGTGCGCGATCTGCTGCGCGAATCCAAGGCCACCGGCTTCTCCCGTTTCCCTGTGCTGCACGAGGACAAGGAGCACGTTCTGGGTCAGGTGCACGTGCGTCAGGCACTGGCTGTGCCCTACGCCCAGCGTGAATCCGTCACCGTGGATCAGATCATGGGCGAGGCGCGCTTTGTCCCGGACACCGTGGAACTCGACGACCTCATGGACGTCCTGCGCACCGGTGCCCTGCAGATGACCCTGCTCGTGGACGAGTTCGGCGACATCGCCGGCCTGGTCACCCTGGAGGACCTCGTGGAGGAACTCGTGGGCGAAGTCCGCGACGAGCACGATCCCCAGGACGAACCACACGCCGAACAGCACGACGACCTCTGGACCTTCTCCGCCGCCCTGCGACCGGACGAGGCCAGCGAACACCTGGGTGTCACCGTCCCCGAACACGAGGACTACGAGACCCTGGCCGGCCTCATCACCCTGGATCTGGGCCGCCTGGCCGAGGTCGGTGACACCGTCACGGTCGAGTCCGATCCGGATCCCGGTGAGGATCCCTCGCTCATCACTTTTGAGGTCATTGCCCTGGACGAGCACCGCATCACCGAGCTGACCGCCCGCGTGAGCGAGGTGCCATCCGAGGATGAAACCGAGCACGAGAGCCGGGAGCACCACGCGAAGGCCACCGACCACCACGAGGCCCCGAGCGGCGTCGTCGACCAGGAGGAGAACCGATGAGCGACCTCGCCGGACTGCTGCTCACCGTGGTGCTGCTGGCAGGCAACGCATTCTTCGTGGGTGCGGAATTCGCCCTGATTTCCGCACGCCGCACCGTGATCGAACCCAAGGCACTCGAGGGGAAGTGGGCCGCCAAGGTCACCCTCAAGGCCATGGAGAACGTCTCCCTCATGATGGCCGGCGCGCAGCTGGGCATCACCATCTGCACCCTGGCGCTCGGCGCGATCAGTGAACCGGCCATCGCGCACCTGCTCGAGGTTCCGTTCGCCGCGATCGGCATACCCGAGGCCCTGCAGCACCCGATTGCGTTCGCGATCGCGCTGTCCATGGTGACCTATTTGCACGTGGTGATCGGCGAGATGGTTCCCAAGAACATCGCACTGGCGACCCCCGAGCGCAGCGCGCTGGTGCTCGGTCCCATCCTGGTGGGCGTGGTCACCGTGCTGCGCCCGCTGCTGTGGGCCATGAACGGAATCGGCAACCTCATCCTGCGCATGATGCGCGTGCAGCCCAAGAACGAGGTCACCTCGGTCTTCACCCGCGACGAAGTGGCCGCCCTGGTCGCCGAATCGCGCCACGGCGGGCTGCTCGAAGCTAACGACGAGCGTCTGCTCCTGGGCGCCCTGACCTTCGAGGAACGCAGCGTCAACGGCATCTTGATCCCCATGAGCAAGGTGACGTGCCTGCCTTCGGGCGTCACCACCGCCCAGGCCGAGATCATCGCCGCGGACAGCTACTCGCGCTTCCCGATGCTCGCCCGCGACGGATCGCTGGCCGGTTACGTCCACATCAAGGACCTCATCGAGGAGGACGACGCCGCTCGCGACCTTCCCATCGAGGCCTCCCAGGTGCGGGCACTGCCCCGCATCAATGCGGACATGCCGCTGCGGCAAGCGCTGACCATCATGCAGAACTCGGGTGCCCACCTGGGCGCCGTGATTTCCGCGGACGGTCACGTGGACGGCATCGTGACGCTGGAGGACATGCTCGAGGAACTCGTGGG
>CAACWU010000106.1_pt1 | contig 12288 bp, 11 predicted proteins | sample 2275741 | NCBI WGS metagenome assembly CAACWU01 (sample SAMEA5312470, study PRJEB27640) | indoor metagenome | biome: indoor environment; feature: uncontrolled; material: tiles wood | place: Germany | collected 2014-07-07
AACGGGTGTTGATGCGCACCGTGCCTGTAGTTGGTTCCTTTTCGGGCACCTGCTTCGTGTTCTGCTTGCACGTACATCCCTGTACCGGGTTGCTCCGAGTTCCGGGAGTTGTCTTGCTTGACGTCCTATGCAAGCGTGGGCCTATGACGCGAACAGTTCGATTTCATGAAACCGGTGGCCCGGAAGTCCTCAGGCTGGACGAGCTGGAGGCACCCGTCCCCGGCCCGTCTGAAGTGGTCATCGACGTTGCGGCTTTGGGCATCAACAGAGCTGAAGTGGATTTTCGGAAAGGCGAGTACGTCGTCGATCCTGTACTGCCCTCCGGGATCGGCTATGAGGCAGCTGGCACGGTGAGAGAGGTCGGGTCTGATGTCGATCATGTCGCCGTAGGGGACGCAGTCAGTGTGGTGCCAGCTTTCCAGCTGACCGAGTACGGAGTTCACGGAGAGGTCGTGGTGGCTCCCGGTCACGCCGTGGTGAAGCATCCCGCCGATCTGAGCTGGGAGGAAGCCGCTGCGGTGTGGATGCCGTATGTGACCGCGTACGGCGGGTTGATCGACATCGCGGGTCTGAGTGCCGGCGAAACGGTCCTGCTCAATGCGGCTTCGAGCAGTGTCGGGCTCGCAGCGATACAGGTCGCCCGATCTGTCGGCGCGACTCCCGTGGCTGTCACGCGTACAGCCGCGAAGCGTCAGGCACTGCTCGATGCCGGTGCCAGCTTTGTCATCGTGACTGACGAGGAGGATCTCGTCTCACGAGCGCGGGACCTGACCGACGGCACCGGGGCCCGGGTTGTCTTCGATCCGGTGGGAGGTCCCGGATTCGCTGACTTCGCGGCCGCTGCTGCTCCCCACGGAACCATGATCCTGTATGGCCTGCTCAGTGACGAGACCACCCCGCTGTCGGTCCCCGACGTGCTGGGCAAGTACCTCACCGTCCGGGGCTATCAGCTCTTTGAGGTCACCAACGACGAGGCGCGTCGGCGAGCTGCCGTCGATTTCGTGCTCCGCGGTCTGGCTGACGGATCGTTCCGGCCCGCCATCGACAGAACGTTCGCTTTGAACGAGATCGCGGAGGCGCATCGATATATGGAGGCGGGAGGGCAGGTCGGAAAGATCGTCGTCACGGTGCCCTGAGCCTTCGGCCCTCACGGGCCGGCCGGCGCAATCGGGACACCGAGCGGTCGGTCGACCGGTCCGTTCAGTGCTTCGAGATGCTCTGTGCCCGCGATCGGTGCGGCGGCAGGAAAGGTGTGCGGTGTGACTGCGGACAACTCGGGGGACCTTCGCCCCGGTCTGCGGCCGGGGCTGGTCAAAAGGACTTCACGGCTGCATCAGGGGCGACCTCTGGACCGAAAGGACCCGTCGTGCCGCGTCGTTCCGTCGACCCAGCGGTCCCCTCAATCTGGTGAACGATCAGTCTGGATACGCGTGACAGACGGTCGCAGTGACGTAGTAGCCCGCGTACGCTCGAACCAGACGTAGTTCTTCAACGCTAGGAGGTCTTTGCCATGCGAGTAGTCGGATTTCATCAGCCAGGTGAGCCTGAAGTGCTGGAGGTCATCGACCTTCCCGATCCGTCGCCGAGCGAGGGTGAGGTCCGGATTCGCGTCCATGCGGCGTCCGTGAATCCGACCGACACGTCGCTGCGCAGCGGCAAGAGCATAGGCAGCAGCGATGAGGAGCCCGGAGTGCACGTGCCCGGGATGGATGCCGCCGGCGTGCTCGAGGAGATCGGAGACGGCGTTGAGACCGATCTCAGTGTTGGCGACCATGTGATGGCAATCGTCACCCCCTCCGGGACCCACGGCGCCTACTCGGAACACATCGTTGTGCCCATCGAATCGGTCGCCCTCGCACCGCGCGGGTTCAACCACGTCCAGGCGGCCACGTTGCCGATGAATGGGCTCACCGCCCGCCTGGCACTGGACACCCTCGCACTTGAGGCGGGGAGTGTGCTCGCGGTCACCGGAGCGGCCGGAACGATGGGCGGATATGCCATTCAACTGGCGAAGAAGGACGGTCTGACCGTTGTCGCCGATGCCAAAGAGGACGACGAAGAACGCGTCGCCGGACTTGGAGCCGATCTCGTGCTTCGTCGGGGAGATGAGTTCCCTCGGCTGCTCCAAGAGCAGTACCCCGACGGTGTGAACGGCGTGATCGACGGTGCGCTCATGCTCGAGAAGATCGTACCGGCCGTTCGCGACGGGGGCACCATCATCACGGTGCGCGGACACGACGAACCGGCTGAACGGGACATCACGTTCAAACCCATCTGGGTCGCCGACTACTCCCGAGCACCCGGCAAACTCGATGCGCTTCGTCAGCATGCCGAGGACGGCACAGTCACACTTCAGGTGGCCGACACCTTCCCCAAGGACCAGGCACCTGAGGCACACCGCCGCCAAGAGGCGGGCGGCGTCCGGGGGCGACTCGTCCTGGAGTTCTAACACCCATAACATCACGGACTTGTGCAGGCTTTCAGGCGTGTCAGATCGAGGAATACAGACATGAAACTAAAACCCTTGAATGAACAAGTGGTCGTAGTTACCGGCGCATCGAGCGGAATCGGTCGCGAATCTGCGATCCGTCTGGGCAAAGCCGGAGCCAAAGTGGTCGCGGTCGCCCGTGGCGAGGACGCGCTTGCGTCACTCGTGCGCGAGATCGAGAGCGCCGGCGGGGAAGCGATCCACGCAGTGTGCGACGTAAGTGACTTCGAACAGGTGCAGAAGGTCGCCGACCTCGCCGAGGAGCAGTTCGGGCGTATCGACACCTGGGTTAACAACGCCGCGATTCTCATCTACGGCAAGTTCTGGGAGATCACACCGGAAGAGTTCCGTCGGGTGATGGAGGTCAATTACCTGGGACAGATCCATGGCAGTCTGGCCGCCCTGCCCGCGCTGCGACGTGCTGGCGGTGGCGCGTTGATCTCCGTTTCCTCGGTTGAGAGCATCGTGTCCCTGCCGTTACACAGCGCCTACGCTGCCTCCAAACACGCCGGGGAAGGGGCCATGGACGCGTTGCGCCGGGAACTGATGGCAGATGGCATCCCGATCTCTGTCACGAGCGTGAAGCCTGGTGTCATCGATACCCCGTTCTTCACCAACGCGCGCAACAAGCTCGATGTGATGCCGAAGGCTCCCCCGCCTTTTTATGATGTGTCGAGCGTCGCCGACTGTGTGGTCTACGCCGCCGAACACCCGGTCCGGGATCTGCTCGCCGGCGGAGCCGTCAAGCTCCAAGCGATGATCCAGGCCGTCGCCCCAGGTGTTCTTGACGTGGCTATGGCGCGCTTCGCCATCCCGGCCTCGCGCACGGACAAGCCTGCAACGAACGTGGCAGGCAACTTCGATGCTCCCACGAACGACGCCCGCAGCCGGGGCGGACTACCCAGACCCGGACGCCGGAGCACCTACACCTGGCTGGCCACACACCCGCGGGCGAAGATGCTGGCCGCTGGCGCAGTAGCAGCGGCCGGTGTGCTGGCATTCGGCCGCCGCAACTCAGGCACAAAGTGTCGCTAGGTCCACTGTGGACCGGGACGCGGAGACAGTTCGAGTACTGAGGAGATGACATGCGTGTACAGGCCGCGATCATGGAAAAGAAAGACAGCCCGGAGGGTCCCTACCAGGTCGGCATCGAAGACCTGGAACTCGAGGGACCGCGTGCCGACGAGGTTCTGATTCGCGTGACCAGCTGCGGGGTCTGCGGAACCGACAGGCATGTATTGCACGACGAGATGCCCATGAACCCGTATCCCACGCCCAGTGTATTGGGTCATGAAGGCGCCGGTATCGTCGAGGCGGTTGGTGAGGACTGCACGTTGGTGGAACCCGGCGATCGCGTCGTCATGGGGTTCCCGTTTTGCGGTCAGTGCGTGCACTGCCGCAGCGGCCGCCCGATCTACTGCCTGGAGGGTGAGCAACTCCGATACAAGGGGTACCGCTTGGACGGCTCCACCCCTTTCCAGCGCCTGGACGGATCTCCGATATCCGGGCGGTTCTTTCAACAATCCTCGTGGTCGACCCACACCATCGCGCTCGAACGCCAACTGGCCAAAGTCCCCGAGGGCGTCGACCACGACCTGATGGGCCCGCTCGGCTGCAGTATCAGCACCGGCGCCGGCACCGTGCTCGAAGAGCTGCAGCCGCGACCCGGCACCAGCATCGCTGTGTTCGGCGCCGGCGCCGTGGGGCTCGGTGCCATCATGGCCGCCCAGCTCACCGGCGCCGTGACGATCATCGCGGTCGACACGGAGCCCAACAGGTTGGAACTGGCACGCGAACTCGGCGCCACCCACACCCTGGTCTCAAGCGACGACACGATCGACGCGGTGCGTGACCTTACCGGCGGCGGCGCGGACTATTCGGTCGAGGCCACGAACCGGAACCTCATGGTCGAAGCCGTCGCCGTGCTGGGCGTGCACGGCGTCTGCGGCGCAGCCGGGGCCTCCAGGCCGACGGACAAGATGGACCTGTATCACCAGGACATCGTGGAGTACGGCAAGCGCATCGTCGGCGTCCTAGGGGGCGGTGGCCCCGCACCGCTGAACCTGGAGTATCTGATGAATCTCCATGCACGAGGCCGCTTCCCCATCGATAAGCTCATCCGCTTCTACGACTTCGCCGACATCAACCAGGCGATCCAGGACAGCGAATCAGGCCAGGTAGTCAAACCCGTCCTGCGCATGCCCGCCTAGGCGGGCAGTGGCCTGTGGAGCGGACTGTCAGTCAGCCTCGAGCGCAGTTGGTTTATGTCCAGCACGTTCAACGCCTATTGACCAGCAAAAGGGCTTTCGTGAACGTGTGCCAGAGCACTATGCGCAGACGAAAGGATCAAGAATGAATCACCTCGACGCCAAGACCATCATCGTCACCGGTGCCTCGGCTGGCATCGGAGCAGTTACATCTAAGGCCCTCGCCGCAGAAGGCGCGAAAGTCGTTGCCGTCGGCCGCAATGTCGATCGACTCGACTCTTTGGTCGCTGAGATCCGTAGCGCTGGCGGCGAAGCGACCAGCTACGCCACCGATGTCACTGTTCGAAAGAATACCGCCGAGTTGGCCCAGTTCACGCTCGACACGTATGGAGCGATCGACATTCTGGTCAACAACGCCGGGCTGATGTTGTTCTCTCAATGGTCCGATCTCGCCGTCGATGATTGGGACAAGATGATCGACACGAACGTCAAGGGCTACCTCTACATGATTGCCGGCGTCCTTCCGACGATGCTCGAACAGGGCTCCGGCCAGATCTTGAACATGGACTCCATCGTCGGCCACCGCGCCGATCCCTCCGCAGGGGTTTACAGCTCGACGAAATTCTTCATCCAGGCGATGACCGAGTCGATGCGCAAGGACCTCGGCGTGAATCATGGCATCCGAGTGAGCACGATCAGCCCCGGTGTGATCAACACCGAATGGGTGGACAAGGTCAGCGACCCCGAAGGGCGCAAGGCTGCAGAGGAGATGAACAAGGTAGCGATCGATCCAAGCGATGTCGCCTCTGCCGTCGTCTACTCGCTGAACCAGGCTGAGAACGTCACCGTCAACGACTTGATCATCTCCCCCACCCGGCAGGACTGGTGAGCCGGAGGTCGATCTGTGGGCGGGTCGGCGTTTCCATGATCACCTGATCGGCGGGCTCGTCTCGCGAGTAAACGATCTCATCGTCGGGGCCGTCCGGCCCCGTGCATGATCCGCACGCCGGGAAGGACGGGACCTTCGACCTTCGCACCCGTCGACCAGCACCCCTCATCGTTGCAGCCCTCGCATTGGACCTGATCAACGAACCCCTTCGCCGACCGATGGGAAGCGGCTGCCGGGACTGGACCGAACGCCTCTGGGTTCTTCCCGATGAAGGATCGGCTTACGGAGCGTCAGCCAGCGCGGCCTGGCCGCATCCCCAGATGCGGAGACCTCCAACGGAGCATCGACAGAACCCCGGTCCCGTGAAGGCGAAAGCCACACCACCGGGCTTAGCGTGTGCAGAGGACTTCGGGTATACGTGCAGTCGACTTCGGACACTGACAGCCGCCGTCGTTGATCGGCTCGAAGGATTCGGGCACGCAGCCGTACTTCTCCTCCAGGCCGTCGAGGCCGTAGGCGCGCTCGGCGAACTCGGGCGGACCCGCGATCACCAGCTCCCCGCACACCTCCGCCAGGTCCGCGATGCTCGTGAGCCCGTACTGCTCCGCGGTCCCGGAGGTGACCACCATGGCGTCCTTGTTCTCCGCCGCGGCGCAGTCGATCCAGCAAGGCTGGGGTCGTGGTGGCACCGTGGGGTGCAGTTCCAGCCGGCCCGTAGGGAACGGCCGGGCTCACTGCTCCGAGGGGTGCGCCGGCTCCTCCCCGGGAGCGGACTCGACGTGCTCGGGGGCGGCGTCCACGTCCCGGACCGTGTGCCCGCCGAACTGGTTGCGCAGCGCCGCGATCATCTTCATCGCCGGGGCCTCATCCTGCCGGGAGGCGAAGCGGGCGAACAGGGCGTTGGAGATGTTGGGCACCGGCACGGCGAGGTCCAGGGCGGCCTCGACCGTCCACCGGCCTTCCCCGGAGTCCTCGGCGTAGCCCTTGAGCCGGTCCAGGTGCTCGTCCTCGTTCAGGGCGTTCACTGCCAAGTCGAGCAGCCACGACTTGATTACTGATCCTTCGCGCCAGGAGTTGAACGTCTCCCGCACGGAGCGGACGTGACCGGCCGCCTCGAGCAGTTCCCAGCCCTCGGCATAGGCCTGCATAATCGCGTACTCGATGCCGTTGTGGACCATCTTCGCGAAGTGGCCCGCACCGTGCTCGCCGGCGTGGACGAAGCCGAATTCGCCCGCGGGCTTGAGGGAGTCGAAGATCGGCTGCACCTTGGCCACGGTGCTTTCGTCCCCGCCCACCATGAGAGCGTAGCCCTGGGTGATCCCCCACACACCGCCGGAGACTCCGCAGTCCAGGTACTCGATGCCCTGGTTCGCCAGTCGCTCCGCGCGGGGGCCGTCGTGAATCCACCGGGAGTTGCCGCCGTCGATGATCACGTCCCCCTTGCCGAGCACTCCGGCGAGCTCGTCGATCACGGTGTCCACCACCGTGTCCGGCACCATGATCCACACGACGCGGGGCGTGCTGTCGATTTGCTCCACCATGGCGGTGAGGTTTGCGGCGTCGGAGAGCCCGGGATCGGTGTCGAAGCCGACCACGGTGTGCCCGGCCTGGCGCAGCCGCTCGCGCATGTTGCCGCCCATCTTGCCCAGTCCTACGAGTCCCATCTGCATGGTGCGCTCCATCGTCGGTTGTGCGTCGTCCGGACGGGCATCGGTCCGGAGGGCTTCGCCGCGCAGGGGCAGTCCTTCTCCGCCAGGCGCAGCCGTCACGGGCCTGCCCGCCCCTGGGTGCTCCACACGGTCTCACGGTCCGACCCTGGGGTGCACCTGGTACTGGAGGAAACGTTCTGGTCGGCAACATGGCCGGGATGCTCTGATCAGGGTCTCGTACCGTGGCGAACGCTAGAACATGGCAGCAGGATTTCTGGAGAGGCCTACGCCGTCGTGAATCCGTTTGCCGGGCTGCCGACTCTTGTCGCAACTATTGGAATGGATCTATGCCAAGGCGATCGCATCTTTGCCGGTCGCAGTTTTGATCGTATCCCGGGAAGAAGTGGGCGGGGTCGGCTCTGTGTCAGGAGCGTACGAGGCGGCCGATGGCGTCGGAGGCTTCTTTGAGTTTGGCCTCGGCAGCGTCCTCGCCGAGTTGAGCGGCGTCCAAGACGCAGTGCTTCATGTGGTCGTCGAGCAATCCGAGTCCGACGTTGCGTAGTGCGGAGGTTAGGGCCGAGATCTGGGTGAGGATGTCGATGCAGTACTGTTCTTCGTCGACCATCCGGTGGATGCCTCGGGCTTGGCCCTCGATGCGCTTGAGGCGGGCGAGGTAGCGGTCCTTGTCGCTGATGTAGCCGTGGGTGGTGTGGCACTCGGTGTCGGTGGCCTCGGGGACAGGGGTGGTGTCCATGGTGGTGTCTTTATCTTTCTGTGGGTGTCGTAGGGGCCGGCGGCTCCGGGCCGGCTGTGGAGCTGGTCCGGAGCCGCCGGCCCAAGGAGTACTGAGTAGGGTCAGGCGGCCGCGTACCTGGCGGGGTCGGCGTCGAAGGCGGGGCCGCAACCGGGGCAGCAGAGCCAGTATCGCTGGCCCTGGTAGTCGCGGACGAGCCCTGCGGCCTCGGCGTCGGCCTTGACGACCTGGTTGCCGGGCATCACCGGGCACTCGGCCGTCTCGTCGCCGGAGACCCCAGTTTGGTGGCCGTTCGCGAGCCCATGGTGATGAGTGTGCTCGTCGTGGTGGCACATAACGGTTGTTCCTTTCGATCGGTGGGTGGGTTCAGGCCTCGACCGGTTGCCGCGTGCGGAGGCGCGGGGCCGCCGATGACGGCTGTTGATTGATTGCCTGGCTGGTGAAGGAGCGCAGGCGCAGGCTGTTGGTGACCACGAAGACGGACGAGAAGGCCATGGCAGCCCCGGCGAGCATGGGGTTGAGCAGTCCGAAGGCGGCCAGGGGGATGGCCGCGGTGTTGTAGGCGAAGGCCCAGAACAGGTTCGTCTTGATCGTTCTCAGCGTGCGTCGGGAGAGCCGGATCGCGTCCGCGGCGGCCCGCAGATCCCCGCGCACCAGCGTGATGTCGGCGGCCTCGATGGCCACGTCGGTGCCGGTGCCCATGGCCAGGCCGAGATTGGCCTGGGCCAGGGCGGGAGCGTCGTTGACGCCGTCACCGACCATCGCCACGGTCTTGCCCTGCTCCTGGAGCTTCGCGATGACGTCGACCTTGTCCTTCGGGAGCACCTCGGCGATGACCTGGTCGATGCCGACCTCTGCGGCGACCTGGGCGGCCACGGCCTGGTTGTCCCCGGTGAGCAGCACCGGTGTCAGGCCGAGCTCCTTGAACTGGGCGATGGCTTGGGCGCTGGTGGGCTTGACCTCATCGCCGACTACGAGGATGCCGCGTGCTTGCCCGTCCCAGCCGACCGCCACCGCGGTCTTGCCTTGGGCCTCGGCGGCCTGCTTGGCCTGGCGCAGTTCGTCGTCGAGGTGCTGGGCCCATTCGGCGAGCAGGGCCTCCCGGCCGACCAGTACGGCGTGGCCCTCGACGATGCCCTGGACCCCGAGGCCTTCAATGTTCTTGAAAGTCTCCGGTGTGGGCAGGTCTCCCACCTCAGCGGTGGCACCGGTGGCGATGGCCTGGGCGATGGGGTGCTCGGAGGCGTTCTCCAAGGCCCCGGCCAGGCGCAGCAGCTCGGCCCGGTCCACGCCGGGGGCGGGGATCGCCTCGGCGAGGGTCATCTTGCCGGTGGTGACGGTGCCGGTCTTGTCCAGCACGATCGTGTCGATCCGCCGGGTGGATTCCAGCACCTCGGGTCCTTTGATCAGCACGCCCATCTGGGCGCCCCGGCCGGTGCCGACCAGCAGCGCGGTCGGGGTGGCCAGGCCCAGGGCGCAGGGGCAGGCGATGATCAGCACCGCCACCGCGGCGGTGAAGCCGGCCGCAAGGGGGAACCCGGCGCCGATCCACGCACCGAGCGTGGCCACGGCGATCGCGATCGCGATGGGTACGAAGACGGCCGAGACCCGGTCGGCCAGACGCTGGATCTCGGCCTTGCCGGATTGGGCGTCCTCGACCAGTTGGGCCATCTGCGCCAACTGCGTATCCGCACCGACCCGTGTGGCGGCCACGACGAGCCGGCCGCCGGCGTTGACGGTGGCACCGGTGACTGCGTCCCCTGCGGTGACCTCCACCGGTACCGACTCACCGGTGAGCATGGAGGCGTCGATAGCACTCGTGCCGGAGACGATGACCCCATCGGTGGCGATCTTCTCCCCGGGGCGCACGATGAACTCATCCCCCACGGCCAAATCCTCGATGGGGATGCGCTGTTCGCGTCCCTCGCGCAGGACAGCGACGTCCTTGGCCCCAAGCTCCAGCAGGGCGCGCAGGGCCGCCCCAGCCCGGCGCTTAGAGCGCTTCTCGAAGTAACGCCCGAGCAGGATGAAGGTGATCACACCCGCGGCGACCTCGAGATAGATGTTCCCCAGCCCGTGGGAGGGGGAGATGGTCAGCTCGAAGGGGTGCACCATCCCGGGCTGACCGGCAGTGCCGAAGAACAGTGCCACGATCGACCACAACAGGGCCGCAGTCGTGCCCATCGAGATCAGGGTGTCCATCGTCGCCGTGCCGTGGCGCAGGTTCAGCCACGCGGCCCGATGGAAGGGCCAGCCGGCCCACACCACCACGGGCGCGGCGAGCACGAGGGAGGCGAAGCCCCAGTAGTCGAACTGCAGGGCGGGAATCATCGCCATCGCAATCACCGGCACCGCGAGAACCGCCGCCCCGATCAGACGCTGCCGCAGGGTACGCAGCTCGACGTCCTCCGCCGTTGCCTCCTCGGCCACTGCCACACCGGGGTCGGCCTGCCGAGGTGCTGGTAGCGCTGCGGTGTAACCGGTCTTCTCCACCTCGGCGATCAGCGCCTGCGGGTCGTAGCCGGCCGGGGCACTGACGCGGGCCTTCTCCGTGGCGTAGTTGACGCTGGCGCTCACGCCCTCGAGCTTGTTGAGCTTGCGCTCGATCCGGTTGGCGCACGAGGCGCAGGTCATCCCACCGATCTCGAGCTCGACGTCGGTGCCCAGTGACTGCGGCTGGGCCGAGGATGCAGACATGCGGTGCTTCTTTCTCTCGATAGGGGCGCCACCGATCCGGTCGCGACGCTCTCAGTGGTGGGCCGGGAACGGGTCAGTGCTCGCCGTGGCCCTCAGCTGTAGCGCCAGCCGAGGGCCTGGTGTCAGCTGCCCCGGTGGTGTCGAGGGCGAACTGGGCGGTGTGGACCTGCCCGTCGACCTGGAAGTCGAAGTAGAGGTAGTACCGGCCCGGGGTTGGGGCCGTGGTGGCGAACTCGACGTCGGGCCCGGAGACCTCGCCGGCGACCGGCTCAGCACCTTCGGGGTGGACGTGCAGGTAGGCCAGGTCCCCGGCGCGCAACGCGACCAGGTGCCCGTAGGCACCCAGGTAGGGCTCCAAGGTGGTGATCGGCTGTCCGTCCCGGGTGACGCTGATGGTCAAATCCGAGGTGGACCCGGCCGACAGGTCGCCTTCCACCGAGACCTGAAACCCATCGACCTCATCGGTGGCGGTCGCCTCCGGGGCGGCCGGGGTGAAGGCTCCGGCCACATCCACGGTGCGCGTCAGCGTCAAATTCTGCTCCGCACCGGCCGGCACGACGTCGGCGTAGACCCGGTAGGTGCCGGCCGCCTCCCACTGCCACGGCAGCGACCAGCGCCCGGCCTCATCCATCACCGGGTGCACGTGACGGAACCCGGTGCCATCGGAGCGCACCACAATCAGGTGCATCTGTCTCCCGTGGGAGGTCTCGAATTCAGTGACCGGGGCCCCGTCGGGCCCGGTGATCGTCAATGACAGCTCCCCGGCGTCCCCGGTGGTCCCCGGCGCGGAGACCTCCTGGAGGAGGTAGCCGCTCTGCTCCCTGCTCACGCCCTGGGGAGTGTGTTCCGCGTGGCTGCCGGAGGTGGTCTCGACCGGGTCCTGGCCGCTGTCGGTGTGCTGGGCCATCTGGGTTCCTTCCGCCTGCTGTGTCCAGGCCGACACTGTCGTCTCTGGCACTACGGCCCCGGCCGCCGCGAAGGCCCCGGTGAACACCACCGCCAGCCCCGCTGCGTAGGCCCCTAGCCGTGCGGCGGCGTTCACGCCGACCGCGCTGGCTGGTAGCCGGCCTCCTCGACCGCGGCGACGACCGCTGCCTCGTCCACCGGCAGATCGCTGGTGACGGTCAGCTGGCCGCTCTGGTGGCTGACCTCCACCCCGGTCACGCCCGCGACCTCCTGGACCTCCTCACGCACCGACATCGCGCAGTGCCCGCAAGTCATCCCGGTCACCTGGAACTGAGTGGTCGTCATGGTCCCGTCCTTCCCGACTAGTTACCCCTGGGGGGGGTATATGTGTATGTACAGGTGTACCCCCCAGGGGTACATCTGTCAAGTGTTGCCGTGGGAGGGAAAGTGGTGGCAGGTCAGGGGCGAGGCGGTATGGTCGCGGCGGGTTCCGTGGTGCTCGATCCATGCGCTGGCCTGCCGGTGGAGACCACGTGGGCCCGACCTGGGGTGCTTGCCAGTGCCACGGGCACACGAGACGGCGGCGTTCCCTTTGCTCAGCTCTGACTCCCTTTATTGATATCGAAGTCGCTTGTTGAGCTTTTCTCAAGACAACATGAAGATTTCCTGAAGCTTGCTCTTTGAGGTGCTTTGAGGAC
>CAACWU010000119.1_pt1 | contig 12202 bp, 14 predicted proteins | sample 2275741 | NCBI WGS metagenome assembly CAACWU01 (sample SAMEA5312470, study PRJEB27640) | indoor metagenome | biome: indoor environment; feature: uncontrolled; material: tiles wood | place: Germany | collected 2014-07-07
TCAGATCCTGCAGCAGCGCGGCATCGACCCGCAGCAGATCCAGGAGCAGCAGGCTCAGCTGGAATCCGGTGAGCAGGCCATGGAACGCATGGGCGACTACCGCGTGGTCTCCGAGGACGGCAACTCCGCCATCTCGGTCGTGAACTTCACCGTGGATCAGACGTCCGTGACCGCGGATGCCAAGGAAGCCGTGATGAACGCCGTGGAAGACCACTCGGTCGACGGCGTGGGCGTGGACTTCTCCCAAGAGCTCTCGCAGGACATCTCGGCCCTGCTGGGCCCGGCGGAAATCGTGGGCGTGGTGATCGCGGCGATCGTGCTGTTGGTCATGCTGCGCGCCCTGGTCCCGGCCATCCTGCCGGTGCTGACCGCGCTGATCGGCGTGGGTATTTCCACGGCCGCGACGCTCGCCTTCTCCGGCGTGATCGACATGATGTCCGTGACCCCCATGCTCGGCGTGATGCTGGGCCTGGCCGTGGGTATTGACTACTCGCTGTTCGTGCTGAACCGCCACCGTCAGCAGCTGCGCCGCGGTATGGAGGTCAAGGAATCCATCGGCATGGCCGTGGGTACCTCCGGCACCGCCGTATTCTTCGCTGCCCTGACCGTGATCGTCGCACTGGTGGCGCTGAACATCACCGGCATTCCGTTCCTGGGCCTGATGGGTACCGTGGCCGGCGTTGCCGTGCTGATCGCCCTGCTCATCACCCTCACCCTGACCCCCGCGCTGCTCTCCCTGGCCGGGCGCAAGGCGCTGCCCCGCAAGCAGCGAAACGCCGCCCCTGACGAGCAGCACATCAACGAACACGACGTGCCGTTCCACTTGCGCCACCCCTGGATCACCTCGCTGCTGAGCGTGGGCGTCCTGGTGGTGCTCGCACTGCCGGCTCAGGACATGCGCCTGGGTCTGCCGGATGCTTCCACCGAAGCCGTGGACAGCACCTCGTACCAGGCCTACCAGCGCATTGCCGAGGACTTCGGCGCCGGCGAGAACGGCCCGCTCGTGGCCGTGGTCGATATGCCCGAGGGCCTCAGCGATGACGAGGCGACCGAGAAGATCAACTTGGTGTCCGACCGCATTGCCGAACAGGACGACGTAGCCAACGTGCTGCCCGGCGTCACCACCGATGACAACCGCACCGGCGTCATCCAGGTGATCCCGGAATCCGGTCCGGCTGATGCCGCCACCGAGGAGCTCGTCAACAACCTGCGCGGCCTCAACGGTGACGCGCTGAACGGCGAGGACGTCAAAATCGGCGTGGCCGGCACGACCGCCGCGAACATCGACGTCTCCCAGCTACTCGGCGAGAAGCTCCCGCTCTACCTGGGCGTGGTCATCATCATCTCGCTGCTCCTGTTGCTCATGGTCTTCCGCTCCATCGTGGTTCCGGTGATCGCCTCCCTGGGCTTCCTGCTCTCGGTCCTGGCGTCGCTGGGTGCCGTGGTCGCGGTGTACCAGTGGGGTTGGGGTGGCGATCTGATGGGCGTGCACGATCCCGGGCCCATCCTGAGCTTCCTGCCCACCCTGATGATCGGCATCCTGTTCGGTCTGGCCATGGACTACCAGCTATTCCTTGGTTCCGGCATGCGCGAGGCCTACGTCCACGGCCACCCGGCGCGTCAGGCCGTGGTGTATGGATTCAAGGCCGGTCGCGCTGTGGTCACGGCCGCGGCGATCATCATGATCTCCGTGTTCGCGGGCTTCATCTTCGCGCACCTGTCCATGATCAAACCCATTGGTTTCGCCCTGGCGATCGGCGTTCTGTTGGACGCGTTCGTGGTCCGCATGTTCCTGATCCCGGCCGTCATGCGGATCATGGGTGAAAAGGTCTGGTGGCTGCCGCGTTGGCTGGACAAGATCCTGCCGCGCGTGGACGTTGAGGGCGAGTCCCTCGTGCGCGCCGGCGCCACCGCCGGTGCCGCTGGCGGTGCGGCCACCGCCGCGGTGGGTTCCGGTTCAAATTCGGATTCGGGTTCCCGTTCCCAGCGCGACGACGCCGCTCCCACCTCGGATCGCGACGGTTCCGTAAGCGGCGGGTCGGCTGCCCCCGTTGCGGTCGGTGCGGGTGCACATGGCGGGTCGGCTCAGGCCTCCACCTCCGCGATTGCCGGTGCGGCTGCCGCGCCGGGAACGACTCCCACCCCCGTCTCAACCCCCACAACAGACGCTGCGGCAGGGAACTCCGCGAGCGGCGTCGTCCCCGTGAAGGCCATGGCATTCTCGGAAGTGGAGCTGCGCAAGGCGGATCCCGCGCTCAAGGCGACGGACGCGTTGTTGCCGTTGCTACCGAGTATGCCGAACGAGGAGGAAACGGCTCGCGAGGAACTGAGTAAGGACAAACCCGAGGCCGCTCCGCACAAGTCCATGCACGAACGCGTGAACTTCCGGAAGGTCATGGTGGCGGGCCGACCCGTGCTCGTGGTTGAACCCAAGTCTCGCGCGTGGGGTGCCGTGGCGCCCGTGATCGTGTACTGGCACGGCGGCGGTTACGTGAACGCCATGTTGGGTACGCACTGGCGCTACCTGGACGAGTTGATCAAACACACCGGTGCAACGGTCGTGGTGCCCAGCTACGCGCTGGCGCCCCTGCACACCGTGGACGAGGTGCAGCCGCTCGCGGACGGAACGCTCGAGTTGGCGCGTTCGCTCGGCAAGCGCGTGTACTTCATGGGTGATTCGTCCGGCGGTGGCCTGGCGCTGGCCCAGGCGCAGCGCTTGCGCGAGCAGGGTGAGTCGCTGAACGGCCTGGTGCTCATTGCGCCGTGGGTCGACGCGTCGCTCAGCAACCCCGAAATCTCGGCCTACGAGTCCAAGGACAACATGCTCAGCGTCAAGCGGCTGCAAGCCTCGGGTCGCTGGTGGGCCGGGGGGCGGGACGTGCTCGACCCGCTGGTCAGCCCGATCTACGGCTCGTTCGAGGGACTGCCGCGCACCCTGATTACTCAGGGCGACCGCGACATCCTCTACCCGGACACCATGAATACGGTGGCGGAGCTGCAGCTCGCGGGCGTGGACACCACCACGATCGTGACCGAGGGTGCGCCCCACACCTACTCGCTCATGGTGTGGACTCCCACCGCGCGCAAGGACGTGGAGGAGATCGCTCGCTGGATCCTGGAGGGGTAGTTAGCTTTTCCAAGGCTCACCCGGTGAGAGCCATTTGATAACGGCTTACGGCACGGTAACCACTGGTTACCGTGCCGTAAGTCGTTACGAGATGGTTTCGATGCGGCCGGGGCCAGATTCACGCCTTGCCGACGACGCCGCTCGGCCGGCTTTTCGCATCCAGGCCAGCTTTAGCGGCCCACGTTCTTGAAGAACCACGTGTAGAAGCCGATCCAACCCGCGGCGAAGACGCTCCACCGGACCCACTCAGGAGCGTCCGGCAGGAGTTTTCGCCCCAGCACGGCCAACCCGCCAATGGCCGCGGTGACCAGGATGAATCTCGGAGCCCGCGCCGGAACGGACCACAGCAAAAACCGAGGCAGGGGCCGCCCCAATAGTCCGTTGGTCCGCGCATAAATCTTGTACGGGGTGCCCCGCAGCGGCCCCGTCAGCAAAGCTGTGTATCCCTTGGCGGAGTAGTCCTCTTCGATCCGGCGCACCATGGCTGGGGAGACCGCGGGCAGCGTGACCAGCGCCCGTGCCGAGCGCGCTGCATCTGTCCTGGCACCCCACAGATGAGTGACTGCGCCACCCAGCACCGCGCCGGCGGTTGCGGAGGCCACGCACCTCAGGCCGCGTTTCGGGCTCTTCATGGCCACCGCGGACAACCACACGTCCGGGACGATGAAGAACACTGTGGCTTCCGCAAAACCCCACCCCGCTGCCACGGCATGATCTCGGCGGACCGTTGAACCTGTCATGTACCCTCCGAGGTCGAGCAGTGCTTAGCAGCTGTGACGCCCATTCTGCCCGCTCGTGACGGTTCAGCGCGGACCTACACAATCATCGTTAATGGACGATATGATCGTCATATGACGATGAAAATCCATTCGAGCGGGCCCCTGTGGTTCGAGGACCGCAGCGCCTACGCAGCGCTCTTCCACGCTCTGGCGGAACCAACCCGGTTGGCCCTGCTGGAACACCTGGCCACGGGCGAGCATCGAGTGCGAGACATGGTCGATCACATGCAGCTTGCGCAGTCCACGGTGAGCAAACATCTGGCGTGCCTTCGGGATTGCGGCCTGGTCTCGGTGCGCGTTGAGGGGCGGTCGTCATGGTTCTCACTGGTTGACCCCGGGCGTTTGGAGAAATTGGTGGCGATGGCCGATGAGCTCATGACCGCGTCCCACGCCGCAGGATCCCTGCGCGATCATCGTGAGCGCCACGAGAAGATCACCGGCCAAGTTGTTCCCGAGGAGGGGTGACGAACATGGGTCACGACCACAGCCATTCCCATGTGCCCCAAACAGCGGACAGGGGTATGCGCCGTCGGCTGGTGATTGCTTTCGGTATCACGGCAATCATCGTGATTGCCCAGGCCGTGGGCAGTGTGATCACCGGGAGCCTCGCGCTGCTCACGGACACCGCCCACGCGGCGGCGGATGCTTCGGGCCTATTGGTCGCCGTCATCGCGGCGACCATGATGCTGCGCCCACCCAGTGGCAGTCGCACATGGGGCTTCGCCCGCATCGAGGTGATCGCGGCGCTCGGTCAAGCCGTGCTGCTCCTGGGGGTGGGCATCTACGCAGCGATCGAGGGCATTCGGCGCCTCTTCGAACCCAACGACATTCCACCGGTCGAACTGTTGATTTTCGGTGTCATTGGCCTGGTTGCCAACATTGCCGCGATGGCGGTGCTCGCGTCCGCCCGGGACTCGAACTTCAACATGCGCGCGGCGTTCCTCGAGGTGCTCAACGATGCCCTCGGCTCCATGGGCGTGATCATCGCCGCGATCGTCATCCACACCACCGGGTTCCAGCGCGCGGACACCCTCGCCGGCCTGTTCATTGCCGCCCTGATCCTTCCCCGCGCCTTCCGGCTGCTGCGCGAAACCGTGGGCGTGCTCATGGAGTTCGCGCCCAAGGGTGTGGACCTGAACGAGGTTCGCGAGCACATCATGGAGCTGGAGCACGTGCGCGATGTTCATGACGTCCACGCGTCCACCATCGGGACTGGTCTGCCCGTGCTGTCCGCTCACGTGGTCGTGGAGGACCGGTGCTTCAGCTCCGGTCACGCGCCGGAGATCTTGGAAGCGGTCCTCGGTTGCGTGCGCGAGCACTTCCCGGTGTCCTTCGATCACGCGACCATCCAACTGGAAACCGCCGCCCTCCAGGACAAGGAGTCCCCAGACATGCGCCACGCGTAGAACGCGAAAGTCCACGGGCCGTTCGCCGGGGTCCGCCCGGGTAACGGCCGAGTGTGCCAAGGTGGGTTCAACCGATCCGCGCACTCCCGAGGTGATCCATGGGCTCCAGCACCAATCCCCCCAACGCGCCGGACCCCCTGCGCCGACCCATTCCGCAACGCACCACCGGCTGGGCCACGCGCATCGCGTCCGCCCTGCAGCGGGCGGGCCTGAAACCCAACCACATCTCCGTGGCCTCGGTCGGCTTCGCGCTCCTGGGTTGCCTGTGTCTGGTGCTTTCCGCACACTTCGACGACGCCGCTCGCCTCCTCCTACTGATCGTCGCCGCCGTGACCATCCCGTTGCGCCTCGTGTGCAACATGTTCGACGGGATGCTGGCGGTGGAGGGCGGACTGAAAACACCCACCGGTGAACTGTTCAACGAGGTGCCGGACCGGATCTCGGACCTGGCCCTGCTTGCGGGAGCCGGCTATGCGGCGTCGACGATGGAGGGCGGTGTGACCCTGGGCTGGCTTGTAGGAAGTCTCGCCGTCCTGACCGCCTACGTGCGTACGCTGGGAGTGAGTGCGGGAGCGGGGCAGTTCTTCGGTGGCGTGATGGCCAAGCAACAGCGGATGTGGACGCTCATGGTCGGGATCTTGGCCACCATGATCGAACCGCTGCTCAATCTGCCGCGCGGCTGGATGCTGTTCGTGACGCTGATCCTCATTGCCGCAGCCTCCGCGCTCACGGTGGTTACGCGACTGCGGTGGATTGCCCGCGAACTCACGAAGCGAGACTGAGTCATGACCGAGATCGGGCTGATCGGTCCGCAGTCGATTCGGCTGCTGATCGGCGTTGGGGTGTTTCTGGTGGTGGCGACCGTGGTCGCCGAGATCATGTTTCGGCGCACCACCAAGGAGGGTCTGCGGAACACCCTGATCAACGTACGGCAGCGGATTTTCGCCTGGTGGATCATGGTGGGTGTGCTCGCGGTGAGCCTGGCGCTCGGCGAAACCGTGATGCTCGTGCTGTTCATGCTGCTTTCGCTCGTGGCGCTGCGGGAGTTCATGGCGCTGGTGCCGGCCGGCGAGAAGGACGGCCGCGCGCTGATCTGGATCATGGCCGTGCTGACCCCACTGCACTACTTTTTCGTTTTCCAGCACTGGTACGGGATGTTCGCCATTTTCATCCCGGTCTACGCGTTCCTTTTCCTGCCCGTGCTGTTGGCGCTGTCTGGCAGAACCGATCATTTCCTGCACCGCGCGGCCCTGAGCCAATGGGGGCTCATGGTGTGCGTGTACGCGCTAAGTCATCTGCCCGCGATCCTGCAACTGCCGGTGGCCTTCAACCAGGGCAAGTCCGCGGCGGACGGTTCTCCCGTGGGCTCAGGCGGCGTGGAGGGCGGTGCGCTCCTGCTGTTCGTGTGCGTGGTGGTGCAGGGCTCTGACGTGCTGCAGTATCTGTGGGGCAAAACCCTGGGCCGCCACAAGATCGCGCCGAACGTGAGCCCCAACAAGACGTGGGAAGGCTTCATCGGGGGAGTGCTCTCCGCGACCGCCCTGGGTGCCGCACTGTGGTGGCTGACCCCGTTCACGCCGTGGCAAGCCGCTTTGCTGTCGCTGATCGCGTGCCTCATGGGCTTCGTGGGCGGCCTGGTGATGAGCAGTCTCAAACGTGATCGCGGCATCAAAGACTTTGGCGCAATCATCCCCGGTCACGGCGGCATCCTGGACCGCACGGACTCTCTGATCTTCGCGGCGCCGGTGTTCTTCCACCTGACGAGATTCTTCTTCAGTGGTTGATCGCCGACGCTTGGCTACTGAGAGCGATACACCCGAGACCGGTGATCCACTTCAAGGATCAGGATGACGATCTCTTCGTCACGGATTTCGGCGAGGGCTCCGTAATCACCAACGCGGTAACGCCAGAGGCCTGACAGAGGGCTAGTCAGCGCCTTCCCGTGAACTCGGGGGTCTTCGAGTTCACCGACCTGAGCGATTTTTTGGACGATGCGCTTTGCGATGGTCTTGTCGAGCTTCCCCAACTGCTTCTTGGCCGTTGCCGTGATCTTAATCGTCCAGGCCAAGGTCCTTCACCACATCCTCCAAGTCGAAGACAGGTTCCTCACCAGAGTGAACACGCTCTACGAGCGCTGCGATTCGATAGGTCTCTTCCATACGTGGAAGTGACTCCTCAATGGCTTCACGAAGGTAGTAAGACTTGGGCCGCCCTGTTGAGCGAGCGAGCCATCCTGGCCGCGCGTAAAATTGCCAGCACACTACCTATCGGTGTCTCGCGAGAGGAAGCAGATCATGCCCAAGGCAAACAAGGACGGTCGCGCGATTCAGGACGAAATTCCGTCTACTCTGCAACGTTCGGATGAGAAGGCCCAGGACACGTTCGCGCAGACCTATGACTCCGCCAAGGACGAGTACGACAGCTCATCGCGGGCGGCACGCACCGCGTGGTCAGCGGTGAAGCACACCCACGAGAAGGTGGGGGACCACTGGGAGCCCAAGGACGAGAGCGGACCCTCGGACGATCGTGCCGAAAAAGGTGGGCTCAACAAGGAAGAGTCCGCGGGCGGCGTCGACGCCAATGCCAGCAAGGACCACCTGTACGAGATCGCTCAGGAATTGGACATCGAGGGCCGCTCGGACATGACCAAGGACGAGCTGGTTGATGCCATCGACAAGGCCAACCAGAAAAAGACCAAGGAATCCCGCAGCTAGAGTTTCCGGCCCAGGAACACGGTGGCCGTGGTGTTCTCGTGGAAGGGTTCCACGGGTTCGTAGCCGCGCTTGCGGAACATGGCGATGCCCTCGACCATCTCTTCGTTAAGGGAGACCACGGCGGTGTGGGCACCCAGCGCACGAACCTTGTTCTCCAACGAGCGAACGAGTGTGCGGGCATGACCCTTGCCGCGGTGATCGGGCGTGACCCAGATGCGCCGGAGTTCGGCGGTCGTGTCGTCGAGCTTGCGGACCGCGCCGCACGCAATGACCTCGCCGGAGATCAGTTCCGTCATGAGAAAGAAATCGCCGTTGGGTGGCGTGACCTGCTCCGGTGAGGTGCTTTCGGTGAGGTCAGGATCGAAACCGCCGTCGATGCGGTGATCGAGTTCGCTGAAGTACGCGGTCAGCACTTTCTGCGTGTGATCGCTGGCGGCTTGGCCTTCCAGGATGCGTACGGGTGCGATGGCGTTCATCCCCCCATGGTGACACCGATGCCTACTGTTCACCAGGGCCTAACTCGTAGTAGTTTTCGGCCATGACTCCGACGCCTACCGGGAACAAGCCCCGCGTATCGATTTTGGTTCCCACCCCGTTGTTGGTGGTGGAGATGACCGAGCCCGCTGCCTACCGCAATCGCAGTGACCACGAGTCGGATGTTCATCTGCATCCGGGCGGGCAGGGGCTGTGGGTGGCCCGTATGGCCGGGTCGCTCGGGGCCGAAATTTCCATCAACGGACCCTTCGGCGGAGAGTTGGGGTCGCTGATCCGCACCATGCTCGACGGCATGGGTATGCAGGTCAACGCCGTGCGCTACAGCTACGGCAATGGTGGTTATGTCTACGACTTGCGCGGTGAAGATCGGGAGACCCAGGCGCACATGCCGCCGCCGGAGCTGTCCCGTCATGAGTTGGATGACCTGTACGGTACTGCCTTCGTGGATGCGTTGGCCTCGGATGTTCTGGTGGTCACGGGTGCGGAGCCGGCGGACGTGATTCCGTCGTCCTTCTTTGGTCGGCTCATTCGCGATACCCGCGACGCCGGCACACCCGTGGTCGCGGACCTGAGCGGAAAACCCGCTTTGGCCAGTGTCGACGCGGGCGTAGATGTTCTCAAGATCAGCCACGAGGAGATCATGGACCTCGAGATCGTGGAGGACGAAACCGCCGAGTCTCTCACCGAGGCCGGCAAAATGTTGCTGGAACGCGGGGCGGGCGCCGTCGTCATCTCGCGCGCGAAGGACCCCGCCCTGTTGGTCGAGAAGAACTCGGTGCGGGAGGTGTCCGCGCCGTCGATCACCCCGTTGGACCACCGGGGCGCGGGGGACTCGATGACGGCCGGGATTTCCGTGGGTCTCGCGCGAGGGCTCGACCTGGTCGACGCCGTGGCGCTGGGTGCTTCTGCCGGTGCACTCAATGTGGCGCGGCGGGGTTTAGGCACGGGTAATCGCACGACCATCGAGAAATTCGCACGGCAGATCACCGTCCGGAAGCTGACCTAAACATGCTCGGCTCTGGTGAGCGGGCGGGTGGCATGGAAGCATGGGGCCATGCGCATCCTTGTGACCAACGATGACGGGATAGCTTCCGCGGGACTCGCCGTTCTGGCCCAGGCGGCGCTGGACCGAGGGCACGAGGTCAAGGTCGCCGCACCCGCCGAGGAGTACTCGGGTGCCAGCGCGTCCCTGTCCGGCGAGGAGATTGACGGCAAGATCGCGCTCGTTGACGCCGATCCGCCCAACATGCCCGCGGGTGTCGAGTGCGTGGGTGTGAAGGCCGCACCGGCTCTGATCGCGTTTCTGGCCTCTTACGGGGCGTTCGGCGAAGTTCCGGACATGGTGCTCTCGGGTGTGAACCTGGGCGCGAATACCGGCAAGGCCACACTGCATTCTGGCACGGTGGGAGCTGTGCTGACGGCGGCGTCGCACGGAATTCCGGGGATCGCGGTCTCAATCACGTCCGGACAACCGCAGCACTGGGACACTGCGCTGCTGGTCACCAAGTTCGCGCTTGAACGTTGGGAGTCGCGCGAATTCGACGGCAGGATCTTGAACATCAACGTTCCCGACGTCGCCCCCGACCGTCTCAGGGGTCTCAAGCCTGCCGATCTGGCATCCTTCGGTGCGGTCCAAGCCCAGATCCATCGTGGCGACGACACGCACATTGCAGTGACCTATAGTGCCGAGACCGGGCGGGAAGAACCGGACAGCGACCACTACCTGCTGACCCATGGTTGGGCGACGGCAACGCTGCTTCGGGCGCCGGTCAACGACACGAACGGGCAATTGCGGACCATTGATTTGGAAGAGCTGGGTATTACGTCGAGTTCAGCGCCGGATGCCGCGGAATCTCAAGGGGATATCGACGTCGATGCCGCCACGGTGATGCGGAAAACCTAGACCTGTTTGACTAGAACTGGCCATATGGCCATTGAATGGGTCCGGCAGGAATGACACGGTGGAATGCCTAGAACGTGACGAGTCACGAGAAGGTGTTTCAGATGTCTACCGCATTGCCCGAGCATCGAAATGTCCCGAAGCTCACTGACGAGCAGGTCATCGAGCAGGACCGATGGTATCCACATACGGTGGGGCGAGCAGTCGTGTATGCGGCCTGGGTGTACCTTGTCGCGATAGGTGCCGTTACGGCAATTGAAATGCAATTTTCGCTGCTTCGAGACGGTCTGAACTATTGGGGCATCGTTCCTGCCGCCTTGGCCAGCGCTATAGGCCTGTACTTTTCACGGGGTAATCGTCGTGACAGGGTCCGCGGCCGCCTAACCAAGCAAACGCCGAAGAGGAAAAACCAGGTCGCAGACGTTGGGTCAAAACCAGCGGAGCCTGTAACGCCCACATGGGCATTGATTTGTTACGCAGTGTCGATCGGATTCGCCCTCTTCGGCTTTCTGAGCCTGATGAACCATTTGGGCATTTCCGGCCCGCTGAACTGGTTCATCTTCGCCATGTGTTTCATTCCTGCGGCACTACTGATGTGGTTCTCATACCTGGGTAGAAGCACTAATAAAGAGGGCCGTCAGTGAACGCTTTGTTCTACGAGCGTGGCTCAGTCAATGGTCGAGCGGAACTGGTTGGGCCAGTTGGGCCTTCACACTCTCGGTTGTTACCGCTGTGGGTCTGATGGCCTACCTGGTAGGCAAGAAAACTGGCCATTTGGTTAGTTGAAGTGGGCGGTCAGGGATGAAACGGTGGAATGCCCAGAACGTGACGAGTCACGAGAAGGTGTTTTAGATGTCGACCGCAGTGCCAGAGCAACGAGAAGTCGTGACGCTCACCGACGAACAGGTCATTGAGCTGGACTGGTGGTATCCGTGGACCGCGGGTCGAGCGGTTGCATACGCGGCATGGTTGTACTTCTTCACGCTAGGTGCCTTTGGTCTTGTCCAGTTGCTCTCGCCTGGGGTTCAGGCGACCTTGGTCTTCTTCGTCGCCATCGGGCCTGCAGTGGGTGGTGCCATCGGCGCGATACTCGGAAGGGGTATCCGCCGACAAAGAATCAAAGTCTGGCACGAGAAGCGGGTTTTGAAGGCAGAAGCCGGGGGGCTTGAGGTAGGCAATCGTTCATTCCCTCTGCCCCCATCGAACCTGTATGTGGTCGGGGTCGGTGTATCCATCGCGCTTGCGCTGTTCGGACTTCTCAACCTCATCACTCACGTCGGGCTCTTCGAGGCCACTACGGGCTTCACCCTGGTGATGTGTTTCGTGATGGCGGCTATAACGACCTGGGGCATATACACGGGCGGCAATGCACGAAAGGAGCCTGTGTGATGGTCACTGGCATAGACACGAAGTCCGTGAACGGCGCGGATGAGAAATCCAGGAATGCGATCATCCAGGCCGCAGACCCATATTTTCCTCATTCGCCCTGGCGGGCTGTGCTATCGGCTGTGACTCTGGCGCTCATCATGCTCGGATTTGCGACAGCCGTTTCCGTTGTCTTTGATGTCGGAACAGTCAGCCTGCTTCACGTTGTGTGGTTTTTCGTGCAAGGCGCGGTCGTGGCGTCCGTCGGGTATTTCGGCCGTGGGGTTCGCATCCGAAATCTTGAGACCCAAGGGAGAATCCCCAAGGAGGAGAACCTATGAGTGGTTTTTTCAATGTCACGACCATCCCCCGAGCGATCTTCCTCGGGTTCATCCTTATGTTCTTCGCTTTGGGCG
>CAACWU010000253.1_pt1 | contig 12170 bp, 11 predicted proteins | sample 2275741 | NCBI WGS metagenome assembly CAACWU01 (sample SAMEA5312470, study PRJEB27640) | indoor metagenome | biome: indoor environment; feature: uncontrolled; material: tiles wood | place: Germany | collected 2014-07-07
CGGATGGTCGTCGAGGGAGGGGCGGGGATCACCGACCCGGTAGACGGCCTTGACCTCGTACGTCACGGTGTCCCGCACGGCGTTGAACCAGCGGCGACAACCGGCGGAATGGACCCAGCGTTCGGCGATCAGACCCTTGGGGTTGCTGCGGTAGAACAGGTACTCCGCCCACTGCTGGTCGGTGAGCTGGAAAGGATCCTGCGGGTAGGGCACGTGAGCTTCCCCGCCGTAGTGGTACTCGGTTTCGTTGCGTGGCCCGCAGTGTGGGCATTCGATCAACAACATATCGCGGCCTCCTTGCCTAGTGCGCCACGGCTGCGGCGCCGTGCTCGTCGATCAGGGCCCCGGTCTCGAACCGCTCCAACGAGAAGGGTTCGTTGAGGGGGTGGGGTTGGTCCGTGGCGATGGTGTGGGCGAAGGCGAAGCCGGCCCCCGGGGTGCCCTTGAAACCGCCGGTGCCCCACCCGCAATTGACGTAGAGCTGATCCACCGGGGTCTTGGACACAATCGGCGAGGCGTCCAGGGTGACGTCCACGATCCCGCCCCACGTGCGTAGGACGTGGGCGCGCGCGAAGATCGGGAACAGCTCCACGGCCGCGGCCATTTGCTGTTCGATCACGTGGAACGCACCGCGCTGACCGTAGCCGTTATAGGCATCCACTCCCGCGCCCATCACCAGCTCACCCTTGTGCGCCTGAGAGACGTAGACGTGCACGTGGTTGGACATCACCACCGTGGGGTGCACCTGTTCGTGCAGCTCCGAGACCAACGCCTGGAGTGGATGGGACTGGATCGGTAAGCGGAACCCGGCCAACTCGGCCAACACTGAGGAGTGCCCGGCACCGCACAGTCCCACCTTGCCCGCGTTGATCCGACCGCGGCTGGTCTCCACGGCAACCACCCGGCCACCGTCCTGGACGAAGCCGGTGACGGCGCAGTTCTGGATGATGTCCACGCCCAACTCGTCGCATTTGCGGGCGAAGGCCCAGGCCACGTGGTCATGCTTGGCGATGCCGGCCCGGGGTTGGTAGGTCGCACCCATGATCGGATACCGGATATCGTCGCCGATGTTGATGATGGGGCACAGTTCCTTGACCTGCTGCGGTTCGATCCATTCCGCATCGATGCCGTTGAGCTTGTTCGCGTTGACCCGCCGCACGCTTTCGCGCACGTCCTGCAGCGTGTGGGCCAGGTTCATTACGCCGCGTTGGGAGAACAAGAAGTCGTAGTCGAGTTCTTCGGGCAGGCCTTCCCACAGCTTGAGTGAGTGCTCGTAGATGGCTGCGGACTCATCCCAGAGGTAGTTGGAACGGATGATCGTGGTGTTGCGGGCCATGTTGCCACCGGCCAACCACCCGCGTTCCAGGACAGCGATATTGGTGATGCCGTGCTGCTTGGCTAGGTAGTACGCGGTGGCCAGGCCGTGGCCTCCACCGCCCACAATCACCACGTCGTAGGAGGACTTGGGCTCCGGGTTGTGCCAGAGGAAGTCGGGGTGTTCGGGAAGAAGATCGGCCATGTCAGCCCCTTCGTTTTCTGAGGTCTCAGAAGTGATCCGTGCGGCGGGATGCTCAGCCGCGCAGTCGGTTCATCTCCGGGTCGAAGAGTGGTTCATCCGTGACGGTGGCGGGAATGCGGGTGCCGAAGTACTCGATCTCCACCTCGTCCCCGATCTGCACCGACGACGGCAAGTAGGAGTAGGCGATCGGCTTGCCAAGGGTGTACCCGTAGGCCGCGCTGGTGACGTATCCGGCGGGTTGACCGTCATGAAAGACCGGCTCCTTGCCCAGCACGATGGATTGCGTCCGGTTGATGGCCAAGCACCTGAGCCGTCGGTCCACGGTCTCTTCGGTAAGTCCCTCTAGGGCATCCTTGCCAACAAAGAATTCCTTGTCGGGCCGCACGGCAAACGACACCCCGGCCTCGTAGGGGTTGTATTCGGTGGTCATGTCCGTGCCCCAGGAGCGGTAGCCCTTCTCCAGGCGGAGGGATGAGAATGCCGCCCGTCCCGCGGGGATGATTCCGTGGGGTTGACCAGCCTCCCACAGCACATCCCACAGCCGCTGCCCGTTGTCCGCGCTGGTGTAGATTTCCCAGCCGAGTTCTCCCACGTAGGACAGCCGCATGGCGGTGACCGGCACTCCGCCGATGCGTGCTTTTTTGGCGCGGAAGTAACGCAGGGCGTCGTTGGAGAAGTCGTCGTCGCTGGCGGCCGTGACCACCTCGCGAGCAAGCGGTCCCCATAGGCCGATGCAGCAGGTGCCGCCGGTGGTATCCCGGACCTGTACCCACCCACCGGGCGCAGCGCCGTCGGTCTGGGCCTTGGCTTCCCGCATGAGGTAGGCGAGGTCGATATTGCCGTTTGCCCCGACTTGAAACAGGTCCTCCCCCAACCGGGCGACCGTGATGTCGCTGCGGATCCCGCCCTGGCCGTCCAGGAGCAACGTGTAGGTGACGGCGCCGGGTTTCTTGTCCAGGTTGTTGGTGCTCAACCGCTGCAGGAGAGCCAGAGCACCGGGCCCGGAGACTTCCAGTCGCTTGAGCGGCGTCATGTCGTACACGGCCACAGCGGTGCGGGTTTTCCAGGCCTCGACCGCGGCAATGGGCGAGTGGAACATTTGCGACCAGGCATCCCGTGCGGGCGGTTGCCACTCCGTGGGCAGTTCTTTCAGCAGGCGGGCATTGGAATCAAACCAATAGGGCCGCTCCCAACCGCCGGATTCCAGGAAGTAGGCCCCCAGAGCCTTGTGGCGCGCGTGGAACGGAGTGACCCGTAAATCCCTGGGGGACAGCCGAGGCTGCAGGGGGTGGAGCACGTCGTAGATCTCCACGAAGTTCTGCTGCGAAGTTTCGCTGACGTAGGAGGGGCTGAGTTGGATCTCCTCGAAGCGGTTTACATCGCAGTCGCTCAGGTCGGTTTCGGACCTGCCGGTGATGATCAGTTCCGCCATGGCCTTGGCAACGCCGGCCGAATGCGTGACCCACACGGCCTCAGCCACGTAGAACCCGTCCACCTCCGAGGACTCCCCCATGAGGGGTCCACCGTCCGGGGTGAAGGAAAAGATGCCGTTGAAGCCGTCCTCAATCTCACTGTCGCGCAGTCCGGGAAGGAGTTGCCGGGATGCTTCCCACGAGGGGATGAAGTCATCTGGCGTGAACTCCAGGCGGGAGGGCATGTGGCGCGCGCTGATGTCATTCGACGCATATTCGCCCAGGTCATCCGGGTCCACGGGCATGGGCCGGTGGGCATAGGAACCGATGCCGTAGCGGTCACCGTGCTCGCGGTAGTAGAGGTCCTGATCCTGGAACCGCAGGATCGGCAGGCCGGCGCCGTTAGGTTGTTCGTTGCGGCCTTTGAGGTCCGCGACCGGAGTGGTCTTCACGTACTGGTGGGCCAGGGGAAGTAGCGGCACATCCATGTCCACCATCCGGCCGATTTTGGGGCCCCAGAACCCGGCGCAAGAGACGACGATATCTGCCGGAACGACGTCGTCCGTGGTGCGCACGCCGGTGACCCGACCGCCGGACTGTTCGATGTCCACGACCTCGGTGGAGCCGCGGTAGGTGACCCCGGCCTCGGTGGCGCGTTGGATCAGAAGTTGGACGGCGCGGGCCGCGAGCGCCAGGCCGTCGGTCGGGACGTGCAGGCCGCCCAACACGAGCTCCTGGTTGAGCAGGGGGTAGAGCGCCTTGCATTCGGCGGAGTCCAGCAGCCGGCCTTCGAGTCCCCAGGAGGTCGCGTAGCCAAGCCGGCGATGCAAGTCGGCCCAGCGGGTTTCGGTGGTGGCCACTTCCAGCCCGCCCACCTGGTTGAAGCAGGAGGTGCCGTCCTTCTGAAGGTCCTTGAGCTTGCTCACCGTGTAATCGGCGAACCGGGTCATGGTCTTGGAAGGGTTCGTCTGGAACACCAACCCGGGCGCGTGCGACGTGGATCCGCCGGGCATGTTCAGGGGGCCTTGGTCGAGAACCGTGATGTTGTCCCAGCCTCGGGCAACAAGTTCGTCCGCCAGGTTCGTGCCGACGATGCCTGCTCCGATAATGACGATGCGCGGTGTGGACATGTGGCACTCCTGACCTATACAACTTATATATTAGAGTTTCATGTAGCGTAGATAACACTTGTTCACCGGTCAAGGGTGCACTGAAAATCACTGTGGGAGGTCCGGCGGACGTGAGCATTCCGGGTACGGAGCAATCGGCATCCAAGCGATCTTCGCTGGCCGACACGGCCTACGAGGCCCTGCGCCAGCAGCTACTCACGCTGGAGATCCGCCCCGGCGACCCGTTGAACGACGCCGCCCTGGCCGAGGGCTTGGGCATGGGCCGAACACCGGTGCGCGAGGCCCTGAAAAGGCTCGAAGCCGACAAGCTGGTGGTGAGTTACCCCAAGCGAGGTACTTTTGCCACGCGAGTGGAAATCACCGATCTGGTCTATGTCTCGGAAATCAGGATGCAGCTGGAGCCGATGGCCGCCTCCCGGGCTGCGCGCGTGGCAACCGCGGCTACGCGGTCGGAGCTTGTGGACATTCAGGAGCAGCTTCGCGGTTTCGATATCGAGCACGCCAGCGTCACGGAAATCCTGACCTGCGACTCCATGGTGCACCGGGCCGTCTACCGGGCCGCGGGTAATCCGTATCTTGAGGACACCCTGATCCGCTACAACAATCTGGCCACCCGGATCTGGTGCATGGTGATCGACCGACTACCACGGCTCACGGAGCATGTTCAGGAGCACGTGCAACTGCTGCAAGAGATCATCGATGGCAACGAAAAACAGGCCTCTGCTCTGGCCCGGCAGCACGTCGAACGGTTCGAAGCGGCCGTGCGCTCAGCGTTGTTTGCGGCCTGACCTACTACTCGGTGACTGCCGACGGAATAGCCGGGATCATCCGCGCCGGTAGGTAACCAACAACACCCCGGCGGGCAAAGTGACACTGTCGACGAGCTGCCACTGGACCGGCGCGGTCTGCAGGCGGAACAACGGGGTTCCCTGCCCGAAAACCACCGGGTTGATCTTCACCTGAATTTCGTCGATCTCATCGATCAGCTGTCCGGCAATGTCGGCGCCGCCGCACAGCCAGATGTCTTGGCCCGGTTCCTTCCTGAGGGCGGCGACGTATTCACTCAGATCGCCCTGGACCGTCTCGACCGAGTCGTCCGGCGGCAGCTCACGGTGCGTCGCAACGATCTGTCGCATGTGAGGATACGCGCTGGTCAGACCGACATCCAAGGCGGGCTTGAGGGTCTGATAACCCATGATCACGGTGTCGAAGCGCCGGTTCGCGCCTGAGATTCCAATGTGCTCCCGCACGTGCACCGGGCAGGTTTCGGGATAGATCTCGAACAGCGCCTTCACCGTGGCGGGGTCTGGCGAGAAGTCACCCTCATGGGCCGCTATGAACCCATCGATGGAGGTGGCGACATAGTAGACGAGGTCGCGCATGCAGAGCTCCAATCACTACTGATGACCTGGTGAACTCAATGTACGCCCGGCAGGATCCGTGAACTATTGGTATAGTTCCGGCCGTGGGAACGATAGTCACTGCGCCCGTGATGGGGCGCTTCTTCACGTACCGCGACCGCCGTTACTGACGGCGCGATCGCCCTTTTGCGCTAGAGCGCGCCGTCACCACCGAGATGCCCTGCACCTCGGTGGGGCCACTTCGGTCACTCCGTTTCGTGATCCCACACCCACCGAGGTGCTCCACACTCTTTTCGATGGAGCGCACTCATGTCTCGTTCTCAATTCGGCGGCCGTCACGAACTCGGCCAGAATTTTCTCACCCATAAACCGACCATCAGCCACATCATTGGCCTGGTTGCCCAAACGCAGGGGCCCATCCTGGAAATCGGTGCCGGCGACGGCGCGCTGACCCGCCGTTTGGCCACACTGGACCGGCCTCTCACCGCGATCGACATTGATGAGCACCGCGTCCGGACATTACGCAACAGACTGCCGGGCGTTCAGGTTGAACACGCTGACGCCATGATCTACCCCCTGACTACATCCGTTGTGGTCGGCAACATCCCCTTCCACCTGACTACGCCATTGCTTCGTCGCGTGCTCAGCAGCCATGAATGGCACCGGACCATTCTTCTGACCCAGTGGGAAGTGGCCCGTAAACGCGCCGGCGTGGGTGGGGGCACCATGATGACGGCGCAGTCCTCACCGTGGTACGAGTTCTCTTTGCGAGGGCGTGTTCCTGCGTGGGGATTCTCGCCCCAGCCCACTGTGGACGGAGGGATCCTGGAGATCATTCGCCGTGGACCGCCGCTAATCCCAGCCACTCAGAAGGAGGCCTACGAGCGTTTTGTGAAGGCGGTCTTTACGGGTCGTGGAAGAACCCTGACACAAATCATCCAGAATGCGTGGCGGAATGACCGCGGTCGGGTGAAGTCGGCGCTCGTAACAGCGCGCGTGCCACAGGGGGCGTTGCCCCGGGATCTCACGGCGGAACAATGGGCTGCACTGTGGAAGCAACTCAACGCCTAGGGAAGTTCAGCTCGCCACAGCGCCCGGTCACCCGCTGTAACGGGGTCTCGTTCCACATCATCCAGGTACGAGACCCCAGCAGCGGATTACCGCGCCTCGTACGCCGCATCCAGGAACTCCTTGGCCAGCGGCGCACCGGTGACGGAACCGTAGTCCCCGTCCTCGATAAACACGGAGAACGCGAGGTCGCCCTGCGCCACGATCACCCATGAATGAGTCCGAGGAAAACCACCCCGGGCAGGGTCAGGTTTACCGAACTCCGCGGTGCCGGTCTTGCCCAGGACCTCTCCGCCCGGGTGGTTGTTCAGTCGGTCGAGGTGCCCTTCTGTGACCACGGCGCGCATGAGTTCTCGGAGTTGTTCCGCTTCCTGTTCGGTCGGATCCGATGGCAGCTCTCGGGCGGGTTTCTCTTCGGGCACCAGCTGCGGACACACCGCACGCCCCCGAACCACGCTCGCGGCAAAAACCGCCATGCCCAGCGGAGAGGTCTGAATCCTGCCCTGGCCAATCATCGACGCCGCATGCTCGGTGCCTGCATCGTCGCGCGGAATGTTGCCCGAGTACGCGGGAATACCGATATCCCAATCCGCCCCAATGCCCAGTGCTTCGCCGGCGGTGGCGAGATCCCCCTGACTCACGGAATCGTGTTTGTCGATCAACGCGGTATTGCAACTCTGCGCGATCGCCTCCCGGAGAGAAATGTCGCCCAGATGATCCGGCAGGTAGGTTCCTGCGTTCTTGAAAGTCTGGCCATCCACGGTGATGGACTCCGAGCACTGCACAGTGGATTGAGGCGAGTCACCGTGACGAAGCATCGCGAGCGCCGTCGCAATCTTGAAAGTGGACCCCGGCGCGTACTGGCCGATCGTGGCGGTCGGGTACGCGTTGTCCTCCGGACCGGAGGCCGCCGCGAGAATGTCGCCGGTAGAGGGTTGCACCGCCACGATTGCGCTGGGGCTGTCGGTGTTCTTGATGATGCGTTCGGCCGCCTTTTGCAGATCCACATCGATAGTCGTTCTGAGGGGTGTCTCCTCGGGCATCTTTTGTTCCCATAACGGCCCCTGGGACATCGGCGGTGCGGAGCCGTCCAGTTCCCGGATCGTCACCCGGAACGACGGCGCCGCGCGAAGTTTTTCGTCGAAGGCCTCTTGGAGCCCTCCCGCACCGATCCATTCGGCATCTTTTACCGCGTCACCCCGCGTCTCAATGTCCTCCGCGGACGGTTGGCGCACCGTTCCCAACACCGCGGTGGCGAAACCGCGGTCGAGCGAAAGCGGCATGGTGGTGGTCATTGCCTCATAGCCGGTAATGGTCTTCAGCGCCGCAGAGTCCAGCTTGAGGAAATCTGACCGTCGCAACGTCAGGGCATCGACGAACGCTTCCGGGCCGTAGGCAGCGACCTTCTCCTGATAACCCTCGGGGTCGATATCGAGTACAGCGGCGAGCTTCTTAGCGGACGCCGCGGCCTGCTCATCCGTCAAGCCCTCCTTGTTGATCCCGGGGAGGTGAACGTGCTGGTTGGACACCAGAGCGACGTCGTTCTGGCCAAGTATTCGCGCGCGCTCACCAGGAATGGTGGCCAAGGCCAAGCCCTGCCCCTCCTCAAGTTCGGGGTGCAGGATCGAATCCTCCCACCGAACCCGCCACTCACCGTCAATCTTCACGAGCTGCGCTTGCGACTCATAACTCCATGACTGCCCCGGGTCGAACGACGGCCAGGTGAAACCGAGCCGCGCGCTCGCCCCTTCATCGCTTTCATCCGCCCCAAGGACTTCAACGTTCGGGCGCTGTGAGCCCTTCATCCGCTCAGCCAGGAACGCTCGAGTGTCCGGAGGGGTCGACACCATGGGCACCCCCGCGATATCGCCCTCGTGCAGCGCCGTGGCCAACTGATCCGCAACCGTGGTGGGGCTAGCTGATCGCGCTGCAGAACAAGAACTGAGCATCGCGGCGGATACGGTTGCAAGCCCCAGCCCGGACCATGTGAGGAAGGTTCGTCGGTTGGTGGATTCCATGCTTCTGAACCTAGGATCCGCCGCCTCCATAGGTCCAATATGATGAGTGGCCAATATCCATAAGTAAGGAGTTATCGTGGCGGTCAATATGACTCGGCTCGCTTCGTGTTTCGTGGCGGTGAGTGAGCACCTGCATTTCGGTCGCGCAGCGGAGCAACTTGGGATGAGTCAACCAGCGTTGTCGCAGGCCATTCGACAGCTTGAAACCGTGCTGAGATGCCAACTGTTCATTCGATCTGGCTCCGGCGTGACTCTCACCCGAGATGGCGAGACGGCTCTGATGCGAGCTCGCACTCTGATCAGGGCCGAGCAGGACTTCGTGGCCACCCGCGATCGAGCGGTTCCGTTGCTCGGGATCGCCCACGAGGTTCCCCAAGAGTTTGCTCTTGCACTCATTCAACGGCTGCAACCAGTGACCGCCGTGCGCGGCTCGAGCGCCCAGTGCCTAGCGGACGTGCGTTCGGGAGCGTTGGCCGCCGGCGTCGTCGTCACCCCAGCCCTGTTCACCGGCGTGAAGCCGCTGGTTGGCGCAGCAGCGCAGGTGACGCTGTGGACTACCCGGCGCGGGGGCGCCATCACCACGGCCGCACAGTTGCGCACGGCGGCGGGGCCAGAACTTGGCGTTTCACCGCGTCGCTGGAACACTGCCGTGGCGCAAGAAGTCCAGGACGGTGTGCATCGTGCCGGGGCCGCGGCAACCCTCACCGAGGTCGAGGACGACGTAGCCGCGTTCAATGTCATCGCCCGAGGCGGGTGCGTGCTCAACCTGGGCCGCGAGGTTCCCGGGTGCACAGGCCGGCGCGTTGATTCCGCCCTGCTACGGGCTGGATTTCAGCTCGTTGTTCAGCCCACCATTCGGGACGACGCTGGATGGGCGGAAGCCTTCACCGCGGTATTCGACCACCAGGATCACTCATGACGTGGCTCGAGGACTCACTGGAACAGATCGCCGACGACGCCGCTGTCGAGTTCACCGTCAGTGCCCGTCACCTTGGCACCGGCGCACGGTTCGACGTGCGCGCCGATGTCCCCTGGACCGCGGGTTCCACGTACAAGCTCATCGTGGCGGCGGCCTGGCTGGAGGCGGTTTCGGAAGGGATTGCGGATCCGCGCCGCCGAATACTGGTCGACGAACACGTCCGCCGGGACGGGCCAACGGGACTCTCGCTCAGCGATGATCCTGTGGAACTCAGCTACCGGGATCTGGTGCGGTCCATGCTGATCGTCTCGGACAACACGGCAGCCCACTGGATCTGGTCCGATCTAGGGGCCGAGTACATCCAGGAGAAACTGAACACCTGGGGCGCCGATGCCACAAGCATCGTCGACACCGGGCGGCAGGACTTCTCCCGCAGGGAACTGACGACAGGCGACGATCTCTGGCCCAATGAATTGGAAATGTTCACGTCAGAGAAGACCGACCTGCAGCTCTTCAGCGTCACCTCCGCCTCTGATCTGCGCGCAATTCTGGAGCGGCTGTGGACCAATCAGCTTGCGACTCCGGAGCTCTGCTCCTGGATGCGGGCCGTCCTGGGGCAGCAGCTCTTTCGACATCGGTTGGCGAGCGGGTTCGATTACGACGGCGTGGAGGTTGCCGGCAAGACCGGCACTTGGGGGCCGTACCGCCATGAAGCGGGCGCGGTCACCCATCCCGGTGAGCCTCCGGTGATCATCAGTGTGATGACCCGCTCCGCACGCGCTGCCCAGCAGCAGCCCCTCGCTCATGCTGCCGTGGGCCACATCGCGGCCGTGATCGTTCAGGCGATGAGGCAGGGGTGGACAGGGGAGTAATCGCGGGCCCTGGGGCGGCCCTTGATCCCGCCCCGCGCTCGTTCGGTGAGGCCCGCGAGGACAGGGATTCAAGAAGGCAGAGATTCGTAGGACTTTTTCAAGACAGCCGCCGCTGTATCGTTCGCCCGGCACGTCGACATGGGCACCTGCCCGAACTCCGCCCGTGGGATCGGCTCGCGGCACAGCTGAGCCGTCCGATTCGTATCCCAATTGACGTATACATACCAGCCATCAGCCTCCTCGGATACCGACCGCACCACGCCGACGGCGCACACCTCCTGCCGCTTGGACAGGTACGCCCAGATCACATCACCGGCCCGCATGCTCCGATAACCGCTCCGCAGACACCACCGATCGATCTGCTGCGAGCACCCGATGGCCTCCCACACGGCGGTGGCATCGGAACGGGTCAGCCAATCCGTCGGCTGGAACTCCAGGTGCGCGGCCGGATTAATCGGCAGCAGCCAGTGCACCGTCACGCAGACTCTCCGGAGGACAGCAGCGCGTCATACCCTTCGCGGTAGGTGGGGTACCGGAGTTCCCCCACAAATCGGTGCATCAGAGATGCGTCCAGCACTTTGCCCCGAGGCGCGCCGCCAGAAGTTGTGGAGCTGTCCGGAGGCACGGGGACACCCAGCAACCCGGCAATGTGCGCGGCCACATCCCCCAACAGCGCGGGTTCGGTGTCCACGGCATGCAACAACGGGGGTGGCCCGGGAGACTCCAGCACCGCCTGCAGCACAGTGACCAGATCGTCCCGATGGATCCGATTAGTCATGCGGTTATGAGCCAGAGCATCGCCCCGGCGCACTCGGTCGATCAACGACGTCCGTCCCGGCCCATAAATCCCCGCCGGTCGAACGATCACCAGACCGGGGAACAGTTCCGCCGCCAGCTCTTCTGCCGCCAGCAGCACACGGGCAGTGTCCCGCTCAGGAGAAGGTGCGGTTTCTTCCGTAACGACCTCTCCGTCACCGCCACCCAGCACCCCGGTTGAGGACACCAGCACTACGCGCTTGGGCGCACTTTCACCCGAGAGCAGTGCGCGATGCAAGCCTCGCAAGGCGCCCAAATATGTACGTTCATAGGCATCTACGTCGCGACCGTCGGCGGTCAGAGTGATGACCACGGCATCAGCCGACGGCAACGCAACTGTTCCCGGATCCGTCAGATCCAGAGCGAAAGGTGAGATCCCCGCCGGAAGGTGATCGGGGCGGCGTCGTACCCCCGTGGCGCGCCAACCGCGCTGCACAAGTCGCTGCCCCAGGGCAGTGCCGAGATCACCGCAACCGGCCAGAAGTACGTGGTGAGTCATGACTCAAGCCTTTCATTCGCGACCGAGAAGCAGCTGCCCGCGATCACATTCACCGGACGTCAGAAGTTCAGCGGTCACTGTCGAACGCCTGAGCAATGTCCCCGAGCTGCGCCATCAGCTGGTGATAGTCCTTCCCCTGCATGGGGAACCGCGCCGCAATCTTCTCAGGAACCTTCTCGGCGAGCGCGCGGAGATCGCGACCGGCATCAGTGAGGCCGATCAAGCGGCGTCGTTCGTCGTGCTCGTCGCGGCGCCGAACCACGAGCCCGCGCTGCTCGAGTCGGCGCAGCACCGGGGTGAGGGTGCCACTGTCCAGGCCGAGGAGGTCTCCGAGCTGGCCCACGCCCTGCGGCTTGCTTTCCTGCCAGAGCGCGAGCATGACCAGGTACTGCGGGTACGTCAGACCCAGTTGGTCGAGCTCAGATTTGTAGGCGCGCACCACGGCATGGCTGGCGCGGTAGAGGGCGAAACACAGCTGGTTGTCGAGATCCAGCGGAGAGGTCGAGGCGGTCACAGGGGAATTTTAGCAAGAACCCTGGACACATTTAGATTGTGC
>CAACWU010000324.1_pt1 | contig 12076 bp, 11 predicted proteins | sample 2275741 | NCBI WGS metagenome assembly CAACWU01 (sample SAMEA5312470, study PRJEB27640) | indoor metagenome | biome: indoor environment; feature: uncontrolled; material: tiles wood | place: Germany | collected 2014-07-07
TCAGCCCCGCGGGGTGATCCCCAGACTGCGGCCGGCCAGATTACGACCCTGCTCGTCCAGTGCCTTGGCCACGGTCCAAAGGTGTTTGGCGGCCGGAGAATCCGGGTTCGCCCACACTGCGGGTTCGCCGCGATCGGCGGCCTCGCGCACGGTCACGTCCAGCGGAATCTCCCCGAGCAATGGCACGTCATAACCCAGGCGTTCGGTCAACGACGCCGCAATGGTCGCCCCGCCGCCCGCGCCGAACACTTCCATGCGCGTTCCGTCCGGTAGAACCATGGCGGACATGTTCTCGACCACGCCCGTGACCTTCTGATCGGTCTGCTGCGCCAGCGCGCCCGAGCGCTCGGCCACGGTCACCGCGGCGTGCTGCGGTGTGGACACCACCAGAACTCCCGAATTCGGCAGCAACTGACCCACCGAGATCGCAATGTCACCGGTGCCCGGGGGCAGATCCAGCAGCAAGTGATCGAGATCCCCGAAGTGTACGTCCGTGAGGAACTGCTCCACCGCACGGTGCAGCATGGGTCCGCGCCACGCAACGGGCTGGGAAGGGTCCACGAACATCCCGATCGAAATCACTTTGATCACGCCGCGGTTGGCCCGGCGCTGGGAGGCGCCCGGAGCGGCGTCGTCGAAGGGGATGGTGAGATCGGTGGGGACCTCCACCACGGGTGGCAGGATCATATCGCCCACGCGCGTGGGCGGCTGGGTGATGCCGAGCAGTCCCGGGACCGAGAAACCGTGGATGTCCGCGTCCACAATGCCCACCGTGCGGCCCATCGCAGCCAGCGCGGCGGCTATGTTCACGGTCACGCTCGATTTGCCCACACCACCCTTGCCGCTGGTCACGGCGTGAACGCGCGTGAGGTTGCGGGGGTCGGCGAACGGGTTGGACTTGCGGTGCCCGAGCTTCACCTGGAGTTCCTCGCGCTGGGCCGGGGTCATCACGCCCACCTCGACGGACACGTCCGTGACGCCGTCGACGGCGCTCAGGGCCTCGGTCACGTCCGTCTCGATCGTGCCCCGCATGGGGCACCCCGAGATCGTGAGGAGAATGGTGACCCGTGCAGTGGTGCCATCCAGGTGGGCGGACTGGACCATGCCCAGTTCGGTGATGGGCCGGCGAAGCTCCGGGTCGATGACCTTGTCGAGAGCCTTGCGCAGCAGGGGATCGAGTGATTGTGGATCGATGGGGGAGTTGGTCATGAATCCTTACCGTCCGCAGCGTTGGGCACCACGGGGATGGCCGTGGTCGGCGGCTGGTTCTTTTTCTTCTTCTTGCCCTGACCGGGTTCCTTCTTGGCCGACTTGGCCTCCTCCGGTTGCTCGCCCTGGTTATTGCCCTGGGCCTCCAAAATCTCCTCGAGCAGGGAACGCAATTCGGAACGAACGTAGTCTCGGGTGGCCACCTCACGTAGCGCGATGCGCAGAGAGGCGATCTCCCGGGTCAGGTACTCGGTGTCCGCCAGGTTCTGCTGGCCGCGCTTGCGATCCTCCTCTGCCACGACGCGGTCGCGGTCGTCCTGGCGGTTCTGGGCCAGCAGCAACAGCGGGGCGGCGTAGGAAGCCTGGAGGGAGAGCATCAACGTTAACAGGGTGTAGTTGAGCGCGCGCGGGTCGAACTGCATGCTCTCGGGTGCCAGGGTGTTCCACCCGAGCCACACGAACACGAAGATGGACATCCACAGCAGGAACTGCGGGGTGCCCATCCACCGGGCGAACGTCTCGGTCAGCTGACCGAAGGAATCCGGGTTCGGGCGGAATCGCTGGAAGAAGTTGGGGCGGTGCTCCCGGGGCTGGTCCAGTGGGACCGGGGCGTACTGGGAGGACAGATTGCGTTTGGGTTCACTCATACCGCTTACCCACCTTCCGGATCGGGGTGCCGTCGTCATAGGTGCGCCAGTCATCGGGCAGCAGCGCGTCGAGCACGTCGTCAATGGTCACAGCTCCCACGAGTCGATCGGCGTCGTTGACGATCGGCAGGATGGTGAGGTCGTAGGAGGCGAGTTCGCGAGCAACCTCTTCCAAGGAGGCCATGTCGGACACGGGCTCGATGGATCGGTCGATCAGGTTCCCGATGGCCTCGGGCGGGGGATAGCGCAGGAGTCGCTGGGTGTGCACGAAGCCCAGGTACTTACCCGTGGGGGTTTCCAGGGGCGGACGGCACACGAGCACCGCCGAGGCCGCGGCCGGGATGATTTCCTCCTGGCGGATGTGCGCCAGAGCCTCGGCCACCGTGGCTTCCGGTGACAGCACGATGGGCACCGGGGTCATGAGCGAACCGGCGGTGCCTTCTTCGTAGGTCCGCAGACGGCGCACGTCCTCGGCGTCCTCCGGTTCCATCATGGTGATGAACTTCTCGGCGTCCTCGGGTGGCAATTCGTTGAGGAGGTCGGCGGCGTCGTCCGGGTCCATTTCCTCAAGCAGCGTGACGGCACGCTCGTTCCCGAGGTTGGTCAGGATGAAAACCTGGTGCTCCTCGGGAAGCTCCTCCAGGACGTCCGCGAGGCGTTCGTCCTGCAGCTCGGCAGCGATCTCGAGCATGCGCTTCTCGGGCATGCCGCGCAGTTCGTCCGCGATGTCCGCCGCCTGGTCCTCTTCGTGCTGGGAAATCCACTGCGTAGCCGGTTGATGACCCGCGTTGGACGGATCGTCCGTGTCCTCCCAGTCCACGATCAACGTTTCACCCCGGCGGCGGATCAGGCCTCCGGCGCTGCTTGAGCGCCGGACGAACAGCTGGGTGATCTGCCAATCGCCGCGGTTACCCACCTGTTGCATGGCCATGTCCTCGACGGTCGCGGTGCCGGAACCGTCCAGCAGCACCACGGTGCGGTCGAAGAGCTCGCCCACAGCCAGCGTCTCCGCTCCGCGCTGCTCGAACCGGCGGAGATTCACCAGGCCGGTGCAGATGATCTGATCGGCGTCGATGCTGGTCACTCGCGTCATGGGTACGAACACGCGTTTCTTGCCGAGTACCTCCACCACAAGGCCCACCACAATGGGGCGGGCCATGGACTGACCGCGACCACCGGGGCGCAGGAGCACCACGAGGTCGCGCAATCGCCCCAGTCGGTCACCGAGCGGGTCGAAGACGTCCAGGCCGATCAATCGGGCCACGAAAATTTTGGAGAGGTTTGTGCTCACTGTCCCAGCCTAATGAACGGGGGCAGCTGAGCAGCATTCGCGCCGCTGAGATTCCGATGACAGGCCCCGGATGTTCACCGGTCGCGATGTTCCAGGGGTTTCCCTGCGGCCTCCTGGGAAACTACGCGAGAATGGGACGCATGAGTTATTCGTCCAGGGGCCCCATGACACTGTCCACCACCGCAGAGATCCCGCGCGGTGAAGCCATCGGCCGGTACACGAGCTATGCCGATGCGCAGAAGGCCGTGGATCACCTGGCCGACCAGCAGTTCGAGGTTGCCAAGATCTCGATCATCGGCAGCGATCTGAAGTCCGTCGAGCAGGTGACCGGCCGCCTGTCCTATCCCAAGGTGGCGCTCCAGGGTGCGCTCAACGGCGTGGTGTTCGGTGCGTTCTTCGGTCTGTTGATGTCGCTGTTGGGCGGCATGGATCTGGCCCAAGCGCTCTTGCTGCCCATCATCATGGGTGGTGCCTTCTGGATGCTCCTGGCCACCATCACCTACGCGATGCAGCGCGGTAAGCGTGACTTCACCTCGACCAACCGCATCGTGGCCGGAAGCTACGAAGTGATCGCGGCCCCGGAGGTCGCGGGAGAAGCCCGACATGTTCTGGGTGGACTCAATTTGCGACAGGCTCCGGGTTCCCGTCCGCAGCAGGGTAGCTGGAACCAACCCCCGCAGGGTCCCAACGGTCAGCGCGGCCAGTGGGGGCCGCAGGGTCAGTGGGGACCGCAGGGTCAGAACGGGGCACAGGGACGACCCGGACCGCAGGGCCCCAATATTCCGCAGGGATACTCCGGCCCGTACGGCGGTCAGCCGGGTCCTCACCAGCCGGGAACGCAGCAGGGTCAGCAGGGCTGGAATGCCGGGCCGGGCCAGCAGGGTGGCGCGCCGCAGCAGCAGGGCAGTCCGAATGCTCCCGCACCCCAGGCTCAGCAGGGACAACCCGCCTACGGTCAGCGCGTGCAGGGCCAGCCCCCGCAGCAGCCGGATTCCAATCGCTCCGCCAAGTTCCCCGACCTGCCGGACGGCCGTCCGCAGTACGGCATCCGCCTGGAACCGGAAACACCGGTGCAACCCCAGGGTGCGCCGCAGCATCCGGCCCAGAGCCAGAGCCAGAGCCAGAGCCCGAGCCAGAGCCAGAACCAAGCAGCGGCCCCCGGCCAGCCGGAGAACCGCCATCAGCCGCAGGATCCGAACCGGCCACAGCAGGGGTCATCGCCCGCCGGTGCCCCGTGGTCCAAGGGAGACCCAGGGGCCCGGGGTTCCAAGGACGCGGACGGGGATTCCGACCGCAGCTAGCTCCACGGCGATCGATGTCGAGGGGAGGGAGCCGGAAACGTCGACTCCTCGAAACACCCCTCCACCGAAGAACCGCGGTGGGTTACTCCTCGTGAGTGACCCACCGCGGTTCGTGTATGTCGGGTCCTCGGACCGCGTGACAGATCCGAGGAGTTCCGCTTATGCGTTGGCCGAGCGGTTCCAGATCCCCTGGATCCAGGTCTCCACGTCCTCGGGGGAACGCGGGAGGGCCTCGGAAAGGTTTTCGTTGCCGTTCTCGGTGATCAACACGTCGTCCTCGATGCGCACGCCCATGCCCCGGTACTCCTCTGGGATGGAAAGGTCCTCGGCCTTGAAGTACAGGCCGGGTTCGATCGTGAACACCATGCCGGGTTCGATGACCGCGTCCAGGTAGAGCTCACGCTTGGCCTGGGCGCAGTCATGCACGTCCAGACCCAGGTGGTGGCTCGTGCCGTGCGGCATCCAGCGACGGTGGTGCTGGCCGGCCTCGGACAGGGACACATCCGCCGATACCGGCAGCAGGCCCCATTCCTCGAGCCGCTGGGCCAGGACCTTCATGGCGGCCGCGTGCACGTCGCGGAACTTGTTGCCGGGCACGGCGATCTCGAAGGCGGCGTCGGCGGCGTCGAGCACGGCCTGATAGACCTTGCGCTGGATGTCCGTGTAGCTGCCGTCGACCGGCAGGGTGCGAGTGAGGTCCGCCGTGTAGAGCGACTCGGCCTCGACACCCGCGTCCACCAGGATCATCTCGCCGGGCTTGACCGACCCGTTGTTGCGGATCCAGTGCAGCACCGTGGCGTTGTTTCCCGACGCCGCGATGGTGTCGTAGCCCAGGTCGTTGCCTTCCAGCCGGGCGCGGGAGAAGAACGCGCCCTCGACCACGCGTTCGCCGCGCTCGCCACCGATCGCGCGGGGCAGGACCGCCACGATGTCCTCGAAGCCGCGAATCGTGGCGTCGACCGCGTGGCGCAGCTGACCGATCTCATAGTCGTCCTTGATGAGGCGCAGCTCGCTCAGCGCCTCCGTGAGGTTGGCGTCCTTGGCATCGGACTGTTCCAGGTCCACACCGGTGTTCAGGCGGGAGGTGTCCACCAGAGCGTCCATGTTCAGGTCCACGTCGCGCACCAAGCGGATGGTCATGCCGCCCAGGGCCGCGTTGCCGGCGTTGACCGTCACGGCGTCCTCAAGGCCCGAGAGGTCCTCGGTGGGCAGATCGAACTCATCGGAGAGCTGTTGCAGGGTGGGGCGCGGACCCACCCAGAACTCACCGTTCTTGGCGTCAGCGTAGAACTCGTCCGAGTCGCGGCCGGCCATCGGGTGGAAGTACAGGGTGGCGGTGTGGCCGCTGCCGTTATCGCCCTGGCCGTCCTCGGTGGGCTCCATGACCAGAACAGCTTCCGGCTCGTGGTCCACACCCATGCCGGTCACGTGCGCGAACGCAGAGTGCGGCCGGAAACGGTAATCGGTGTCGTTGGAACGCACCTTGGGAGCACCGGCCGGAATCACCAGACGCTCGCCGGGGAACAAACGAGACAGCTTGGCGCGGCGCGCGGCGGCGTATTCGGCGACCTCGGAACGGGCGGTGTTCGTGGTTTCGGGAGCGGCCCACCCGGACGCCATGAATTCACGGAAGGCATCCGTGTTAGGGCGCTGCGAGCGGTTGTCCACGCGCTGCTCGAGCGGCTGTTCCTCGCTGTCCTGGGACGCTGCGGACGGGGTGACGTGCTGGGAGCTTTCGCTCATGTACGTATTCATCTCCTTGGTGCGCTGTATCGCTGGAATCGTTGCTTCCATGGTGCCACGCGGGTCAAATGAGACGCTGCGGGTATCGTTGCCAGTGATGCGCATCGACCTCCACACCCACTCCATCGCGTCGGACGGGACCGAAACACCCGCCGACGTCGCTCGCTCGGCCAAGGCCGCCGGTCTGGACGTTTTCGCGTTGACCGATCACGACACCACCGCGGGCTGGCAAGAGGCCGGCGACACCGCCGTCGAACTGGGGCTGGCTTTCGTTCCTGGCATGGAAATCACGTGCACCACGTCCAATGGTGTGTCGGTGCACATGCTCAGTTACCTGCACGACCCCACCTACGAACCCTTGTGGAATGCGGTGGAGTCCTCTCGCTCCGGGCGGCTCAGCAGGGCCAAGCGCATGGTGGAGCTGCTCTCCGCCGACTACGACATCTCATGGGACGATGTCCTGCGCCACGTGGGGACGGACGCGACCGTGGGTCGCCCGCACATTGCGGACGCACTCGTGGAACTGGGCATCATCTCCAACCGTTCCGCGGCATTCTCCGACATCCTGTCGGGTCGTTCGCCGTACTACGTGCGGCACACGACCATGGACCCGGTGGAGGCCATCAAGCTCGTGCGCGCCGCCGGCGGTGTTCCGGTGTGTGCACACCCCATGGCTCCCACACGGGGCCGGATCCCCACGACCGCGGACTTCAACGCCATGATCGACGCCGGGTTGGCCGGCCTGGAAGTCGCCCACCGGGACAACCCGGACGAGACCCGGGCGATCCTCATGCAGATGGCGGCGGACCATGATCTGATCGTGACCGGTTCCAGCGACTACCACGGCAAGGGCAAACCGAATCTGCTGGGGGAGAACTCCACGTCCGTGCAGTCGCTGACCCGCATCAGTGAAGAGGCCACCTCGAGCGTCGAGGTGCGCTGGCCGTAAGTGCGACTCGGTACGGCGAACCGCTGGGGCGGAATACAGTGGCGTCTCAGCAGCGAGTGCGCAGCATCTAGCGGTCAGCGGCACGAGACGCGCCAGACGCGCCAGACCGGCGTACGCCGGTCAAGCGGTTCAGGCCCAGGGCTACTCTGCCAGTCCGTGACGCCCGCCGTACCGCGGTGACTCGGGTTCACTCCAACCACGCGTGAGTTCCGGATCCAGCGAGTAGACCGTGACCGCCAAGGGATGACAGTTGCCGACCGGGTCCTCGCTGTCCTCCCCGAACATCGGCGCGGAGAGATCGCCGCCGGGGCACGCGGACAGGGCCACCAGAAGATCCTGCTCGGCGAAGAACTCGGAGTAGTCGCCGGGTCGAGCGGGGCAGGTCTTCATGAAGTACTCGTCGCGCTCATTGAGTCCGGTGCACTGGAAGACGTTGAGCACGTCGTGCACGTCGAACTCGGTGAGCCCGAACGGCAGCACGGCGCGGGTCAGATTCGAGTGACAGTGGTAGTCGAAATCCGCGTTGTTGAGCATGCGTGAAACGTACGGATCGCAGCGTGTGCCCAGGGTGTCGTGGACGCGCCCGCCCTCACCGTCCACCCCGTAATCGGACAGTGTGTCGCCCACGATGGTGGCCATGGGTCGCAGGAACGGCAGTGTGGACCACAAACGATCGAACGTGCTGACATGGGCTGCCTGCAGCTGACGGGTGCGTGAGGCCCAGAACCGCTCGCGAGGATCATGCCGGTTCCACAGATTGAGGTCTCCCACCTGCGGGCCGTCCACCGTGGAGATCCGGCACACGTGACCCGCGGGGACTTCCCACGCGCGGCCCGAGCGAATCGGGACGGTCAGTTCGTTCACGACCGTGCGCCGACCGGTGTCCTGGCCGATCCGGCCGTAGAAGTCCCGGTCGACCTGCAATGCAGGTCCCTGATAGGCGGCTTCGGTCAGTCGGTGGTCCGGAGTAGCTGGCACGATGGCTGGCTCGCTTCGCTGCGTCGTGGGTGGAACGGCTCAAAGCCGGAACGGTACGTGCGCGACCGTAGCATCAGACCGTGTGCACGGGAGTATCGGGCAGGCGCTCCGACATGATCTCGACGGCCTCCGGGTTCACATCCACGCACACGAATTTGCGACCGAGGAGCTGGGCTGCCGCGCCGGTGGTTCCGGAACCGGCAAAGAAGTCCAGCACCCAGTCACCGGGTCGCGAGGACGCCGCGATGATGCGACGCAGAATTCCCACCGGTTTCTGCGTGGGGTAACCGGTCTTCTCCTTGCCGGTGGGGGAGACGATCGTGTGCCACCACACGTCGGTGGGAAGTTTGCCGCGGGCAGCCTTCTCCGGTCCGACCAGGCCCGGTGCCATGTACGGTTCCCGATCCACCTCGGCGGAATCGAAGTGGTACTTCTTGGGGTCCTTGACGTAGACCAGGATCGTGTCGTGTTTGGACGGCCACTTCCGAGTGGATTTACCACCGAAGTCGTAGGCCCAGATGATCTCGTTCAGGAAACTGTCCCGTCCGAACAGCGCATCCAACATGATCTTGGCATAGTGCACCTCGCGGTAGTCCAGGTGCAGATACAGCGTGCCGTCGTGGGTGAGCAATCGCCGCGCCTCGACCAGCCGCGGTTCCAGAAACGCGAGGTAGTCGGCGAACGAGTCGTCGTAGCGGCGCAACTGCCCCATGACGGTCTCGTAGGACCGGCCGGAGAACCCCACGCGATCGCCCTCGCCGTCCGCCACGGGGATGGACTTGGTGGTTCGGCGCACCTGCGCCCGGCCCGTGTTGAACGGCGGGTCCAGGTAGATCACGGTGAAGGACTCGTCCGGGAGCGTGCTCAGCACAGCCAAGTTGTCACCTTGAATGATGCAACTGTCCCCGTGGGGATCGAACCGGAACGAGTCCTTCTCCGTCAATTCGCGTTACTCCGCGCCGGGGTTGACCTGCTGGGCGCCACCCTGCTGCCCGTTGCCCTGGTTCTGGCCCTGATTCTGGCCGGAGGGACGACGGCGACGACGACGCCGCTTGCGGCCACCGTCCGTGGCCTCCACGGTCTTTTCGCGCTCGACCTTCTCACGCTGGGCGCGAGGCTGATCGTTCTCATCCTTGCGGGGCGCATCGGAGGAGTTTTCGCTGCGACCGCGACCACCGCGACCCCGACCACCCTGGCGGGTGCCCGACGAGCGGGAGTCGCCGCTGCGGCGTCGTGAATCCGAGCCCTCACGCGGGGAACGGGACTTCTTGCCGGGCTCGCCCAGGTCCTCGAGCGTCTCCGCGTCCAGACCCTCGTGGGTGCGCTGAGCCTTGGGCAGCCGACCCTTGGTGCCCTTGGGGATGTTGAGTTCGGTGAACAAGTGCTCGGAAGACGAATAGGTCTCCACGGGCTCCGGAACACCCAGCTCGAGGGCCTTGTCGATCAGACGCCAGCGGGGCACATCGTCCCAGTCGACGAAAGTGACGGCCGTACCCTTATTTCCCGCGCGGCCGGTGCGACCGGTGCGGTGCAGGTAGGTTTTCTCGTCCTCGGGGCACTGGAAGTTGATCACGTGCGTGACGTCTTCCACGTCGATACCGCGCGCGGCGACATCCGTGGCGACCAGGACGTCCACCTTGTTGTTACGGAACGCGCGCAGGGCCTGCTCACGAGCGCCCTGACCCAGGTCGCCGTGTAGCGGGGCTGCGGCGAAACCGCGGTGGATCAGCTCGTCGGCCAGCTTGGCGGCGGCGCGCTTGGTGCGCGTGAAGATGATCGAGCGACCGCGACCCTCGGCCTGCAGAATGCGCGCCACGACCTCGTCCTTGTCCAGGTGGTGGGCGCGGTAGATGACCTGGCGGATGTCCTTCTTGGTGCTTCCCTCATCCGGTGCGGCGGCACGGATGTGCATGGGGCGGGACATGTAACGGCGGGCCATGGCAACCACGGGGCCGGGCATGGTGGCCGAGAACAGCATGGTCTGGCGGACCTCGGGAACGGCGCTGAGCAGCTTCTCCACATCCGGGAGGAAGCCCAGGTCCAGCATCTCATCGGCCTCGTCCAGCACAACCAGGCCCACGTGGCTCAGATCCAGGTAGCGCTGACGGTTGAGGTCGATCAGACGACCCGGGGTGCCCACGACGACCTCTACGCCGCGCTTGAGCTCCTCGATCTGGGACTCGTAGGCGCGGCCACCGTAAATGGTGGCCACGCGGGCGTTGCGGGTCTTGGCGGCCACGGCCAGGTCGTTACCGACCTGAACGGCGAGTTCGCGAGTGGGGACCACGATCAGGGCCTGCGGGGCCCCGGGGTTCTTGAGCTTGTCCCAGCCGGCGTCATCGCGGCCGATCACGCGCTGCAGGGCGGGAATGCCGAAGCCCAGGGTCTTGCCGGTGCCGGTCTTGGCCTGTCCGATGATGTCCTGACCGGACAGTGCCACGGGCAGCGTCATGGACTGGATGGGGAACGGCGAGGTGATGCCGTGATTGGCCAGTGCATCCACGATGTCCTGGCGTACGCCGAAGTCCGCGAACGTCTGTGTTACTTCGGGTTCAGCGGTTTCGATGGCCTGGGTTCCGGCCTCGTCGGTGTCCGGGCCGTTGGGCTCGGTGGTTACGGTAATTTCGGTCACGATGGTCCTTTGTTTCGGGTACATCGCGGGGCCCGTCACCGGCGCACTCGTGACCGTCCCGTGAGGGGATGGGGGGCGAGAACGCCGGGGGCCGCCGCGCGGCGAAGTGGAAGCCGATCGTGAAACAAATGCAGATCCGGGGCTCACGGAGCGTTGCGGTCAGCAACCCTGCCGGGCCGACTCGGACTAGCGAAAAGTGAACGTTACGGTCTCAACCGACGACCGGTCATCCTGTCAACGTTTCCCAGTGTAACCGCCAGAAGCGGAAAGCACCGCCTCGTGAGTATGAGGCGGTGCTTTCACACGTTCGGCGGCCAGAGACTCTGCAGACCCGAAATCAGCTCTGCGGGAGCGGAGTGAAACCCACGTGACGTTTGGTCTCGGTGCCGGTTTCCACGTAACCGATCTTCTCGGAAGGAATGACCGTGGTTGTTCCCTTGGAGTCCTTCAAGACCAGGGGAGTGCCGGAGCTGAGGGCTTCGGTCACCTTGGCCTCGACCTCTTCGGCGGTCAGGTCTGCGTTGACCGTCAGTTCACGACCCACGTTCTGGATACCGATCTTGATGTCCACGTCGGTTTACCTCCTGCTTGGTTGAGGGGTGCAGCTCGCCCGGCGAGACTGACACCTGTGATTGAGAGCCAGTCTAGGAGTGGCCTACTTCCAATCCTCATCGAGGATGCTGATTCCGCCCCAGGCTAAACGGAACACTTGTTGTTGAGCTTCCTGCCGGGTGGCACTTTCCGGGTGCTGGGCCCAGTACACCGCCGCCGTCTGCACCATTTGCACCAGGCCTCGGCCGAGCATCGCGGCTTGGGTGTGGGGAATACCCACGTTCGGGCCGAGCACGGACGCGATGATGCCGGCAATGCCGTCGTAGAAGTTGTTGAGCCTGTCCGCGACCTCGGGGAACGCCAACAGGTCCGCGCTGAAGACCAAGCGGTGGGCCTGCGGTTGATGTTCCACGAACTCGAAATGGGTGTCGATCATGGACTCCACGCGGATTCGATTCACATCACTGGCCGCCAGTGAATGATCCAACTTGGCGGACAGGTCCACCAATGTGTACTCCACGAGCGCCAGATACAGCTCCCGCTTGCCCGGGAAGTGCTGGTACAGAACCGGCTTCGAGACGCCCGCGGCGGCTGCAATGTCGTCCATGGACGTGGTGTGGTATCCACCGTCCGCGAAGGCGTTCAGCGCGGTTGTGAGCAATTGATCGCGGCGGTCTTCCTTGGCCATCCGCGGCGCGCGAGAGTAGTTGGAGGTACCGGCGACTGTTTGTTCCGGTTGGCTATTCGGTTGCAGATTCATTGTGGTCCTCCTCG
>CAACWU010000214.1_pt1 | contig 12058 bp, 5 predicted proteins | sample 2275741 | NCBI WGS metagenome assembly CAACWU01 (sample SAMEA5312470, study PRJEB27640) | indoor metagenome | biome: indoor environment; feature: uncontrolled; material: tiles wood | place: Germany | collected 2014-07-07
GGTGGGGCGCTGCGTCTGGATGTCTGCCAGGCCGTAACTGCCGCGAAGGGCCACTTGACCGTGGCGGGCCACCACGATGTTGGCGCCGTGATAATCGCCCCGGGAGATGTCCTCGCGAATGGTCTCGTCGAGGACCTCCAAGAAATGCCGGCCCAGGCCGGGTACCTCGGAGATTGTGGGTGTGGTCACCTGGGTGGAGGTGTGCTGCATCGAGTGGCTCCGTTCGAAAATTGAGGTGAATCTCAGAGCATGAGGGCGCCGCCGGATGGCGACAGGGTTTGTCCCGTGTAATGGGCTCCGGCGTCAGAGGCGAGAAACAGAACCGTCTGCCCGATCTCCTCGGGTTCGGCCACGCGCTTGAGCGGCTGCAGCGCCAGCAGTGCCTGGACGTGATCCTCACCTGACGCGGTGAACATGGGTGTGTTGATGCCGGCCGGGGCCAGGGCGTTGACGCGGATGTTGAAGGGGGCAAGTTCGGCGGCCACGGCCTTGGTGAGGCCGACGACCGCAGCTTTGGACGCCGGGTAGTACGCCGGCATCGGAAGTCCGATCAATCCGGCCACCGAGGCGAAATTGATGATCGACCCGCCACCGGCCTTCTTCAAGAGAGGAACGGCCGCACGGATCGTGTAGAACGTGCCATTGAGATTGATGGCGACCACCCGGTCGAAGTCTTCGTCGCTGATTCCCTGTAGGAACTCGGGGTTGTACGGCTCACCGGTCTTGAAGGACTCGATCATGGTGGCATTGATCTCATCGACCCAGGTTTGCTTCTCCCGATTGGGTGTGGAGACTCCCGCGGCGTTGACCAGAACGTCCAACTTTCCGTGGTCCTTATTGATTCGTTCGAAGACCTCATTCACCGCGTTCGAGTCGGAGACATCTACCGCGAATCCTTGGGCTCCTTCGAGTCGGGCGAAGTCGGCGTCCAAAGCTTCCTGGCGAAGGTCCATTCCGTATACGACGGCGCCCGCTCGGGTGAGGACTTTCGCGGCGGCCAGACCCATGCCCGACGCTGCTCCCGTGATGACTGCAACTTTGTCGTCCAGATCCATGTGTTTCTCCATCCGTGGGAAATCACCGTGCAGCATGGCTGTGTGCCAGCTCACATCTTCCGGGTAGCTTGGCAGAAAAGTAGACACCTGTCTAGGTTCTGAAAGAGATTGCGGCCCCGGTGGTCCGAGCAGGCCTAGATCGGGGAAAATTCTTACGAAAGCTTCAGGTTCCTGGGATGTGGACATCACGTTGAGGTGAGAGTATTTAGGCTGCCTTATCTTCGGAGGTTCCGGGGCCGAGGACCGAATAAGGGAGCGCGCAATCGGCGGCACCTAGGATTCGGGGGGATTCAGGGGGATCAATGAACGCCATAGATGGGGCGGGGAAGAACCATCCGATAGAAATGGACCGGGCACCGAAGAAGCTGTCCAAGCGGCTGGTCGGAATCGACGCTGCCCGGGGCTTGGCATTGGTTGGCATGATGGCCACCCACCTTCTCCCAGCGTGGAACGAGGACACCGGAGAAGCGACACTGAGTTGGATACTGTTTTCCGGGAACGCAGCGGCTCTCTTCGCCATGCTAGCGGGTGTTGGGTTGGCCCTGAGCACCGGCGGCAGAAACCCGCACCAGGGAAAGCGACTGACTGCCGATCGAGCGGGCATAGCCGTCCGAGCCGTACTGATCACTCTCGTGGGGCTGTGGATCGGCACCTTGATGTCGGAAGAACCGCCCGCCTACAACATCCTGATCTACTACGGGATGTTCTTCTTGCTGTCCATACCGTTCCTGCGCCTCGGCCCCAAAGCGTTGTTCGTGTCGGCGGGGGCCTTTGGCCTACTGGCACCCTTGTTGATGCAGAACTTGCTTGATGTCCTACCCGAGTGGAGCTCCCACAATCCCACGCTGGGAACGGTCCTCTCGGAACCGGGGGGCACATTGTCTCAGCTGATGTTGACGGGCTCCTATCCTGCGCTGCCGTACATGACCTATCTACTGGCCGGGATGGCTATCGGCCGGTTGGACCTGCGCAGGATCAAGACTCAGATCACTCTGTTGGTCGCCGGTGTCGGAGTGGCAGTCGTAGCTCACGTGACGTCCTACATCCTGCTGTATGGACTGGGCGGCTATCAACGGTTGTTGGACTCCTCGCAGGTGAGCGAGGAAAAGTTGGTCGAAATCCTGACGTGGGGCCCTGACTCCTTGCCGACTTCCACTCCGTGGTGGCTGGCTATCACCACTCCTCACGCAGACACCCCGCTCTCGCTTGCGGCGAGTCTGGGCGTGAGTATGGCCGCACTCGGGGTCTTCCTGTTGATTGCCCGAAAAGCCGGAGACTGGTTGTTGCCGCTCACGGCCATGGGCGTCATGACGTTGACTCTTTACACCGCCCACTTGGTGGCACTCTCCTTCGAGATTCACTACGACCGGCCCTACCTCTGGTACCTCATCCACTTGGTGGTCGCAGTGGTCTTTGCTCTGGTGTGGTACCTGAACCTGGGCAAGGGGCCCCTGGAGCGAGCCATCGGTTACGGGGTCACGGGCGCTCGCAGAATTGTCATGGGCGGAAGTTCAGGATGCACCGATTTCGGAGCCTGACACTGACGTATCGTGGATGAGCCCACGCGCACGCATCCAGTGCTCACCACCGGATTCGATGCCGGACCAGCTGGCGAGATGAGGAGTCGCATTGATCACCGCTCTCGTGGTTTCCGCGCTCTCCGCATATGGCCTCTATGTGGTGGGCGCGGAGGCAGCTCGCTGAGGCCCCATCTCGGGACACGCGAACCAGCGGAGGAGCTTTTCGCTTCTGTCCGCTCCAATGCGGTGGCGCACACCTGGGGAGCTGTAGTCCACGTAGTCGCTACGCCAATTGCCGCGGTGGCTTCGCTGCCCGCAGCACTGTGGATCTTTGGGCTTGGTCTCCTGCTGCATGTCTATCCGGTCCTGCTCCAGATGCGTACCCACTGGCGGTTACAGGCACTGCAGAGCTTGTCCCAAAGGTAATCAGGATGGCTTTCGGATCGCGGTCAGTCCAAGGGGGACGGCCAGTGGAATCACGATGGCGGTAATTCCGTCCCCAAGCTCCGAACTCAAGAATGCCCAGAGGAGTCGTCGACTCCGTCGATTTCGAAACGGCTCGATGAGACGTCGGTGGGATTCTCGGCGCCTCAAGAGTCAGCGCCCTGACACCTCGGGCACCACGCAATCTGCCGCAAGTGTTGGACCGCGGCAGGATCGCGGGGCTCGGTGATGGACGGGGCGGCGTCGTCGATCTCGCCGCGCTTGAGGCGCGTGCCGCAGCGGCGGCAGGGCTGGTCGTAGTGGCCGTAGGCCCAGAAGAGCGGGCGCCCGGTCGCGGGGTGGCCCACCGTGGATCGCAAGGGGCGGTCGCGATTCAGGTTGAGTAGTTTGTGCGCCAGCTTCACGATCTCGACGAGCTTCGCATCCGGAATCGATCCCGCGGGTGCCCAGGGGTTGGTGCGCGTCATGAACAGCACCTCCACCCGGTACACGTTGCCGATGCCCGCGAGGTTGCGCTGGTCCATCAGGGCCGTGCCGATCGCGCGATCCGGTTGGGCGCGCAACCTGCGCAGCGCCTCGTCCACGTCCCAATCGGGGCCGAGGATGTCCGGACCCAAATAGCCCACGAGCTCCTGGTCCTCCAGCCGCGTGGGAACCAGCCGCACGTCTTTCACATCGAAACCGATCGCGTCCACGGTCGCCGTGCGCAGGATCGCGCGGATCGTGTGCGAACCCTGCCCGATCGACACGTCCGCACTCAACGGCGTGCGAGCCTCCGCGCGGGAGCGCACGCTCGCGTAGCGGCGATACGGCTGCCGCCCGCGCCTTCCGCGAACGGCCGGGGAAGTTCCGGACGACGCCGACGCCGCCCGCTCGCCGCTATCTCGAGACGTCCCGGCCCGCTCGAATACCCGCCACGTGCCGTCCATCATCAGGTGCGAGTGCAGGGTGAGTGGCTCGGCACCGGACCTCAGCTCGTCAGCGTTGGGGGCCGCCGACAACCGGATCAAAATGTGCTTGCCCCGCGGCACCACATCCACCACCGTGCGCCCGGACAGGTCAGTGGTCGCCAACGTGGGCACCCGAAGATCCGAGGATTCCAGCACCTGCCCCTTCAGCGCCTCGCGGAGCATCTTGCATTGCCGGTAGACGGAATCGCCCTCTGGCATGGGCGATCACCCGCTCAGTGGTGCGCGCATACGAACCCCGCGCGGCGTTTGGTAGAAGCCTCCGGACAACAGTCCTTCCCGCACGGCAGTCACCATCTCGATCGATGACAGCACGGATTCGCCGTTGACCTTCTCAACCACGAGTGAGTCCACTGCACGCCGTTGCACGAGACCCGCCACGGCCTCGGCCGCCATGCGCAACTCGCTCTCGGACGCCGTGAACGCGAGCGCGGTCTTGCCTCCACGCTCCAGGTACAGCACCAGATCGCCGTCCACGAGCACCACGATGGCGCCGGCCTTCCGCCCCGGGCGGTGCTTGGTCGAGGATTCCAGTGCCACCACCTCGGGCCAGTCCAGCGCGGCGCCGTACGGATTCGCCGGGTCGGTGGCGGCCAGCGCGAGCACCTGCGGTTCGGGGGCGCGCACCGAATCGTCCTCGGAGAAACTGCGCAAAATATCAACCGTTGCCGGTTGAGTGAACTGCGCGGCCCCCAGTCCTTCGATGAAGTAACCGCGCCGCGCCCGCCCCGCGTCCTCCAACGCCCGCAGCACCTTGTACACGGTCGCGAACCCGCCCGGCACGTCCTCCACGGCAACCGGTCCGCGCGTGAGAATTCCGTAGCGATCCAGCAGCAGCTCGGCCTGCGCTTGCGCGCGCACCGTGGCGTTGAGCGGTTCGGGCCGCAGCACGGACCAGCGACCGGCCGTGGTGCGCTCCTCGGAACCGCCCTGGGCTCGCACCACGTGACCGCCGGACTCTGCCCCGGAAACGCCCATGCCCGACGTCGTCCCCGGCCGGGACAGCCCGCGCAACCGGGCGGCACCGCGTCGGCCGGCCGCGCGTGACCGCGCCGGTCGTTTGGGCGTCTTGTGCGAGGAATGCCCGCCCGCCATCAGCGCGCGCACCGGCGCATACGTGTCATTGGTGATGAGCCCCGCCCACAGCAAGTTCCACAGCGCGGTCCGCAACTCGGGCATCCCCACAGCCAGCCCCGCCTGGGACAGCGGCTCGATCAGCTGCCACGCGAAATACGCGCCGCCGCCCTGCAGCACAGCCAGCACTTGTTTCTCCAGCTCGGAATCCAACTCCGACGCCGCAACCTGCAGCTTCTCGACCGGCGGCAAGGACAACTCCGCGGACTCGGCCAAGTGGAACGCGACCCAGCCGTCCTCGTCACCCAGCGACCCGGCTCCGGAGAACAACACCTCACCGGTGGCCATGAGCTCATCGAGCATTCCGGGGCGGTAATCCACGACCCGTTGCGCCAGTACGAGCGGCTCCCACGCGGAGGCCGGAATCGGCACTCCCGCGAGCTGATCGATCACGGTCAGCACGCCGTCCAGCCCGCGCACTTGATGACCCTTGACCGCGTGCTGCCACGCCGGCAGGAACTTGGCGTAAATACTGGGCGCCACGGGTTCCACGTCTTCGCGCAGCGCCGCGAGCGAGCGGCGTCGTAGGGTGCGCAGCACCTCGATATCGCACCATTCCGAGTCCGACGCCGCCGGGTCGCCACTCGGACGGAACGCGCCTTCGCTGACGCGACGCTGTTTGCCCAGGGCCCGCAGCGCGGACTCGACCACGGCCGGACCCAGGCGCAGCGCCGTTGCGGCCTCGGCCACGCTGAACGGGCCGTGCGTGCGAGCGTAGCGGGAGACCAGGTCGCCCACCGGATCGGCCACCGGTTCCAGGAACGCCAATGGCACACCCATGGGTAGCGGAATCCCCAGGGCATCGCGCATCCGGGCCGCATCCTCCACCGCGCAGTAGACCTCGGTGCCGCCCACGCGCATGGTGATTGCGCGGTTGGTGGTGACCAGCTGATCCAGCAGGGCCTTCGCGTTGGATTCGCTCAGGTGAAGGTCGTCGGTTTCGAGTGAGTCCTGCGGACGCAACCGAAGGGCGGTTTCGGCGGGAGTCATCGGCCCGAGCAGTCGCAGCAGATCGGCCGCACCTTCCACACCGCGCAACCTGCGATCCGGGGCCAGCCGTTGCAGCTGCGCCACCATCTGCTCGATGACCTCTTGATCGAGCAGTTCCCGCAGCTCGGCCCGGCCCAACAGTTCGTTGAGCAATGCCGGATCCAGGGACAGCGCGGCGGCCTTGCGCTCGGCCAGCGGGGAATCGCCCTCGTAGAGGAACTGCGCGACGTACCCGAACAACAGGGTGCGCGCGAAGGGAGAGGGAGTGTCCGTGGTGGTCTCGACCAGGCGCAACTTCCGCCCGGCCAGCTCGCGCTGCAACCGCAACAGCGCGGGCAGGTCGTAGACGTCCTGCAGGCACTCGCGCACCGTTTCCAGGATCACCGGGAACTGCGGATATTTGCGGGCCACGTCCAACAACTGCGCCGAACGCTGGCGTTGCTGCCACAGCGGCGTGCGCTTGCCGGGATCGCTGCGGGGCAGCAGCAGAGCGCGGGCGGCGTTCTCCCGGAACCGGGATGCGAACAGCGCGGAACCGCCCACTTCCTCGGTCACGGTGTGTTCGAGTTCATCCGGGTCGAAAAGGAAGAGCTCCGCACCGGGAGGTTCCTCGTCCGTGGCAGGCACGCGCAGCACGATGCCGTCGTCACCGGCCTGGGACGCGGCGTCGAGACCCCAGCGTTCCTCCAGGCGAGCGCCCACGGCCAGGGCCCAGGGCGCGTGCACCGGTTTACCGAACGGGCTGTGCAGTACCACGCGCCAGTCGCCCAATTCATCGCGGAAGCGCTCGACCACCAGGGTGCGGTCGTCGGGGATGTGCTCGGTGGCCAGGCGCTGTTCGTCCAAGTAAGCCAGCAAATTGTCCTGCGCCCACTCGTCCAGACCAGCAGCGGTGAGGCGCTCGCGGGCGGTCTCCTGCGAGGCCCCACCGATCTCGCGCGTGAAGCTGCCGACGGCGCGCCCCAGTTCCACGGGCCGGCCCAGGCCGTCGCCGTGCCAGAAGGGAAGCTTGCCGGGCACACCCGGGGCGGGGGAAACCACCACGCGGTCGTGGGTGATGTCCTCGATCCGCCAGCTGGAGGCGCCCAGGGCGATGATGTCCCCGACACGGGATTCATAGACCATTTCCTCGTCGAGCTCGCCCACGCGCTTGGGGTTCTTGCCGTCCTGATCGCCCACCAGGAACACGGGGAACAGGCCGCGGTCGGGAATGGTGCCGCCGGAGGTCACGGCCAAACGCAGCGCTCCGGGGCGCGCCTGGAGCGTGCCGGTTTCGCGGTCCCACACCACACGGGGTCGCAGGTGGGCGAACTCGTCGGACGGGTAGCGTCCGGCGAGAAGGTCCAGCACGGCGTCGTACGCGGAGCGCGGCAGGTTTCGGAACGGCGCCGAACGGCGGAGGGTGTCGAACCAGGCCTCCACGTCCACGTCCTCGGCGGCCGCGGCGGAGATCGTGTGCTGGGCGAGGATGTCCAACGGGTTGGCGGGGATCGCGAGCGGCTCCAGCCGACCGGCCAGCATTTGCTCCGAGATCACGGCGGCATCGCGGACATCACCTCGGTGTTTGGGGTACATGCGCCCGATCGAAACCTCGCCCACCTGGTGCCCGGCGCGCCCCACGCGCTGCAGACCCGAGGACGCGGACGGCGGTGACTCCACCTGCACCACCAGATCCACGTGCCCCATGTCGATGCCGAGTTCCAGGGACGAGGTGGCCACCACACAACGCAGCCGACCCGTCTTGAGGTCTTCCTCGATCAGGCTGCGCTGGTCCTTGGACACCGAACCGTGGTGCGCGCGGGCCAGCACTGAGGTGGCGCCCTCGAAACGGTTGTGCTGGCGTGAGATGTCCGCGAACTCGCCGGTGGTGGCGGCGTCTGCGGTCGCAATCGACTCGGTTTCATCAGGATCTTCCGACGCTGATGGGGCGTTGTTGACCCGGAACTCGTGGATCTCGTTGAGCCGCGCCGTGAGCTTCTCGGCCAGACCGCGCGAGTTAGCGAACACGATGGTGGAGCGGTGCTGCTCCACCAGATCCACGATGCGTTCCTCCACGTGGGGCCAGATCGAGGCCGTCGCCTGGTAGTCGGAGGCCTCCAGGTTCGCGTCAATGCTGGCCGAATCCACCGAGGACGGCGAGGCCGAGGCCCCACCCAACGCCGTCATGTCCGGAATCGGCACGGACACCGTGAGGTCCCAGTCCTTCTCGGACGGCGGTCGCACCACGGTCACCGGTTGCGAGCCACCCAGGAAACCGGCCACCGTGTCCACCGGTTCCACGGTCGCGGACAGGCCGATGCGCTGGGCCGGTTCCTCTAGCAGATCATCGAGCCGCTCCAGACTCACTGCCAGATGCGCGCCGCGTTTGGTGCCGGCCACCGCGTGCACCTCGTCGATGATCACGGTCTTCACGTGCCGCAGCGTCTCCCGCGCCTTGGACGTGAGCATTAGGTACAGCGACTCGGGCGTGGTGATCAGGATGTCCGGCGGGTGGGCCAGTAGCGATCGCCGGGTCGCCTGCGGAGTGTCACCGGAGCGCACGCCCACGGACACGTCCGGCGGGGCGACTCCGGCGGCCTTCGCGGCCTGGGTGATGCCGATCAGCGGCGCACGGAGATTGCGCTCCACATCCACGCCCAGGGCCTTGAGCGGGGAGATGTAGAGCACCGATGTGTGCTCCTCGTCCTTGGCCGACGACGCCGCTCGCTTGGCTTTCTCCCGCAGGTCCACTTCGGTTCCGGGCAGGGTGTCCTGCACCGGGGCGGGTGAGCTCTCGCCCGTGGTTTGTGCACGGGTATCGGTCTCCCCACCTGCACTGGCCCCGGACGCGGGCGAGCCGCCCCCGGAAGGTCCGGGAGCGGCGTCGTCGGCATCGGTCGGCCGGGCGATGAGCCGGTCGATGGCCCACAAAAAGGCCGCGAGGGTCTTACCCGACCCGGTGGGGGCTACCACCAGTGCGTGGCGACCGGCCGCGATGGCCTCCCACGCGCCGCGCTGGGCGGCGGTTGGACCGTCGAATGCGGCGTCGAACCAGGTGGCCGTCGCCGGGGAGAAGAGCTTCAGGGACGGGTCAAGACCCAAAACCACGCACCTGGAGCTGCTCGATCTTGGGGTTGCCACAGGCCTGGCCCGGGTAGCTCAGGACCAGGGATTCGTAGCTGCCCGGCGGGTAGACGCGGAAGCCGTTGGTCTGCTGCGGGTTGCACAGCTGACCGATCGTGCCCGGCTGGGTGATCTTCAACGGGGCCGAGGCGGACTGACCGGGCTGAAGGGAGATCGCGGTGCCGGAGGAGGCCCCGTCGCGGGCCGCGGGAGCCCCCACGGTGCCGCCACTCGGGTCAACGAAGGAGACACCGGGGTAGCCGTGAAGCACGCACGGTTGATTGCCGGTATTGGTGAGGTTCACGGAGGCCAGCACGGAACCGGCCGCACCCTGATTGGGCGTCACATTGCCGGACAGCTGGGACACGCTGCACGAGCCGGCCTGCGTACCGGGGTTGCTCTGGCCGTCCGTGGCGGGCGGGGTGAACGGGACGGCCGGCGGCATGCCCAGTTCGGGTGCCGACGCTGTGCGCTCAGGTTCCGGAGCCTCCGGGCCTTCCGGTGCAGCCGCGGTTTCCTCGGGGGCGGGGGCCGCCGCAACGTCGCCGGAATCCGACGTCTCGGACGCCTCTGCCGCGGACTCGGTGGGCTCGGGGGTTGCAGACTCCGACGGTGATTCAGGCGCAGACTCCGAGGGCGATGCGGACGGCGTGGCACTCACCGACGCGGACGGAGACTGCGTGGCTGATTGCTCGTCGGCGGTGGTGTCCCCACCACCGCCACAAGCGGACAAGAACAACACGGCGGCCAGGCCGGTTGCGATCATGACGGGACGGGTACCGGTGCGGGTGCTCTGGGGGGCGAGCGTGATTCTCCTCATAGCAACAGTGTGCTACTTTTCCGGCCGAATAGCTGCACGCATCACCTGTGCCAGGTGAACACCTTCAGCACCGGTTCCCTGCGCGATCTGCGTACGGCACGAAAAGCCGTCCGCGAGCACAATGGTCCCGGGTTGAGCAGCGCGGATGCTCGGGAACAGCTCGCGCTCGCCGAGGGTCTGGGACACCTCGTAGTGACCGGGTTCGAAGCCCCAGTTACCGGCCAAGCCGCAGCAACCGCCACCCACCACGTTGCTGTTGACGCCCAACTTTTCGAGGACCTTCAGCTCGGGGGAGTAGTTGCCCATCGACTGTTCATGGCAGTGCACCTGGCACAGCGCCTGGCCGGGGCCCGCCTGGGTCTCCAGGGTCCCGAACGGCCAGTGCCCGCCGTCCTCGGCGTGCTGGGCGGTGAACTCACCCAGCGTAACCGTGAGGACCTGCACCTTGTGGGCGCGAGGGTCATCCGGCAGCAGCTCGGTGATGTCGTGCTGCAGCATCACGGTGCAGGACGGTTCCAGGCCAATGATGGGGTAGCCCGCCTCGAGGAGCGGCTCCATCACGTCCAGGGTCTGCCGCAGGGTCTTGCGGGTCATGTCCAACTGCCCGGTCGAGTGCCACGTCAGCCCGCAACACACGTTGCCCATGGGCATGAGCACGCGGTAGCCCATGGCCTCGAGCACCTCGATCGCCGCCTTACCGGGAGCATCGGCGGAGAAGTTGGTGAACGTGTCCGGCCACAGCACCACCGAGGGTTTGTCATCGGTCGCCGACGCCGCTCGGTGACCTCCGCGCGCAAGGTCGCGGGCGGCGTCGTCGCCCTTGCTGCGGGCCTTGTACCAGGAGGTGAGCGGGGCGTTGTTGAAGCGAATCATGCGGCGCTTGGGCTCGATGCCGCCGAGCTTCTTGGTGAGTTCCTCGACCGGGCGGAACCGCTCCAGGAAGTTGACCGCCCGCAGCGAGCCGGGGACCTTGGTCACGAGCTTCATGAGCCACGGCATCCACCCCATGGTCAGGTGCGCCATGGGGCGGCGGTCCTTGCCGATGAACGAGGTGAGGCCCTGGCGGAAGTGGTGGTGCAGGAATTCGGCCTTGTAGGTGGCCATGTCCACGTTGACCGGGCACTCGGTCACGCACGCCTTGCACGAGAGGCACAGATCGAGAGCCTCGTAGGTCTCCTTGGACTTCCAGCCGTCCGTGATGGTTTCCCCGCGCAGCATTTCGGCGAGTGAGCGCATGCGGCCGCGGGTGGAGTGGACCTCGTCGTGGGTGGCTTGGAAGGACGGGCACATGGCACCCGCGTCCGAACGGCACGCACCCACGCCCACGCAGCGGTTGATCGCTTGGCCGAAGGAGCCGTTGTCGGAGGAGAACGCATGGACGGGAGTGAGCTCGAACGTGCGAGCGCCGGGGCCCGGGCGGATGCCCTGGTCGATGGGTTCCGGATCCACGAGCACGCCGGGGTTGAAGAAGTTCTCGGGGTCGAAAATCCGCTTGAACTCTGCAAAGGCCTGAAGGGCTTGAGGCGTGTAGATGGTGCTCAGCAGTTCCGAGCGGGCGCGGCCGTCACCGTGCTCGCCAGAGACCGAGCCGCCGTAGCGGTGCACGAGCTTTGCCGCGCGCTCGATGAATTCGCGGTAGAGAGCCACGCCCTCATCGGTGTTGAAGTCGAAGGAGATGCGGATGTGCACGCAGCCCTCACCGAAGTGACCGAACGGGATGCCGCGCAGGTTCATCTCGTCCAGCAGTTCGTAGAGGTCCTTGAGGTAGGCGCCCAGATGCTGCGGGGGAACCGCGGAGTCCTCCCAGCCGGGCCAGGCCTCGCCGCCGTCCGGGAGGCGGGTCACGATGCCCGCGCCGGCCTCGCGGATGCGCCACAGCGCGCGTGCCTCGGCGGGGTCGCTCACGACCACGGAATCCACCACGGTCTCCTCGACCAGTGCGGGGAGTTTCTGGGCCGCTGCGAAGGCTTCTTCTTGAGTGTCCGCGCCGACCTCACAGTAGAGCCAGCCGCCGCCCTCGGGGAG
>CAACWU010000326.1_pt1 | contig 12002 bp, 10 predicted proteins | sample 2275741 | NCBI WGS metagenome assembly CAACWU01 (sample SAMEA5312470, study PRJEB27640) | indoor metagenome | biome: indoor environment; feature: uncontrolled; material: tiles wood | place: Germany | collected 2014-07-07
TGATCGCGGATCTCCGCGTCCGCCTCCCACGAGTCCCACAACCTACGGACCACGTCGATGACGTCCGCGGTTTCCGCCCAGGCGGGGTCTGCGGAAGGTGTGGCGCGCCGACCCACGTTGGCTGCGGCGTCGGCCCCCAGCGAGGGCGCGAACAAGACCCCGGCGCGGCCGTGCGTCGCCCAGTCCAGGGAGGCGCTCTCGGTGCCCATCAGGAACGGCTCGGTGTGAGTCGTGCGCAGGGTCGGCACGACTGCGATGCTCGAGGTCTGCGGGCCAAGCCACGCGGCGGTCTGCAGCGCAGACAAGCGGCCAGCGGCGGGCCCGGCCGCAGGCGCGGTGTCAAGATCGTCGTCGAGCAGCACGAAGGCCGCGCCGGCGGTCTCCGCGTCGAGGGCAGCCTGACGAACAGCGGCACCGGAGAAGTACTTGGCCGGATCTACACGGTCGATTCCCGGGCGAGGGGTAATGCGGGCGGCGATCACGAAGGATGGGGTGCTCATGTCAGGCCTCCTGACCGTTGGTTGCTGCGGCACGAACGTCGGCGCGTGCCTGCGACCACTCGGTCGCGGGGCGGTATTCGTTCAGCTCCATGGTGGCGCGCAGGGCGGGATCGTCTGAGGGATAGGAGTCCGGGTACACGCCCATCTCCTGCAAGCGAGGAATCACCGTGTCGACGAACTCGTCCAAGCCACCCGGGACCACGGTGGGGATCAGGATGAACCCGTCCGCAGCGCGTTCCTGGATGTACTGGTTCATCTTCCGTGCCACGGTGTCCGCCGAACCGACGAACGCGAAACGGGGAGATTCCCGTACCACCAGGTCACGAATGGACAGGTTCTCCGCCTGGGCGATCTCACGCCAGCGCTGTGCGGTGGCCACCGGGTCCTTGACGTGCTTAACGCGTCCCTGGGAGACCTCGGGGCCGTCCAACACGGGGTCGAAGTCGGGGAGCGGGCCGTCCGGATCGAAGGACGACAGGTCCGTGTTCCACACGCGTTCCAGGGTCGCGATTGCGGTGGCGCCCGAGTGCTGGGCATAGGCCTGCTCGCGGGCGCGTTCGGCGGCGTCGGCATCCGTATCGCCCAGGACGTAGGACACTCCGGGGTAGATGCGCAGGTCGTCCTCGGCGCGGCCGTACTTGGCCAGGCGGCTCTTGGTGTCCTTGTAGAAGGCCTTGCCGTCCTCGAGTTCGGAATGACGGGTGAAGATGACGTCCGCGGAACCGGCAGCGAATTCGCGCCCGGAATCCGAATCGCCCGCCTGGAAGATCACGGGATGAACCTGCGGGCTGCGGGGCACGTCGAAGCGCCCGGAGATGTCGAAGAACTCGCTGCGGTGTTCGTACGCACCGGCGGTGTCGTCCGCGTCCTGTGCGGAGGCGGGCCAGGATTCCCAGAGCGTGCGAGCGGCGTCGATGAAGTCCTCGGCCCGCTCATAGCGCTGGGGGTAGGGGAGGTAGCCGCCGCGGCGGAAGTTCTCACCCGTGAAAGCATCGGGGCTGGTCACCACGTTCCACGCAGCGCGGCCACCCGAGAGGTGATCGAGAGTCGCGAACTGGCGTGCCAGTTCGTACGGTTCGTGGAAGGTTGCGGTCAGCGTTCCGGCCAAGCCAATCCGTTCGGTGGCTCCGGCCACGGCGGACAGCACCGTGAGGGTGTCCGGCCGGCCCATGACATCAAGGTCGTAGATCTTGCCGTTCATCTCGCGCAACCGCAGGCCCTCGGCCAGGAACAGGAAATCCATGAGGCCGCGCTCGGCGGTCTGCGCCATGTGAATGAACGAATCCACCGCGATGTGACTTTCGCTGCGCGGATCCGACCAGATCGTGTTGTTGTTGACGCCCGGAAAATGCGCCGCCAGGTGAACTCTGCGCGGTGAGCTGCTCATGACCTACCCTCTAGTCGACTTCGGTCCCGGACACGGTCGAGCGACCGGGCACTCCCGTCCATGGTGCCGCCGCTGCCGCGGAAGATGCCAACCGGCTGACTTGATTCTTCACACGCTGTCACAGAGCGTCACGCCGACCTGCGCGCCCAGGGCAGGCGGGGATAGCGTGACAAGTACTGTCCGCAGTGCCCGCCCGCAGCGCGTGCACGCAACGATCTGGAGGTCACCGGTGGACTCACGCAGCGTCACGTTCGTGGGCGGGGGTCCGCGCGCGGCCATGGTTCTGGAGCGCATCACCGCCAACTACCGGGACGACGCCGCTCCGCTCACCGTTCACGTGGTGGAACCGTTCGAGCTCGGTGCGGGTCGGATCTGGCGATACGACCAATCACCCTTGCTCAAGCTCAACTCCATGGCGCAGGACATCACCATGTTCACGGACGCTTCGGTGGAATGCGAAGGACCGGCTCGCGAAGGTCCCACGTTGTTGGAATGGTGCCATGCCGTCATCGCCGGCGAGATCACCGATCACCGGATCACCGACCCGGAGATCATGCGTCAGGTCCGTGAGTTGGGGCCGGAAAGTTTCCCCACCAGACAACTGCAATCGTTTTATCTGGGATGGTTCTATCGCCGGACTGCGGAGTTGGCGGCTGATAACGTGCGCGTGAAAACCCACCGCGGCATGGTCACCTCCGTGACAGAGAGCGCGAACGGCCACGTGGTGGAGCTCGACTCGGGCGACACCATCGCCACGGACGCCGTGGTCTACACGGTGGGGCACACGGACAGCATGGGCTCCAACACTCAACTCAGCCGCGAACGCACGGCCAGTGCCCGCGGCGGTTTCTACGCCCCGCCGGCCTACACGAACGACGTCGATTACTCCGCCGTCCGTCCGGGGGATCGCGTGATCGTGACCGGTATGGGGCTGGCCTTTATCGACCTCATGGTGCTGTTGTACGAGGGCCGCGGCGGTCGCTTCGAAACCACGGGTGAGCGAGTGGACGGTCAGCCCCGCGAGGGGATTCGCGACGGCGGTCCGCTCAGCTACGTGGCGTGCGGCCAGGAACCTCAGCTCTACGTTGGGTCCCGACGCGGGGTTCCGTACCACAGCAAGATCACCTCCGTACTTTCGGTCGATTCCGAGCCCCTGCAGTTCATCACCCCGGAAACCGTCACCCGATTGTTGGAGCAGCACAGCACCCTCAACTTCCACGAGCATCTGTGGCCGCTCATCAATCAGGAACTCGGCTACCACGTGTATCGCGAGCTGATCGTGGGTCATCCCGAGCGCGCACGGATGAGCTGGGAGGAATTTGCCCCGGCCTACCGCGCGGCTCACTGGGGGAGCAACGAACTGCACCAGTTGGTCCGGAAGGCCATCCCCGACTCCCGCTACCGCGTGGACCTCGCCTCGATCGACCGGCCCTTCGACGACATGTTCTTCGAGGACACGCAGCAGGTCCAGGACGCCCTGGTACGCTACATCGAACGCGACCTGACCCTGCGGACCCACCCGGACCACTCAGAGACCCAGGCTCTGTTTCTTGCGCTGTTGCGCACCTACATGGAAATCGGACGACTGGTGCCGTTGGAACACCTGGACGACGAGTCACAGCGGCTCGTTCCCGGTTGGTGGCACGGGTTCTTCAGCTTTGTGGATTCCGGACCTCCGGCCCACCGGTTGCAAGAACTACTGGCGTTGCACCGTGCCGGGTTCATCACGTTCCTGGGCCCCGACCTTGAAATCACCACCGCGCACCCGGACGCCCCCGAGGGTACTCCTGCGTTCCGGGCGCGCTCGCGGGCCGGTGGCGCGGACGTCTCCGCCAACAGCTGGATCGAAGCACGGCTACCCGCACCCACGGTGGTCTCCTCCGCGGACCCGGCCCTGCACCAGGTGCACTCGAGTGGAGCGGGGGTCGAGCAGAACTTCGAAACCGAGGACGGCGCGACCGTCAGCACCGGAAAACTCGTCGTGGAATCCACCGGTCACGTGGTCGATCGGGCGGGCGATGTCCGGCCCACCGTGTTCGCCGCGGGTCATTTCACCTCGGCGTGGAACGTGGGGGCATTTGCGCGCCCGAACTCCAATTCCGCACCTTTCCGGCAGTGCGATGCACTGGCACGGACCGTACTGACCGCGCTGGGGTTACCGGTGGTTCCAGCCACCTGATCTCGATGTAACCCCCGCGCGTCCGGGTGCAGGATCCGGGCACACGGGGGTCGTGTCCACAGCGCTGCCACCGAACCAGCGGCCTGGGCGAGGGCGCTATGCGCTACCGCACGTGGCGCCCTCGTCAGGCACCGCACCCGAGACGAGGTAGGTATCCACGGCGTCCTTGATGCACGAGTCACCGGACACGTACGCGGTGTGACCCCAGCCGTCGTTGGTCAGGAGCCGAGCATTGCCGAGCTTCTCGACCAGGGCTTCGGACCATGCGTACGGGGTAGCGGGGTCGTGGGTCGTGCCCACCACGAGCAGTGGCTGATCGGTATCTGCGGCGTAGGAATCGAGTGGCTCCACGGGCTCGTCCGGCCAGCCCTGACATGCGGCATCGCCGTAGCTGAGGTAGGGACCGAACGTTGGGGCTTCCCGCTCCATCGTCTGTGCGGCCTCTGCCATGTCCTGCTCCGAGACATTGCGCGAGACGGTGTCCAGGCAATTAACCGCGGTGAAGGCCTCGGACACGTTGGACGTGTACTCGCCGGAGGAGCTGCGGCCATGGTTGGAATCCGAGTAGCTCAAGAGCTCGTCGAAGTTTCCGTCGAAGGCCTTGTCGAGGGCGGAGTTCAGTTGCGGATAGGACGCCGTGGAGTACAGCGGCACCAGGATGCCCTCCACCGCGTTCACCGGGGTGATGCGACGCCCGTCGGACACGGTGATTTCCTCTTCGGCGACCTTGGCGAGCAAGTCCTGGATCTTCTTCATGCCGGCATCCACGCCGTCGTTGCCGACCACGCATTGGTTGTTGGTTTCCTGGCAGTCTTCGACCCAGTGCCGGAGGTTGTCCTCGAAGCCCTTGGCCTGATCGAGTGTCACGGCGCGTTCGTCCATGGTGGGGTCCACCCCGCCGTCCAGTACGAAACGGCCGGTGCGCTGCGGGAACAGGCTCGCGTAGGTGGCGCCGATCTCGGTGCCGTAGGAGAAGCCCAGGTAGTGGGTGGCCGGCTGATCGAAGACGGCACGCATCACGTCCAGGTCCTTGGCCACGGACTGAGTGTCCAGGTGGGAGACCACCGGGGACGACTTCTCCTTGCACTTGGTCCCGATCTCCGCGTAGGTGGCGCGCATGTCCGCCACTGTCTCGGACCCCGGATCGAACGCGGGTTCGGCCCGCCACTCGTCCATCTCCTGATCGGTCAGGCACTCGATGCCGTCCGATCGGTCCACGCCGCGGGGGTCGAAGCCCACGATGTCGTAGTTGTCGCGCACGGAGGCGGACGCAAAGAACCCGGCGGACAACATCATGTCCACCCCCGAGCCACCCGGTCCGCCGGGATTGAGGAACAGGGTTCCCTGGGGGTCATCCTCCGAAGACGACAAACGAGAAACCTCCACGAACGTGTCTCCGGCACCCGGGTTCGCATAATCCACGGGAACGATCACTCGCGCGCAGTCGAGGTTCTCGGCGGCGTCCTGATCTTCCGGGGGGTAGTCACATTCGCCCCATGACAGGTCCTGGTTGTAGTAAGTGGCCAACGCGGCATCGGTTCCCGCGGTGACGTTCGGATCAGCCTCGGACGTTGCCGCTGGCTCGGAGTCTTGGCCCGACTGAGGCGCACAACCGGTCAGGGCGAGAGCCGCTACGGCAACGGAAGCGGCCAGCGAACGGGCCGTGCGAGTACGAGTCACGAGTTTCCTTTCGGTACCGCTCAGACGAGCGAGACCATCATGGCTTCGAAGGCCAGCTGCGCACTGACGTTGGTGCGGATCCTGTCCCTGGTCTCACTGATCACGTCGATACGCTCCAGGGTCTGCTCCGCGCTGCTGTTGCCCGCGTAGTCGTGGATGTCGCCGCTCAGATGCTGATTGATCAACTCGGTCCCGGTGTGGAGCTGCACGCTGAGCACGTCTCGGTAGAACGTGGTGAGGTCGATCAGGAATCGGTCCAGTGTGTCCGTCTGGATTCGGCGGGAACGCCGTTTCTGATCGGCCTCCAAGCGGTTGAGGGCACCGCGGATCGCGGGCGGCATCCGACCGGATTCCGGGGCACCGAGGGCCACGAGCAGCTGCGCGCGCTCTTCGTCGTTACGGGCCTCGGCGTTGGCAGCCGATTCGTCCACTGCCAATCTGTGTAGCCGGTCCGCCGCGCGAACGGCCTGGGTAACACCGCGCATGTTCAGCGGCAGGGACACCACTTCTTGGCGGCGCGTGCGGGCATCGTCGTAGAGGGCCAATCGCGTAGCAATGCCCACGTGGCACTGGGCCAAGCGTGCGCACTCGATAGCGCGTTCCTGGTTCACCTTGTGCCGGCTGACCAGCAACTGCGCGACGTCCTGAGCGGACGGCACCTTGAGCGTCACCGGGCGGCAGCGCGAACGGATGGTGACCAGGACGTCCATGGGGGAGGGCGCACACAACAACCAGATGGTGTGCGGCGGCGGTTCTTCGATGGCTTTAAGCATCACGTTGGACGTGCGCTCGGTCATCCGGTCCGCGTCCTCTACGATCATCACGCGCCACTGGCCCACGGAGGGCCGGTCCTGGGCTTTGACCACGAGCTCGCGGGCCTCATCGATGCTGATCTGGGGATTCTCCGTGACGAAATGCATCACATCAGCGTGCGACCCCGCAAAGGCAGTGCGGCACGAGTGGCATTCACCGCAGCCGGTTCCGTGGTCGCACAACAGTGCCGCGGCCAGCGCTCGCGCGGCCGTGGAACGCCCCGATCCCGGAGGGCCGGTGAACAGCCACGCGTGGGTGGGGTTGTTGTCCCGGGCGGCGCGTTCGAGCTGTTCCACCACGTGGTGCTGACCCACGAGCTGATCCCACACGGTCATGAGAGCACCTCCGTGAGTCGCTCGAGAATTCGGTCGGTGATGACTTGGACCGGCTGATCGGCGGCGAGTACCAAATACCGCTTTGGCGCGGTCGCGGCGAGATCCCGGAAGGCCTGATTGACCACGGTGTGGAAGATGCGGTCCTCGCCCTCCATGCGATCGGCGGCGAGGCCGCGGTCGGTGCGGCGGCTTTCCGCCACTGAGGTGTCCACGTCCAGCAGGACGGTAAGGTCCGGGGTCAGTCCGCGCAATGCCCACTCGTTGAGCTCCTGCACGTTCTCCACCCCCAAGCCACGGGCCGCACCCTGGTAGGCCACGGAGGAATCCACGAACCGGTCGGAAATCACCACGTCACCACGATCGATGGCGGGGCGGATGAAGCGGTTCACGTGATCCGCCCGGGCGGAAGCGAACAACAACGCTTCCGTGTACGCATCCACCGGAGCGTGGGCGGGATCGAGCACCAGTCCGCGCACGGATTCGGCCAGGGGAGTGCCCCCGGGTTCGCGCGTGCGGATCACGGTACGTCCCTGGGATTCGAGGGCGCGCGCCACCGCTTGGACCTGGGTGGATTTCCCAGCCCCGTCCCCGCCTTCGAAGACGATCAGTGCACCGCGCGCAGTCTCATTCACGCGCTCAACTGTACCGAGCGGGACCGACAGGCTGTACGTGGAACTCCCTGGGTGCAGTGCGAGTCTCACGGCGCTGGCGCATTACCCTGGAACCATGCGTAAAGACACCGTGGTCGTCTCCGGCGGCCGTCCCGCCCACGAGCACGACGCTCCCGTGAACCCGTCCGTCGTTCTCACATCCACCTATCGGGGTGCCGGTGACCTGAACGACCGTGACCGCACATACGCGCGGTTCACCAACCCCACGTGGGAAGCGTTCGAGGAGGTCCTGGCCAATCTTGAGGAGGCCCCGGTTCCGGCGCTTAGCTACGCCTCCGGAATGGCCGCGGTTGCTTCCGTGCTCACGCTGGTGCCCGTGGGTGGCACCCTGGTCATGCCGCAGCATTGCTACCAGGGCACACTTCAGCTGGCCCACCGACTCGAGGACCGCGGGATTTTCTCGGTGCGCACCGTGGACGTCGAGGACACCGAGGCCACCATCGCCGCCATTCAGGGCGCGGACGTCCTGTGGTTGGAGAGCCCCACCAACCCCATGCTCGAGGTCGCCGATCTGCCCGCGGTCCTCGCCGCGGCTCGCGAGGCGGGCGTGCTCTCGTGCGTGGACAACACCTTTGCCACGCCGCTACTGCAGCGCCCGCTCACCCTCGGTGCGGATCTCGTGGTGCATTCGGTCACCAAATACTTGGCCGGTCATTCCGACGTCGTTCTGGGCGCCGTGGTCTGCTCGACCCCCGAATTGCGCGCGAACCTCAAGAAACAGCGCTCGCTCGAGGGCGCCATCCCCGGCCCTTTCGAAGCCTGGCTCGCGTTGCGTGGGGTGCGCACACTGTCGGTGCGGCTCGAGCGTTCAATGGCCAGCGCGGCGGAACTGGCGCGTCGACTCGGCGATCATCCCGCCGTGGCGGAGGTCCGCTATCCCGGACTGCCCGACGATCCCGGGCTCGAGCGCGCCGCGGCCCAGATGGACGGCGGTTTCGGCTCGATCATCTCGGTCGTCCCACACGCCGACGTCGCCGCGACCCAGGCGCTCGTGGAGGGCCTGCGTGTGTGGACCCCAGCCACGTCCCTGGGAGGCGTCGAATCCCTGGTGGAGCGGCGTCGTCGTCATCACGACGAACCGGACACCGTGCCGGACACTCTGTTGCGGCTGTCCGTGGGAATTGAGAACGTGGATGATTTGTGGGAGGACCTGAAAGCGGGTCTGGACGAACTGGTAGATCGGTAGACTGACAACGTGACATCAATCCCCTGGGCCATTGCACTGGCCAGCTACCTGGACTATGCCATCACTCTGGTGGTGGCCGCACTGAGCCTCATGGCCGTACTGGACTGCGTGCGCCGTTCCGCGCCGCAGTTCGAACGCGCCTGGAAGCGGACCAAGACTTTCTGGCTCGCGTTGACCGCCGGCGCTGCCGTGGTGAGCGTCCTGAGTGCCGTGTTCTCCACCCTGGCGTTGTTCAGCAACGGATTCCCGGGCCAGGGTTCGCTGATCCTCATGTTGATCGCCGCGACGATCTCCGGCGTGTACCTGGCCGATGTGAAACCCGCAGTGTCCAGCGAGTCCGGCAACCCCGGTTACTGGTAGGCCATCAGCGTCAACGACTACAGACCCCGGTCATGAGTGAGCGATGCTCCCTCGAGACCGGGGTCTTCGTCATCCCGCCGAGTACTAGTACGTGCTGACGAGGGCCGTGACCTAATTGAGACAAATTATGGCCATATGGTCAGTGTGGATCACGTACAAACACCCTAGAGTGAATTGATATACATTTCTCATAGTTAAAGGTATTTAATGCGTTGGCTCATTTTAGTGTTGATAGTTTTTGTCACTTTGGTGGTGACCTGGCAAGTCGATGCTCGCGGCGGCGATCAGTTTGCCGCCATTGCCTATCCTGCAATCATCCTTTTTACCGCGATATCCACGCTATTTCTCAAATATTCGGTATTCCTCAAGAAGGACGATGCCACGAACCGTAGGGCCTCTCGTCGCTGACGGCCCTTGAAATCACCTACTGCTCGTGGAGCGTCTCCGCAGGGCTGGCTGCGTGCGCAACCGGGGCAAGTCTCGACGTCTGGACCGACGGCAACAGGAAGACCAATGACCAATTGACATGGTCGGTGCAATAGTAAAAAACTGAATAGCGGCGTCTTTGCTGGTCGTATTCTAGTTGGTTATCTTAGTCGATAACCCACGTTCGAAACCTCTTCTATTCCCGGTACTCCGTGATCGGGAAAACTTTTTCCTACTGTTGCGCCGTCACCGCGTCCCACGCGACCGTGAGTTCCCCCAAACGCCAACGTGATTCACGGTGCAACACGGGCCAGCCCTCTGCGCGCAATCGTGCGCACATGGCCACCCAACGCTGCCGCGCTCCGAAGGAGCCCAAGGGCGCGAGAGCCAGCCAAGCGGCGTCGGCGGCGGACAAGAAACGGTGGATGCGTTCGCCGGGCACGTTGTGATGGATGAGTGCCTTGGGCAGACGCTCGGCTACATCGGACGGTCGATCGAAGCTCCCCAACTGCATGCTGATCGTCAGGGTTTGCGGGCCGGTCGCATCACAACAGATCCAGGTGGCTCGGCGGCCGATCTCGTCGCACGTGCCGTCCAGGAACACCCCGCCGGGAGCCAGGCGTGAGCACGCGAGCTCCCACGCAGCCGGAACTTCTTCCTCGTTGTATTGGCGGAGCACGTTGAACGCCCTGATGAACGCGGGGGAGCGCCCGGGGATCGGAATCTCGAAGCCACCGCGGCGAAAACTCAATTCCGGCCGGGCAAAGAATTGTGCCGTGGCCACGCGGTCCGGGTCGATCTCCACGCCCACCACGTCAACGTCAGGGCGGACGCGCAGCAACCGAGCACTCATTTCCACCGTGGTGGTGGCCGCGGCTCCGAAGCCCAGATCGACAACGAGCGGATCTGTCGCATGCCGAAGTACGGGGGCCAACGGTCCGGCCACGTAGCGGTCCGCTCGCCGCAACCGATTGGGGTTGGTCGTTCCCCGAGTGATGGTTCCTACGGGGCGGTAGCTGGCTGGCACATCGACACTGTAGCGGCGCTCGGTGACACATGCGAATAACACGTGCCAACGGGTCACGCGGGTGGAAGAATGAAGTCATGGCTAATGATTCAGCAACGTACAAGCTCATCCTCCTGCGCCACGGGCAGTCGGAGTGGAATGAGAAGAACCTGTTCACCGGTTGGGTGGACGTGCCGCTGACCGAGAAGGGCATGGCCGAGGCCAAGCGCGGCGGTGAGCTGATCAAGGACAACGATCTCGCACCGGATGTGCTCCACACGTCGCTGTTGCGCCGCGCCATCAACACTGCCAACATCGCGCTGGATGCGGCGGACCGGCACTGGATTCCCGTGAAGCGCTCATGGCGCCTGAACGAACGCCACTACGGCGACCTCCAGGGTAAGGACAAGACCCAGGTGCGCGACCAGTACGGTGAGGATCAGTTCATGGTGTGGCGCCGTTCCTACGACACCCCGCCGCCCAAGTTGGATGACTCCTCGGAATTCTCACAGGCTGATGATCCCCGCTACGCGGACGTGGCGGATCTGCCCCGCACCGAGTGCCTCAAGGATGTTCTCGAGCGCTTCCTCCCGTACTGGGAGGAGCAGATCGTGCCGGATCTGAAGGCCGGCAAGACCGTGCTCGTGGCCGCGCACGGTAACTCGTTGCGCGCGCTGGTGAAGCACCTGGACGACATCTCGGACGAGGACATCGCCGGGCTGAACATCCCCACCGGCATCCCGCTGTACTTCGAGCTGGATCAGAACCTCAAGCCGGTGACCATCGGCGGTACCTACCTCGATCCCGAGGCCGCTGCCGAGTCCATCAAGGCCGTGGCCAACCAGGGCAAGAAGTAACCCCTGGTTTCCAGACCATGAAAAACGCCCCACCTCGTGGTGGGGCGTTTTTCTGTGGATCTTCGCTTGGATCGGGAGACCGGGTGGCGCGTCAGGATCGTAACGCGCCTCCCGGTTTCCGGGAGTCCTAATTATTCACCGGTGTCGGTACCGATGTGACCGTGGCCGGTGGGGTGGGTGTCGGACACCGGAGCCCAGTCGCCGGTGACCAAGTAGGAGACCTTACGAACCACGGACACACCGTGGTCTCCGATGCGCTCGAGGTAACGCGAGGCCAGAGTGACATCCACGGCGGTGGGGACCGAGGAGTCCCAGTTCGGGTCCGCCAGCATGTCGAAGACCTGCTGGTGCTTCTGGTTGAGCTCGGACTTCAGCGCGTAGATCTCATCCGCAACGCTCATGTCACGGTCCTCAAGGACGGAGATGACTCGCTCGATGAGCTGGAGGTCGATATCGAACATCTCCGCGAAGTGCTGGTTCAATGCCTCGGGAAGCACCGGCTCCGGGAAACGCATGCGAGCGAGCTGGGCCAAGTGGCGGGCCAGGTCACCCATGCGCTCGAGCGAAGCGCTCATTCGCAGGGCGCCCACGATCATGCGGAG
>CAACWU010000320.1_pt1 | contig 11740 bp, 9 predicted proteins | sample 2275741 | NCBI WGS metagenome assembly CAACWU01 (sample SAMEA5312470, study PRJEB27640) | indoor metagenome | biome: indoor environment; feature: uncontrolled; material: tiles wood | place: Germany | collected 2014-07-07
GTGGACGTGCTCGTCGTCGTCGCTGCGGTAGAGCGTCATGAGATTGAATAGCTGGCGTGCGCTGTCCGGGTTCTGCTTGGCATCCTCGACGGCGTCGTGCAGGGCTTCGTTAAGGGATTTCGGGCATCCTGTTGTTACCAGTGGCTTGCCAGGATCAAGAGAGGTGTCGGGTGCCGGGAGGAACAATGCGGCATCGCGGCCCAGACCCGTCAGGTGACCGTTCTCGAGCACGCGCATTGCGATGGCTGCGGCTTCGAGGGTCCGCGTCTGCCTCTGCAGGGTCTGCGCTTCAAAGGGCCGCCACATCGCTTGACCGGCTCGCACGGGATATCCCGCGCGCTGCCACACCTCGCGCGTCAGCCGCTGCGCGGCACCGCACTCGCTCATGGTTGCACCAAGCTCATCGACCACAGTGCGCAGCAGCCGGAACCACGTGCCGGCGTGGATGCGATGCCGTGGAAGGTCGACTACTCCGGCTGTCAGGGCTTGCCACGTCCGGTCGTCCATGCGCCGGATCGCCAGCGAGGCTCTCTGCGGTTCGGGGGCGCTCGATGGGTCGCGCCATGCGTAGTAATGGCCGGGCGGACCGTCGTGGTGCTCAAGCCAGCAGTGGTGGACGGGGCAGGAGAGCATCAGTGGCAGCGACCACACCACGAGGTAGGGGTGAGGAGACGTGGAATCTCGCACACATTGTGGGCAGGTTCGGTGGTGTCGGACAGCGGCGGTCGGGACCCATGCTCGCCACGAGCTCACCGTCCGGCGACGACGGTTCCTCTCGGGCAAGAGAACGGTCAATTGCCGGATGTAGGTGCTGAACGCGTCGGGGCCAGGCTCGACGTCGTCCAAGAGCCACGGGGTGTACCCGCTGATGCTCATGCCGTGAATCCGATCGGAGCTGACTCCGGTTTGGATCGCTAGTTGCTCGATCAACCCCTCCGGTGGGGCCAGGTCGAGATCCGTATCGCGGTCGAGGGAGTAGCCGATATCGAATGCAAGATCATCGACGGTGATCCCATACCCGTCGGCGATCCGGTGCAGCCATGAGGTGAGGGCTTCACCCGGAATCGGCCGCGGATGGATCGGCCAGCGGGCGGTCACATCAGCTCGCGTTCAAACAATCGCCGCCGCTCTGTGGGGCCAACGTAGTCGGCCATCGTCAGCGTCCGGTGGTTGATCGTCTCAGCGCCGGACTCGACGGCCGCGACCGCGGCCGCGGTCAGCAGGTGCGCAAGCTCACCGATCGTTCCTTCACTGCGGGCGAGCAAGTACTGCGTCATGTCGTCGGTCTCGATGCGGGAGGGCCGCCGCAATGGGAAGGCCGCCGCGAAGCTGGCCAACAGCGACCGGGCGTCCTCGCCTGCCTTCCAGACAGGCAGCACGAACGGCTCGAACCGATTCTCCAGTTGGTCGTCCGAGCGTATCGCCAGGTATGCCTCACGGGTGCCGACTCCCACGAGCGGGATGCGCAGCTCGTTGCCAAGGAATCGCAAGAGGTTCAAGAACTCTCGACGGACGTCACCACGTCCAGCAAGCACATTGTGCAGCTCATCGATCACCAGCATCTGCACACCGACCTCGCGCAGTAGGGAGAGTGCGAGGCGCTCGAGCTCGATCACACGAGGGCGCGGCCGTAGCGGCGCGCCGAGGGCTGCGAGGATTGCTGTATAGAACCGCAACGGGGACGGCTCCGAGGGCATCTGAACGCACAGCACCGGGATGTGTTCCCGATCCAACTCAGTCGTGGGCAGGTGCTGTCGACGGAATCTCTCGATGATCATGGACTTGCCGTTATTCGTCGGCCCCACCAGCAGCAGGTTGGGCATGCGTTGCTTCCGTGGCCACCCGAGCAGCGTTTCCAACCGCCCGACAGCCTCGACGGCTTTCGGGTAGCCGATCCAGCGGTCGGCTCGAATCCTGTGGACCCGCTCGGCAGCTGGCAGCCGCGCCGTCGACTGTGCAGATGGATGCAGATGCGACAGATCCGGTGGCTGGTCCTCGTCGACTGTCACCATTGTTCAATCTCCTCGAAGCGGGCCGCAGGCCGCATCGCGCCCGGTTCCGGCGCAGTCGCCGGCGGAGCCGGTGTCGGCGCGGGAGACGCCTTTCTCGTGGTTCCCGCGTGATTACGGCGTTCAGCTTCCCGGCGGGTCCGCTTGGTGGTCTTCTCGGCGGTCTCAGAGATGTGACGCATCTGTTCGATCATCCGAAACAACGCGACCTCGTCGACTTCGGCGGCACCGCGTTCACGCAGTCGTGCCAGCGCCTGCCGGTGCTCCCACACGCTGACAGCAGGATTCGACAACGTCCGATAGGGCACCTCTAGGTATTCCTCGCCCTCAGGGTCCAGCACCCATATTCGGCTGATGTCGCGCGGGTCTCGGCGGATGATGAACTGTTCGAGACTCTCGCGACGCGCGATCCAGGGCTTGAGCACGTTGGCGAAATAACGCACGTGATCGATGACGAATCCGGTACGCGTCAGCTTCCGCCGGATCACCGGCAGGAAATCCACCAAGAACGCTGTCGGATTCGCCGTGACCACAGGAGAGCCGTCCGCGAGGACACCCTCAGCCCAGCGCCCAGCCGGAGTCAGGCCCAGCGTGCTGTGGACGGTGCCGTGGTACGCAGCCACTGCCAGGCTCAGCCACTTCTCCAGTTCGGCAAGAGTCAGTGCAGCCATTTTCTCGGAGTCATACCGGCCACGCTCACCTGGGTCCGAGAACGTCGTGCCTGGCAGCTCGTGGATCTCGCGCATTGCCGTGCCGATGACGCGTTCTACGATCCCGCCGTAATGCGGCTGGCCCAGCGGCCGGTAGTCCAGTGCGATGCCGTGCTGCTCACACCCACGGGTGAGTGCCTCGCTCTTGAACTCGGCGGCGTTATCGACGAACAACGCCTTCGGCTTCCCGCTCATCGGCCAGTCTGCTTCGATCCCGAGTCGTTCCAGCCGGGGCCGTTTATCACCGGTTGCGTGAGCTAGGCATAAGCCCACAGACACCGCCGAGGGCGGCTCCAAAGTCACGACCATGCCCACGAGACAGCGACTGCACACATCGATCGCCAACGTCAGATATGGGCGGCCGACAGGCTTCCGTTCCCGCTCATCGACGACGATCAGATCAATGACGGTGTGATCGATCTGTACCTGGTCCAAGATGGATCCGATCGCTGGGACGTCATCACCGGCCGACTGCAAGGGCCGCACACTGTCGGGCCCTTCTCGTCGCCGACCGACTGCTATCGGATTCATCCGTGCGATTCGCGTCTCGACCGTGTTCCGCGCCGGCACCGGCAACCCCCGCACAGCACAGACTCGGGCGATCTCGCGGTGCAGCGAAGCGATGCTTCGCTTCTGTCGCGTCAAGTACCGTGTGCGGACAAGCTCGCGAATGACCTGCTCGACCGGCTCCGACAGCCGATTACCACCCCTGCCACCGTCGGACCGTCGGCTGGCGAGATCGGTCACCAGACCAGAGCCCTGACGGTAGCGTTCCAACAGCACGTACACCTGTCGGCGAGAGATTCCCAGCTCGACGGCGGCTTCATCGGCAGCAGCCACCCCAACATGGTCACGCTCGGCGAGATTGCCGATCACTTCAGCACGCAACCGAGTTTGCTCCCACTGAGCATCCGACATCGTTAAATGCCCCGGCGACGGGATCCCGTATGGTTCTTCGTCCATCCCTGCCTCTCCTTTGAGAACAGGACTATTGAGCAAAAACGACTTTAGTGCACACGACTACTGAACGGCCAGCGTTCAACAGCCGACTGCACAAGCCCCGAGAACACGGGGCCGGATGTGCAGGCGACTTCGGAAAATGACAGCAAATTTTTGCGATGAGACGTCTCGCATCCCATAATCTGCGAAACATCCCGCCACTTACCCGAGATCCACATGACTGCAACTTCAGGGAGTTAACCGACAACCAGCATGTTCAGCTAACTATCCGCTGTGCCAGCGCTGCCGTTCGAGATTTGTTTATGAGAACCACTCCGTGGCTGGACAGCCCAACTCGGCTATTCAGAAGTGCAAAGTGATTGCCCTCAGGCCGACCGACGCTCATGCGGCAATATTGAATCGGGCGGCCCGGCCTGTCCCCACACCCGTCATGTGGTGACTCTTTACGGAAGAGATAGGCTTCGGCCTTTCGAAGCGGCACCTCAGCCCAGTCGGCCACCGGATTCGGTGAGGTAGCACTGCCCGCACAGGGACTCATAGGTAACCTCGACGCCGTCGATGGCGACCTGATCGCCTTCGAACACGAACCGCTCCCCCACCTTGCGGGTGTTGAACACGGCCTTGCGGCCGCAGCGGCAAATGGTCTTCAGCTCTTCCAGCGAGTGCGCGAGCTCCATCAAGCGCGCCGAACCTGGGAACGCCTGGGTGCGGAAATCCGTGCGGATGCCGTAGGCCATGACCGGAACGTTGTGGAGCACGGCGATGCGCAGCAGGTCATCTACCTGGTCGGTTTCGAGGAATTGGGCTTCATCCACCAGAACGCACGCAACGGGTTTGGCGTCCACGTGCTCGAGGAGCGCATCCGGATCGTCACCTGTCGCGTAGCGGTGGAAGAGTTCGAGCACGCTCGCACCGTGGGGGATCAAGAAATCCACCGTGCGCGTGACACCCAAGCGGGACAGAATCTGGTCCTCGCCCTTGGTATCGACCTGGGGTTTGGCGAGCAACACCCGCTGCCCGCGTTCTTCGTAGTTGTAGGCCGCCTGCAGCAGACCCGTGGATTTTCCGGAGTTCATCGCGCCGTAGCGGAAGTAGAGCTTGGCCACGGTGGGACAGTCTATCGGCAGCAACCGACCGGGACGCGTGGATGTGCCGTGGGACCACATCGATCACTGACCGGAAATCGCAGGTGATTGCCTCTCCGCCGGGCTGATGGCTATCTGGGCAGGTGTCCTTGAATGAGCTGTTCCTGGCAGCGATTTGTCCTGGGAAACTATGCTTGACTGTCGGGAGTAAATCCGGCGAACCCAAGTATAGGGGAGGGCGATCGTGCCAGTGAACGAGCTCGATTCGTCGTCTGGTGTTCCCCTGTACCGGCAGATCAAGGACATTCTGCGTCACGAGATCATTGATGGCTCCGCCGACCCTCAAACCCCCATCACTGAAGCGCAACTTCTGGACCGCTTCGACGTGAGCCGTGCGCCCATCCGTCAGGCTTTGAAAGAACTCTCGGTCGAAGGATTCGTCTACCGCAAGCAAGGCAAAGGAACGTTTCCCGTGCCGGGCTCTCGGGTGCATCGACCGGCTACCGTTCGCTCGGGTGCCCTGTACCAGTTCCTGGCCGACACTGGCCTCGACCCGGAGTCAACGGTTACCGGTGTCGAACGCGTGGTGCCGCCGACTCGGATTGCACAGAACCTCGACCTGTCCAAGGGCGAAGAGCTGCTGCACTTCACGCGGGTGATTTCGGTGGAGGGCGCCCCGCTCGTGGAAGCAGATGTCTACATCCGCGCTCCCAAGGAGTTCATCCCGACCGGTGGCGCGTTGGAAGAAAGAGGCTCCGCGTTCGAACTTCTCGAGCGGCAGTTCGGCATCACACTGGAACGCGCTGAACATGAAGCCTGGGCTACGGCAGCTTCTCCGCGGCAAGCTGAGACCTTTGGCGTCCCCGAGGGGAGCCCCTTGCTGGTCATCGAGACGCTGTTCTTCGCCACGGGAGGACTTCCCGCCGGCTGGCGCACCGCCGTTCACCGTGCTGACGAGTTCAAGTACCACTTCATCACCGGCGCGTAGTCGAGCAGCCTCAGCAGGTGGAGCATTCAGTGTGCCCTTAGGGCCGCTGATGACACACCGTGGGCCATGAGGACCCTTGGGCGAGCCATTAAGGGTTCTAGCGGAACATCATGCGATCGGGAGGGCTGCGGCATCGCTTGAGGTGGGATCCAGCTGCCGCTCCCAACCTCGTCAACTCCCAATCCACCCCTGACCTGCGCCATAGATCCGGCTGAAATTCCCAGCTGCACTCCACTTACGCTTTGGCATAACAATATGTATATTGGTGCCACAACGTTACTCAGATCACACCACAGGCGATGGCTACGGCCCGTACGGCGGACACGAGGCTCTCCGGTTCATCGCTTCTCACGTTGACGACCGCCAGCACCCACCCCTACTTGCGAGCACACCGACACGGCCCACCACGGAAGGCCATCCACGGCAGCCGCAAGCCAGGGGACGCGAAGTGCCCCACGCTCCACACCGCGTCACCCTCATGGTCGGTGACGCCGATGAAAGGTAGTGCCCATGACAGATTCAGAGACTGTCGGCAATGCAACGGTCAACACAGTTCTCGGTCCCGTTCCCGCCGATCAGTTGGGAATCATTGCGGTCCACGAGGCGCTGCTCTCGGTGATCCCGGGAGCCCAGTTCGCGCCGGACGTGTCCATGGATCGCGCCGAGATCTTCGAGACCCTCGCCGCCAAACTCAAGGACTTCCGCGAGCACGGTGGCGGCACGATCGTGGACAGCACCGGCATGTTCCACGGCCGCGATCCCAAGCTCTACGAGGCGCTGTCCAAGTCCACTGGTGTGCACATCATCGCGACCACCGGCATGGGCCCGGAGGAAATGCTCGGCGGTTACTTCCTCACCCCGCAGACCAATCCACCCACGCCGTGGCCCGCGGAGAAGTTCGCCGACCTCTTCGAGAAGGAGGTCACCGAGGGCATGGTTGTTCCGCGCGTTGAACGTCGCGCCGCAGCTGGCATGGTCGCCACCGCGGCAGCGCGCGACGGCATGACCCCCACCGAGGAAAGCCTTTTCCGCGGTGCGGCACGAGCGGCCCTGAATTCCGGGGTCCCCGTCTCGATCCGCTTTGGCGCGGACGCCCTCCACGACCTGGACATCGTGCTCGCCGAGAGCATCCCGGCCCGCCGCGTGCTGGTGGGTGGGCTGGATCGTAAGGACGCGGCGTCGTCGAACGGGGCGCTCGAGGTGGCCACGAAGGGTGCGTACGTCGCGCTCGATCACGTGGGTCTCAACGACGACGCCGCCCACCTCACCGACGAGGAGCGCGCGGATCTGGTGCTCGAGCTTGTCGATGCCGGCCACGCGGACAAGATTCTGTTGTCTTCGAACGCGATTGGCGTGGCCAAGGGCCAACCCGACTACGACCTGCCCTTCAGCTATGTCGCGGCCACGTTCGTCCCGCAGCTCGTGGCCAAGGGACTCAGCGCGGATCACGCGCAGCAAATCCTGGAGAGCAACCCGCGTGACCTGCTGACCGTGGCCCCGGCGCACCGCGCCGACCAATCCTGAATTCTTGAGGTGAAGAAGTTGTCGAAAGTAAACACCGTGCTGGGAACCATCCCGGCCGAAGAACTGGGCATCGTGGCCATCCACGAACACATCGGCTACGGCATGCCGGGCTCCGAACTGGACACCCAGTGGTGGAAGACCCCGGAGCAGCGTTACGAGGAAACCGTGCCCAAGCTGCGTGCGTTCCACGAGTACGGCGGCGGCTCGTTCGTGGATGTGACCGGTATCTGCAACGGCCGCGACGTGGACTACTACAAGTCCCTGTCCGCCAAGACCGGCGTGAACATCATTGCGTGCACAGGATTCGTGGGTGGCGATACGGCACTGCCGCACTTCGCCCGCGCCTCCGTGGAATACCTGGCCGAGGTGTTCATTCACGAGATCACCGTGGGAATCGGAGACACCGGATCCAAGGCCGGCGTGATCAAGGTGGGCGTTTCCCGCGGTGGCAAGATGACCGATCTGGACAAGCGCATCTATCGCGCGGCCGCCCGCGCTGCGCTCGCCACGGGTGTTCCGATCCTCACCCACCTGGCGATCGATGCGGAAAACGCCATCAACATCTTCAACGAGGAAGGCCTGCCGCTGGACCGAGTGCTCTTCGGTCACGCGGACGACGGCGTCAACGCCCAGAACACGCGCGACACCTGGATCGCCGAGCAGGGCGGCCGCGTCGGTTTCGACACGTTCGGCTACGAGACGGAACTGCCTGATCCGCCGTTCTGGGCCCGTCCGCGCAAGGAGCGCCTGGATCACTTCCTGCGCTTCCTGGGTGAGGGCCACCTCGACAAGGCTCTTGCCGGCGTGGACGCGAACTGCAGTCCTCTGGGCTGGCCGGGCGTGAAAGGCCACACCGTGAACTACCTGTTCGAGGACCTCATCCCGGACCTGCGCGAAGCGGGCGTGGACCAGGCAACTATCGACACACTCTTCATCCACAACCCTGCCGATTTCCTCTCGATCCAGAAATAAGCACTTCTCATGCGGGGCGGGACGACGGCGCTCCGCTCACCGCAGATCTCACCAGAAAGTGACACACCATGAAGACTTCGGACCTTCAGAACCTGACCATCGCCATTGTGGGTGGCGGCTACGGCGGCGCGTCCGCGGCGGCCGCTCTGAGCGCCCTGGGCGCGAACGTGACCGTGTACGAACAGGCCTCCGGAATGCACGAGGTGGGCGCGGGCATCGGCTTGCGTCCCTCGTCCATGAATCGTTTCCGCGAGTGGGGCATCTTCGACAACATCGCTGCGGTGAGCTCTCCCAGTGACTACTTCGAGATCCTGACGGCCACCGGCGATCCCATCATGAAGGACGACTGGCCCGAGGACGGCAAGGAGAAGCACACCTACTTGATCCACCGCGGTGACTTCATCGAAGCCCTGGTGGGTGCGCTTCCGCAGGGCATGGTCAAGCTCGGCCACAAGCTGGAGAAGATCGAGGACAACGGCAGCAACGCCACTCTCACGTTCACCAACGGTGAGGTCGTCACCGCAGACCTCGTGGTGGGTGCGGACGGTATCAAGTCCGTGGTGCGCAAGCAGCTGTTCAGCGACAACCAGCCGGTGTTCTCCGGTGAGCATGCTTACCGCTCCGTGATCTCCATCGACGACGCCCACGGGATGATCAACGACGACAACCTGCGCATGTACATCGGCCACGGCACCAAGGTGTACTTGTTGCCGCTGCGCCACCGGAACCAGGTGTCCTTCGACATCACCGCACTGATTCCGGACAGCACCTGGTCACCGGACGTCACCAAGGAAGACATCCTCAAGACCGTTGAGGGCTTTGACGAGCGCATCGTGGACATCTCCCGCGGCCTGAACATGGACACCGTGAACCTGCGGGCCGTGTACGACATCGACCCCGTGGACAACTGGCACTCGGACTGTGTGGCGTTGCTGGGCGATGCCGCCCACTCCATGCTCCACCACCAGGGCCAGGGTGCGAACTCCGCGATCCTGGACGCCGGTGGACTTGCCGACGCCCTCAAGACGGCCGATACCGTGGCAGAAGCGCTGGCCCAGTACCAGGCCGACCGCAAACCCGTGACCGACGAGCTGCAGCGGATCTCCCGTTCCGGCTGGACCGAGGACGAGGTCAACTCCGTGTTCCCCGGCCAGAAGCCCGAGAACCAGAACCCCGCCGAGCAGCAGGCCGCGGATCACGACACTGCCGACCTCGACTCCAGCACCAAGTAGGAGGCGCACTCCATGACCATTCACCCGAAGATTGCCGAGTTCCTCAAGTCCCTTCCCGAGCCGGACGGTTCACCCCTGGACCCCGTGGCCATGCGTGCCGGGGAGAACGCACAGGTACCACCGGTGGCGGATCGCCTGCCGATCCATGACGTGCGGGAGGCGACCGCAGCGACGTCGTCCGGAGACGTACCCGTGCGGATCTACACGCCCGCCGAGGCCGAAAGCTACGGCGTGCTCGTGTACTTCCACGGCGGAGCGTTCTTCTCCGGGAGCCTCGAGACTCACGACCACATTGCGCGTTCGTTGGCCAAGGAGACGGGCCTCGAGGTCGTGGCCGTTGACTTCCGACTCGCCCCCGAGCACGAGTTCCCGGCCGGCCTGGAGGACTGCTACCGCGTGGTCCGCTGGGTTGCGGAGAACAGTGGGGAGCTGAAGTGGGACGGGCGCACGCTGGCGATCGCCGGTGACAGCTCCGGCGGCAACTTCGTCGCCGCGGTCGCCGCAAAAGCCCGCGACGACGGCTTCGACCGCATCACACACCAGATCCTGTACTACCCGTCCCTGGACTTGGATTTCGATGTGGACCGCTACCCCTCCCTGCGCAAGAACGCAGAGGGTTACGGCCTGGAAACCGGCATCCTGGAACCGTTCAACGCGTTTTATTTCGAGAGTGGCGCGGATCGATCCGACCCACTGGTCTCTCCGATCAAGCGCGAGGATCTCTCCGGGTTGCCCACAGCCCTCATCGTCACCGCGGAGCACGATCCACTGCGCGATGAGGGCGAGCTCTACGGCAAGCGCCTGCAGGAAGCCGGCGTGAACGCCACCGTGTCCCGCTACGACGGAGCCAACCACGGCTTTGTCCAGCACTTCTCCTGGATCCCCGAATTCCAACGGGTGTTCACGGAGACGGCTGAGTTCCTGCGCCGGAGCTAAGACACCGGACTCAGCCACCACCCCTAAATAACGACGGCGGCGCGGACCCACGTGTCCGCGCCGCCGCTTTCAACCTGCCCAGCATAGAAAGCCTGTGATCCATCAGTTTCACTATGCGACAGCACTGAGTGACCCGAGAGGCCACCATGTCCACTTCAACTCGTACGAAATTCTGGACCTATGAGAACAAGATCGTCGCGATCTTCTTCTTCACCGTCGGCTTCGTGTTCTTCGACCGATTGATCCTCAACTTTCTGATCCCGTTCATTCAAGAAGACATCCATCTGGACAACAAATCCATCGGCCTGCTCGCGGCCGCGTTGTCCGTGACCTGGGCGCTCGCCTCAATCATCGGCGGGCGCATTTCCGACAAGGTCAAGAGCAAGCGTCTCTACCTGGTCATCCTGATGGTCGCGTTCTCGTTGACCTCGTTCTTCCAGGGCTTCGTAGTCACCTTCGCGCACCTGGTGATCCTGCGTTTGCTCATGGGCCTGCTCGAGGGCCCGATCATCCCGGTTACCCAGTCCGTGCTCGCGATGGAATCCTCCCCGCGCCGCCGCGGCTTCAACCTGGGTTTCACCATGAACACCGCAAACGGCTCGTTCGGATCCATCCTGGCACCGCTGGTGATCGTGGCCCTCGCGACCATTTTCGATTGGCGCACTGCCTTCTTCCTCACCTTGGTTCCCGGCCTGATCATGGCCGCGATCATTTGGAAGGTCATGCGTGAGCCCAAGGTCGACGACGCCGCTCTGGCGCCTTCCGCCTCGGATTCTCACGGTGCCGACGGGGCGGCTTCCGCAGCCCGCGTGCGCCCCAAGGGTCAGCTCAAAGAGGTGCTCAAGAACCGGAACATCATCCTGTCGATCCTGATTTTCAGCGGTTTCATGGTCTATCTGATGGCACTGATGGTGTTCGGTCCCGTTTACCTGACCAGCATGAAGGGCTTCTCGCCGGGCACCATGAGTATGGTCATGGCTGCATTCGGACTGGGCACCGCGGTGTGGGGTTTCGTGGTTCCGCTGATCTCGGATCGCATTGGCCGCAAGCCCACTTCGGTGATCTTCGGACTGTTGTCCGTGATGGCCCCGTTGAGCCTGTTGTTTTTCTCCAGCCCGTTGTTAATGGCCCTGGCGGTGTTCATCTTCGCCGCCGGTATGGGCGTGGGCGGCATGGCCATGTCGGTGATTCCCGCCGAGTCCGTTCCCGCGATCTACGCTGGCCTGGCCGTGGGACTACCCACAGGAATCGGCGAACTCATCGGCGGGTTCTTGAATCCCCTACTGACCGGCATCGCGGCCGATCAGTTCGGGCTTCCCGTGGC
>CAACWU010000179.1_pt1 | contig 11661 bp, 9 predicted proteins | sample 2275741 | NCBI WGS metagenome assembly CAACWU01 (sample SAMEA5312470, study PRJEB27640) | indoor metagenome | biome: indoor environment; feature: uncontrolled; material: tiles wood | place: Germany | collected 2014-07-07
CGCGCGTCCCGGGTCAATTCGTCCAGGATCCGCCGATCCGTATCATCCAGATCCGCCCGCCGCTTCTCCGCCATCTCGCTCCTCTTTCTCCACGCACTTCGCCGACGACGACGACGCCCGCCACCTTCACATCCACGCGGCCCGCCAGCCAGCGTCCAACGGGCGCCGTGACCCGCCCGACAAACCGTCATGACGTACGTCACATCAGACCATATTGTCCACGATGAGTCCGTGGAGTGCACTTTCGTCCAGTGCATCTCAGAATCGAGGAGACAACAGGTCAATAGTTCTCATACTTGGATCACGAAACGTCTGAACCAACCATGGAAGGGGTCGGCCATGAGCGAGCCCACTTCACCCGGCAGCGAACCCGCAGCCGAAACCCCCACGCCGGACTCCGAGGCTCCTGAAGCGCAGGAGAACTCCGCGATCGAAGCGACCGCACCCAACGCCGTCGACGAAACCCCCGCAGAGGACACCGCACCCGTGATCCCCGCGGTGGAAGCGTCCAAGAACTTCGGCATCACCCCGGAGGCCTACATGCTTCCGGCAACCAGCGAGATCCAACTGCTAGCCCCGGATGGACAGCCCGTCCCGGACAGCGAGCAGGGCCCCGAACCGGGTCACGAGTACCCCATGCCCTCGACCGAGCAGTTGCTCAAGGCCTACGAGAAGCTCGTAGTGGGTCGTCGCATCAACGACCAGAACATGGCGTTGGTCCGGCAGGGACGCATGGCCGTCTACCCCTCGAGCCACGGCCAGGAAGCCTGCCAGGTCGCCGCGGCCATGTGCTTGGGCGCCAACGACTGGCTGTTCCCCACCTACCGCGACTCGGTGGCCGTGATGTCCCGCGGCGTGGACCCGCTCGAGGTCATGAGCACGTTCCGCGGTGACTGGCACGGCGGCTTCGATCCGCGCGAGTACAAGGTCAGCATCCAGGCCACCCCACTCACCACCCAGCTCCTGCACGCAGTGGGCGTGGCACACGCGGCCAAGCTGCGCGGCGAGGACACCGTCACCCTGGCGATGTGCGGCGACGGCGCCACCTCCGAGGGCGACTTCCACGAAGCCCTCAACTTCGCCGCCGTATTCCAATTGCCCGTCCTGTTCCTGGTGCAGAACAACGGTTATGCGATCTCCGTGCCGCTGTCCTCCCAGACCCACGCCCCCACGCTCGCGCACAAGGCGGTCGGCTACGGCATGGCCGGCGAGCGCGTGGACGGCAACGACCTGGCCGCGCTGCTCTCCGTGCTGGGCCGCGGCGTCGACCTGTGCCGCCAGGGCAAGGGCCCGCTGCTGGTCGAGGCCATGACCTACCGCATGCAGGCGCACACCAACGCGGACGATGACACCCGCTACCGCGAGCGCGACGAGGTCTCCGAATGGGTCGCCAAGGATCCGATCACGCGCATGCAGCGCTACCTGACGGATCAGGACGCCCTGGACGACGCCGCGTCGGAGCAGATCTCCACGCACGCCGAGGACATGGCCAAGCGCTTGCGCGAAGCCATGGCGACCAAACCGGAACTGGACCCGCAGGATCTGTTCCGCCACGTCTACAGCGAACCCACCACCCAGTTGCGCGAGCAGTCCGATCTGCTGGCCGACGAACTGTCCCGAGAGGAGGCGTGATGAGCGTCCAGAAAGTCAGCTTTGCCAAGGCGCTGAACACCGCTCTCGCGGACGCCCTGGAAACCGATCCGAGCGTGCTGGTCTTCGGTGAGGACGTGGGAACCCTCGGCGGCGTTTTCCGTATCACCGACGGCCTGACCGCCAAGTTCGGCCGCGAGCGTTGCTTCGACACTCCCCTGGCGGAGTCCGGGATCATCGGCACCGCCGTGGGCATGGCCATGAACGGCATGCGCCCGGTGGTCGAGATGCAGTTCGATGCTTTCGCCTACCCCGCGTTCGAGCAGATCGCCTCGCACGTGGCCAAGATGCACAATCGCACCCGCGGCAAGCTGGGAATGCAGATGGTCATCCGCATTCCCTACGGCGGCGGCGTGGGAGGTGTGGAGCACCACTGTGATTCCTCGGAATCCTACTACGCGCACACCCCGGGCCTGAAGGTCTTCACCCCGGCCTCCGTCACCGATGCCTACCTGATGTTGCGCGAGGCCATCGACTCCCCGGACCCCGTGGTGTTCTTCGAGCCCAAGCGGTTGTACTGGTCCACCGCCCAGATCGACCTGGACGAACTGCGCGAGCAGTACGCCAACGGGAGCGCGCCGAAACGCGAGGGACACGCCGTCGTCGCCCGTGAAGGCACGGACGCGACCCTGATCAGCTACGGCCCGTCCGTTCCCGTGTGCTTGTCCGCGGCGGAAGAAGCCGCGCAGGACGGGATGAGCGTGGAGGTCATCGACCTGGGCACCATCGTGCCCTACGACGACGAAACGGTCGCCGCATCCGTGCGCAAAACCGGCCGCGCCGTGGTCGTGGCCGAGGCACAGGGCTTCGCGTCCGTGGCCTCGGAGATCGTGGCGCGCACCCAGCAGCGCTGCTTCCATTCGCTGGCCGCGCCGGTCCTACGGGTCACGGGATTCGACATCCCCTACCCCTCGCCGGCTTTCGAACACCATCACATCCCCAGTGTCGAGCGGATCCTCGACACCCTGGACGAACTGCAGTGGGAGGACTGACCCGTGAGCATCAATGTGTTCCATCTGCCCGACCTGGGCGAAGGTCTCACCGAGGCGGACATCCTGCACTGGCTGGTCGCCGAGGGTGACACCGTGGCCATGGACCAGCCGATCGTGGAGGTCGAAACCGCCAAATCAGCGGTCGAGATCCCCAGCCCCTTCGAGGGCACGGTCCACAAGTTGCACGGCGCGGAGGGCGAGACGCTCACGGTGGGCCAGTCGCTGATCTCGGTCTCCGACGGCGCCGAAACCCCGGCCTCTGAGGACGCCCCGGCACCCGCCACGGAGGCTTCGGCCACCGAATCCGAGGACTCTCCCGCACCCACCCAGGGCGCGAGCTACCGCGAGGAGGAGCGCGCGGGAACGCAGCCCTCCGCCGAGGAGTCAGCGGACGACAGTTCCGACGAGTCCTCCGGCAACGTACTGATCGGCTACGGAACCACCTCGGGTGGTTCGTCCCGCCGACGCCGCCGCGGCAAGTCCGCGCGCACGTCCGGCGGTTCCGCGACCGGCCAGTCCGGTGCCGCATCCCACACCCACGACGCGCTCACCGCGGCACCGCGCATGGCCCCCACGGTCATCTCGCCGCTGGTTCGCAAGCTCGCCAAGGAGCACGGCGTGGACATTACCGGGCTCACCGGAACCGGTCCGGGCGGACTGATCTTGCGTCAGGACATCCGGGCCGCTCTGGATCAGGTGGACGATCAACGACGCCGCTCGGATGCGGCCGGTCCCGCGCCCACCGGTCTCGCGACGCCACCTCCCGCTCCCCCGGCTCCGGCCGCGCCGGCAGCTCCCGGCTCAGCGGCGCATCACACGTCGGTTCCGCCCACGCCCAGCAAGGGGTGGCCGGCCACCGCTGCGGACCCGGGCCACTCGACCCTTCCTCCCCATGCGAGCGCGGCCCCCGGCGGGAGGAGGACAGGCGAGACTGCGGTGGGCGCAGCGGCGTCGGCGAATGTCGCTGGCACGCACGGGCAGAATGTGGACTCGCGAACCGGCCTGGCCGTGGCGCAGCGCGAACCCGTCAAGGGCGTGCGCAAGGCGATATCCGATGCGATGACGCGCTCGCGCACCGAAATTCCCGAGGCCACCATCTGGGTGGATGTGGACGCGACCGAGCTGCTGAACCTGCGCGCGAGCTACAAGGCCAAGGACCCGGAGAACGCGCCGAGTCTGCTCGCACTGCTGGCTCGTTTCACGCTGGCCGGGCTGCGCGCCTACCCGCAACTGTGTTCACGGCTCGAGACCCACGAGGACGGCACGCGCTCGATCGTGCGCTTCGACGGTGTGAACCTGGGCCTGGCCGTGGAATCCGAGCGCGGACTGCTGGTTCCCAACCTGCGCAACGCGGATCAGCTCAACACCGTGGAGCTCAACCAGCGCATGCGCGAGGTCATCGAGGTGGCCCGCTCCGGCAAGGCGAGCCCGTCGGAACTGTCGGGCAGCACGTTCACGCTCAACAACTACGGCGTGTTCGGCACGGACGGCGCCACGCCCATCATCAACCACCCCGAGGTGGGCATCCTGGGTATCGGACGCATCATCGACAAGCCCTGGGTCGTCAACGGTGAACTCGCGGTCCGCAAGGTCACCACCCTGACCCTCGCTTTCGATCACCGCGTGTGCGATGGCGGTTCGGCGGGCGGTTTCCTGCGTTTTGTCGCCGACGCCGTGGAGGATCCGACCAGCGCGTTCTTGCGGATGTAGCGGCTCGGGTACCGGCCGGGGCCTTACTTCCGGCGGCAGTGCATCGTGCGGTGGACCTACTTGGTCCGCCGCACGATGCCGTCCGTGGTCTCCGACAGCTGCTCCACTAATGTGTCTGGCAGCTGCGAATCTTCCAGCAGGTCCTTGGCCCGTTGAGCAGCCTGCTCCGCCATGCGCTCCACACCGGCGCGGGCACCACAGCGTTCTAACAGGTCCTTGGCGGCGTGGGCGTCCTCATCGCTCAGACCTTCTACCGCAGCCCGGTCCAGAATTTCCCGCAGTTTGGGTCCGTACGGCCCGTGTTCGGCGAGGGAGATGAGCATGGTCCGTTTGCCCTCGCGCAGATCCGATTGAGCCGACTTGCCGGTCCGTTCCGGGTCGCCGAAAACACCCAGGACATCGTCCGCGAGCTGGTAGGCCGTACCCATGGCCCGGCCGACATCGCCGAGCACGTTGACGTCCGCCACGGGAGCACCACCCAGCACGGCACCGGCGGTCAGTGGGGCTTCAAATGAGTACGCGGAGGTCTTCAGACGCGTGGCCAGTAGGATTTCCTGATTGGACACCGTCAAACCGGGCAAGGCGTGCTCAACGTCCAGGAACTCGCCGGCCGCAGACCGGAACACCGCTTCGTCCAGGATCGCAAGCAGCCGCAGCAGTCGCGATTCCGGCGCATGCGACGTGGCGATCAGCCGGTACGCGCCCGTGAGCGCGAGGTCACCGGCCAGGATCCCCACGCTGCGCCCGTACTGTTTCGCGTGTTCGGTTCCCCCCGCCGACGTCGCTCGGGCACCCAACGCCATCCGGGTCGCCGCGCGCCGTTCGGCCGCCGCGTTGACCGTGGGTTGGTGACGGCGCAGCTCGTCCTGGTCGATCACGTCGTCGTGAATGAGCAGGGCGGTGTGGAGCAATTCGAACCCTGCACCCACGGCGTTGATGACCGGGTGCACGGGACGGGCCGGATAAGAATGGGTGACCATGTGCAGCAGTTGCGGCCGCACACCCTTGCCACCGTTGGCCACGCGGGCGATCTCCCGCCACAGCTCGGCGAACCGAGGATTGACCTGCTCCGCGCGCTCAATGGCGTTGTTCAGGAACCCCTGCAGGGACTTGGATGCGGTGAACTCCTCCACGGGCCGGCCCGTGCCGCTCTGTGTGTACGAGGAGTACTTCTTCATGCCCCTATTTCAGCACACCGCTCTGACCAGCTGAGGAAAGCCCCACGCGCAGCCCCTCCACCCTGTATCCGGCGATCAACGCGTCAGTGAACAGCTCGGGCGCGGCCAATTGCTCCACCTCGCGGCTGAATAGTTCGCGCAAGAACACGTCGGTCTCCTGGATGGCGACGAAGTGACCCGGGCAGCGGTGGGCACCGTCGCCAAAGGCTGCGCCTTCGGGACGAGCCCCGCGCGGAAGTTTGCGCTCGGGACAGACCTCGCGGGGCTGGTTGAAGACCTCGGTGTCCACATTGGTGTCCTTGACGGACATCGTGATCATGTCACCGGCGGGAATCGTGTAGCTCTGGCCGTCGTGTTCGACCTCGATGTCCTCGGTGGCGCGGCGGTAGAGCAGGCCCACCACGGGTTCCAAGCGCAGGATGTCGTGCAGGATCGCATATCGCTCACCCTTACCCGCCACCATGAACCGCTCCTGCAGCGGCTTGTTCTCGAGCAAGTGCCACACAGACATGGCAATGAACTCGCGCGTGGTGACCATGCCCGCCGCGGCGTAGGTGAGGCACTCGGTCGCAATTTCCGTCAGGGTGTAATTCTGATCGAGCAGGTGCGAGATCACGTCTGCTCGGCGCTCCTTCTTGCGAGCTTTGACCGCCGGGCGAACGTCGTGCCATGTGAATGTGGCCACCGGGAGGCTGTTCAGGGACGAGCGGATCGTGAACCACACCTTGTGCACAGCGTTGCGAGGTGTCTCGGTGGGATCGGCGTCGCTGCCGAAAAGTTTCATGAGGCGCCGCCCCATGGCGTCCGGATCGGTGCCGTCCAGGCCCACGATGTGCGCGGCCACCCGAACGGAGTACCCCATGGCCGCCTCGCCCAGGTCGAGCGACCCGGTGCGGTCCAGCTCAGCCAAGGTCTCTTTGGCGTAGCGGTCCATGAGCTCGCGGTAAGTGGTGTCCACGGTGGTGGGCGCGAAGAAGCGAGCGATCATGGAGCGCTGCTCGCGGTGCTCCGGGCCGTCCGAGAACAGGACGGGATGGCGTGACTTGCGCAGTCCCGCACGCACCTGTTCGGCGCGGAAACCAGCCTGCAGAGTCTTCTGGTTCCGCAGTACCTGGCGTGCAAGGTTCAGCGAACTGATGCGCCAACCGTCACCCACCCTCTCGATGGGGATGCCGGTGTTCCATTCACCGTCGGTGGCTTTTCGCTGATCCATATCCTGGCTGTCGCTCCGCCCTGTCACCGGGCACTGGTTCGCAGTCGGGGCCCCCGCGGGGCCGTCCGCCGCCATACGTTCGGCACTCACATCCCCCATTGTCACTCACGAATGCACCCGTGGATACAGCGCGCCATACCCCCAATGCTGAGGACACCCCGGATAAACTGAGATGAGAGGTCGCCGGGGGCTGCGTCCGTAGCTTCCGTCTACGAAGCTGGAGCCGCCATGTCAGCACCCGCCCCCGTACGTCCGAGTGGATCTGCGCCCGTCACGCGCGCAGGTCACCGCAGCCGGTTCTCATCCGTGGCTGCCAAATACATCATGGCCATTACCGGCCTGATGTTCTCGGCCTATGTCCTGGTCCACATGATCGGCAACCTCAAGGTCTATCAGGGCCCCGAGGCCTTCAACTCCTACGCCCACTGGCTGCGCAATGCGTTTTATCCCGTGCTCCCCTACGAGGGTTTGCTCTGGATCCTACGCGTAGTGCTGGTGGTCAGCGTGATCGCGCACATCGTGTGCGCGCTCATCCTGAAATCCCGGGCTCGGCGGGCTCGCGGCGGTGCCCGGGCGCCCAGCATTCGAGCACGCCGCGGCCTGGGCCTTTCCGTGTTCGCCGGTCGTTCCATGCTGGTCACCGGCGTGGTGTTGCTGTTGTTCGTGATCTTCCACGTCCTGGACCTCACCACCGGCACCTCCCCCGCCGCCCCGGACGGTTTCCAGGCGGCCACGCACGAGACGTCCCACGCGTATTCCAACCTGGTGGACTCGTTCAGCCGTTGGCCGGCCTCCCTGATTTACATCGTGGCCATGCTCGCCCTGGCCCTGCACCTGCTCCACGGCCTGGTCAGCTCGGTGTACGACATGGGTGCCGGTGTGGGATCCAAGGCACGCAACATTTTGTCCGCCGTGGCCCTGCTGGTGGCTCTGGTGGTCGCCCTGGGCAACATCACCATTCCCGTGGCTGTTCTGACAGGACTGATTTCATGAGCTCCCCGTTGACCGAACGCGCATCCGAGCCCCTGGACGGCCACATCCCCGAGGGCGATCCGGCCACGGCGTGGGCCCGCAGGAAACTCGACTACAAGCTGGTCAGCCCGCTCAACCGGCGCAAGTTCCGCGTGATCGTGGTGGGTACGGGACTGGCCGGGGCAGGATGTGCTGCCGCGCTCGGGGAGCTGGGGTACGACGTCGTCGTCTATACCTTCCACGACGCCGCCCGCCGCGCCCACTCGGTGGCCGCCCAGGGTGGCATCAACGCGGCCCGCGCGAAGAAAGTGGACAACGATTCGCTCGAGCGGTTCGTCAAGGACACCGTGAAAGGCGGGGATTTCCGCGGGCGGGAGGCGGACTGCTTCCGACTGGGCGAGGAATCCGTGCGCGTGATCAACCACATGGACGCGATCGCCGTGCCGTTCGCTCGTGAATACGGCGGCGAGCTGCGCACCCGCTCGTTCGGTGGTGTTCAGGTCTCGCGCACCTATTACACGCGCGGGCAGACCGGGCAGCAGCTTCAGGTGGCGGCGTCCAGGGCGCTGCAACGCCAGGTGAGCACAGGCACCGTGAGCCTGCGGACGCACCGCGAAATGCTGGATCTGGTCGTCAAGGACGGCCGCGCGCAGGGCGTGGTGTGCCGCAATCTGTACACCGGCGAGATCGAGGCGGAGACCGCGCACGCCGTGGTGCTGTGCACGGGCGGGTACGGCAACGTGTATTTCCGCTCGACGCTCGCGCACAATTCCAACGTGACCGCGGCGTGGCGGGCGCACAAGCGCGGAGCGTACTTTGCCTCGCCCTCCTTCATTCAATTCCACCCGACCGCCCTGCCGGTGAGCTCGCATTGGCAGTCCAAGACCACGCTGATGAGTGAGTCGCTGCGCAACGACGGGCGGATCTGGGTTCCGGCAAGGGCCGGTGACGATCGCCCGCCCAACGAGATTCCGGAAGACGAGCGCGACTACTACTTGGAGCGCAAGTACCCGGCGTACGGCAACTTGTCCCCGCGAGACATCTCCTCCCGAGCGGCGCGCGAACAGATCGAGGCGGGGCACGGCGTGGGCCCGCTCAAGAACAGCGTGTACCTGGATTTCCGCGATGCCCTCGCACGGCTGGGCAAGCCGACTATCGAGGAACGCTACGGGAACCTGTTCTCCATGTATTTCGACGCAACCGGCGAGGACCCCTACAGCCAACCCATGCGCATCGCACCGGGCGCGCACTTCGCCATGGGCGGGCTGTGGAGCGACTACGACATGATGACGTCGGTGCCCGGCCTGTTCGTGGGCGGTGAGGCCGGATGGGGCTACCACGGTGCCAACCGACTGGGTGCCAACTCGCTGCTCTCGGCGTGCGTGGACGGCTGGTTCACCTTGCCGTTCTCGGTGCCCAACTTCCTGGCTTCGCATCTTGGAACCGCCCCGCTTTCCATTGACGACGACGCCGTGCGCGCCACGGTCGAGGACGTCAAGGCCCGCACGGAGCAGCTGCTTTCCATCGGCGGCACGCACGGTGCGGACTATTTCCACCGGAAGCTCGGGGACCTTTTGTACACCGGTTGTGGTGTGTCCCGGACCGTTACTGGACTGGAAACTGCGTTGGCCGAGATCCGTTCCCTGCGTTCGGAGTTTTGGCGAGATCTGCGCGTTCCCGGGACCGGACGGCAACTCAACCAGGAACTCGAGCGTGCCGGGCGAGTGGCCGACTATTTGGAGATGGCCGAACTCATGTGTGTAGATGCACTGGACCGCGATGAGTCCTGCGGCGCGCACTTCCGAGAGGACCACCAGACCGAGGGCGGCGAGGCTCAGCGTGACGATGAGAACTGGGCGTTCGTGTCCGCGTGGGAGCACGTGCCCGGCACTCCTGAGCACCCCGGGGCACCCATTCGACATGCGGAACCACTGTCGTTCGAGGCAGTTCCGTTGCAGACCAGGAACTACAAGTGATGTCCGCCCATGAGCGCTTCCGATTCGCGTTGTCCAGCAGCATGCGAGGAGACCGACTGTGAAACTGACCATTGATGTGTGGCGGCAAGCCTCCGACGAAACCGACGGCAGATTCGTCTCGTACACGGTGGACGACGCCGCGGCGGAGATGTCCCTGCCGGAGCTGCTGGATCGACTCAATTCGCAACTGGTCGAGGAGGGTGAAGACCCCATTGCCTTCGACACGGACTGTCGCGAGGGAATTTGCGGCACGTGTGGCATCACGGTGGACGGGATTCCGCACGGTCCGGAGCCGCACACGCCCATGTGCCGTCAGCACCTGAGGTCCTTCTCGGACGGTGCGCATATTCGGATGGAACCGTTCAGGTCCTCTGCGTTCCCGGTGGTGCGCGATCTAGTGGTGGACCGTTCCGCGATGGACCGGGTGGTTGCATCGGGTGGATTCGTGTCCGTTGACGCGGGCACCGCACCGGATGCGGACACCCGCCAGATCCCCTTCGACATGGCCGAGCGGGCTCTGGATTTCTCCGCGTGCATCGGCTGCGGCGCGTGCATTGCGGCGTGCCCGAACGGATCTTCACACCTGTTCACCGGTTCACTGCTGACCCACCTGGCCACGCTCCCCCAAGGCAAGCCGGAGCGTGGACGGCGTGCGCGTGGGGTGGTGGAATCCGCCGAAGAAGAGTTCGGCCCGTGCTCGGTCTATGGCGAATGCGCGGAGGTCTGCCCGGCAGGCATCCCGCTGTCAGCTATCAGTGCCGTGAACCGGGAGGCCGCCCGAGCTGCCGTGCGGCGGAATCGCGATGACTGACTATTGCGCTTAGGCAGCTGAACAAGTGGAAAGTTTGTCTCCGCGGCCCAGTCCGAGTGATCAGACCGCCGGGCTCAAGGCCAGCTTCAGGGCGATCGCCAGCATGACCACACCCACCATGATGTCCACGATGCGCCAGGTCAGCGGGGTATTCAAGACCCGGGACAGTGCCTTGGCACCAGCTCCCAGCGCGATGAACCAGATGACGGACCCCGTAATGGCTCCGGCGGAAAAGACCCAGCGTTGATCGCCCTGCTGATTGGCAAGGTTGCCCAGCATGATCACGGTGTCCAGGTACACGTGGGGGTTCAGCCAGGTCAGGGCCAGCGTTGTGAGCACCACGGATTTGAGGGAGCCGCCACCTTCCTCAGCTGCCTGCAGACCCTGCGGTTTCATGGCCGAGCGGAACGATTGAATCGCGAAGCCCACCAGATAGATCACGCCACCCCAGCGGAAGATCTCGAGCAACCACGGCACGCGTTCAATCAGGAACCCGATCCCGGCAGTTCCCACGGAGATCAGGAACACGTCCGAGGCGATGCAGATGAGCACCACGGCCCACACGTGCTGACGTCGGATGCCCTGCCGCAGAACGAACGCGTTCTGGGCACCAATCGCCACGATGAGGGCCAGCCCGGTCAGCATGCCGGGGATGAAGACGGAAGTCACTCGACCAAACTAGACCCTGCCCGTGACCACCGAAAACCCACCGCGGCGCGCATCGTCACAAACGGCTGAATGGCCATCAGACCAATCAGTGACGTTACCTTCCTTACATCCGCACCACATCGGCAGTCTGCGCAGTTATACTTTCCGACGAAACAATTTCTCGGAAGGTGCGCGTGCGTCGTCGGCGTGGGTGCCCGAACGGGAGAACGACGAGAGGACGATAGATGACTGAGACCGCAACCGCCGACCTGACCGTGTCCATCGACCAGGACGCCGTGGACCGCTTGTTCTGCGATGCCCGCACCGCGAGCCACTTCACGGACGCCCCCGTGACCGATGAGCAGAAGCGCGCCATCTACGAACTCACCAAGATGGGCCCCACCGCGTTCAATTCCCAGCCCATGCGCATCACCTGGGTCGAATCCCCGGAGGCCCGCGAGCGCCTGGTCAAGCACATGAGCCGCGGCAACCAGGAGAAGACCCGCAACGC